>JAEAME010000042.1_pt1 | contig 192666 bp, 153 predicted proteins | sample 8958731 | NCBI WGS metagenome assembly JAEAME01 (sample SAMN16933194, study PRJNA681113) | bioreactor sludge metagenome | isolation source: anerobic bioreactor sludge (Control) | place: India:Bengaluru | collected 2018-10-24
CTCCGATCTTGTCTGCTAATCAAAGAAAATTGAAATAAACTAATTAGTCACCCCCAGTTAAAGGATAGTTCTCATAAGAAAAATCGCTAACTGAATCAATTTAATATATCCAGATAATTATCGAAATGATTGTAACTTTACATATTGCTTAATGTAACCGCAACTCGTTGCGGTTATCCAATTGTTGTATGTCATGTTAAAAAATGTCATAATACGGAAAGATAAACTATAAATAAAGAAGGCTATGAGCAAGGAAATTCAAATCATTGATCTGACACCGGAAAATATTGCAGATTATGGTGTATGTGGATATAAAGACGCTGGAAAACACAAAGAACTGAGAAATAAAATAGCCTGGTTTAATGAATATTTTTCTAAAGGTCTGAGAATTAAGGCGCTTCTTGCGGAAAAAGGAGGTTATCAGGGAATGCTCGAATATCTGCCGGGCAAATTTGCTCATCGTCCTGTAAATGCAGATGGTTATATGTTTATACACTGCATCTTTGTTGGCTTCAAAAGTGAGTATAAGAGAAAAGGGTACGCATCAACTCTGATTAACGAATGTATTCATGATGCCAAAACGCAAAAAATGTCGGGAGTAGCTGTAGTTACAAGAAAAGGATCTTTTATGGCTGATAGTGAAATATTCCTGAAAAATGGATTTGAAATTGTAGATAGTGCCAAGCCAGACTTTAAGTTATTGGCTATTAAGTTTGAGAAAGCATCAACATCTCCAAGTTTCAAATCTGATATGCTTGATAACTTGAAGGATTATAAAGACGGATTAACTATCATTCGTTCTGCCCAATGTCCCTATACTGAAAAAAATGTAAATGCCATTATTGAATCAGCAGAAAAGAAATTTAAACTAAAACCCAAATTGATTGACTTAAAAGATTCGGTATCAGCACAGAAAACCCCATGTGCTTTCGGGACATTTTGTATCATTTATAATGGTGAGATAATTAGTTATCACCCAATCAGCAATTCGCGATTTGAAAATATAATGACTAAAATGGGATTGGTTTATCAGTAGACAGAATATTACGAAATAGGAAAAGCACGAACGCACAACACGCGGTAAGGCGATGGACTCCAATCCTCCTGGTGAATTGATATAAATCTTCTGTAGATAGTTTTCATAGGTGGAAGTTTGAGACTTTCGGAGAGATCCGGCAGGCTTTTTTAATTGCCCGTAACAGACGAATCGATATCTTTTATAATTTTACTGCTTGTGTAAGCCTCCCCGAACTTCGGCCGTTTAAAATTAGCAATAAATAGAAAAAGGTTAATTTTAAATGTCGAAAAAAATCTATGAAGAAGTCTCGCTTTTCAGAAGCACAAATAGTGTCGATTCTGAAGAAACACGAGGCGGGGATAAAAACGATCGATCTCTGCCGTGAAAATGGAATAAGTGAACAAACATTTTACAACTGGAAAGCCAAATACGGAGGCATGACAGTTAGAGAGCTTAAAAGGCTGAAAGAACTTGAAGCAGAAAATGCCAGGTTAAAGAAGATGTTCGCTGACATAAGCCTTGAAAATTATGCACTCAAGGACCTGATCTCAAAAAAATTGTAACGCCTGATGATCGAAGAGAAGCAGCTTGTTTTTTAGTTGAAGACCATAAGCTAAGCGTTCGTCAGGCATGTAAAGCAGTGAAATTGCCAAGAAGTTCATACCAGTACCAATCAAAGCCGAAAGATGATACGGCCATTATCAATGCCTTGGATGAAATGGTGACAAAACATCCCTCCATCGGATTTGATAAGAGCTTTAAGCGTTTAAGGTTGCAGGGATACACCTGGAACCACAAGAAGGTATACCGTGTGTACACCGAGATGAAACTTAATATCCGCCGAAGGGCAAAAAAACGGTTACCGGCAAGGGTAAAACAAGCCCTGTTCCAGCCTACTTCCGTTAACCAGGTATGGAGTATCGACTTCATGTCTGATAGCCTGTGGGACGGGCGCAAATACCGTTTATTGAACATTATTGACGACTTTAACAGAGAAGTGTTGGCTATCGAGGTCGATACGTCTATTCCTTCTTCACGTGTTATCCGTACTCTGGAACATATCAGCCTTTACAGAACACTTCCTCAAATGATCCGGGTGGACAATGGCCCGGAGTTTATCTCCGACAAATTTGATCAATGGTGCAAACTCCATCAGATCCAGCTGGTTTTTATCCAACCTGGAAAGCCTATGCAAAATGGTTATGTTGAACGATTTAATGGTAGTATACGCAGGGAACTGCTGAATGCCTACGTTTTTAGGTCTTTATCCGAAGTAAAACAGATGGTTAAGGAATTTACTATCGATTACAACTATCATCGTCCTCACGACTCCCTGGGAGACAAAACCCCTGGCCAAGTGATGGAAGAAACTACAGTGAAAGCATCTAATTTTGAATGGCCCTAAAAATAGGGGGGCTTACAATAATCACTCAGGCGAATCAATATGCATCGGACCGGAGGCTTACCTTACATTGAATCCCTGCTTTTGGGATCCCCCGGACCGGACAGACTGGGAACCTCCTTCGTTTGATGAATGGGTCTTGTTTGTGGGCCAACTCCATTTACTGAGGTCAATGGTGCTTTCAATTACTTTTTCCTGATCATCCGGTAACTGATAAAAGAAGTCCGTTCCGGTGAAACGTTCAACACTGTCAATTGTCACAGCGTAATGCTGCAAGGATTCCTGTGATCCTTGATTAGGCAAGATAAACCCAATGCCATTGATCTCCGGCATTGTATAATCCAATATGACCTTATAGAAGTACCGGGGAACAGTGATTGCATTGGAGCCAATAGCGGGGAGCCCTTCAGTAAGAACCGTGCCAGTGACCACGTATACTGCCGTATCATCAATTGCCCATTGCCTGACCTGTTTTTCCAGTTTTGACCAGATCCCCCGATTAAAACCGGGCTCCTGAGGTGACATGTTAGAAAGGTAGAAGGACTCTGCCATGGTCTGGTAAGAATATCCCATGTCGGCTGCCGGAGCCAGGTGCCCCCTTTCATACCCGGAATTCTTATAGTCTTTATTTGAGGCTGATCCTGATTTAAGCTGTGGATCAGGAACAAATTTATCAGATCGTTCAACCACAGATTCGGTTTCTTCTGCCGTTAATTCGTATGCTACCCAATTGGCTATGTGATAAGTTTTGTTGTAGGATAGAGTATAACCAGTGTGGGTGATGATCTGATCCTGAGATCTGGACTTGGGGAGTTCGAGGTAAAAAATTGAGACCGGGCGAGCTATTTGGTCTGATCCTTCGGTAGCGACTTTCCATGTCCCATCAGGATAAACGAGTATCTTCTTGCCGTCGGTGGTTGTGGCTTCGGTCTGGGCGTAGGAGGTCAGGGTACAGAATAAACACAAAGACAGAAGGATGGTTTTCATTATTCTAAGTCAATTTTATATGCTTTCTTTCACCTTTTCGCTTTTTCGAGATCTTCAGGGGTGTGTAATTACCAATCAATTATATGCCGGTCGCGATAAAACTTTCCTCCGGCGATCCCATTCTCTGTCGCCAGCCATACTGCCGTATCGGCTCCGTCTTCCACGCTGCGAGGTGCATTGGGTCCGCCCATGTGGGTTCTGACCCAGCCAGGGCACATGGCATAAACCCGGATCCCATTACTTTTAAGATCGTTTGAAAACATGATCGTAAGTGCATTGAGGGAAGCTTTGGAAAGCGAATAGCCGGGGGAGGATCCGGAAAGGCCCTTAAGCTGTCCCATGCCGCTACTGATATTAATGATCCGGGGATCTTCGCTCTTTTCCAGCAACGGGATGAAAGCGCGGATCATCCGCCAGGGACCGTAGAAATTCGTTTCCATGACCCGCTTCACACCGTCCATGGAAAGGTCGTAGGGATTCGTCCGGTCTTTGAGAAGACCTGTTTTACGCATGATCCCTGCCAACTTTGTCACCGCTGGGAAATTCATCCGGAGTTTATTTTTTATCTCCGAAGAAAGAAATGGGACCTGAACTTCTGAATCTGATCCGATCCCCGCATTGTTAATCAGGACGTCCAGTGTCCCGAATTCATCCCCGACCCAATCCGCTAATTGATGAATCAAATTTATGTTGTTCACATCCAGTTCTTTAACGACGACATCCCCTTTTAAGGAACGAGCGGCCTTTTCTCCTTTAGTGATATCGCGCGAACAAAGGATCACGCGATGTTCCTGAAGCAGCAATTGACGACAGGTCTCCAGTCCTATGCCCCTGTTGGCGCCTGTAACCAGGATTGTTTTTTTCATAATTTAACCAGAATTAATTTTTTAACCGACAATGAAAAGGCTCTTCCGATAATTAAGGAGGCCAACCGGATGAGCGTAATCCGATTCAGGAAGGGGTACCGGATGACGGATGCCATCATGTTGCGGCTGAAATGGTTGCAGCATCCATTGCATACCGCCGGAAAATCACTCCTTTCCAGCCTGTTCCTGAGATCCTGTGTGGCGTTTTTCCATAGGCTCACCAGATCTGTATCCTTCCTTTCGTGGATGTTTACCCTTGCAACTGACAGTGCACAGGGCTGGATAGATCCGTTGTAGCTGATATCGATGATGGCATCCACTTCACGACAATAAAATTTCTTCAGCACTCCGTTAAAAAACCAATGGTCGCCTGCACCGGCGGATGTCATAAGGTATGATCGGATCCAGGGCAGAATACGGTAGGTGTTGGAACGAATCCGGTGCATGCGTTCGAACCGGAGTATTTTATGCAATTCGCTCATCAGCGCATCGACCTCTTCCGGAGGTACATTATAATTCGACTTATCTTTTAAAACATGACGATCAGGATAGTTAGAAAATGAGATCACCGGCTGAAACAGAACCTGTCTGATCCCCGACTTCCATGCCTGTTGGAAAAACTCAGCAAGGTTGCGGTGATTGAATCGCGAAATGACCGTCAGCACCGTTACCAGGACGCCATTGTCCTCCAGGTGCCGGAAAGACTTCATTGCATTCCTGAGCGCCCCGGAATTTCCCCTGATCCGGTTGTTGGTCTCTTCATCAAATGAATCGACAGAGAGGTTGACCTCGGTTCCGTATTTCACCAGGATGTCAAGATCGGCCGGGGAAAGGAGATGTGCCGTCATCCCATTTGTGGTCACAGAAGATCGTATCTTCAGTTCGCCGGCGTAGCGGATCAGGTCGATGAGACGGGGGAAGAGAAAAGGTTCACCTCCGCAGAGGGAGATCTTTCGGATGTTGTTTGCTTTCATCTGGTGAAGGATCCATATTAAATCCTCAAAGGAAAGATCTCCTTCCGCTAAAGAAGGAACCGACATCCCAATCTCGCAATATATGCATTGTTGATTGCAATGATTCGTCAGGTTCACTGTCACCATGCGTGGTCTTCTTTTCCAAAACCCCAGTGCCAGCATTTCAGGAATGTAATTCCGGGTGATCTTTGACATAACCGCAGAATAAGTTTAATTTTTCATCAGGACCAGCGAATCATAAAAAGAAGCCATTTGCCGGCTAATGGATTCCAATGAATAATGTGTTTCCGCTACTTTCCGGGCTTCTTTTCCCACGGAACGGCACAATCCAGGCGACGAAGCACAACGGCAAATACAGGCAGCGAATTCCTCCGGGGTGTCGGCCAGGAAAATGCTTTTTCCATCGACCGCTTTTATGTCAACTGCACCCACCGAAGTGGATATGATCGTCTTTCCGAGTGCCATCCCTTCAAGGATCTTGATCCTGATGCCGCTGCCCGACAACAAGGGTACGATCATGATTGCTTTATCCGACTGGAATTCTGCCGCATCCGGCACCAGCCCCCTGACCTCAAAATGGGATCCGGCTTTCCGGCGAAACCAGGCAGGCATATTCCTTCCGGCCAGACAAAAACGGAGATCAGAGCATTCCCTTTGCACCAGTGGCAGGACCTTGCGGATAAACCATTTTAATCCCTGCCTGTTTGGTCTCCAGTCCATCGATCCCAGGTGATAGACCACTGGAAAATCACGAAACGGCAAGTCCTCATCCGTCGTGGAATCCTTCGTCAGGTCAACTGCCGGCGGTATCGCAGCGATACTTTTACTGCTGAAGAGCCTGAAATATTTTGCATCCGTCTCGGAAATGGCCATGATCCCATCTACTTTAGAAGCCATCCGGATCTCGAACTCTTCCAGCTTACGGATCTCGAATGAGAGATAGGTTCGAAGGAAAGGATCTGACAGCCTCCGGGAGTATTCTTTCCAGATCCTGTTCTCGACATTCTGTGCCCGGAGCACGACTTTTGCATCTGAATACGACCGGATCACATCCAGATAACTGCATAAATAGAGATGCTCAAGCTGGATCACATCAAACTGTTCTTTTTTCAAGACTTCCGAGAGCCGGTTGGCAAAGACTTCGGAATAAAAGCGTCCTGCAAAAAAGGATCGTTTGGTAAGAATGTCTCCAAAGGCCCTGAGGGGATTCAGCCGGTTATCCACGATCACGGCCTCAAACCGGGTTGTTTTACGGAAATCTTCAGGCATCCCGTCGGGTGTTCCCGGCGAACGCAAGAGGTTCATGGCAAGGATCCGTAAATCATGACCGCTTTTCAGAATACCCCGGGAGGCCGCGTAAATCGAGAAAGCTCCTCCATCCTGAACAGGAAAAGGCATTTTGTAGTATAGTTGGAGTATCTTCATTCGGTGATGGCTGTGATCTGACTTTACCTTTTTTGCCGGAGCAATATGGAAACAATGTATTTGATCTCTTCGGGAAGAAGATCGTGATAAAGAGGCAGGCAGAGGATGTTCTTTGAGATTTTCTCTGCGACCGGCAGACGGAACCTGCCTTCGGGATCAACCCCCGGGAGTTCAGGAAGGAGCGGGAAAAAATATTTTCTTGTGATGATCCCATGTTTTTCCATCTCAGAAGCAATCGCATCACGACCCGTCCCCGTGGCATCCGGTTCGATCAGGACCGGGAAATAAGTATAGTTGTAATCAACCTCTGTCCGATAAGGAAGCGTCTTTACATTTTCTGCATCTTTCAACAGTTCACGGTAGAACATGGTGGCCTTTTTACGCGCCAGGATCACCTTTTCAATGTGATTCAGCTGGATCAGCCCGAATGCAGCCTGGATTTCGGACATCTTCGCATTCAATCCAAACCATTGGCGGCCTGAGCTATCGCCTGATTTCAGGATCTTCAGACCGTCGATATATTCTTTCATTTTCCTGTCGTGACAGATTATTGCTCCGCCCTCAATCGAATTGAACACTTTTGTGGCATGAAAGCTCAGTACGGAGAGATCGCCAAAGTTGCAGACCGGAATATCGTTCAGACGGACGCCGAAGCTGTGGGCAGCATCATATACCACCGGTAGTGAATGCCTGGAAGCAAGCGCATTGATCCCGGTAACATCACAGGGTTCCCCGAAGATATGCACCGGGAGTATGGCGCAGCTTCTTGATGAAACCAGTGGTTCGATCTTTTCGGGATGAATGTTCAAATCGTTGGCGTCAATGTCAGCAAAAGCCGGTTTCAATCCGTTCCAGCAGATGGCTTGCAGGGTGGCCGGTGAGGAGAAAGGAGTAGTGATCACCTCCCCGGTGCGATTCAGGGCCTTGAGTGCAAATAGCAGGGCAAGGGTTCCGTTGGCAAAAAGCGAAATATATCTTACCCCAAGAAAGTTGCAGAGCGCTTCCTCAAATTCTCCGTGGATAGGTCCATCGTTGGTCAGCTGACGTGATTCCCAGATCCGGTCAAGAAAAAGATCAAATTCCTCTCTCGGGGGCATATATGGCTTCATCAGCCGGATGACGCCGGTTCTGCGGTTATTGTTCATGGTTCAACGGGTTGCTGCTTATTTCTGAAACACCGGACAATGTTTGACATTTTAGTCAGGGGATACAGGATCATCGAAACAGGATAAAAAATGCTTATCCGGATCAGGTCATTAAGATTTCCAAGCCAACCCTTCCTGAAAGGGATGACGGCAAGGAGGATGGGAACGCAGAACAATGGAAGTATGATGATCAGGGGCTTTGCTGAGAACCTGAAGGCAATTGTGATGACAGAGGCCAGAACCAGCGGAGGGATGAACAGCCGGAGGTATTTGTGCCAAAAAAGCAAAACCTGGTTTTGAAAGGTTATTTTACCTGCCAGTCTCCGGCAAAAAATGAGTTGTGCCAGGCCTGCGAGGTAACGTTTAGTCCGGCTGAAAGTATAATACTGACCAAAACTTTCTTCCGTGACCCTGCAGCCTTCCGCCATGATGATCCTTTTATTCTGCAGTACCAGCAGGCTCAGGCAGAGATCGTCGAGGATCGTTCGATCATCCAGCTCCTGGCAGGAACTTTTTCTGATCGCATACAACGGACCATACAGTCCGATTACATAACCCACCCGGCTTTCACACTTTTTAATGTAATTCTCATGATGGCGCAGCAAGGATCCATGCTCGTGATGGGTGGCGTGAGAGATGCTGCATGAAACGGCCCCGATACGGGGATCTTCCAAAGGAGCGACCAGGCTTTTTAACCAGGATACGTGGAAGGTTTGTCGCTGGTCGCAGAAAACAAGGATCGGATGATTTGCAATCCGGATACTAAGCTTTATAGAATGAGGGATCCCGAGGTGTTTGTTTTTTAGGATCAGGTTAAATTGATATTCATTCTGTAATTTATTGAGAAGATCTACTGAACCGTCGGTACTCAGATCATCGATCACGATCAATTCAGAGCCGGGGATCGTATGAAGTTCTGCTGCGATTTGACGGATTTTATTAACAAGGAAAGGATACCCATTGTAGGAGAGGAGAATTATTGTCACCGGTTGAGTTAATTCATTATTTGTGTAAACCGGCCTGAATTCCGGAAGAATCCTCAAGGCTGCCGGATAAAGCAGGTAAATGATGATGACGGCCAGGGTCAATGTCAGAAGGAAAATCATAGGCTTTTCCTTTCAGATGTTGTTTTTCTTTACCAATTTCAATTGGTAAACGGATTTTAGAAGCATAAACAGACGTTCACCGGTGGAGGCCGGTAATAGTTTCTGGATGGTCTGAGCCGTGTTCTTGGCAAAATCAAACAGCCAGCTTTTTGTATCCTTATTGCTGTAGAAACCTTCCTTTTTGGCCAGCCGGATGGCTTCCAGCCTGTCATGGTAGGGAAACTCCGGAGTCTCAAAAACGATCTTCGGATCCATTGAATGAAAATCGTGAATGTGCGATGCGAAGAAGGTGCCGTGATCTCTCACATAATCCCATTGAGCGGTACCTTTAAAAGGAAGAACGGTATAGAAATTCGAGTAATTGGTCCCGGAATTCTTTGCAAATTCGATCGATTCTCTTATGGTTTCCAATGTATCCCCCGGACTGCCTATGACATATTGGGCAAGAACCTCGATCCCTGCCTCCTTCATCATGGCAATTCCTGCCGTGATCTTTTTCGTATCGGTCGATTTCTGCATGTGCCGCAGAACTTCTTCATTGGCTGATTCTATGCCGATGGCTACATTGTAACAGCCGGCTTCTTTCATCAGGCGGGCAAGATCCCGGGTCATATGATCTGCCCGCAGAGAGATCGACCACAATATTTTTATGTTTTCGTGGAGAAGGGTTTGGCAGAAGTCTTCCACCCACTTCAGGTTGACGTTAAAGGTATTGTCGCCGAACACGAAGATCTTTCTTCCGTAAGTTTCGAGAAGGTGCTTTATCTCGGCGACTACATTTCCGATCGTTCGCTGCCTGTAGGTATGATCCCATAGAGAGCTGGAATTGCACCACACGCAGGCGTACGGGCATCCGCGGCTTGTAACCATCCGATGTAACGGATAACGGTTCATAGGAAAGATGTCATACGCCGGGTAGGGAAAGCTGTCCAGGTCGGCATTTTTCTTCCGGGGTTTATTCCGAAAGATCTTTCCTGAACCATCCCTGTATATCAGGCCATCGATTTCCTCAACACTTTTCTTTCCTTTCAGATGACTGATCAGCTCCGAAAAGGTGATCTCTCCTTCCCCGTAAACGGCAAAATCAGCGGGAGTTTCGTTGAATATTTCTGTGCCGATGGTCGTCACATACGGGCCGCCGAGACAAACCGGGACGCCCGGCTGTGTGGTCCTGATCTGTTGTAATAGCCGGATCACCTCAAAATACACCGGTGAAAAAACCGTCATGCCGATAAGGGAATAATCTCTCGAGAAAAACCTTCGTACTTCATGACGTGTGGCAACACGGGTATCGAGGAGAAAAAAATTCAAATCATCATGTCGGGTTCTGGCGTAGGAAACGAGATAACCCAACCCGAGGTGTACCGTCTTATAGCGTCGGTCTTTGTTGGGGAAGATCAATCCTATATTCATGGAGTAATTGAATTGAAGAACCTCGCGTTAAAACGCGAGGATTCTCCGATCCAAGTGGATTTTTTATTTTTTTACTCGCTAACCCCGCGGCAAGCCGCGGGGGATGCGCTCGCGGGATTCAAAATTAAAATAAATTTCCAATAAAAATGAGAAATTATAAAATATGTATAATATAACTGAATAATTAAAGGGAATATAAAAATGAAATAGTGGAAGGAGTTAAAAATCTAAACTGTAAAGTATGAAACGCAAAATGCGAAATGTGAGTGCGAAGTTTTTTACATTTCGCATTTTACATTTCGCATTTGAACCGTGATCCTCCTGGGACTTGGACACTTTCACTGTAACGCATATCTATCTGGGGTTTTCAAGAGGTCAATTTTTCAATGTATCAGATTTGTTTGATCTGAATCGTCATGCTTATTTTTACCTCTTACTCCATATTTTACCTGTATTATAATTGATATATTTGTAGTTGAGATATTGACTGTATCAATCAGAGAAAAGGAAATCCAATGACCAAAGAAACAGCAATAAAGTTATTTAACCAAAAACAGGTACGATGTCACTGGGACGTTGAAAAGGAGAAATGGTATTTCTCGATTATTGATGTTGTTGAGATTCTCACAGAAAGCATTGATGCCGGGGCATATTGGCGTAAGTTAAAAGAGCGGTTGAAGAAGGAAGGAAATGAAACCGTGACAAACTGTCACGGTTTGAAAATGCTTGCTGCCGATGGAAAAATGAGGTTTACTGATGTTGCAGATACTGAACAGCTCTTCCGGCTGATACAATCAGTCCCGTCGCCAAAAGCGGAACCATTCAAAATTTGGCTGGCACGTGTGGGAAGTGAAAGGATTGACGAAATTGAAGATCCGGAAATTGGTATTGATCGTTTGATGGAAACCTACCTAAGAAAAGGATATTCCAAGGAGTGGATCAACCAGCGGCTTAAAAGTATCGAGGTTCGCAAGGAACTGACCGATGAATGGGAAAACAGGGGTGTTGAAAAGGGCCAGGAATTTGCCATCCTGACTGATGACATCACCAGAGCCTGGAGCGGATTTTCGACCAAACAGTATAAACAATTCAAGAACCTGAAAAAAGAGAACCTTCGCGACCATATGTCTAACCTGGAACTGGTTTTAAATATGCTGGCAGAAGCGACTACGACGGAAATCTCAAAAGAGAAGAAACCAGTAGGTTTTAAAAATAGCAGGAAAATTGCAAAACAGGGAGGAACCATCGCAGGAAATACACGCAAGGCGATTGAGGCAAAGTCCGGCAGGAAAATAGTAACCCGTCAAAATGCAAAACAGTTACAACAAAGGAAAAACAAGGAGGTTGAAGACGGCAAGTGAGGAGACCAATAACCGTAGAAAAAAGAAAGAACCCATCGCTGGGTTCTAGATAATTTATAATCAATAATTATTTAATAGTTAGTGATCCGCCTGGGATTCGAACCCAGGACCCCCGCCTTAAAAGGGCGATGCTCTACCTGCTGAGCTAGCGAATCGACCTGTGAAATTGAGGGTGCAAAGATACATTTTTTTCGTAATGTACAAACCTGGTCGTACGGAAAATTGAATGTTATTTTGGTCCGCATTGATGATCAATGACTTCCTTGATTCAGGTCAGGAATAACGGGAGCCTACAGGAAATCTTCCCATTTCCCTTTTCCCTGGCGTACGAGGAGAGGCTCATCGCCGGTGCAATCAATGACGGTTGATGGAATATTCCCCGAATGACCGGAATCGATGACAATATCAACAACTTTCTGAAATTTATCGTAAATAAGTTCCGGATCGGTGAGGTAATCCGTAAACTCGTCTTCGCCGTGAATGGAAGTGGTCATAATGGGATTGCCGAGCTTCTCAACGATCTGAACAGGTACCTTATGACCGGGAACACGGATACCGACGGTCTTTTTTTTGCTCTGGAAAAAATGAGGGACATTATTGCTTGCGTTCAGGATGAAGGTAAAGGGTCCGGGCAACGCCCTCCTCATGATCTTATAAACCGGATTCGGGATGGGATGGGTGTAATCGGACAGGTGACTCAGATTATGGCAGATAAAGGAAAAGTTGGCCTTCTGGCGCCTGATGCCCTTGATCTGAGCGATCCGGTCGACCGCCCGGATCTTCGTGATATCACATCCCAACCCATAAACGGTATCCGTTGGATAGATGATCACCCCGCCGTCTTTCAGACATTCAAGGATGATCTTTATATGCCGTTCGCCGGGATTGTCGGGATGGATCTTTAACAGCATCTGCACCTGATTTTTTCCGGAAAGTTTTCTAACACTACCTGACCGGAAACCCTAAAAAAAGGGTAAGTACATTATATCGCACCGCTCAACCCTCTTACCCTTGCTTCCTTCCGGACCTGGGGGAGTTTGATGGGAGCTGGTCGTATAAGACTTACCCGGTGCAAAAATACTATTTTTAATGGCTTGCTTTCATTGGAATCCTGTTTTTTTTTCGTACGTTTGCCTGTCATCAACTTAAAACAAAAAATTATGGAAGAAAAATCACGTTCTCTCGGACAGCAGACCCTATTGTACGGATTGCTTACCGGCGCTGTCATAATCATTTTCTCTCTCATTTTATTCCTTGTGAATCTTCACATGAACAAGACCCTGAACTATATCGACTATCTCTTCATCATCGGGGGAATGCTCCTTTGCGCACTCGATTACCGGAAAAAATACCTGAATGGTTACATAAGCTACGGAAAAGCTTTTACCACCTGCTTCCTGGTCGGCCTGTACGCCGCCATCCTGTCGGGGATCTATACCTATTTTTTCGCTCAGTTCATCCATCCGGGTTTTGTTCAGGAACTCATTGAACAGGCACGGGAGAATACCATTGCTTCAAACCAGAACATGTCGGAAGAACAACTTGAAATGGCTCTTGCCTATACCACGAAATTTATGTCGGCCCCGTTCCTTGCCATCTGGGGGATGATCGGCACGGCTATCATCTCAACCATCATTTCTCTGGTCCTTGCCATCTTTATCAGGAAAGAGGATAAAACGGTAACGCCTGCTGCCTAACCTTTGATTAAATGAATATCTCCGTTGTAATTCCACTGCTGAATGAACAGGACTCCTTACCGGAACTGACATCGTGGATCGACCGTGTAATGAAAGAAAATGACCTTTCGTATGAGATCATTTTTGTCGATGACGGGAGTAACGACAGATCGTGGGAGATCATTGAAGATCTGTGCCTGAAGAACCCCGCCGTCAAAGGGATCAGGTTCAGGCGAAACTATGGCAAATCCGCTGCCCTGAACACTGGCTTTGATGCTGCCACCGGTGAGATCGTATTTACCATGGATGCCGACCTGCAGGACAGTCCGGATGAGATCCCCGAAATGTACAGGATGATCAGGGAGGAGGGATTTGATCTTGTTTCGGGATGGAAGAAAAAACGCCATGATCCGATATCCAAAACGATCCCAACGAGGTTTTACAACTGGACGGCACGCCGGATGTCGGGGATCAAGCTGCACGACTTTAATTGCGGACTGAAAGCCTATAAAAGCGATGTGGTCAAAAGCATTGAGGTGTACGGGGAGATGCACAGGTATATCCCGTTCCTGGCAAAATGGGCCGGATTCACAAAGATCGGCGAGAAAGTCGTCGTTCACCGGAAACGTAAGTTCGGCAAGACGAAATTTGGTCTCGACCGGTTCTATAAAGGATACCTGGATTTGCTGACCATCACCTTTACTTCCCGCTTCGGGAAAAGACCGATGCACTTCTTCGGCCTGTGGGGAACGGTCATCTTTCTTGCCGGTCTCATCATAGCTGGTTTCCTGGCTTATGAAAGGATTTTTTACCAGGCATTCAAGATGACCGACCGGCCCTTGTTCTATTTCGGCATACTTGCGATGATCCTTGGTACACAACTTTTTGTTGCCGGCTTTCTTGGGGAACTGATCACCCGGAACTCGCCGGATCGCAATCATTACCTGATCGAGGCCCGAAAGGGATTCGAATAGCTATCTCAACCATAGTACAATGATCAAGGACATGGAATTATCCCATCGGATTGAATTTTTAAAGAATGTTATCATTTTCTCAGAATGTCAGGATGATCTGCTCTCCCGGATTGCCGGAAAGCTTATCGAAATCGATGTTGCAGAGGGCGACCGGATCGTTCTTAAAGGCGACCGGGGAGACTCCATATATATGCTGATTGAAGGGAAAGCCAAGGTACACGACGGGGATTATATCTTTACCATTTTAAAGAGGTGTGACTTGTTCGGAGAATATTATCTGCTCGATAAGAAAGAACGATCGGCTACTGTGACCGCCCTGGCACCCTCAAGGTTGTTCCGGCTGGATCAGAAAGTGTTTTTTGAGATGACCCGTGATGAAAGTTCAGTTATCAGAGGAATTCTTAAAGCGCTTGTCGGAAGGCTCAGGGAGATGAATGTTGTTGAAGAAAAACTTGCTTCTCAGAATCAGGAGATCATCCGGCAGAAAGAGGAACTGGAGCGTCAGAAAAGGGAGCTGATTGACCTGAATGCCACCAAAGACAAGTTTTTTTCCATCATTGCCCACGATCTGAGAAGTCCGATCACAACGCTTATCACGCTGTCGGAAATCCTGAAGACCGACCTGGAACTTTTGACCGCAGAGCAACAGAATGAAATTCTTACCAGTCTGCACGACCTCTCAAAAAATCACCTGAAGTTGCTTGATAATCTCCTTCAGTGGTCTCGCATCCAGACCGGCCGCCTGAAAGCGGAACCCGAAAAATTTTCCGTCGGCGAGATCATCAGGGAAACCAGAGAGTTTTACCGGATCTATGCTAATGAAAAGCAGATCTGTCTGGAATGTAATTCTTCTTTCGACGGAGAGGTATTCGCGGATAAGAATATGATCAAAACCGTGCTGAGGAATCTTGTCTCGAATGCCATCAAATATACCGTCCCCGGCGGAACCATCGTTATCGGACAAGACGACCATGACCATAACGTGGAACTGTATGTCAGGGATAACGGTGTCGGCATGACGGCCGAGACGCTTAAAAAACTCTTTCATCTTGATCAGGAATATACCACAAGAGGAACGGCTGATGAGAGAGGGACCGGGCTGGGATTGATCCTGTGCAAAGAGTTCGTCGAAAAAAACGGAGGAGTGCTTAGTGTCGGAAGTGAAAAAGATGTTGGAAGCGAATTCCGCTTTACCCTCCCCAAAGCCTGAATGTGAAGATGGCCGGCCGGAAAAAAATCGTACTGATTGGTTCTGCACACCCGTTAAGGGGTGGTCTGGCGACGTTCAATGAACGGCTGATCCGTGAATACCGGAAAAGAGGCGACGATGCCTGCATCTATAATTTCAGCCTGCAGTACCCCTCATTTTTATTTCCCGGGAAGACGCAGTATTCCTCAGAACCGGCTCCAGAAAACCTCCCGATCTATGATAAGGTAAACAGCATCAATCCGTTGAACTGGCTCCGGGTAGGGAAGGAGTTAAGGAAAATGGTTCCCGACCTGGTCATTGTCAAATTCTGGATGCCGTTCATGGCGCCCTGCTTCGGGACGATCTGCAGGATCGTCAGGAAGAACCGGCATACCAGGATCATCTCCATCGTGGATAACCTCATCCCTCACGAAAAACGCCCCGGCGATAACCTGCTCATCGGGTACTGGATCCGGTGCGTGGATGGTTTCATCGCCATGTCGCATTCGGTTGAAAATGACATCCGCCAATCGCTGTCCTCAGCGGGGAGATCCAAACCAGTTCTTTTCTCTCCGCATCCACTATACGATACTTTTGGCGATCCTGTTCCCAAAACGGAAGCACTGAAACACCTTAACCTGGACCCTTCTTTCCGTTACCTGCTTTTCTTTGGTTTTATCAGGGATTATAAGGGACTGGATCTGTTACTGAAGGCATTTGCCGATGAACGGTTCCACGACAGGCCGCTGAAACTGATCGTTGCCGGGGAATTTTATTGCGATCCAAAACCTTACCTCGAGATCATTGAAAAAAATAACCTTCGCGATAAGGTCATATTAAGCAACGATTTCATTCCCGACTCGATGGTCGGAAATTATTTCTGTGCCGCCGACCTGGTTGTTCAACCTTATAAAAGCGCTACACAAAGCGGGGTTACACAGATCGCCTATCATTTCAACAAACCCATGATCGTCACGAATGTCGGCGGCCTGCCGGAAATAGTTCCGGATCAGAAAGCCGGTTATGTGGTCAAACCGGAATCAACTGAAATCGCGGGAGCCATGTTCAGGTTCTTCGATGAAAACAGGGAAGAGGAGTTTTCCAGGAATGCCGGAACGGAAAAATTAAAATATTCGTGGGAAAATATGGTTAATAGTATAGATAAAATTACCGCATCATGATAATACGCAGTAAGGCGCCATTGCGTCTCGGACTTGCCGGCGGCGGAACGGATGTCGCTCCTTTTTCCGAATTATATGGCGGAAATATCCTGAATGCCACCATCAGCCTGTTTGCCTGGGCCAGCATTGAACCGAGAACGGATGGGAAAATAATCCTGAACTCCATCGATAAAAAGGAAGTCTGTTCCTATGATGCCATCCCGAACCTCACAACCGACGGAAAACTTGATCTTCATAAAGGTGTTTATAACCGGGTTGTAAAGGATTATACGGGGCGCCCGCTGTCGTTTGAGCTTACTACTTACGTGGATGCTCCTCCGGGCTCAGGTCTCGGCTCCTCTTCAACCCTGGTTGTGGCTATTCTTGGCGCTTTTGCCGAGTGGCTGAACCTTCCGCTGGGCGACTATGACCTGGCTCATCTTGCCTATGAAGTTGAAAGAATCGATCTGATGATGGCCGGAGGTAAACAGGATCAGTATGCTGCAACTTTCGGCGGGGTGAACTTCATGGAATTTTCGAAAGACGACAAGGTTATTGTAAACCCGCTGAGGATCCGTGAAAAATATCTCGACGAACTGGCGCATAACCTTATCCTTTTTCATACAGGTACCAGCCGTCTTTCGTCGGATATCATTGAACAACAGACAAAAAATGTAATTGCAAAAGATAAAAGATCGCTGGAAGCCATGCACCATTTAAAAGAACAGGCCGTGATGATGAAGGAAGCGTTGCTACGGGGCGAGTTGGACAAGATCGGGAAGATCCTCGATTTCGGCTGGAAGCATAAGAAAAACATGGCCGACGGGATCTCGAATCCGTACCTTGATGAAATATATGAAACTGCCGTAAAGAACGGGGCTACAGGAGGAAAAGTATCCGGCGCCGGCGGCGGAGGATTTATCTTTTTCTATTGCCCGGGAAACTCCCGGCAGAAGGTGATCGATTCCCTGTTAAAATTTGGCGGACAGTGCAAACGGTATGAGTTTACGACGAAAGGGCTTTCGACGTGGACAATTTAGAATTAGGAATGAAGGATGAAGAATAAAGAACAAAGAACAGAGAACAGAGAACAAAGAACAGAGAACAAAGAACAGAGAACAAAGAACAAAGAACAGAGAACAAAGAACAGAGAACAGAGAACAAAGAACAGAGAACAGAGAACAAAGAACAGAGAACAGAGAACAAAGAACAAAGAACAAAGAACAGAGAATAGAGAACAAAGAACAAAGAACAAAGAACAAAGAATTAGGAAGTAAAGGTGTTTAATGTTTTAAGGTTAAGATATTTATAAATATGAGTGGAAATTTTCAGGAACTTGCGCGGAAGCGCTGTTCGGTCAGGAATTACCAGGACAGACCGGTGGAAGAGGAAAAACTTAACTACATACTTGAATCCGGCCGGCTGGCTCCGTCGGCGGTAAATTATCAGCCATGGGATATCATCGTGGTAAGGGATGAGGTCGTTAAGAAGACCCTGGGTTCGGTTTACAGCCGGCCCTGGATCCTCCAGGCTCCGGTCATCCTTGTCGTATGCGGAAACCATGATACTTCCTGGAAACGCACCGATGGGAAAGACTATGCCGATATCGATGTTTCGATCCTTGTCGATCATATGACCCTCGCCGCAACCGAACAGGGATTGGGAACCTGCTGGGTGTGCAACTTTGATGCAAACAGATGCAGTGAAATACTCAATCTTCCTGAAGAAATTGAGCCGGTCGTACTCTTGCCCGTCGGTTATCCCGATGAAAAAAATGTTGACCGTTCCCGCCATCTGGTCAGAAAAAACCTGAACGATATTGTTCACTGGGATAAATATTAAATTCAATGGAGTATCCATTATTATCATCCGCTGTTTGCATGAACGATGTTCGAATGGATATTTCAGATCAAATTTTGATTTAGTGAAAGAACCTATGAGAATTAATGAGGTAATCAAGCAGTCGATCGAGGTAAAAAAGAAAATTTTATCAGACCACGAACTGATCCGGAGCATCGACGATGTGGTGCAGGTATGTACGGAAGCGTTTTGCATGGGGAATAAGGTCCTTTTTTGCGGGAACGGCGGCAGCGCCGCCGACGCGCAGCATCTTGCCGCTGAATTTTCCGGAAAGTTCTATTATGACCGGCTTCCCCTTCCCGCCGAAGCGTTGCATGTCAATACTTCGTATCTCACCGCCGTGGCGAACGATTACTCTTTTGAAGAGGTCTACGCAAGGATACTCAGGGGGATCGCACAGGCAGGCGATGTTTTGTTCTGCATCTCCACTTCGGGCAACTCGATGAATCTCATCCGGGCTCTTGAAGTCGCCCGCGAAGTGGGAGTCATTACCATAGGGTTGACCGGCGAAAGCGGAGGTAAGATGCGTGATCTGTGTGATTTTCTGATCAATGTCCCGTCGGATGATACGCCCCGTATACAGGAGTCGCAGATCATGATCGGTCATATCATCTGTGAACTCGTCGAATCCTCACTTTTCCCAAAAGAAGATTAATCCTTGGAAGCAATTGTCCTTGCAGGTGGATTAGGAACCCGGCTTCAATCGGTTGTCAGTGATGTCCCCAAATCCATGGCGCTTATCAATGACCGGCCCTTTCTTGAATACCAGCTTGATTTCCTGATAGCCAGCGGGATCAGTAAGGTGATCCTCTCGGTGGGCTATAAAAGGGAGACGATCATGGGGCATTTCGGAAGCCGGTACCGGACCATGGCCATTGACTATGCCATCGAGGAGGAACCATTGGGAACCGGCGGCGGGATCAGGCTCTCTTTTTGGAAGATAAAGTCGAGCATGGCGTTTGTCCTGAACGGCGACAGCCTCTTCCGGATCGATCTCGGCCTGCTTCTAAAGAAGCATCGTGAAAAGAAGGCGGATATAACCATCGCCTTAAGGAAGATGGAGCAGACCGACCGGTACGGGTGCGTAATGTTCAACAGAAACAGAAGGATCACCGGTTTCGCGGAGAAAAACGCCTCCGCAGGACCGGGATTCATCAATGGGGGTATCTATTTGATCAATAAATCCTACCTGATGGAACCTTTTTTCAGGGGGAAATTTTCCATTGAAAAAGACTGTTTCGAACGGTATTATGCCGGTTCACGGTTCTATGGATTTCCTTCGGATGGTTATTTTCTCGATATTGGTATTCCTGAAGACTATAAAAGAGCTCAATATGAATTTGACCGGTTTGAAAGTAAATAATACCTGGACCCTGTTCCTTGACCGGGATGGTGTGATCAACCGGAGAATCCCCGGCGACTATGTGAAAACCTGGGAGCAATTCGAATTTCTTCCCGGGGTTACGGAAGCCATCCGGATCTTTTCAGGGATCTTCGGGCGGATACTGGTTGTCAGTAACCAGCAGGGAATCGGAAAAAAGGTGATGTCGGAAGAAGATCTGAACGAAATTCATAAAAGGATGACCCTTGCCATCGAATCGGAAAAGGGCCGGATCGATAAGATATATTACAGTCCCTACCTGGAAAAGGAGGGTTCCGTTTTCAGGAAACCCAATATTGGAATGATGCTGAAAGCCCGGAAGGATTTTCCCCAGGTAAGAGTGAAGAGATCAATTATGGCCGGGGATTCGCTGTCGGACATGATTTTCGGTCATCGCAGCGGTATGACAACCGTACTTATTTCGAATGATATTGATATTATCAGGCGTGGACATAAGATTATCGACTTCTCTTATCCCGACTTGCTTACTTTTGCCAAGGAACTATGAACCCGACCACAATTTTTCTCTGTTTCCTGATCTATACTCTCCTGCTGTTCCTGATCACCTGGATCACTGCACGGCGTGCAACCAACCGGGCATTTTTTATAGGGAATAAAAGCTCGCCCTGGTATGTCGTGGCCTATGGAATGATCGGAGCTTCCCTTTCCGGCGTCACCTTCATGTCGGTGCCGGGCTGGGTGGGGGAGACCCAGTTCTCGTATATGCTGGTAGTCGTTGGATACCTGTTCGGGTATTTTGTCATCGCAACCGTTTTGATGCCGCTGTATTACAGACTGAATCTGACTTCCATTTATTCCTACCTGGAATCCCGTTTCGGTTTCTGGTCGTACAAAACCGGATCTTTCTATTTTCTCCTCTCCCGTACGATCGGAGCGTCATTCAGGATGTTCCTTGTGGTGAATGTATTGCAGGTTTTTGTTTTCGATGCCTGGCATATCCCATTCACCGGGACCGTTCTGATCTTTATTATTCTCATTCTCCTGTACACTTTTAAGGGGGGAGTGAAAACGATCATCTGGACCGATACCGTTCAGACTACTTTTATGCTGGGTTCCCTTGTCTTGTCTATTGTTCTTATCACCCGGGAGATGGGAACCGATTTCGGCAGCATGTTCAATACCGTCATGGACGGACCTTATTCCAACATGTTCTTTACCGAATGGACGGATAAGCGGTTTTTCCTGAAGCAATTATTGAGCGGAGCGTTCATTGCCATTGTCATGACCGGACTTGACCAGGAGATGATGCAGAAGAACCTGAGTTGTAAATCACTGCGGGATGCCCAAAAGAACATGTTCTCATTCAGCATCAGCATAGTATTTGCAAACTTCCTTTTCCTTTTCCTGGGCGCGATGCTGTTCATTTATGCCGCTCATGCAAATATCGCCATCCCTGCAAGAACGGATGACCTCTTTCCGATGATCGCGATCAATTACCTGAGTCCCCTGGCTGGGTTGGTTTTTTTGATTGGCCTCATCTCCGCTGCCTATCCAAGCGCCGACGGAGCGCTGACTTCCCTGACGACCTCTTTTTGCATTGATTTCCTGGGGATGAATAAAAAAACCGGTATCCCGGAGAAAAATAAAGAGAAGATCCGTTATGCGGTTCATTTCTCCTTTGCCGCGCTCATGCTGATCGTTGTTGTTGTGTTCAGGGCGATCAATGACAGGGCGGTGATCGATAAGCTTTTTACCATCGCCGGATATACCTATGGCCCTTTGCTGGGATTGTACGCATTTGGCCTTTTTACGCGCTTATCGGTCAGGGATAGATTTGTTCCGTGGGTTGCCCTGGTCTCGCCGGTGATATGCTATGTTCTAAGCGAATTTTCAGAATACCTTTTTAATGGCTATAAATTTGGTTTTGAGCTGCTGATTGTAAATGGAATGATTACTTTTGTGGGACTCTTTATTTTTAAAAAGTCAAATAAGACAGGGTTGACGGTGAACCATTGAATTTAAAATTATTATCAAATGAAAAGAGTATTATTTGCGTTTTTGATATCATTCTTTCTTTTCCCGGTGATATCCTATTCCCAGATCAATGTCATTCGTGTCGATAACAATGCCATGCCTCAGACAGGGGAGGGGTGTTTTTATTCCTTGCCGCGTACGGTCGTAAGGATCGAAGTCAGGATCGACAGGGTTGAAAATTATAAAGGTCCCTATGCCGACTATGCCCTCCGGTATCTTGGTCTGAAGAATGTGGTGCTTGCAAATTCTGTCGAATATAAAATCAGTGATATCACCATAAGTACTTACCCTGAACCGGATCCGGATCAGTATTATTTTATTGAGATGGGAACAAAAGTTTCAAAGGGTGAAAAATCGGCCATATTGTCGCTCAACAATGCCGGACTGATCCTGGGAACATTTCCGGAAACCGTTGATGATGCTGTAAAAGGCGCTGGACAGTTCAACCAGGATGGGTCGTCGCCTGAATCCTCCCCGGATGCTTTCGGAGAATTATTCAAGTATTCGACCGACGTCAGCGTTTTTGAAAAGATAGATACCATCATCAAGAAAGTCAGTATCGACACCATGACCATCGAACGTCAGTTTTACAAGAGGACCATGGTGGAAAAATCTTCTGAACAAAAAGCGAAGGAGGCAGCCGACTTTATTTCCAAGATCAAGGATAATCGCTTCAACCTGATCAGTGGTTACCAGGAGGTGAATTATAACCGTGAGACGCTTGAATATATGGATGCCCAGTTGAAGCAACTGGAAAAAGATTACCTGAAGTTGTTTACCGGGGTCAACCTGCATAAGACCCTGACCTTTAGTTTTAAGTACATACCGTTACCAAATCAGATCAATACCGAGATCCCATTATTTAAATTCTCGGCTGCCAGGGGTATTACAGAGCTTGATGAACCGGGTGGAAAGGTCATCACAATAAAGATCCAGCGTGTCGGAAACACCACGATGGTCGCCAGTTATTTAAAGCGCGCCGAGAAAGAGACGAAGGTGCATGGTTTCTATTACCGCATTCCTGAACTGGCAAGGGTGACGGTCAGGCTGAATGATTTCACCCAGGAAGAGACGCAATGCCTTATTGATCAGCTTGGTCTGGTCACATTCCTGCCTGTTAATAAATGGAAAGTACGCTTCCACGAAGATACGGGAGGGATCAAGGGATTACAGATGGATTGATCACAGGGCTTTTCTTATTCTCACCAGTTTTTCAAGAAGATTTTCCAGGAGATCAAGCCGGAGCATGTTCGACCCGTCGGATTTTGCATTGGCCGGGTCGGGATGGGTTTCAATGAATAATCCGTCGGCGCCCACCGCAATAGCTGCTTTTGCAATGGTTTCGATCTGACCGGGACATCCGCCTGTAATCCCCGAAGTCTGATTAGGCTGCTGAAGCGAATGGGTGACATCGACCACAACGGGTACATTGAATTTTTGCATGACGGGAACACTTCTGAAATCCACTACCAGGTCGGTGTATCCGAAAGTCGTTCCACGTTCCGTAACCATGACATGTTTGTTCCCGGTTCCGGTTACCTTATCGATGGCAAACTTCATGGATTCAGGGGAAGAAAACTGACCTTTTTTGATATTGATGAATTTTCCCGTTTCACCGGCGGCGACCAGAAGGTCGGTCTGGCGGGAGAGGAAAGCGGGAATTTGAAGGATATCCACGAACCTGGCCGCCAGCGCGGTCTCTTCAATGGTATGAACGTCAGTCAGGGTGGGAATGTTCAGTGTTTTCCCTACTTCTGCAATAACCGATAAAGCCTGTTCGTTGCCAATGCCGGTAAACGAATCAATTTTTGACCTGTTCGCTTTTTTATAGGAGGCCTTAAAGATATAGGGGATCTTATACAAATTCGCAATCCGGTTGATGGTTCCGGCGATCTCAAGCGGCATCCGGTCATCTTCCACGACACAAGGTCCGGCTATGAGGAAGAACATTCCCTTGTTATGGACCGGCAAAATGGGTGTTACGGACATATCAGTATTTATATTTGTTTTTCCATTGTTTTTTCAGTTTTTCCCTGATCTCATTTTCCCTCGGATTATTCTGTGGATCATAGAATCTCGTCCCTTTGATCCCATCTGGAAGGAACTCCTGCTCAATGAAGTTGTTTTCGAAGTCGTGGGCATATTTATAGTCTTTCCCATATCCGATCTTTTTCATCAGGGAAGTCGGAGCATTCCTGAGATGCAGTGGAACAGGCTGGTCACCCGAGTCGTTGAACGACTTTGTTGCCTTCCGGATGGCCAGATAGCTGGCATTGCTTTTGACCGAGCAGGCAAGATAGATGGCTGTCTGGGAGAGGATCAGATCGCATTCGGGATACCCGATAACATCCACTGCCTGAAAACAGGTATTGGCCAGCAGGAGGGCGTTGGGATTGGCATTCCCGATATCTTCGGAAGCCAGGATCAGCATCCGCCTGGCAATGAATTTCGGATCTTCGCCGGCCTGGACCATCCTCGACAGCCAATAGACCGCTGCATTGGGATCGCTTCCACGCATCGACTTGATGAACGCGGAGATAATGTCGTAATGCATCTCGCCGGATTTATCGTAAAGGGCAAGGTTCTGCTGGATGATCTTTATTGTTTTATCATTGGTTATGACGATCCTTCCTTCTTTTTTGTGCTCCGAAGTGACAATCAGCTCTAATGCATTCAGGAGTTTTCTTGCATCGCCTCCGGATATCCTGAGAATCGCTTCCGACTCCTGAATGTCGATGGTGGTTTGAAGGTTCTTTTCAAGGAGTTGTTTTCCCTGTTCGAGCAGTTTCATGAGGTGAGGTTCCTCAAGCACCTTTAAAATATAGATCTGGCATCGTGAAAGCAGCGGGGAAATGACCTCAAAGGAAGGATTTTCGGTCGTTGCACCGATGAATGTAACGATTCCTTTCTCAACGGCACCCAGTAATGCATCTTGCTGTGATTTGCTGAAGCGATGAATTTCATCGATGAAAAGGAAGGGACTGTCTTTTGCTTCATTGGCTTTGCTGATGACCTCACGGACATCCTTTACCCCGGAACTGACGGCGCTCAGGGTATAGAATTTCCGTTTTAATTGTTTGGATATAATATATGCCAGGGTCGTCTTACCGACCCCCGGAGGACCCCATAAGATCATCGAAGGAACATTATCCGACCGGATTGCCCTGCTCAGGATTGCATCATCTCCGATCAGGTGTTCCTGTCCCAGGTAATCTTCCAGCGTTTCGGGACGGAGTTGTTCAGCAAGAGGGATCAGCATCTTGGCGAATGGTTTACGGTAAATTCTGTTAATGTAACTTAATGCCAGTCAAAGATACTTGATTTATTGAAGAACCTCCCGACAGTTTACGAGGTTCTTCAAAGCTATGTCAGTTTATTTTTTTACCTGCTGATTCCGCTTCATGCAGCGGGGTATGCACTTGCATGATTTATAACAATTTTCAATCTGCCGGTCATTATCCGACCCTGAGATTGAAAATTTCATAAAATTTGTTAAAAATATATCAATTGAAAATCAAGATATTAGATGAAATGTTAAAAAATGTTAAAAAAAAGTGATCTAAAAATTTGGATGATATTATTCTATTGACTTACCTTTGCGTCAAATTTAAAAAATCAATAGACAAATGAAAAAAATTGCAACATTATTAGTTATCGGCGCAGTAGCTATCCTTTCTTCCTGCGGCCCCACTGCAAAAGAACTTGAAGAAAAAAGAATTGCTGATTCAATTCGCGTAGCTGATTCATTAGCAATGGTTCAAGCTGAAACTCAGAGAATTGCTGATTCAATCGCTTTAGCTCAGATCGAAGCTGCTCACAAAGATTCTATTGCACAGGGATGGCTTAAAGAAGACGGCACACCTACTGATAAACTAAAGAAAGAACTGAAGAAAATTAAGAAATAAGCTGAATATCGCTTAGATCAACTTCAGAAAAAAATGGAGGGTATCTCAAAAGGATACCCTCTTTTTTTATTCCGGACTACAGCGGTTGATTGTTCTCTGTTGTGGTTCGCAAATATTTGCTTAGAGATTTTTGATTTCAGAAATAAGTTTCTGAAGGGTTGCTTTAGCATCGCCAAATAACATTCTCGACTTAGGCATGAAGAACAGGTTGTTCGGGATAGCGGCATATCCTTTCGCCATACTGCGTTTCATGATAATCGTGTTTTTTGCTTCCCATACTTTAATGACAGGCATTCCGTAGATGGGACTTGAGGGATCTTCTTCAGCCGCAGGATTGACGACATCATTAGCGCCAACCACGATCACGACATCGGTGTTCTGCATCTCGTTGTTGGCCTCTTCCATCTCTAATAATTTTTCATAAGGCACATCGGCTTCTGCAAGAAGAACATTCATATGTCCCGGCATCCGTCCGGCAACAGGATGTATCCCATATTTCACCTCAACTCCCTTGGTGTTCAGTAAAACATCAAGTTCATGACAGAGATGCTGGGCCTGGGCAACGGCAAGGCCATATCCTGGAACGATCACCACCTTTTGCGAATAGTTCAGCAGCACGGAGGCATCGCTCAGCGGGATCTCCTTAACGGATTGATCGGCGGAACCCTCTGAACCTGCCTTGCTCACTCCGAAAGCTCCCACGATCACATTCAGCAAGGAACGGTTCATGGCCTTGCACATCAGGATGGTAAGAATGGTTCCCGACGAACCGACCAGAATACCACCGGTCAGCATCGCCTGGTTGTTATAGAGAAATCCGCCCATGGCGGCAGCAACCCCGGTAAAGGAGTTCAGCAGAGAGATAACGACCGGCATATCGGCTCCGCCGATCGGCATGACAAAGGTCACTCCATATAATAAAGCAAGGAGAGCAAAAATATAGATCACCGTATTGCTGTCCTTTTGCGGAGTCATCGTCATGATAAAAACGATCCCGGCAAGCATCACAACCAAAGTAAAGAGGTTGAAATATCGTAAGACCGGCGATTTTATATCCCCGATCCTTTCATCCAGTTTACCGAATGCGATCATACTACCTGCAAAGGATACTCCCCCGATCATCAAACCCAGCAAAATGGCAATTGCCTCACCGTTGAACATGTTGGTGGCTCCCTCCAGGGCCAGCGTGTTTTGCATTTTAGGAAATTCCATGAGTGAGATCATGGCAGCACAGGCTCCCCCCATCCCGTTGAATAAAGAGACCATCTGGGGCATGGCCGTCATCTTGACTTTTTTCGCTGCAAACCATCCCAGCAGGGACCCGATCACCAATGCTGCAATGATATATCCGATATTCCGGATCGGTTCGTAATCGCCTGCTTCATTTTTAGTTTGGTGAAACAGAATAGTGCAGAGTATGGCAAGTCCCATACCTCCGGCTGCCCAAAGGTTCCCGTTCCGGGCGGTACCGGGATGACTGAGTTTTTTTAAACCGACTACAAATAAAATTGAAGCCAGAATATAGGATATCTCCAGAACAGAAATCCATGGCGAAAACTCGAAAGGCTTGGATAAAGTTTCGATCATTTCCATACTATACCTTATTTCTTACTTTTCTTTTTTTTGAACATTTCAAGCATCCTGTCTGTTACGACAAATCCACCTACCACATTTAAGGTACCCAGGATGACCGCAATAAAACCCAGGATCATGGATAATGCATTGTGTGCATGACCCATTACGATGATGGCCCCGATGATCACGACGCCATGGATCGCGTTAGCTCCCGACATCAGCGGAGTGTGCAGAACCGATGGGACATGGGAAATTACCTCAATCCCGAGAAAAATGGAAAGAATTATAATAAAAATTGCTTCCCGGTATTCCATAATAAATCTCAATATGTCAGTCATAGTATTCAGTTTTATGAATGAATAGCCGATTTGATCTTTTCATTAACAATCTCTTTGTTGTGGGTCACGCAGGTGCCTTTCACGATATCATCGTCCCAGTTCAGGTTGAATTCGCCTTTCGGGTTGATCATTAACTTGAGGAAATTAAGGGTGTTTTTACCAAACATCTTGCTGGCGTCGGTCGGCATCTCAACCGGGAATGATGAGTTCCCGATGATCGTGACTCCGTGGTGAACGACCGACTCTCCGTTTTTTGTCAGTTCACAGTTTCCCCCCGTTGAAGAGGCCAGGTCAATAACTACCGATCCGGCCTTCATTCCTTCCACGGTCTCCCGTTTCAACAGGATAGGAGCTTTCTTTCCCGGTATCTGCGCGGTGCAGATAATGACATCCGACCTGACGGCATGGTCGTGGATGGCTTCAGCTTGTTTCTTCTTAAAGTCATCCGTTTGCTCAACGGCATATCCTCCAGCCGACTTGTCATCCGTGGCTCCTTCCACTTCAACAAACTTCCCTCCAAGGCCGGTTACTTCTTCTCTGACTGCGGAACGGACATCGAAGACTTCCACCACTGCCCCCAGCTTTCGCGAAGTGGCCAGCGCCTGCAAACCGGCGACGCCGGCACCCAGGATCAGCACTTTTGCAGGGGAAATGGTTCCGGCAGCGGTCATGAACATCGGGAAGAATTTTGGAAGATTATTCGCTGCTGTAAGAACGGCTTTGTATCCGGATACCGTAGCCATCGACGAAAGAATATCCATCGATTGTGCCCGGGAAGTGCGGGGAATGATATCGAGACTGAAACTGGTGATATTTTTCGAGGCAAGTTTCTTAATGATCTCAGGATTGAAAAAGGGATTAAGTACCGCCAGCAGGATCTTCCCCTCTCCGAGGAGCAGCAGTTCCCGCTCTGTCGGCGGATTGATCTTAATGATCAGGTCGGCTTGCCGAATCAGTTCCTCCTTTGAAAGTATTTTACCACCGGCCGCAATATACGCCTCGTCGGAAGCAAAAGCTCCGGAACCTGATCCCTGTTCGATGGCCACACTGACGTTCATTTTGGTAATAGCAGCCACCGTTTCAGGTAGCATAGATACGCGTCGTTCAGGCGCTTCTTCTTTTAAGATACCTATAACCATACTTTGATATTTGAATGTTTAGCAGGAAATGATGATCAAACCGGATCGTACCGGTTAATCTTTGAAATCGGAAGAATGATGGTTTCCGTCGCAGAAAGGTTTTCTTCTGGATTTTCCACAACGGCATAAAGAAACGAGTTGGTTGTCGATCCGTATCTTTTTCTTGTAAATGTCGCGGATAAGAAAATTTCCGCTGACTAATAACGGACCACCTTTGACAACCTGAATTTTTGCATAGGTAGCCTTATTCTTGCTTGTGGTTCTCGATTTTGAGGTTATGAATTTTGAGCTTTTCAGGTAGGTCAGTGCGCGGGAGGGACAACGGTCGATGGTTCTCATTATATCCAGACTGTCCGCCCCGTGAATATTGATCCATGGACTTTTTTTCGGATTGAAAACACCAGGCAGACTGATCAGGCAATTCGCAGAGTGAATACACAATTCCGGTTTCCAGAACACCGTGATCTCTCCATTAGAAAAACGAGTGGCAGAATCCTTATTCTTTTTTAAAGCATTCAACTCAGATTTTGAGACCTTGTTCGTCATTTCTTTGGGGTTTATTGGTTGATAAAATCAATGTTATTGTATCATCATTCTGTTCTGTTTCAGAACGGATGGAAAAATGCGACAGCTAAAACCTGAAAAATAACAAAATTTAATGGTTGTAATTATTCTTTATCTGATAATAAGCTTTTTATGTTCTGTAAATTCTTTATTGAAAATTTTTACAATATAAGTGCCCGGAGTGATCCCTGTTATATCAACGCTCGTCAGATCTCTGAACTGGCCTTGTGCCAAAGAAACACCCTGTAATGAGAAAAGCTCAAATTCTACCGGCTCAGGATGTTCTGATTTGATGTTAAATGTCTGGTGTGCAGGATTCGGATAGATCCTGGTCATTTGTTCAGGAGCGATTATCTCTTTGGTGCCGACAGTACTGTAAGGGATGGCAAGGGTGGCAACCGAGGCCAGACCGGCTTGGATTAGTTTGCTTGCCAGTAAGTTAGAGTTGTAACTGGTTCCGACAATATCCTGGGTAGTATGAATATATGGACTATGATACACGGCATCTTCAAATGGAAAGATCCCCTGATATCCATGGCTGTTGAAAGAAGTGTGATCACTGTCGCCACCCGAAAGGATTCCTTCCTCAACAATGAAATCGGGCAGATAGATGGCGCTGACAGCGGTATAAAAATCTACCAGTGGTTGTGCAAACTGGGGAGCAATGATGTCGGTATGAATGTAAGTTCCGGGTTTTTGGTAACCAATCATATCCATATTAAAATATCCGAGGATATCCAGACTCTGTTCCACGCACCTTTCTACATATGCTTCGCTTCCGTACAAACCATATTCTTCGGCAGAGAAGGCACAAAAAATAATTGATCGTTGAAATTCATACTGACTTAAAATCCTGGCCACTTCCATTACACCCGCGGTCCCGCTTGCATTATCGTCTGCACCGGGGGCAAAAGCACTGCCTGAGTATGAGTCATAATGACCGCCAATGATAACATATTCATCCGGAAGTAGCTTCCCTGTCATTGTTGCAATTACATTATCGCTCGGATTGCCGGGCATCGGGATGACCTGGATCTCTGTAGAAAGGCCAAGCGAATCGAACTGGTCCTTGATCCAGTTCTGGGCTTCCACGGCTTGTGGTGAAAAGCACTCACGGGTATAAAAATCCTGTAAATGCTGAACACCCTCTGTCACAAGATTTGTATCAACTTCAGTAATCCAGTCATATATCACATCAAATGTATCAATCTCATATTTCGGTTGGATTTGAGCAAGGCCGGAAAAATAACAAAAAACGGTCATCATGGAAATCAGACTGATCTTCCTGATCGTAGCAATAATCATAGTATTGTTCTTCATATTTTTTTAGTATTAAATATTTAGTAGTCAACAAAAATACAAGAAAATGAATTCGACTCTCACATTTTTAAGGTATATTTTATTTATAACAGAGTCAATTCTGTTATAGGTAATGGAATGGTAAGCTCGAGGATGAATGAGATGTTCAAATAGCTTCCCGTTTTGATTCATTGGAAACTTGACGATGAAAGAGCAGGTAAGGATTTGCCAATCAAAAATAATTGCCTGAAGAGTCTCATAAAGATATGGGATTTCTTTATATTTTTGCACCTTCGGTAATCATTATAAGCAAGACGCCTGGTTAATCGGAGTACATTCTTATAGGGAGCAGTGGCAACCTGGTCTTGTTAAAAGATTCGGAGATCAGGATTGATCCGTGTTGATTTTCCTGATTTTAAGAAAAGACACGGTTATTGATTTTCAACGGCCTGTGAATTTTTCTTCAATTTCGTACTATGGCTTCAGGCGATAGGTTACTACCTCATCTCGGATTAATCAGGAAACTTGTCTTTAAGGTTCTGATTTCTCAGGGATATTACCCTGTTGAAGAATCAGAAGAATTAGTTCATATTGTACTCGAAAAGCTGCTGCTGAAGGAGGAGAAGATTATAAATACCTTTCAGGGACGTTCAAAATTCACCACTTATTTAAGCGTAATTATTATAAACATCTGCCGGGAGATCAGAGACAAACTCTTACGTCAGAGACAAAGCAAAATTATCTTGCGGATTTTTCCCGGTCTCAGTGAACTCTCGTACTATTTCGGTAAAATTCCCGATAAAAATATTCTACCTGACGATTCTTTGATTATTTCTCAATATGTAAAAAAGTTACATTTAATTTTTTTAACATACGGTGATGAATCCATAAAACTGGTAATTTGTCTGAAAACGTTTTCCGGGATCAGACTTGATCCGGGTGACATGGATCTGGATCATCTACCTCCGGATGAGAGTGCAAAAGCGATGGAAATCATAGATCGGATAAATGAAATGGGGACAGGCAGTCCGAGAAAAGAGCTGTTCCAAATGCTTTCCTGTCTCTTTTTCATTACGGAAAGAAAGTCTCAATCATCTGAAGCGCTCAGGAAATGGATAGAATATCATAAAAAACAGGTTATATTGATTTTAAATGGAAATCCGCCCCATGCTGCTTTTACCATGGAAACCTTTGATCTTCTTTTCGAGTATTACTGCTGCAGCGGAGATAAGTTTTCTCCTTTAAGGAAGGAGAAACCGTCAAAATGTTTATCAGGAGAGACAACCTGAGAATGTGTCATTTTAATCAGGGATGATGAGGAATTATCATTTGAGCCAGGAAGATTTGGCATTATGGATTGAAGCTATGGAGAATGATCAGGTCTCCTCCTTGCCCGACAATCTTAGAAGACATGTAAGCAGGTGTCACAAATGCCGTAATCTGGTTGTTGAACATTCCGGTATTCTTTTGGTGGACGATGTCATGAAACCGTTTCCCGGTTCAATGCTGAAGGATATTCCGGTTATGGGCAGAAAACGTATATTTTTAGCGGCTGCTGCCATTATCCTTCTTTTACTCCTTCCCTGTGCAGGTATTATTCTTTTACTAAATATGTCAAAAGATAATGACTCGGCTTTGTTCGGAAAATATTTTACTCCTTACCCTGATATGATCACCGTTAAAAATCTTTCTTTCCGTTCGGATAATACACAGGATTTTTTGGAGGGCATGACCTTTTATTCGCTGGGTGATTACGATAGTGCGATATATCATTTCAATATTTGTCTTTCGCATGATATCGGAGGAGATACCGTCGCCTTTTACAAAGGTATCGCCTCACTTGCCTCGGGTAAAACGATCGATAGTGCCATTACGGTTTTTAATTCACTTATTCGAAAGAAGAGTCCGTTTTCCAATAGGTCGGAATGGTACCTGGCATTGGCATATTTAAAAGAAGGAAAACCGGAAGAAGCCAGCGTTCATCTTCGAAAAATTCCGGCGACAGACAAGGAATTATCTGCAAAAGTATCCTCACTTCTTATTGAACTCTGATTCCAACACCATGAAAAATGTTGTGGTCAGCATATTCCCCTTGTTTGTTCTTTTCCTGTCTTTTACTTTTCCTAACAGAACTTCCCCTGAAAAAAAAATCAAAACAGATCAAAACGAACCTTATATTTTTATAGCAGCTCGGGCTGAATCATTATTTTGTAATCTTCATTTCAGCGAGGCCGAAAAACTTTACCGGATACTGATCAGGAATGCTCCCGCCCGTAATAACCAATTTTACCATTTCGTGAACCGTCTTGTCGAAAGTTTATGGTGGCAATATGATTTTGATGAGTCAGAGAAAATGGCCAGGCATTTTTTACCGGAGTTGTTGTCTTCTCTCGGTGAAGACCATCCCCAGGCAGGTCAGTTATATTTAAATCTTGGAATTCTCGCTTTCCTTACCTCTTCGTCTGCATTACCCGAAGAATATTTTCTTACAGCGCTGGATATCTTTCAGAAACAGTTCGGTTTATACCATTCCTCTGTAGCAATAAACTACGAATGGCTGGGTACATTTTATGAAAGCAGATCGGAAAAGAAAATAGCTTTTATGAACCTTAAAAAGTCGTTAGAGATATGGGAGGTCGTTCGTCCAAAAAATGATCCTGATCTTGCTAATGTTTACAGGTATCTGGGTTTATACTATAAGAGATTTGCCCAACATGATTCGGCCATGATCTGTTTTCAAAAAGCGCTCTCTCTCTTTGACAAGAAATATGGTCCAAATAATTTTCAGTCGGTCAAATGTCTGAATAACCAATGCGATATACTTGATGAACATAACAACGGACGTAGGGCAATGCAGTTGTACCGGGAAGCAGAAAAACGGTTGAAAAATGCTTCCGGCGATACAAAAATGGGCTGGGTAATGACAAAGTACAATCAGGCGGAGCATTTTTACCAGAAGGGGAATGTTAATGAGGCTCTTTCTTATATCCAGCAGGTATTCCCGTTTTTTTTCAGCGGGTTTAACGATACCTCGGTGCTGGCAAATCCGAAAAGTATCGACTCGGTAAACCATTATTTCGTGAAATTACTGCTTGTCACAAAATCGGGGTTTTTGAGAGAAAGTTATTATAAAGACAAGACCAGGTACGCTTCTTTTCTACCTGCAATTCTTCAGTGCGACAGTCTGGCAGTCAGAATCAACGAGATAAGCCGCATCCGGATCATCAACTACAACAATCTTTTGGCTTATCTTCATGGCCATTCACGTATGTACTACGATTTCGTTTCAGACGCCCTGGAACAATACAAAATGACCGGAGACGAAAAATACTTTTCCATTGCTCTGGGGAATATCGAGAAGAACCGGAACCTGACCTTGCCAGGTAACCGGGATTTTTATATTGAAAATTTCGGATACACAGCAGAAATCTGTAACAAACTTGACTCTTTTCAGAAACAGATCAACCAGGTGACCGCACAGTTGAATGGATACCAGTCGCCCGGACAGGAAAGGGTCCTGGAAAAAAGAATGAGAAAGCTGAAAATCGATATGGATCAATATTATTACGGGTTGTGCCGGGATTTTCATGTTTCTCAGGATGGGAGAGGAGCAAGATATGAGTTGCGACTGGAAGATATCCGGAAAAAAATAAACCGGAATACAATGATTCTCCAGTTTTTTGAACAATTTCCTGATTACTACAGCAATGCCGAACGGATATTGTTGATGGCCATAACAAAAGAACATATCGGTTTTCATACATACACAGGAGATACCCTTGTTAAACTTATTGCTTATTTCAATACGCTGGTTGCCAATCCCTCCTCGCCTGAATCAGGGATAGTCCAGACGGGTGATTCAATCTACCAAATGATTTTCGGACCATTCAGGGAAATGATAAAGAATAAAAATTCCCTGCTCATCATACCTTCTCCCGACACATGGATGCTGCCGTTCGAATGCCTGTCGTTTACCGGGAGCAATAATACAAACCAGTATTTACTGTATAAGTACAAAATCTATAAAGAGAACTCGCTTTATACCTGGCTGAATACCACCGTCAGCGACAGGGATCCGGTCAGTGTTCTTACCGTATCCCCGTCATTTAACAGGTCGATTCGCAATCAAATTTCGCTGCTGTCAAAAAGGGACGAATCCGAGTTAAGTCTGCCGGGCTCCCTTCAGGAGTGTTCGGAAATCCGTCGCATTTTTCCGACCCATTCGCTCACCGGCAGGGAGGCGACCCGTGACCGGTTTAAAAGTCTGGCTCCCGGGTATCCTGTATTGCATATATCGACCCACGGGGTCCCTTTAAGTGATAGACCCGGGGATCTTAATCTGGCTTTTTATTCTGGTACTGAAACCCCTGCATCAGAAAGTTACCTGGGTCTTCCTGAAATACTGAGTATGAACCTGAATTCATCCCTAGTCGTTTTAAGCGCCTGTAAATCAGCATTGGGTGAAAAAAATAAAAGTGAAGGAGGGATCAACCTTGCCTGGGCATTCAGGCAGGCTGGTGCACAATCGGTCGTAGTGAGCCTCTGGGATGTCAACGACTATGCATCCTCTGAGATCATGCCTTCTTTTTACCGTCATATGGCAGACGGAGTCACCAAGCCTGAAGCCTTAAGAATGGCAAAAATTGATTTTCTCAATGATCCCGGCAATCCTTTGAAACATCCCTATTTCTGGGCTTGTTTTGATTTTATCGGCGATGATCAGTCACTGACATCCAGATCAACCTCAAACACAGAGGGCACTCGTGTTCCTCCGGAAATCCTTTCTCTTTTCTTAATTATTACGGGTCTGATCCTTATTCTTTTTCGCAATATCTCTTTATAATGACCATTTCTGGTCGGTATGCATATTCCCGTGGATAACACATGCCGGATGAATGAAAATTTTTCGCCGGTGTCAACTACCTGATTAAAGTAACCGTCCCCATTGTAGCCGGAGTACCTTTCCCGATATCCGAACCTTCCCAGTTTTTCCCATCCTTGAAAACAGCTTCGATTTTCCACATATAAGTTCCCTGGGGCATAAGCGCACCTTCGTAATGACCATCCCAACCTTCAAGCGGTTTACCTTTATCGTCAAGCGTGTTGGATTCCCACAATAAATGTCCCTGGACGTCGAACACCTGAACATGGTATTGCTGGAGATTGATTCCGACCGGTTTAAACAGCCTGAGGTCGTAGATGATATTGGTTGGTGAGAAAGCATTGGGAACGTAAAGGTTGTGATACATGAATTCGTAATCGACCAGGGTAGTGTCTGAACATTCATTATCGTTCCATGTTATCAGCTGGATCACATAGGTTCCGTCGTTATCATACATTATAATAGGATCCTCTTCGTTTGATTTTTTACCATTTCCAAAGTCCCATTCGTAACCTGAGGCATTCATAGAAGTGTTGTTCAACTTGATCTTTCCGGGTATACCGTCGAAGTCTTCGATGATGGTAAATGCACTTATTGGCGATTCAAGGACGGTAATCTGCTTTCTTACAGTATCCTGGCATCCTGTCTGATCTCCGACTTTCAGGAATATGTCGTACAATCCTTCGGAGGGATAGACATAAGCTGGATTTTCAACCGTCAAAGAATCGAACGGTCTGGACGGGTCGCCGAAGGTCCATAACCAATACACCAAGGTGGTATCTCCGGGTGTTGTAAGGTCAGTAAACTGCACATAATCCCGTGAGCAGGCTTTGGAGCTCACGAAATCAGCGACTGGCAATTTGTTCACCTTTGCGGTTCGTTTGATCGTGTCGGCGCAACCCAGTTTGTTGGTTACTATCAACCGGGCGCCATATTTACCGCTGTTCTTGTAGAAGTATTCCGGATTGACGAGGCTGCTTGTATCCGTGTTCGCTGGTTCCGGATCACCGAATTCCCAGAGGTTCGAAACAATGGTGACATTATTGCTGTCGGAAAGATTGATGAATCGTGAGGTATCGCCAAGGCAGACCGGGGAAACCAGGAAATCTGCCGATGGAGAAGTCCTTATTGATATCTCTCTTTCAGAGGTATCCGAGATGGTCAATTCGTTATAAACGGATGTGACGACCAGGACTATTTTGAAGGTTCCCGGATTGTCATAACGGTGACTCAGCGTTTGTACGAATTCGGTATAAAGGGTATCCTTTGAATCTCCGAAATCCCATTGCCACTGACTCATCAAAGCCACGGGCGCCGAACTGTCAGTAAGAATAACCGGTTGGTTTGCACAATGGAGCGTATCATTCACGGTAAAAGCGGAATTCACGCACGCTACGAGCAATGATTTTTGGATTGTATTTCTGCATCCGTTTGCATTGACCGCAGTGACGGATACCGTATAATCGCCGAATTCCCCGTATTGGTGCGAGGTGACTGCCGGGATTGGAGCTGTCTGCACCTCTGTATTGCCGTCGCCGAAGTCCCAAAGTAGGGAATCGAGCGAAACACCGTTTCCGAAGGATTGATTCCGGAAGAGGACCACCCGGTCGCAATACGGGATCGTGTCGAAGGTAAACTCAGCAACCGGACCGGGATTAACTATTACCTCCCGATAAATACTGTCAACACAATTATTCGAATTATAAGCCAGTAGTTTGACAATGTAAGTTCCGGGATTTGTATAGGTATGTTCCGGATAGTAGAGGCTGGACGTGTTATAGGTTCCGCTGGCAGGATCCCCGAAATTCCATTTCAAATCGTGAAGGGTATCTCCTTCGGCCCGGTTGACCGGAAGGAAATGGGTCGCGGTACCGAAGCAAACCGTATCATTCAGGAATGTGAAATTGAATCCGGGGACGACTTCGACATCCTGTACGATGGTATCGCGACACCCGTTTGCATCTGTGATAATCAGCGTGACCGGATAGATCGTATCGGTTTGAGAAAAAGTGTAGGTTGGATTTGCTACGGTAGCATAAAATCCGTTTTCAAAAATCCAGAACCAATCCATGATCGGGGAACCGGCCGGGATTGAGTGGTCGGCGAATGTGACCTCTCCGGCCGGGCAGAATGTGCTGTACGATGCGAATGATGCCGTGGGTTTGGGATAGATGACAACTGGGATGGTAATTGAATCCAGACATCCAAGGGTTGATGTCACGGTAAGCATCACGTTGTATGTGCCGGCTGCAGCAAAGATGTGACTGGGATTCTGAAGGATGGATGTTGCACCGTCTCCGAAATCCCAGAACCACTGGTTGATCTGGCCTTCCGCCGTGTATGACTCATCAACGAACTGCGTCAACGAAGCCATACAATTGTCAGAATAGCTGAACATAGCTTCGGGTCGAACCTTGACCTGAACATGTTGGGTGGTATCATGGAGACAAAGCATGGAGTTGGTCACGGTGAGGGTCACGTTAAAAGTACCTGCATCACTGTAAAAGTGTGAAGGATTTTGCTGAGAAGATGTTCCTCCATCTCCAAAAGTCCATTCCCATGCGATAATATTCCCGGAGTTAGCAACCGATCCGTCGGTGAAGTGGGTTGTATCGCCATTGCACACAGTATCCGCAGAGAACTGCACGGTAGGATATCCATTCACCACCATTGATTTAACAATCGTATCAGTACAGTTGGAGACATTTGTCACCGTCAGTAAAACATCATACGTTCCGGCGGCCTGATAAACATGAACGGGATTTTGAAGAGAAGAGACGTTGTTCACTCCCGATGTCGGATCTCCGAAGTTCCAGCTCCAGCCTGTTATCTGAACACCGTTGAAAGCCTGAGAAATATCCGTGAATTGGATTGCGGAGCCGGCACAGCGGGTGGCAGCATACTCAAAGTTTGCAATTGGTGAATGAGCGACGGTAACAATGTGACTGATGGAAGCGGAACATCCATTGCTGTTTTGAACAGTCAGCATAACATTATATTGACCTCCGAGCGGATAAATATGCGTGACATTCTGAAGATTCGGGAATACAATGGTGGTATCCGTACCATCTCCAAAGTCCCAAATCCATTGCGTAAGGTAGCCTTGCACTGGAGTGCTGAGATCCGTAAAGGAGACAGGTGAACCCATGCAATTGGTGATTGAATTGCTGAATGCAGCAACCGGTTTCTCATTAACCTTGATCTGTTTGGCTACCGCGTCCGTACAACCGGATGAGTTTGTAACAAGCAGTGTTACCGTGTATATCCCTGGTCCGGAAAAATTATGATCAGGATTCTGAACATTGGAGTGCGGGGTTCCGTCGCCGAAGTTCCAGTCCCATGAAGTGAGAATCCCTTCATTTGGAACGGAAAGATCCGAAAAATGCGTCAATGAACCCTTACAGGCAGTATCGGCTGAAAAATCAGCCAGAGGCACATCAGAGATTGTAACAGATTTCATGATGGTATCCTGGCAATTATTAATGTTGGTGATGATGAGCATTACATCGTAAGTTGCCGCACCGCTGAAAATGTGTACCGGGGACTGGAAATGAGAGATATTCTGAGCACCCGACAGGGGATCGTTAAAATTCCAGTACCATTGTATAATAGAACCTCCTCCGTTGGGTTGCGACAGGTCTGTAAACTGCACAGGTTCAAGTTTGCAGCGGGTATCCTGAAAGGTGTAATTAGCGACCGGTGGAGGGATGATTATGACCGGCAGGCTTTTTTGTGCCGTGCATTGTTCATTGGTCTTTATTGTCAGCACAGAATTGTAAGTGCCGGGGAGTTGATAGCGATGCATTATATTCTGGTTTCCGGGCCAGTAAATAGTAGTATCCTGACCATCTCCGAAATCCCAATGCCACTCTATGAGATACGTCGGGTTTGAAGGGTAAGAATGGTCAGTAAAACTCACTGTCATTCCGGCACATGCGGGCGATCCTGTTGAGTATAGCGCAGTCGGAAGGGTGCCGATATGAACATTATGGATCTGAATTCTGGTGCATCCGTTGGTATCGGTCGCAGTTAGGACGGCCTGAAAATTTCCGGTGGTCTGATAGAGGTGAGTCGGATCGACGGGAGCGGTGAAGGTTTCAACCGTGCCATCACCGTAGTCCCATTCCCAAAAGGCGATCTTTCCGATATCATTTCCATTGATATCAAAAGTGGAAAGAGTCCCGAAGCAGACTGAATCGGTTGTGAAATCAACTTCTGGTTTCAAATTCAGGATCACCTTTATGCTATCGGGGAATACTTTTTCGCAGAGAGTCGATGGATTTAGAGCAAGAACCTTATAAATTCCCGGAATGGCTTGCCATCCAAAGCTGATCGGTAAACCCGAGCCAGGCATAGGATTTCCTACCGGAGTTCCCTCAAAAATAAGCTGGTAAGAGATTCCGGATTGAGATCCATCTATACCTATTTCAACTCCCGGATCGCCTTCGCAGTATTCGTTTCCATTGGATCCGGTCATCTGGTATGTATTTGGTCCGGGAAATACTTGAATTGTAAATGAGGAGAGACCCGAAGGAGAAGCATGGCAATTGGCATCCTCCACCATCAGCAAGGAGTAAGTAGTGGTCATTGAAGGAGTCACATAAACGGAATAGGGGCTAGATGGGATATTTCCAACGGTGTAGGTGTTTGTACCGTCAGTGTAGGTAATACGCCATGGAGGAGTACCTGAGAGATTAAAGACAAGATTGGCATTTTCGCCCTCACATATGGAAGATGTCCCGTTGATTGCCGCAGTCGGAACCGGTTTGAATACTACCTGCATCGTATCTGTTGAAATCTGTGACATGCATTGTGCCACTCCGTTAAGTGTCATCAGCAGAAAGACAGATCCCTGTAATTTATCATTGTTCCCAGGGGTATAAAGGGGTTTTAACAGTGATGGATCATCGAAGATTCCATCCCCAAGGGAAGTCCAGAGTACCGATGTGAAATTGAGTCCGCTGCCGTTAAGGAGAATAGAATCCGGGCAGGCAAGCGTATCATTACCCGCATTTGCGACCGGCATCGGTGATATTGAAAGAATCAAAGTATCTGATATAAATTCCGTAAGGCAGGCCTGAACTCCGATGGCTGATAATACAATGCTTACATTTCCGGTAGCGATGTCGGACGAACCAGGCGTATAAGTGGTATTCAGCATCTGGCTGTTTCCGAAAATTCCATCACCGGTAGTAATCCATTGAACAGAACTTTGAAACTGTGCAGTTCCATGAAGCAGTGCTTGCTGATTTGCACAGATGGTATCATTGAGACCAGCGTCGGCAACCGGAAGTTTCTGAATGAACAACTGCACGGTATCAAGATCTGTCACAGCAGAACAATGGTTCAATCCGATAGCCTCCAGAATAAGTTTTACATACCCGTTTTGCCTGTCGTTGTTACCAGGAGTATAGGTTGTTACCACTTCCGTTGGATCAAGAAAGAACCCATCACCGGTAGTTGACCATTGAACGGAGGAACTGTTCTGCGCTGATCCGGAAAGCAGGATCGAAGAATTCTCACAGATATAGGCATCTGTTCCAGCATCTGCAACCGGAACCGGTTCCAAGGTAAGGGTCATAGCATCGGTAACAAAATCCTGAGAACACTGCTGAACCCCATATGCTTTGACCGAGAGTAATACAGATCCGGAAGCGATATCACCCGGACCTGGGGTATAGACAGGGTTCAGCAATGAGACGTTGTTAAAAATTCCGTCTCCGGAAGTACTCCATTGGAGGACGGAATAATTCTGGATGGTTGGATTCAGGGTATAGGTTTCTGAAGAACAGATTGTTTCATCATTTCCAGCATTCACAACGGGCAGAGAAATTATGCCGAGGGTCAGGGAATCTGAATCTGTCGTCGACTGGCAGGCTGATGAACCGTTAACAGTCACGATCAGACTAACTGTTCCGGTAGTTTTATCAAGTGTACCGGGGGTATAGACCGTGTTTAGTTGCGTATTATCGGAAAAAACTCCATCGCCTGAGGTAGCCCAAAACACAGTCGAGAAGTTATAAGCATGGGCATCCAGAGTCAGTTGACTGGTTGAGCAGATAGAAGTATCATTTCCGGCCATCACATCCGGACCCGGAGAGATAATCACCTCTCCCGGCATGGTATCAGCACAGTTGGTGGATAGTTCTGTGGCTACTACTTGATAGATACCTTCTGTCTGAAGTCCGAAAGTCAGGGAAGTCCCGGTTCCGGGGAGAGGTGGACCGACAACAGCATGGTTTTTTATCAATTGGTAATTGACCCCTGTTTCTGATCCCGATATTTCCACAACAGTTGGTGAGCAATTGGCTCCGGCCGGAGTGATATCGTGAGCCTGGGGCAGTGGGACAATAATAGTACTGCCGTTCATAAATGTATCGCAGGTAGTTAAAAAGTTGACCCCTCTGATAGTATAGATTCCGGGAATAGTCTGGGCTCCGAAAGTGAGAATATTGCCTGTTCCGGCTATGGTCTGCTGAACGACATTGTCTCTCATCAATTCATAGCTGATCCCTGTTTGCGATCCATTCAAATAGATAATGGTACCTGCGCATTGCGGTCCCTGAGGATTGATGGAAAACACAGTCGGACGCGGCAGGAGGGAGGTCATTCCGGTCATATTCCTGGAGCACCCGGTTGCCGTAAGCACTGCCTCAACGGTATAGTTTCCCGGATACGTCTGGATACCGAAAGATATGGGATTTCCTGTTCCGGAAACGGGACCTGCCGCGATCACGGATCCATCACGGATCAGGGTATATTCAACCCCGGTTTCAGAATCTTCGAGATTGATCGTCCATCCTGCACAAGCCACCCCGTCTGGCAGGATCTGGTAAGGGGTAGGAGACAGGAGTAAATTCAGTTCGCCATCCATCCAGGTCTGACAATGGGTCAGTGTATCTACTCCAAGTATCCTGTAATTACCGGCCGTATAGTGAGGTCCAAAATAAAGGACATTCCCGGTACCATAAAGACTGTCAAGATAAATAGTTCCGTTCAGGATGATATGGTAGTTTATCCCGATCTGAGATCCATTGAGACTGATCAATCCCCCGGCACAGGTATCGCCTGCCGGGAGCATGGAATAAACCGATGGTCCCGGTTGGATAACCGGACGGCCTGCCTGCCAGGAATAACAATGAGATACGGGATCGGTCGCTACAACACGATAAAAACCAGGAATGAGTTGTTGACCGAAATTCAATGGCGATCCTGTTCCTGCTACCGGTGATCCGACGTTGATAAGGCTGTCTCGTCTCAGTTGGTAATTCATACCTGTTTCACTTCCTGTAAGTATCAGTTCCTGTCCCGGGCAAATGATCCCGGGAGGATTCAGAATGAACACGGCGGGCCCCGTCTGAATGTTCGTCGATCCGGTCATATCATTTTTACAGTTTGTGACCGAATTGATCCCGACGACATGGTACAAACCCGGAGTAAAATGGTGTCCGAAACTGAGCAGACCCGGGAGGCCTGTTCCAGGAACTACCGCCAGGGTATCATTGTCTCTGATGAGATAATAGGTTATCCCCGATTCTGAGCCATTGAGGAGGATCTCAGTACCGGGACAGGTATCCCCCTGAGGGATCATCAGAAAAGCGACGGGGAGCGGATTGACGACAATTGGAGCGTTTCCGTTCATTATTTTCCTTAGTCCGGTGGCAATGTTGACTCCTTCAACGGTATAAATACCCGGGATGATGTGAACTCCCATATGAATAGTATCTCCGCTTGCGGGAAATCCTGCAATGCTGTCGTTTCCTCTTTTGAGAACGTACCTGATGCCCATTTCTGATCCATCGAGACCTATATTCTTTCCCAGGTCGTTCAGGCAGATGGTCCCTCCGCCAAAGACATTGAAAAGACTGGGATAAGGGTTGATAATGACGTTGACGCTGCCGAGCATCTCCATGATACAACCCGTAGCGGCATTTTTACCGACAGCAGTATATTGTCCGGCATCGGTCTGATAGCCAAAGGTGACCGGACTTCCCGTACCGGGAACTCCGGGAAGGGGAGTCAGGGTATCCGTTGAATTCAGGATGACGCGGTAGTTGATCCCTGTCTGTGAGCCAGACAGACCGACCGGCACTCCAACTCCGCCGGCAGGGTATGATCCACCACCCGTCACCGTAAAGGGATCCGGTAGGGGTAAGATTGTCACGGTGACAGAACCGGACATAGTATTTTCACATCCTGTGAGCACACGTTTGGCTTTCACTGTGTAGCTGCCGGCAATCAACTGATATCCGAAAGAGATCATTGTTCCCGTTCCCGGAATGATTGTACCTGTGGACAGGTTATTCCAGTAGAGATAATAATAAACGCCGACTTCCGTCCCTGAAAGTCCCACGAGAACTCCGCTCCCCCCGGAACAGTAGCAACCTCCTCCGGTCACGACATAGGAGGCAGGAAGGGGATTCACCAGCACACTGACGGAAGAAGAGGCAGTATTATATCCATCGTTTATGGTTACGGTATACAGGGTGTTTTCAGATGGCGTGACCACGGGATTCTGCTCTGTTGAGCTCCATGCAGGCGTTCCCGGCGGGTTACATTCCCATAAAAAAGTATACATTCCGCTTCCCCCTGTTCCCGTTGCACTCAGGGTATCAGGGGAACCGTCACAAATCGGATTGTTACTAACACTTGCAAGTGCCGACAGCGCGCTACCGTTAACCTGAATCTCAACTGTGTCATCCTTTGAACAACCCTTGCTGTCGGAAACCGTAAGGGTAAATTCCTGTGTTGCATAGATATTCCAGGTTATGGGAGCCAGGGTTGTCTCTCCGGATTTGATCATGGTGACCGGGTTCCATAGGTAGAATAATGGCGCCGTGCCTCCGCTTGCCGCTCCTGCCAAGGTGGTTGAAACGCCATGAGGAATAACCTGATCCGGTCCGGCATAAGCGGTAGGCACAGGATTGACCGTGACCACGGCATTTCCGTTCATTGTCTGCTGGCAACCGGTTGTTGTATCCACTGCCTGAACAGTGTAAGTGCCAGGATTGGTCTTGTTTCCGAATGACAATGCACTGTTTGTTCCTGACACCGGAGCACCATCGGGAGTTCCATAAAGGGAAAGCTGGTAGTTCACACCGGTTTGAGAACCTGACAGTCCAATGGGCAGTCCTATTCCACCATTGCAGTATTCCCCGCCCCCGGTGACCGTAAAAACGGTTGGCAAGGGATGTACAGTCACAATCACGGAGTTGGTGCTGTAATTATATTTGTCGTAAACAGTAATATGATAGGTGGTAGTAATCTCCGGGTTCACGACCGGATTCTGAATTGCAGAAGTAAATCCCGGGGGAGTCGATTTCCATTCGTAGCTGACGAACGCCTGGCTGTTGCCACCTGTGGCAACGGCATTCAACTGGACACTTGCTCCATCGTCGCAGATGGTATCGGGTGTGGCCGTAGCAGTTACAGAAAGTGCTGATCCATTGAGGGTGATCGTCATGTTGTCGGATACCGAACAACCTTTTGAATCGGTGACCGTGATAGTGAAGACGGTTGGCGATGTCGTTATGTTAGTGGTCTGAACCGTAAGATTTGTATTAGAACCGTTGATACTGCTTGCAGGATCCCAGATATAGCTCAGGGGCGGAGTTCCTCCGCCGGCAGTACCGGTTAGTGTGGTGCTGGTTCCATAGGGAATTAATTGATCGAATCCTGCATCGGCAGTCGGTAAAGGATTGACCGTTACATTTTTGACGGTTGGTGAAGTGGCAGGACATCCGGTCTGGGAGTAGTTTACGCTGACGTTCTGTGAACCCGGGGAATTCCAGGTCACCGTTGCTGTGTTTGATGTTGTAGTCCCTCCTGAAGTAATCGTACCACCGGGAGAAACCGACCATACATAATTTGACATACCGGGCTGGGTCGTATAAACATTACCAGCCGAATTTAAACATGCTTCCGAAGTGCCTGACAGAGAAGGAACCGGTAAAGGATTGACCATCACATTATATACAACAGGTGAAGACGCAGGGCATCCGTTGGTTCCGGTGTAACTAACGGAAACAGTCTGTGTTCCCGTGGAGTTCCATGTGATGTACACCGTATTATCTGAAGACGTGCCGCCTCCTGAAATGGTACCTCCGGCAGATACACTCCAGGAATAGTTTGTCATCCCGGCTTCTGTCGTATATGCAACATTCAAAGCATTGATGCACACAGAGGAACTTCCGGAAATGGAAGGCACGGGCAGGTTCTTAACCGTAACCGGGAATTGGGTCGGATTGGCCGCATTGCACCCATTGATATCTGTATAATTCACGGCAACCCATCCGGAACCTGCAGTTGTCCATGTAACGGTCACTGAACTGGTGCCATTTCCGGCAGTTATTATTCCTCCTGAAATACTCCAGGAATAGTTGCTTTTTCCTCCTTCTGTCGAATAGATTATTCCCGATTTACCTACACATTCCGAGTTGCTTCCGGAGATGACGGGTACCGGTAAGGGTTTGACTGTAACATCATATTGAGTAGGTGAAACAGCCGTACATCCGTTTGCATCCGTATAGTTTACTTTTATCCATTGAGGTCCTGAAGAATTCCAGGTCACGGTGGCGCTGTTGCTGATAGCAGTTCCACCTCCGGTGATCGTTCCTCCTGAAGAGATTGTCCATGTATAAAACGATTTTCCTGATTCGGTTGTGTATATGATTCCTGTAGAGCCCTCACAGACATTGGTGTTTCCGCTTAATCCGGGTACCGGAAGTGGGTTGACCGTAACGTTTTTAGTAGTTGGTGTCATAGCAACACATCCTGCAGGAGTCGTATAATTCACTCCTACCCATTGAGTGCCGGTAGTGTTCCATGTGACGACAGCGGTTGCGGAAGTGGAGGTGCCACCTGAAGTTATCGTGCCTCCCGTTGATACCGTCCAAACATAATTTATCATTCCCGACTCTGTAGAATAGACTGAGTTTGAAGAACCCAGGCAGGCCGAGGAGGGACCATTCAGAGAAGGCGTTGAAACGTTGACATTAAATTGAGCAGGGGAAGAGTTCCGGCAGCCGTTGGCGTCGGTATAGCTTACACGAATCCATTGTATTCCCGGCGTATTCCAGGTTACCGTAGCGGTATTATCTCCGGTTCCCCCGCCGCCGGTTATGGTACCGCCTGATGAGACCGTCCATCCGTAATCCGTCATTCCTGGTGCGGTGGAGTAAACATTGCCGGTGGACCCTGAACAAACCGGATTTGGACCCGTTATAACCGGGACGGGTAAAGGAGAGACAACCACATCATATTGCGTGGGAGATGCCGCGCTGCAGCCATTTTCAGAATAGGTCACTCTTACCCATTGATTTCCGGCAGTGGTCCAGTTTACTGTTATTGAACTGGTACTTTGACCCGCTGTTATAACTCCGCCCTGAATGGTCCATGCATAAGCGCTTTTCCCGGAGGCCGTAGAGTAAACAGATCCCGTTGTGCCAAAGCATACCGGGGTAGGGCCGGCTATAACCGGAACCGGAAGCGTCTTTACGGTAACTACCAGGTTTTTAGGAGTTCCCGGACAATAGGTCGGTGCAGGACCAACCGGTGTTATGGTATAAGTCACTTCCCCGTTTCCGGTACCCCCGGGGTCGAGGGTCAGTACATCGTTGATCGGACCACTTCCGGTTGGTGATACTCCGGAAACCGTCACTCCGGGAGAAGTCGCGATCCCCGTCCAGGTAAAAGTCGCCCCCTCAACATTAGCGGTGGGAGTATAAGCAACAGAGGTTCCGGAACATATCGACTTCGTGGTAGCGCTGGTGACATTTGGGTTTGGATTGACCGTAATTTGAACGGTATTCGACGCGGCGGAAGGACACGGGGAGGATGAACTGACAATCCTTCTGAACCATGTGGTTTGTGTTAACGGACCAGGCTGATAAGAATCATTGGTCGCTCCGGGAATATCCGTAAACCCATAAAGTGCATTCATTACCGATGATTGCCATTGATAGGTGTATGTTCCGCTACCCCCGGATGGCGGAGTTCCCGTTAACAAGGCCGGCGTCGATCCATGACATATAACCTGGGCAGGTGAAATAACCCCCGGATCAATAGTGGAATGAACCGTAATGATATAATTCAGATATCTCGGACAATTGGTAGTGTTATTAAGGATTAAAGCCTGAATATTAGTGCTATTATAATATGGTAACGTGAATGAAGCCGGTTGTGATGTGAAAGGGGGTAACCACTGCCATGTATTGCTGGTCAAATCAGTAGACAGGGTGACTGTCACCTCTGTACCGCTGCAGACAGGGGGTATGGGACTGGAAGTAATTGAACCTGTGGGAAGAGGATTCAGAGTAACATGGATTATATTGGAGGAAGCAGGACATCCGGAGACATAGACATGAAAATCGCCCGCTTCGTCCGGGGAAAAAATATTGCTGGTAGCATCCGGAATCAGCACACCGTTTTTATACCATGAATAGGTAACCCCGCTGCTTGGCGAGGCAATTAATTTACAGCTGTCGCCAGAGCAAAATGCAACATTATCTCCATTAATAAATGTGGAGCCAGGGAAATAGGCTTCGATTGTTACAACCGGAGGACACTGGGCGTTTGACCTTTCGATAATCAGAAAGCATAACAATACCAGTGAAAGAAAGCATAAACCTCTTTTCATAGGGATATTTTATGGTTATATGTACTGTCAGATTTTTCGAAATACAAGTATATCCAGTAAATATTGACTCAGTTTTTCTTAACAATCACCGATCCCAGGCAAATTTAAAATAAATATCCAAGAAAAGAGATTTCTTTTATTTTTTATTCGAGTTCCTTTGTTAATCAGAATATTTTTCAATGATCACTTGTCAAAGTTGGTTGTTTTTATTATAAGGTTTGTTGGCAGATGGAATTTTTTTTATTTCAATCAGGGTTCTGGATTTATCTATCTGATAAATTTTTCCCGGCCTGAAGTCGTAATTGATCTTTGAAGTATCAACATAAATGTTTTCGGGACTATAATAAGTTATATTATTGGAAACATTCCATCGGCCTGTTTCATAAACGGAGATAAATACAATTTCATGAAAACCAGGTTCCAGTTCAGCTATACACTTCCCGTTCCACGTAGATGAATACCCGAAATACTTCTCGTTGGGACCTGGAATTCCATCGATCTCTATTATCCGGAAAGGCTCAAATGAAGTCAGGATTGATATTTCATTTGCTGCTCGTTTCGGACCGGAATACAATTGATATGCTCCGGAAGAACAGCTGATGAGAAATAAAGTGATAGCGACCAGTTTCAGGTTGCCTGCGATACAGTGCGTGTTGATCATTTTTATTCTGTTTTTCATGTGTTAATAATTTTATATTTCATTGGTCACATGGAATATCCATTATTATCATCCGCGGTTTCTGTGAATGATGTAGCGTGGATATTTCCTGAGTCGGAATTTTAATTTTGTTCGTGTTTTCCATATAAGACTCATTCTGACTTTTACAGGTTTTATTACATCGATAAAATGAGTGAAAACCGTGTTTCGGGAAGAATGAATGCATTTATTTCTTTCAGCTTTGAGTAAACGAACCTTTCTTCTATCTGAAAGGAGACAATCCGTGAAATCTTCTGCCGTAAGCCAATACCAAAAGGAATTTCTCCATGGATCTCTGAAACCGATGTTCCGCTGTACGACAATTTAATTATCCGGGTTCCGATTCCTGCAAAAACAAATGGACTCGGATATTTGTTCCTCGCCTTGATCGGAAAAAACGAAAAATGCATATCGAGACATAGAACAAATCCCGACATGACCACTTCAACATCAGGAGAATAAGTGGCGGTAATCATCTTGGCACCGTAAAGGGAGAATTCCACATCAAGACCAACATCCGGCCTTCGGTTTTTCCCGATAAAAAGTCCTGCAACGCCCATACCTCCCAATCCGCCATTTTTATAAAAGATATCATAGGGGACCTCTTTCTGATAATACCCATCGTCTACCCATAACGTACCAGACATTACTTTCTTTTTGGATGAAAATCCGCCAAAGAAATAAACTTCGGTATATGATTTGCGGTTAACCGCAGGGATAGTCCCCTTTCCATATACTACCGGCTTCGGTTCACTGGTAATTTTTTCAATCTCGTCCATTCTGAAAACAAAAATACTATTGTCAGTAGTCCGGATTTTAACTGATTGATCAGATGACCGTTCAATGATGGTTCCCCGGACGACATTTCCGTTTTTCAAGGTGACCACGTCCTGATAGGTGTTTTGAGGGAGAGCCGTTAGAGTACAAACAACACAAAACAAAACGGCAGTAAAAACAGACAACAGATTTTTCATATTATTAAATAGTTTGAGAATAAAAATTAGTCCCTGATGCGGAAAGAGCAGGCGAACGGATCATAGTTCATATATTGAAAATGTTGCTCAGAAATTCAGGGTTATTCCCAATCCGTTTCGTGTGAAACCTGCATTTAAACTGACGGCTGGTTGTACTTTGTCTTTGACTCCCTGGTTGTAAATTGAGATTGCTCTCTTAAGGTTGGGATTATACCCTGTAGATACAAGTAACCCGATTATTTCAATGCCAAGTCCTATTCCTCCGACAATAAGGGTGGTATTTAGATTTTTGGTGGTAAATGCACAACCAGCGACAGTTGCCGCTCCAATGCACATTAAGACAGTACCGCCTGCATTATATCCATCAGCAGTTTTCTTGAAAGCGTATGCCTGCGGATTGGTCTTTAAAAGCGTATTCAGTTCTTTTCCGCTGAGGATTTGACCATTCTGGTAATACTTTCGTTTTTTTCCCTGGTAAATGGTATCAGCTGAAGACGGAGTTGTTTTGGAAGCGACATTTTGTTTTGGTGCGGGAACTTCTTCCCTGGTCACTTTCATGATCTCTTCCATGGTAAATATGAACAGGCTGTTATCTGTAGTCTGTATTTTCAGAGATTGACCCGGAATCTGTTCGAGAATAGTCCCCCGGATGATGTTGCCGTTTTTCAGATACACAACATCTTCCGTGGGTGTCTGACCATTCACGATGAAAGAGAACATAAGACACAGAATGCCTGTTAACAGTAAGTTCGAAGATTTTTTCATAGGTGATGTTTTGATGATTTTTTTACTTGGTTATTGAATAAGAATTGTCGAAACAGTCATAAGACAGGTGAGTTTTTTTGGCATCATTGTCGGCAGGGTAAATCCTTTTCCAGCTCTCATTCATCCATAAAAGCTTAAATGTATGCCTGCTGACCGCTGCTATTGACAGATCGGGTTCTTTTTCCGGATTTCTCAGCGAGTGTAAATCATTCAGTGCAATCGACATTGCTATTTATTAAATTGATTCCATATGATTAGATGTAATAAGTCGCTTTCCGGGAGAAAAAGAATATAAAAATAACCTTACCACTACAAAGATATATTTCAATTCAGGTTCACGAAACTCCCCAATTGGAGTATTTTTAGGGTGGTTTTTCGAACCTGAAACCTGAATTGATATCTTGTTGTTATAAACACGATTGAAATAAATAAATCATGAATAATCACGGCGACGTTGAGACAGATCTCTGAAAGATCCCGGATTAGAACAGGGGCTCCTGTGATTTTTTGTTTGTCAACTGAAAGGCAAATAGCGGGGAATGCGCCCGCGGAAGCGGAATTTTTATTTTTTTGCTCGCTAATCCCGCAAGCCACGGGGAATGCGCTCGCGGGATTCAACCCGTTGAAAGGATCTTCCTGGAAGTCCGGGGGACAATCCAGCCGAGAAAGGTTCCCAATACAACGCCGGCAATGACGTCACTGGGGTAATGCACCCCTAAGGCAATGCGCGAATAGGCTACCAGGATTGCCCATACAAAAACAGGGATCACAATTTTTTTCCTGGAGAATAAAAGTGAGAGGGCGGTAGCCATAGCGAATGCTTCAAGGGTATGTCCGGAAGGGAATGAGGAACCGCCTCCGTCGGAATATTTTTCAATAAAGGAATGGGTAATGAATGGCCGTTCCCTGTAAATCAATTGTTTCAACCCCTGGCTCACGATGGCAGAAAAGATCAGCACCGAGGCAAGGAGATAGAATTTCCTGCGCAGGGTTTCAGACCTTTTCCGGATAGAGATTATTAATACGATCAATGCGATACTGATACTTACGGCAGTTGTCGAAAATGAAATGATCCGGAGAACCGGTAAGGAAAAAGGAATGAGATTATGATTCAGCCAGGTCAGCAGATCTATATCTTGCATGGAGAACATCACATCCGGGAGGTGTCCACTTATTTATCAAGGGCTTGTTTGAAATCTGCAATGAGGTCGCTGATATCCTCAATTCCAACGGAAAGCCGGATAAGGTCGTCGGTAATGCCGGCCTTTTGTTTGTCCTCTGCTGAAACCTTCGAGTGGGTCATGGAAGCCGGATGCTGAATAAGGGTTTCGACCCCTCCGAGAGAAACGGCAAGTAATGCCACATGCACATTATCAAGCATTTTTTTTGCAGCCTCGTAACCGCCCTTTAATCCGAAACTGATCATTGAGCCACTGCCTCTCATCTGGCGTTGGGCAAGATCATACTGAGGGTAGGAGCGTAGTCCGGGATATTTGATCCACGATACCTTAGGATGGGATTCGAGAAACCGGGCAACCTCCAAGGCGTTCTGCTGGGCTTTGTCGATGCGGATACTCAGTGTCTTCAGACCGCGCAGTACCATATAGGCCTGATGGGGATCCATATTGCAACCCATCATTACCATCATGCTCCGGAGTTTGTCGTATAACGATTTTTCTTTGGTGATAATGATCCCGGCTACGATGTCGGCATGACCGTTAATGAACTTGGTCATGGAATGAAAGACGATGTCGGCTCCGAAGTCAAGCGGATTCTGCAGGTAGGGACTGCAAAAAGTGTTGTCAACCACCAGGATCAATCCATGCTTCTTCGCAATTTCAGCGCAGGCAGCCAGGTCGGTGATGTCCATGGTCGGATTGGCCGGGGTTTCGATATACAGTATTTTCGTGTTCGGACGGATGGCTTTTTCAATTGCACCGGGATCAGTTGTTTTGATATAAGTGGATTGAAATCCGAAGCGTGTAAACTGCTTTTCCATTATCCCGCGGGCCGGACCATAAATTGCGTCGGTACTTACAATATGATCTCCCTGGCTCATTAAGGCAAGGTAGATAGTTGTTACCGCTGCCATTCCTGAACTGACAGCGATCCCGCCGTAACCGTTTTCAAGTACGGCAAGCTGGCGTTCCAATGCGTCGATGGTGGGATTACAGATACGCGTGTAAATATATCCGTCACTTTCGCCCGAAAAACAGCGTGCGCCTTCATCGGCGCTCTTGAATGAAAAAGTTGATGTCTGGTAAATGGGAACGGTTGCCGATCCGAATTGATCGTCAATTTCGCCGGAGTGGATTAGCTTCGTGTTAAATCCTGATTGATCATGATTCATAAGAGTGGTTTTAACTGGTAGGTTGTTAATAATACTTTAAGGTGCAAAAATAAGGAACTTTTTCCAGGGAAAGCGCAAGCAGGACCCTGACGGAATTTAACCATGAAAAAATTATTTCCCTTGAAGGAAAGAGAATTACGATATTAAATGAAAAATTATTGCAGCAGATCAGTGAGAAAGGGTAATCTCCGAGACCAGGGTTGCTGCGATATTTTCAAATGAAGTTATGACTGTTTTGTTGGACTGATTAAATGCACTTTTCCCGTGTTCTGCTGCATCACCAACCTCCATCACCAGCGGGATTTGTCCGAGCAGTCGGGTGTTGAATTCTCCGGCCATCTTTTGTCCGCCGCCCTGACCGAAAATATAATATTTTTCATCGGGATGCTTTTCCGGAGTAAACCACGACATGTTTTCGATGATCCCCAGAACCGGTACTTTCAGATCCGCATTGGTGAACATCGAGGCGGCCTTGCGGGCATCATTCAGGGCGATTTCCTGGGGAGTGGTCACGATGATCGCACCGGCAAGGTTAAGCTTCTGTACCGTGGTAAGCTGAATATCTCCGGTGCCCGGAGGGAAATCGATGATCATATAATCTGTTTCATCCCAACGGGTATTTTCGAACAGTTGTATGATGGCATTGGATGCCATCGGGCCTCTCCAGATCAGCGATTGTTCCGGGGTGACAAAGAAACCAATGGACATGATCTTCACCCCGAACTTTTCGACAGGGATCATCATTTCCTTGTCGCCAACCGCGGTCACTTCGGGTTTGATGTTCTCAATCCCAAACATTTTCGGAATGGATGGTCCATAGACATCAGCATCCACCAGGGCAGTTTTAAACCCGTTTCGTGCCAGGGCGATGGCCAGGTTAGTCGCAATAGTTGATTTACCCACACCTCCTTTACCGGAAGCGATCACGATGATGTTTTTTACCCCTTCCATGGGGATCTTTTCAAATAGTTTGTTCATTTTACAGGTCAGTAAAACAATTTTTTTGCAAAGATAATGAACATTCCGCACTCCAATTTTAACCAGGGGTATGAAAGCGCTGTGGGAAGACGGTTAAATGATCTCATTTAAAAATCAAACGTGATCCCTTGCGCAAGGGCGGTTTGTCCGCTGAAATTGATGGTATTGGTTTGTCGGCGCATATAGGATTTCCAGGCATCGGAACCCGATTCACGCCCGCCGCCGGTATCTTTTTCACCGCCGAAGGCACCCCCGATCTCGGCGCCGGAGGTTCCAAGGTTCACATTTGCAATTCCACAGTCGGAGCCGGTTTCAGACAGGAACTTTTCAGCTTCCACAAGGTTTTCTGTGAATATACATGAGGATAGTCCCTGTGGAACGTTGTTATTTAAGCCGATCGCTTCTTCGATTGTGCGGTAACTGAGAAGATAGACGATAGGGGCAAAGGTCTCTTTCTGTACCGTTTTATAATGGTTCTCCGCTTCAACAATTGCAGGAACCACATAGTTCCCGGAAGAAAATTTTCCCCCCTGAAGCACAGTACCTCCGTATATTAGTTTACCGCCTTCCTTTTGCACCTCTTCAATGGCATGCAGGAAGTTACGGACAGCAGTTCCGTCAACCAGCGGTCCGATAAGCGTATCCTTTTCGAGAGGGTTGCCGATCCGGTCCTGGATGCTCTGATAGGCTGCTGCCAGCCGCACTTTAACAGTTTCATAGACCGATTCATGAATGATGAGCCGTCGTGTTGAAGTACAACGTTGTCCGCATGTTCCGACCGATCCGAAAACGACCGACTGCAGGGTCATATCCAGGTCGGCATATCGGGAGATGATGACCGCGTTATTGCCTCCGAGTTCAAGGATGGTCTTTCCAAGCCTTTTCCCGACGATAGAAGCGATTTTTCTGCCCACTTCGGTTGATCCGGTCACGGAGATCAAAGGAAGCCGTTTGTCTGCGGCAAAATTATCTCCAAGCACCGACGATCCGGCAATGATCATGTTGAATACTCCTTCGGGAACCTGAGTTTTCCGGAGGGTTTCAGAAATGATCTTTTGAACAGCGATAGCGCAAAGAGGGGTCTTCGAGCTGGGTTTCCATATCACCACATCGCCGGCAATCGCAGCCAGCATGGCGTTCCATCCCCATACCGCCACCGGGAAATTGAAGGAGGTAATTATCCCGACGATCCCCACCGGGTGATATTGATCGTACATCCGGTGGAACTGACGCTCCGAATGCATCGTCGCCCCGTTGAGCAGGCGGGATTGTCCGACGGCAAATTCACAGATGTCGATCATCTCCTGGACCTCTCCCAATCCTTCTTCATAGATCTTGCCCATTTCCAGTGAAACCAGGTAACCGAGTTCCGCTTTTCTTTTGCGAAGCGCCTCTCCGATCTGACGTACTACTTCTCCTCTTTTCGGCGCCGGAATGATCCGCCATTTCAGATATGCTTCCTGCGCTGTGACCATCATGCGCTCATAATCATCCATTCTGGCATTCTTCACTTTTGCGATGACTGAACCATCGATTGGCGAATAAGAGACTGTTTCATCACCGTGGGTCTCAATCCAACCATTGCCGGTACTTGCTCCGGGGTTTACCGGTTCAATTCCCAAATCTTTTAAATTAAATTTCATGCGTTTATTATTTTGTCTGTTAGTATTTGTTAGTAATTGTGTTTTTATTCCATCATATAGTTATAGCGGTATTCCGTTTCGGGCTGGAAGGTTTCTTTGATGGTTCTCGGGCTGATCCACCGGATAAGGTTAAATTCTCCTCCTGCCTTATCATTGGTTCCTGATGCTCTGGAACCGCCAAATGGCTGCAATCCCACGATGGCGCCGGTCGGCTTATCATTGATATAAAAATTTCCCGCGGCATATCTGAGTTTTTCGCACATGGAGGCCGCCACAACCCTGTCGCGGGAAAACACCGCCCCGGTCAATCCGAATGGCGAGGTCGAATTGCAGAGCTCAATGGTTTCCTCCAGTTTGTTATCCTCATAGACGAACACCGTCAACACGGGACCGAAGATCTCCTCTTTCATGGTCCTGAATCCGGGGTCGGAAGTCACAATAATGGTCGGTTCGACAAAGTATCCTTCCTGTTTGTCACCATGACCGCCGGCAATAATTTCTGCTTTTTCTGATGATTCAGCATATTTGAGATAGCCCATAATATTATCAAAGGAGGCTTCATCGATCACAGCATTGATGAAATTTGCAGGATCCATTACGTCTCCCATCCTGGCATCTCCGCATATTCTTATTAGTTCAGCTTTAATATCCGACCAGAGGCTAACCGGGACATACATCCTGGAGACCGCAGAACATTTCTGACCCTGGAACTCAAATGCGCCCCGGAAAGCATTTACCGCCACCTCTTTTGCCGAAGCAGTCGGATGAACGAACAGGAAGTTTTTTCCTCCGGTTTCACCGATCAGTCTGGGATATGATCTGTAACGGTGAAGTTGCATGGCGACCTCCTTCCAGAGATGGTTAAATGTTTTATTCGAACCTGTGAAATGAATGCCGGCCAGATCGGGAGATTCAAGCACTGTTTTTCCGATCACAGAACCTTCTCCCGGGATAAAATTAATGACCCCATCCGGGAGACCGGCTTCCCGGAAGATCTTCATCAGGTAGTAATTCGACAATAGCGAGGTCGTTGCAGGTTTCCAGACGGTTGTATTTCCCATCATTACCGGAGCCATATTCAGGTTAGAGGCGATCGAGGTGAAATTGAAAGGACTTACCGTGAAAACGAAACCTTCCAGCGGGCGAAACTCCATTTTGTTCAGTTGGTGGAAGGCGGAATTGGGTTGCATCTGGTAGATGCGCGATGCGAAGTAGGTGTTGAACTTTAAAAAGTCAATCGTTTCACAAACCGAATCTATTTCGGCCTGGTGTATGTTCTTGCTTTGTCCCAGCATGGTTGCCGCATTCATCAACGCCCTGTACCTGCCTGAAATGAGTTCGGCAGCCTTCAGCATAATGGCAGCCCTGACCGTCCATGAAAGGTTCGACCAGATGTTATGCGCATCGAGTGCGGCGGCGATGGCCATTTTTACCTCTTTTTCACTCGCTTTATAATAGGTGGCAAGCACATGATTATGCCGGTGGGGCATCCTGACCTGACCGGTGAGTTGCGTCCTGACTTCTTTTCCTCCGATGATCAGCGGGATCTCAACAGGATTACTGAGCTGTTTCTGCAATTCTGCATCAAGTTGTTCCCTCTCAATGCTGTTTTTCCTGTACTCAAGGAGCGGTTCGTTCGGCGGAAGCAGGAAATTATAAATAGCATTGTTCATATATTGTTGATATTTAATGACAAACGGGCGAGTTGCATATTTTTGCAATTCGGTGTCAAAAGTAATAATATTTTATAGACGACAAGAAATAACAGAATACCTTACTTGATTTCTTGTTTCATTTCGGAGAGAATCCTTTCGAACCCTTTTTGAATCACGGAATCATATTCCGCATGAAATTTTTCAAATGCAGCGATAATGATCTTTCCTTCGGGGGTAAGTACCGTGTTTCCACCATAGGTGCCACCCCGGGTCGGTTTGATCAGCGGGAAGCCAAGTCTATTTTCCATTTTACGGAGGTTGTCCCAGGTTTTGCGATAGGTGAGTCCCGATTTCTTTACTGCATCCGTCAAAGAACCGGTTTCCTCGATCTTCCTGAGCAGCGCGCACTTCTTATCACCCAGCACACCGTCATGGTCGGAAGTTTCCAGCCAGATCTTATAATTCAACCGGAGATTGTCAATTTTTGAGTTCATCTTTCAGAAATTTTTATTGCATTCCCATACCTCTGGGTAATATTTACTTTCGGAATCATTGGTCAAATTACTTTTTCCGGGATTATTTTTTTAGTAAAGTTACGAAATAACCGATACATTGGGTATTGTTTAGCGGGAGCGTGATGAACGTGACGATCGTGATGACGTAATGAACGTGATAACGTGATGAACGTAATGAACGTAATGGACGTAATAACGTAATGAACGTAACGAACGTAATGAACGTGATGGACGTGATGAGCGTAACGAACGTAATGAACGTAAGGCCATCACGACCTTCATTTAGGTGACCTGGTGAAATAATATACAGGGATGATGAGGAATGTACAATGCGCCCGAGTTGCAAAAATTACAGACTTTGGTCTATTTTAATCCCGGAGAATTCCGTAATTGCGCTTTGCAAGTAATTTATTCACACTATTAATATCAAAATCCTTATAGCTAAAATTCCCGCCAAGCCAGGTAATGTAGCTTTCGTATTCTTCATTATTAGGATTTCGTAAGACTTTTAACATCTCCATATAACCTCCAATTCCTCCAACATCCTCCGGGGGGCATTTCATTTTGCCACCTGTGCATATCGGGTATTTAATTGAATGATCAGGCTTAAGGAATTTTTCCAGAAGAATTTCATGCATCCAGCCATCACCAAAATCATATTCATAGATAATGGTATTATTAACAAAACATAATAATTCGTTCAACCTCATCCCCTTATAATCAATATTATTCATTTCATCCCAGCAATAATCGCCAGGGATCCTTTCAGTATAAAAAGTTTCGTTCTTGATAAATTGGTGCAGATGCGAATTGGTCCAACCCATGGTTGTTTGTAAAATTTTATGAAGGTTTGAGAGAAGGACATCTTCATTAACTAAAATTTTACGCCAGATCAAAGGTTTTGATTCGATCAAAGTGATTCTTAGTTGAAAAATCCAATTACCCATTTTTACTATAAAATTAAAGGATTTTTTGATTACCCAATTTCAAAACTGAGAATGTGCTTCTTTCACGGGCCAGACGGATAATCTTTAACCTGGATTTGAAACAGTATGATTATTTCCGTGATAAGATCTCTTTAATGATCTGAATGGTGAATTTGTAGTTTTTCCCGTCTTCGGCACAACGTGTAATGATCGGATATTTGGGATTTCTGGTTTCAATACAGATAACGGTATGGTTCTTCCCGTTGCTTACGAATTTCTGCTGAAGGATATTCTCCGGTAGTCCATTTTGTAAAGCAAAGTACTTCGATTCTTCTATTGCGTATAATTCAGCGAATTGGCGATGTTCAGGTACTGTTCCTGTTATTTTTCCGGAAAATGAAAACAAACTGAAGGATATAGACCCGATTGATAATTCGGCAAGTCCGTACCTTGCCTTGATTTCATCGAGTGCAGATTGGATTTCTGCGCTGAGTACATCTATTTCCGGACGGCTAAATTTTTGAATCTGAGTTTCCATACTATATCATGCAACAATGTTTGTATTTTAAACCACTTCCGCAGGGACACGGGTCATTACGCCCTGTAGTTACCGTGTTTTTAATCGGTTCGGGAGGGGATAACAACTTTTCTACATCGCTTATATCCTCAGGCTTATCGGGCTCCAGGCCGATAATCACCTGCCAGCCCCTGCTATTACAAAGTGATAATAGTTCATGTCCTCTATCTTCTGTCCGGACCCTAATTATTGCGGGATTTTTTTCAGTACCAAGTTTTGCCATTTTATTTGCTATGTTAATCGAATTGTACCTTAATCATCAGCTGTCTTGATGTTTTTTAACGAAATCTGAATTTGGTACGTCTTCATGTTTTAAAACTAATGGTGAATATTGGTAAATGTTTTTACTGTAGAAAGCCCGGATTATCGAATAAACCTGCTGAAGTCAAAATGCTCAATGTATTCTGTAAAAGATCGGATTATCTCCCGATCCTCTTTTCTGAACAGCATATGATCGCAATCGTATATTTTACGGGTTTTCAGCTTCCTTTCAGATGCTGCCCTGAGTAATGCTTCCTTTAATATTTCCGGGGTATCGATACGACATTTCTTCCCAAGATAGCCAAAATCCGGTTTTGCGAAGTTGATCAGGTGCGCAACATCGTAAAAATCTCTGTCCTTTTTCCTGCTGATCGCAGCGGCAATCTTTGAAGAAAACAATATTCCCAGTGGCATCGTTCGTACAGGGGATGTTATCCCAAAAGAGTTGATTGTTTTAATATCCGGCAGATAATCGTAATGCTGCGGTTCAGCTTCGATTTTGATATAGAATTTTGCTTCTCGCTGCTGACTTAATCCCAATTGATACTTCAGTCCAGGAAATACCAGAACCCTGCGAAATGCCTTTAAATTCTCATACTTCTCCTTATCTTCGATGATAACATTAAAACCAAGTGACTGAATTTCCCTCAGCAGACTATCCGTCATCACATTAAATTGGGTTCTCGACAAATCGAAACAATCCAGGTCGATATCTTCGGAAAACCTTTTCAGATCATAGAAATAGCGAAGAGCAGTACCACCGATAAAGACAATCTTATCCGAAAATTTGTTTGAAAAGAGGTGCTTCAACATATGATGATGCAGATACTCCTTAACCAATGGATCATAGAAATTCGTCTTCTGAAGTTCATCGGGATATTGTCTGACTATCTCATGGAGTGCGATCATACCTGATGGATTTTTCGAATGAGCAGTACTTTCTTTTCAAGAATCTTTATACCGAATTTTCCCAGGTATTCATCCATTCTATGCCAATTGATATACTTTTCAAGGACTGAAGTATTTAAACGGATTTCGGTAAGATCCTCTTCTGTCTTATAAAAAGGAAAAAGATAGAGCAGGTCGAGGATGGCCTTCTCCCTGTCGGCGATCATGAAACTTCTCGTCCATCCGTTTAAAGTCATGTTTTTTAATACATAACCGAAAAAGAACTTTGGGTGTATCGAATAGTATTTGTAGATCTTGCCTTGAACGTCAAAGGATTGGGTCTTCTTTGTAGTCACGGATGTTGAGTCAACCACGTGTTCCGGTATTAACCCGTAAAAAAGCAATGCCTCCTGGTGACTGATATAGGAGGGAGTATACAGATTATTTGCCACCAGGAAACTGAATTCCGGAACTTGAGTAAATTCCCTGAAGCAGTACCAGCCTTTCCTGAGTTGTAAAATGTAACCCTTCTTTTGCCAGGACAACAGGTTGTCGCTGTTAAATGACGGGAAATACAAGCGAACCTGGCTTATTGAAAAGATTCCCTGTGGATACAACTTTTCCCTGAAATCTAGATAACTGAGCGGCATGTTGTCTTATTTCCGATTTTCCACAAATATACGGATAATTAGAAATAAAACAAGTAATTTATCTTGTACAATTTTGCAGTTTGAATTCCAAATTGTACAAAATCATAAAGAGAAGGACTCAAATGCGTAAAGCGGAAAGTTGTAACGTAATAAACGTAATAAACGTAATAAACGTAACGACCGTCACGACCATCTTCCGGGGAGTTGTTGCCTTCCGATGCAGAAAGTAACCAATATAGAATATCAGTAAGTTGTGAAGTACAGGTACAAATGGGTACTATAAAAGATTAAACTAGCGGGTAGATCAAGCTTGGTTTTGGTGGGATTTTGGAATATGTGGGGTGTGTTTTGATAGCCTACTGGTGCCACCTCCTTAAACTTTAACCCTGGTCCCGGTTGTAGTGAGGCAGGTCGAAAGGAATCACCAGCGAAAGTTCGATGATGCCTTTAAGTTCATCACCCTCGATCCAGGGCGACTGGTAGATCAGTTTTTTTCTGCCGTTTTTTTCAATTGTATAAACGTTGTTGCAGCGGGTACGAATGATCTCCCGGATCTTTTCACGGGATTGCGCGCCATGGCAATCCATCAGGTTTTTTCCAATGAGCGCAGCACCGCCGTTTTTGGCATAATTCCTGATCGCCGTTTCATTCATATAGATGATGATCCCTTCGGTATCGCAGACGATTACGTTGCCGTCGAGGTGTTGTATGAATTGCATAAATAGAAAAGTTTAGTTCACAGTGATTGCTTTATTCTTTGTTAACTTGCACGTCACTCCTGCAATACAGAATCCAGTGATTCCCATGAATGCAACATCCCCGAAGAGGTTTGAACCGATTCATCTCCTCCATAAACCACATGGGTGTTTTCCGGTAAATTGCCGGAATAGCTGTTCCATTTTTCCAGGTTCAGGAAAAAATCGCTGTTCCATGTCCTGGCCGATTTGATCTCAACCGGAGTAAGGCCATTTGCATTTTCTATTATTAGATCGATTTCCATCCCCCGGTGATCTCTCCAGAAATAGATATTGGATTGCTGGCCTTTGTTGTATCGCCGTTTTAAAAGCTCAGATAGGATCAGGTTCTCAAAGAGGGCGCCTTTGAGATAATGGGTGTTCAACTGGTCACGTTTTTTACCTTTTGTACAAAATTGCAAAACAAATTCCAAATTGTACAAAGCCAACGAAAGATTTTTTAGAGATCAGATTTGCAACACCTTCCAGGGGGGATATGAATTGAAATCATATTCTGAATGTATCAAAGCTGAAAAACAGGCTAAAAATCATCTAATATATTGATTATCATTTACTTTATGCAATTCGATGCAGAAAGTAACCCACGTTGAATATCAATGTATTATGAGATTGAGGTACAAGAGGGGTACAAAAATTATCAATACATGAACTACGAACGTTGCGACTCCAGCGGGAGGGGTCACGGGAAGGAGTCATCAGGTGTAACTTCCCGCTGTATGCAGCGGAAAGCTTTGCCTACCGCTGCAAAGCCTTGATGGCGGGATCATAGTTGGGATCCACGCTCAATGCCTTTTTAAAGTATCCGGCAGCTGTCTCTTTATCGTCTTTTGCCCAGTATGCCTCACCCAGGAAATAATAGGGATTTGGAGCATAGGGATACTCACCGGCATTGAATCTGAGGATCTTTATGGCATCGTCCAATTTGTTTTTTGTCAGTAAGTCATAACCGACCGAGGTAAGCGAATATTCATTCAGGAAATATTCGTTCAAATAATTGTTAACGGAAAGTCTTTTATATTCGGCGATAACGGAATCGGTGCTGTTCGTTCCGGCCATCAATTCCAGCAGAACCGGGTATGCCAGTTTTCTTTTTACCTCCAACAGCTGTTTGAGCTTCTCTTCCGGAAGCCATGTACCGGAAGCCATGACTCCCACGGGCCGGCGGATACTGGAAATATCCTCCAGGGGATTTCTGTCAAGAAGGATTAGATCGGCCCTCTTGCCGGTTTCGATCGTGCCGAAATCGTCCTCGCCCGTCATTTTCTTTATCACCTGCGATGCATCGTGCGTGGCGGAGCGAATGGCCTCATAGGGAGAGAATCCCGCTTTCACCAGGAGCTGCAGCTCCTCGTGCAGGGAAAATCCGGGCACAATGCCCAGGATAGTCGCGGCATCTGTACCGGCGATCATGGTAATGTCGTTTTTCTTTAATTCCCCGAGAGCATAGACAACGAGATCGTAAAAAACATCCGCACATTTCTCATGACCGATGAAATAGGAGTTCTTGTCTTTCCCCTTCCTCAGATCGTCCCAGAATTTCCCGGGGAGGTATTTGTTCTGTGGCTTCGATTTCAGCTTCATCGTATCGTTGTATTTCAATGCAAGTATTTCATCGGCGACCAGCGTGGTAATAACGGTGATGTTTTTCCCTTTGAGCTTGCCGATCTCACGGCCCAGCATCCGGTGCAGGCTGTCGATGTATGACGGTGAATTCTGCCTGTTAACCGGCTCAAGAAGCTTAAAAGCGTTGGTGATCACCTCTTCATCCAGCTTCTCCCTCATCATCTTGTCTTTATTTCCCTGTACCATATTTGAAGCCAGGACGATGGGTAACAGCTCGACATGGGTGAGTTCGTTCATGCCGGCAGAAACGACATCGTCTACATTAACGGTGTAAGGAATGTGTCCCGCGATGTAGATGCCCGAATCCCTGCCGCTCCTCACGATCTCATAGAAGTCCTTTTTGCTTACGTAATCATCTATTTTGATGCAGTCATACCTGTTCCTTTTACAGGCCGGGATGATCTCCGCAATATTGGGCTCCGTCCCCCAGATGGTCCATGCATTGTAGGTTACGGGACCCAGTCGTTTTTTGGAACGGAAATCCTCGCACCATTTTTTAATCGACATCGCCCCCGTCCCCTGGGTCAGGTCACGGATGGTCGTCACCCCGTTGGCAAGGAACATGTTCGCTTCGGGTGTTTCCCATGATTTGGAGACCAGGTGGACGTGCATATCGGCGAGACCCGGCATGAGATATTTCCCGCTACCGTCAACAACGACCGCCCCTTTCGGGATTTCCACACTATCCGCATAATCGACCCGGAAGATCCGGTCCCCCTTCACAAGGACCGTCTGGTTCTCCATTACTTTTTCCGACGTCATCGGAATGAGCCGGACATTTTTAAACGCAACGATCATGTTTCCGCTGTCCTGCCCGGAAACTACGGCTATCGTGCACCAGGTGGCAAGGACCATAATGGGTATTCTGTATTTTTTCATTAGGATGACATGGTTTAGTGTGACTGGAGAGTTTTTATTCAAAGATAAGTGTTATTGTTAATCGAAGGAGGGGTCCTGGTTGTTTTTACGCATCGACCGTGACGCAGGACTGAATCGACTTATTCAAAGCTAAACAGGCGTAAAGTACCCCGTACCGTTACTTTCCGATGCAGAATTTGCTGAAAATGTTCCCGAGGATCTCTTCGGTGGTGATCTCGCCGGTTATCTCCCCGAGGTGGAATAATGCGTTATGGATATCAATGGTCAGAAGATCGGGAGTTACATTATTTTCCAGGCCATGGAATATTTCATCGATCGAGGATAAGGTCTGCTGAAGAGCTTCATAGTGCCGGGTGTTCGATACAACGATCCCGTCGGAGAGTCCGGTTTTCTGGACGGTCTTTAACAGGCTTTCGGCGATGAGATGAATATTCTCCTTCCGCTTACCGGATACAAAAACCGTTTCATATTCCACAAACTGCTTGAACCCTTTCGGAAGGACTTCCAGGGTGTCGGTCTTGTTGCCGATCAGGATAAGATGCTTCTTCTTGTTCTCTGCCAGTTCCCTGAATTCAGCAAGGGAATCCATAACATCTGGAAAGGAATCTTCCCTGACATCGAATACATACAGGATGATGCTTGCTTCATGGATCTTCTCCCAGGTTTTTTCGATGCCAAAGATCTCGATTTTACTCTTTGCGGTCCGTAAGCCGGCTGTATCGATGAAACGAAAGCTGTAACCCCCGATGACAATGGTATCTTCGATGGCATCGCGCGTCGTCCCTGGAATCTCGGAAACGATGGCACGTTCCTCGTTCAGGATCGCATTCAGGATTGTCGATTTTCCGACATTTGGCTTACCGATGATGGCCACAGGGATGCCGTTCTTGAGTACATTACCCAGGGTGAATGATTTCACCAGCGAAGATATCTCTGTCCGGATATCTTCCAGAAGCCTCTTCATTTTAGTCCGGTCGGCGAATTCGACGTCCTCTTCGCCGAAATCAAGTTCCAGCTCAATAAGAGAAGTAAATTCAACCAGCTTCCGGCGAAGTTCCCGTATCTTTTTCGAAAAGCCTCCCCGCATCTGCCGTAAAGCCAGATCATGCGAACTGTTTGATCGTGCTGCGATAATGTCGGCCACTGCTTCTGCCTGGGAGAGGTCGAACTTTCCGTTGAGAAATGCCCGGAGGGTGAACTCTCCCGGTTTTGCCATCCTTAATCCTTTTCTGAGTAAGAGTTCGAGCATACGCTGCTGGATATAGACAGACCCATGGCATGAGATCTCAATCAGATCTTCTCCGGTATAGGAGTGAGGGGCCCGGAAGGTACTGATCAGCACATCGTCGATCAGACTCTTACCATCCCTCACCGATCCATGATGAATGGTACGGGTCTTTGCTTTAAGGATATCGGAGCCCTTTCTGTACGGGTGAAATATCTTTGAGCAAACGGTAAAGGCCTTGGTTCCTGATATCCGGATGATGGCAATGGCTCCGGTTCCGGGCGGGGTCGACAAGGCACAGATGGTATCTTTATGGGTCATGATGCTCATCGTTCGCTAAATTAATGCCTTTATGGGACGAAGTAAACAATTTTTCAGGAATTAATTTTATTTTTTGAAAAAGCGATTATCTTTGAGAAGCGGAATTTAACGCTTAACAACCGGTTTCCGCAGGAAATAATTATTTGCAATTGTCGATTCATCCCGTATATCCTAAAGATAAATTATGAGTGTACTGGTTAATAAAGACTCAAAGGTCATTGTTCAGGGAATTACCGGCCATGAAGGCTCGTTTCATACAGGCCAGATGATTGAATACGGTACCAATATCGTGGGTGGAGTCACCCCCGGAAAAGGCGGCACGGTTCATCTGGATTGCCCCGTGTTCAACACGGTTTCGGATGCCGTCAAACAAACGGGGGCGAACGTCTCCATTATCTTTGTGCCACCTCCTCTCGCGACCGATGCTATTCTTGAGGCGGCCGATTCAGGGATCAGGCTGATCGTTTGCATAACGGAAGGAATTCCCGTGAAGGATATGATCATCGTGAAAGACTATCTGAAATGCCATAATGTAAGGCTTATAGGCCCTAATTGCCCGGGAATAATCACACCTCCTTCTACGAAGATCGGGATCATGCCCGGATTTATCCACAAGCCGGGAACGATAGGGATCGTTTCCAGGTCGGGAACTCTGGCCTATGAGGCGGTTGATCAGATCACAAAAGCAGGACTGGGACAGTCGACAGGGATAGGCATCGGAGGTGATCCGGTTCCCGGGACGACAATAATCGAAGCCGTACAGCTTTTTATGGACGATCCGGAAACGGAAGGAATCGTCATGATCGGCGAGATCGGCGGAAATATGGAAACAGATGCCGCATGGTGGATCAAGGAACACGGGACCAAGCCGGTGGTCAGCTTCATTGCAGGCGCTACAGCACCCAAAGGCCGCACCATGGGCCACGCCGGTGCCATCGTAGGTGGAAAATCAGACACGGCCGAGGCTAAAAAAAAGATTTTACGAAGTTGTGGCGTCATCGTCGTCGATTCGCCTGGGGATATAGGATCAACGATGTTTAATGTACTCAAACGCACCTAAGTCGGGAGGATCTCCTCTTGCATTTCCTTTAATATCAAACGGGATCCCAAGCGGAATTCCTTTATCGATGGCAGGAGAGATGCTGTCGATCTCAAAATTGAAGTTCTGAACATCGACAAACCTTGGATCCTGGTTGGTTATACATCCGGTATAATGCAACGGATCGGCCGTACTTCCCGTCGTCCTGAGGAGACAATGGTCAAACATGTATTCAAAACCAGCCGTACTATCAAACGACAGTGTGATTTCTTCCTGATCGGATCCATAAATGATGGCATTCCCAAAATAAGCCCGGATCAATTCATGAGGTACCTTGTTTCCCAGGCTGTCATAGCTGTAGTTGCTCAAATAGAGGGAAGAAGAGAAACGAACCGAGCTTGTCCAGTAATTTCCGATGGTCAGCTGCCGGAAATCATAATACCCACCTGAAACATATATGGCTGATCCCCCGCAGTTAACGATGACGCAATTGGTGGAGATTATATTTGAAGATTCGCCGGCAAGACCATCGCCGGTCATGTTTTGTATGATAGTATTATCCAGTTTCAGATCCGGCTGGACGGGATCGTTCCCGGTGGAAACCATAATGCCGGATTTTCCGTTTTTAATAATCCCATAACTGATCTGGTTACCCTTACTTCCCTCTTCGATAAAGATCCCTTCCCATTGCCCGGGAAGGTCCCGGTAATAATGATCCAGGCGGTCGCCGGCAAACCTGACCGGATGTTCGAGGTTCCCGTAAACCAGCAAGACGCTTTTCTCGGAGATGTTCAACGACGATTTATTATGGAAATACACTTTTGTTCCGGGCATGATCGTCATCGTCGATCCGGTATCGATCCTTAAGGGACCATAAACCACATGCGCTTTCAGACTATCCCAGAAGATGTCTCCCGTAAGACAGGCGTTTTTATAAAAGAAGGCATTTTGTCCCCATGCCACCAGTTTGACCTGCTGCGCGTTGCCGTTGGTATAAAAAAGGATGGAATCGCTGACAACGAACGGCAGGTTCATGTTGTTCGGATCGATGGTGACCCGCACAAATATATATATACTATCCTCGCCGGGGATTTCAACATCGGAAAACGTAGATGCCGGAATCCCATTGACGTTAATACTGTAATTCGACTGGGAACCTCCGGCGAGAAGGATTGAAGAAACGTTAATTTTATACTTGTTCCGGTTATGAACTACCATTCGTTGTGTAACAGAGCCGACCGTAGTGAATACCGTATCAAAGAAAACCGTATCCGTCGAAAACTCCAGCACCATGGAAGGATCGTCGCTGACCTTGTCTTTTTTCCGGCAGGAGGATATAACGAGCAGGCCCATTACGAACAGACCTAGCAGATAACCATAGTGTCTTATGGGATGCATGATATGGGATAATCCTGGCAAAGATACTGAAATTACAGGTTTCAATAGAAAACGTAAAAAGGCAGGAATATTGTAACTTTGCTCATTTAATGTTTTTCACCTATATTTGAATCCCCGCGAGCAAATTTCCCGCTGCTTGCGGTTGATTTAGCGAGCAAAAATGAATAAAACGACAGGGATCGGAGAATCCTCGCGGATTTACGTGAGGTTCTGTAAATTCCTCCAGAAAAATCAGGAAAATGAGTTACGTCAATTTTGATAAAAGCCGTCTGGTCAACCTGGAATACTCCCTGAAGCGGGAGTTGCTCCGCTCAAACAGGGCAGGCTCCTATGCCAGTTCTACGATCATAAACTGTAATACGCGGAAGTACCATGGCATGCTGGTGACTCCCCAGCCCGCAATTGACAACGAAAACCACGTATTGTTATCATCGCTGGATGAAACGATCATTCAAAGGGAAGCTGAATTTAATCTTGGCATACACAAATATCCGGGAAATGTCTATAATCCGAAAGGTCATAAATATATCCGGGATTTCATTACGGATCCTTTCCCGAAGCTGACTTACCGGGTAGGCGGCGTCATCCTCACTAAAGAGATGATATTCATTACGCATGATACCCGTATGATCATTAAATACACCCTGGAAGATGCTCATTCGCCGACCAGGATCAGGTTAAGGCCATTACTTGCATTCCGGAATGTTCATAGTCTCTGCCGGGAAAACATCTTCGCGGATAAAAAATATGAAGAAACGGAAAATGGTATAAAAGTCAGGATGTACCAGGGATATACCGATCTCGTCATGCAACTGTCAAAACCGAACGAATATACGCATGTCCCCGACTGGTTTTATAATGTTGAATACCAGGAAGAGATGGAAAGAGGATACGAATACCAGGAGGATCTGTATACGCCGGGTTTCTTTGAGTTTGATATCAGGAAAGGGGAGAGCGTCTGCTTTTCGGCCGGTACCGATCCGCTTGATTCCAAAGCAATAAAACGGAGCTTTACCCATGAACGTAACAAACGGATCCCGCGCGATAATTTTGTGAATTCACTGGCCAATGCCGCCCAGCAATTTATTATTAAGAAAGGAAAATCCACAGAGATAAAAGCGGGTTTCCATTGGTATGGTAAAAATGGCAGAGATACCTTTATCGCATTACCCGGACTCACGCTGGTACTATCCGATATCAAAACTTGCAAGGCCGTCATCGATACCATGCTTGCCGATCTGAAAGGCCCGTTATTTCCTTCCAATGATAATTCAATGCTTACAAATTCTGCGGATACCTCCTTATGGTTTTTCTGGACGCTTCAGCAGTTAGCCGGTTTTTCCGGAAGCGCACATAAAATATGGAATGAATACGGGCGGAAAATGAAGATGATCCTCGAAGGGTACAGGGAAGGAACGGATTTTAATATTCATATGGAACCTGATGGGTTGATATACGCCGGGGTTCCCGGAAAAGCACTGACATGGATGAACGCCATCGCTTACGGGAAACCGGTTACCCCCAGGACAGGAAAAGCTGTCGAGGTTAACGCACTTTGGTATAATGCCATAAAATTTTCCATGGAGGTTTCCGCATTGGCCGGAGATAAGGTTTTCCAGAAAAACTGGTCGGAGATAGCAGAAAAAATTCCCACGACATTTCAGGAGAATTTCTGGAATGCAGAGAAAAAATATCTGGCCGATTATATTGATGACGATTATAAAGACTGGACCATTCGTCCGAATATGATCTTTGCAACATCCCTGCCATATTCGCCGCTGGAAGAAGAGATGAGGAAAGAGGTTCTGAGCCGTGTAAAACAGGAATTACTGACTCCGCGCGGAATAAGGACATTGTCGCCCAAAAGTCCTGCATACAAATGGAACTACGTGGGGAATCCCGTGGAACGTGATCTGGCTTGTCATCAGGGTACGGTCTGGCCATGGCTGTTGGGCCATTTCGTTGAAGGGTATCTGAAAATTCACGGGAAGAGCGGATTGTCATTTGTAAAGAATCTTTTTACGGGATTTGAAACGGTCATGACGGAACACGGAATCGGTACGGTTTCGGAAATGTACGATGGAGATCCTCCATTCCTGGCCCGTGGCGCAATATCTTATGCAATGAGTGTCGCAGAATTGTTACGGGTCAATTGGCTACTTAAAAAATTCGAATAATATGCGCGTCTTAATGTTTGGATGGGAATTTCCTCCACATATAACTGGGGGATTGGGAACAGCCTGCTATGGACTCACCAAGGGACTGGTCAAACATGGTGTCGATGTGTTGTTCGTTGTTCCTAAAGCATTTGGTGACGAGACCAGGGATGGTTTCAGATTGATCAATGCCAGTGATGTGCTTCTTGATTTCAAAGAAAGTTTCACCCGGGACACCTGGAACCGGATCAAGTTCATGGAAATTGGATCAAACCTGGTTCCATACGTGGGTCCCGAAGATTATGAACAACTCGTCACCGAAGATATATTAACCCGGGAAGAGAGGGTTCAATCGGTTTTCTCAAAGACTTACAGGTTTTCCGGAAAGTACGGACCAAACCTTATGGAAGAGGTTTCGAGGTATGCCATGATCGCTTCATCGATCGCTTCCATGCAAGCATTTGACGTTATTCATGCCCATGACTGGCTAACCTATACCGCCGGGATCGCCGCAAAAAAGATCAGCGGGAAACCGCTCGTCGTGCACGTTCATGCTACGGAATTTGACCGTTCCGGGGAACATGTCAACCAGAATGTTTATGACATAGAGCGGAAAGGAATGGAACAATCGGACCTGGTCATTACGGTCAGCAATTTTACCCGGCAGATCGTCATTGAAAAGTATGGAATTCTTCCTGAAAAGATCATCACCGTTCATAATGCAGTGGAACCCGCGAATACAAAGGATCTTGATGGAACACAAAAGCACGTCAGAGAGAAGATCGTTACTTTCCTGGGAAGGGTTACCTACCAGAAAGGACCGGATTATTTTGTTGAAGCAGCCAATAAGGTACTGCAAAAAGACAGCAATGTGCGTTTCGTCATGGCGGGTTCCGGAGACCTGTTGAACAGGATGATCCGCCGTGTCGCACAACTGAAGATAGGGACAAAATTTCATTTCACCGGCTTTCTGGCAGGACCGGATGTGGATACCATGTTCGCGATGAGTGATGTATATGTCATGCCTTCCGTCTCCGAACCTTTCGGTATCTCTCCGCTGGAAGCTATGCGTTCTAATGTGCCGGTGGTCATCTCAAAACAATCAGGGGTTGCAGAGGTTTTAAAACATGCGCTGAAGGTCGATTTCTGGGATATCGATGCGTTATCGGATGCAATATATGGCATTCTCCATTATGAAGGATTAAGAAAGATGTTTCTTAAATATGGCAGGGAAGAGGTCAATAACCTGAAATGGGATAATGCTGCATTCAATGTATTACAAGTATATAAACAGGCCGTCAATAAATAACTTTCCTATTTATGCGATCAATTTGTCTATATTTTCAAGTCCACCAGCCATTCCGTCTGAGGACTTACCGTTTTTTCAACATCGGTCAGGATCACCAGTACTTCGATGACTATCAGAATCGTCATATTATTCGCAGGGTAGCTGAGAAATCATACCTCCCGGCCAATAAAATGATGCTGGACCTGATCAGGGAATTTGGAACAGGCTTTAAAATAAGCTATTCAATTTCCGGAACCGCATTGGATCAGCTTACTATGTATGTTCCGGAAGTGATTCAAAGTTTCCAGGAATTAGCTCGTACCGGCAACGTTGAGTTTATTGCTGAAACCTATTCTCATTCTCTGGCATCCCTTGCAAAAAAGGATGAATTCGTCAGTCAGGTGAATATGCATACCCGGAAAATCGAAGAACTGTTCGGGATGAAGCCGGTGACCTTCAGAAATACAGAATTGATATACTCCGATCAGATCGGGGAAGACATCGCTGAATTGGGCTTTCATACCATGCTGACGGAAGGGGCTAAACATATCCTGGGTTGGAAAAGTCCCAACTTCCTCTACTGTAACAACATTAACCCAAAATTGAAACTTCTGCTTAGGAATTTCCGCCTCAGCGATGATCTTTCATTTCGTTTCAGTGACCACTCCTGGTCGGAATGGCCATTAACTACCGAGAAATTTGTTAAATGGCTGAATGCCTTGAATCCGAAGGAAGAGGTGGTCAATATCTTTCTGGATTATGAAACCATAGGGGAACATCAATGGAAAGAGACCGGGATCTTCGATTTCTTCAAACACCTTCCATCGCAGGTCTATGCGCATTCCAATTACAGATTTTTTACCCCGGAAGACCTCTATCAGCGTCTTCAGACCGTTGCCTCCATCACCGTTCCTTACCCGATCTCATGGGCCGATGAAGAACGTGATCTAACTGCATGGAGGGGAAACGAACTTCAGGATGAAGCCTTCGAAAAACTCTATGCGTATGAACCGAAGGTCAGAAACTGCGATGATCCTGCGATCCAGAGAGACTGGCAGTACCTTCAGACCAGCAATCATTTTTATTACATGTGTACAAAATGGTTCTCTGCCGGAGAAGTTCATCGGTATTTCAATCCTTACGGTTCCCCATATGAAGCTTTTATCAATTACATGAATATCCTTTCAGATTTCATGATCCGTGTGGATAATCATGAAAAAATTGAACCGGTATCAAATGATGTGAAAGAATTCAGTCCGCCGGATCAGGGGGTAAATAAACCGGTTTCACCGGCATCGAAATCAAAAAAAACAAAGACTGTTCCAAAGAAACCGACGGAGAAGAAGACTAAAAAGCAAAAATCGGATGACGATTTTAAAAAATTGAATTTTGAGGATATCATTCAGCTTTCCGATCGCCGCATCAAAGAGATAATCAAAAAAGTCGATATCGAAACCCTCTCCTCCGCAATGAAGGGCGCCGATACCGGGATAAAAAACAAGGTTGAAAAGAACCTGGGGAAGCGAGCCCTGACGGTCTATAAAGAGATGCTGAAAAAGCTCAGGGACCTGAAGTCCTCAGAGGTTTCAAAATACCGCAAGCAAATTGTAAAAGAAATCAATAAAACTTCCAAATGATTACGCCATTGAAAGATAAAGCAGTTCAGGTACCCGATTACTTGTTTGAGACTGGTTGGGAGGTTTGTAATAAGGTAGGGGGTATTTATACGGTCATTACAACCAAAGCCTATACGCTTGCCAATTCGTTCAGAGATAACTATATTTTAATAGGGCCGGATGTTCTGAAAGATACCACCCGGAATTCTGAATTCATTGAAGATAAATTCTTATATAAGTCCTGGCGCGAAAAAGCAGAAAAGGAGGGACTCCGAATTAAAATTGGCCGCTGGAATATACCCGGGAAACCCATCCTGATCCTGGTCGATTTTACCCCGTATTTTTCGGAAAAAGATAAGATCTTTACCCATTTCTGGGAACAGTATAAACTCGATTCCCTGACCGGTGGATGGGATTATGTTGAGCCTGCCCTTTTCGGATATGCCGCCGGAAAAATCATTGAAAGCTTCTATCAGTTTAATTTATCCCACCACGACAGGATTGTTGCTCATTTTCATGAATGGATGTCGGGTACGGGTATCCTCTATCTGAAAGAGCATGTTCCCCAGGTCGGAACGATGTTTACAACCCATGCAACAGTCCTTGGAAGAACCATAGCGGCAAATGGATTGTCGCTGTATAAAAACCTGGATAATTTCAATATAGAGACCATGGCATCCAATTACGGGGTAGTCGCAAAAAATTCTCTGGAAAGGATCGTTGCCGATGTTTCCGATACATTCACAACGGCAAGCGAAATAACCAATAATGAATGCCGGTACTTTTTGGGGAAAGAGGCCGACTTACTGACCCCCATCGGTTTTGAAGATGCCTTCGTTCCCGTGAAGGAGGCATATTATGAGAAGAGAGCGGTCGCCCGGAAAAAAATAATCGAAGTATCAGAAAGTCTGCTGGGACAAACTATTTCAAATGATACGGTCTTTATTTTAATCAGCGGAAAGTATGAGTTCCGGAATATCGGGATTGATCTCTTTATCGATGCGATCGGTAAACTGAATAAGCAGATCAAAATGGACAGGAATGTCGTTGCCTTTCTTACTATTCCTGCTTACCAGCTCGGCCCGAAAAATGATCTGCTGGAAAGGATGAAAAATAAAGATCTGAACCATCCCAGGAAGGAGGAATACCTTACCCATAACATCAATGAACCTGAAAACGATCCTATCCTTGCCAGAATAAAACAGAACAAGCTTCTCAATACCCCGGAAGATAAGGTTAAGATCATCTTTGTTCCCGTGTACCTGAACGGTTCCGACGGAATCTTTAACCTGTCATATTATGATTTTCTGATCGGATTTGATGGGACTATCTTTCCTTCTTATTACGAACCCTGGGGATATACTCCCCTGGAAAGCCTATCATTCCATATTCCTACCATTACGACGACCCTTGCCGGATTCGGGATGTGGATCAAATCACTGTATCCGACCACCAAGGAATGTATTTCGGTTATCGAAAGAACCGACGACAACGATGCCGAAGTTGTAGATGAAATTGTGAAAAATGTTCTGCAATGTATCGTCAAGCCGGAAAAAGAGATAATTAAGATCAGGATCAAGGCCTATGAGATCTCGAGATCTGCCTTGTGGAAGAACCTGATCGAGGATTATAAGATTGCCTATTCCCATGCCCTTGAAGCTGCCGGAGCACGTGCTGAATTATATACCGGTAAGATTCCGCAGGCGTTGGTTGAAACAGTCAAAAGAGTCCGGGACATCAAACCTGAATGGAAGAAAGTGCTGGTTCAGCAGAGGATCCCGGATAATCTTGCCAGCATCGGGAGAATTGCGAAGAATTTGTGGTGGACCTGGAATTATGAAGGATCGGAACTGTTCGAGATGATCAACAAAGAACGCTGGTATGCCCTGAAATTTAATCCGATTGCGTTGCTGGAATCGTTGACTTATCAGGAACTTCAGGATTTAAGCCACAATGAGGTTTTCGTTGAAAACCTTATGAAAGTAACGGAACTGTTTGACGGCTACATGGTAAAGATCAAGGATAAACCCGACAATCTGATCGCCTATTTCAGCATGGAATATGGTCTCCATGATACCATTAAGATATTTTCAGGTGGACTAGGAATGCTGGCCGGCGATTATCTTAAGGAGGCAAGTGATTCAAATGTCAATATCATTGGTATCGGACTGTTATACCGGTATGGTTACTTCAGCCAGACATTATCCATCTTCGGCGATCAGATCGCAGTTTATTCTCCTCAGAAATTCACCCATCTGCCATTGATCCCGATGCGTGATGATAACGGGAATTGGAAGAAGGTGACCGTCGCTTTACCGGGACGAACCTTATATGCCAAGATCTGGCGCGTGGATGTTGGCCGTGTTCCTCTTTTCCTCCTGGATACGGATATTGAGGAGAATGTAGAAACGGACCGGGTGATTACGCATCAGCTTTATGGGGGTGATCTGGAAAACAGGCTCAAACAGGAATTGCTTCTTGGTATCGGCGGGATCCGGATGCTGGATGAACTGGGATTGACTCCCGATATCTATCACAGCAATGAAGGGCATTCGGCGTTTATTGGGATTGAACGCCTGAGCAAGCTGATCCAGTATAAAAAGCTTACCTTTCCGCAAGCGGTGGAAGTGGTACGTTCCTCGACCTTGTTTACAACCCATACTCCGGTCCCCGCGGGACATGATACATTCCCTGAAGATATTTTACGTCGTTACTTGTCGTATGTGCCTGAACAGCTGAATGTCAAATGGGAACAGATCGTCAATCTAGGCAAGATGGTCAATGACGACGCGAATGAACGTTTTTCCATGAGTGTTCTGGCTGCAAAGCTTTCGCAGGAGATCAATGCGGTAAGCAAGGTTCATGGACGGGTGACCCGGGAGATGTTCCGGAAACTATATGAAGGATACTATCCCAAGGAACTTCATATCGGATATGTTACGAATGGCGTACATTACCCTACGTGGACGGCAAAATCGTGGCAGCATTTATATAAGAAAGAGTTTGGCGAAGGTTTCCTTGAAGATCAGTCAAATCCCAAATACTGGAAAAAGATCCATGATGTTCCTGATGAAATTGTCTGGGATACCCGGCTGAAACAAAAAAAACAACTTGCAGAATACCTGGTTCAGAGAATTTACCAGGAGATGACGGTCCGTAATGAAAATCCGAAATTGATCTTTAAGATCCGGGATGCTGCAAAACCTGGATCTCTGACGATCGGATTCGCCAGGAGATTCGCTACCTATAAACGGGCTTATTTGCTGTTCAGTAACCTGGACAGGCTGTCGCGCATCGTCAACAATTCTAAAAAACCGGTGTTGTTTGTTTTTGCCGGGAAGGCACATCCCAACGATAAAGCCGGACAAGACCTCATCAAACGGATCTTTGAAATATCGCATAAACCCGAGTTCCTGGGGAAGATCCTGTTTGTCGAGAATTACGATATTGAACTTGCAAAATACCTTATCCGCGGGGTGGATATCTGGCTTAACACGCCGACAAGACCCCTGGAAGCCTCCGGAACAAGCGGGGAAAAAGCCATCATGAATGGTGTGGTGAATTTCAGCGTATTGGACGGTTGGTGGGCTGAAGGGTACCGTAAAGATGCAGGATGGGCACTCAGGGAAGAGACTACCTACGACAACTCCCAATTTCAGGATGAACTCGATGCCGAAACGATCTATACTATTCTGGAAGAAGAAATAATTCCTGCCTATTTTGAAGTCAACTCAAAGAAGATCCCACAGCGGTGGATCGGCTATATTAAAAATACCATATCGGAAATAGCTCCGCACTATACCATGAAACGGCAGCTCGATGATTATATCCGGCAATATTACACCAACCTGATTAAAAGATCAAGGGCTATGACAGCCAAGAATTACGAGATGGCCCGTCATATTGCAAGTTGGAAACGAAAAGTATTACGGGGCTGGGAAAGTATTGAAGTTGTCTCGGTCACAACCCCCGACTCAAACGTTAAACCTCTTTCACTCGGTGAAACCTTTAAAGCTGAAATAATTCTTGATCTGAATGAATTGTCCGGAACGGATATCGGGATTGAAGTGCTCTTCGGGAAAAAAGTAAATGATGAGGTTAAAGAACCGGTATTCATTGAAGAGATGGCTTTGGTGAAATCGGAAAAGAATATCGTATCCTATGCCTGTGATGTTACGATCAATCAGGCAGGGGTATATGATTTCGTTTTCCGGATGTACCCGAAGAATCCGTTGCTGCCGCACCGGCAGGACTTTAATCTTATTAAATGGATTTGAAACACGGGAAAATTTATTTTATTTTGAAAAAAAATTCACAGAAAATATGAAATATCCATCCGTCGACGTTAATACAAATTGAATAGGTTGATAATGGATATTCCATGTGATCATTAAAATTTAAAATTATTAACAAATGAAATTACTGGAAGGAAAAACCACCCTGATAACAGGGGCAAACCGCGGAATCGGATATAGCATTGCTATTAAGTTTGCGGCTCATGGCGCAGATATCGCGTTTTCGGATATTGTCATGAATGAAAGTTCGGAAAACCTTATCAGGGAAGCGGAGAAACTCGGGGTGAAATGCCGGGGATATGTATCTGACGCAAGTTCGTTTGAGGCAAGTGAGCAACTTATCAACGATGTGATCCGGGATTTTCAGAAAATTGACTCACTGGTGAACAATGCCGGGATTGTCCGGGATAACTTACTCCTACGGCTTACCGAGTCGGACTGGGACAAGGTTATTAATATTAACCTTAAATCGGTATTTAACCTGACCAAGGCCGTTCAGAAAGTTATGATCAGGCAACGATTCGGATCGATCATCAATATGAGTTCCATCGTCGGGATCGAGGGAAATACCGGTCAGTCGAACTATGCCGCATCAAAAGCAGGAATCATCGGATTCTCAAAATCCATTGCCCAGGAGCTGGGATCAAGAAATATCCGTTGCAATGCCATCGCCCCGGGTTACATTGAAACGGAGATGACGGCCAAGCTTCCTCAGGAGTACAAAGATAAATGGGCAAATGATATTCCCATGAAACGTGCAGGAACACCCGACGATGTCGCAAACCTCGCACTCTTTCTTGCCTCCGACCTGAGTTCATACATTACCGGACAGGTGATAACTGTCTGCGGCGGGCTTCATACCTGATCAACCGGATCGTTTTGACACTGATTACTGAATCTTCTGTATGGTTAATAGTTCTTAGCATCCTGTTGGGGGCGATCTATGCATTCGCCCTATATTATCATGCTCCCCCCCGGGACACTTCCAGGAAATTGGTATGGGGATTGATGATACTGAGGTTCATTTCCGTATCAGCAATCGCATTTCTGCTGACATCTCCTTTGGTGAAAAGAAATGATGAATCGGTCGAAAAACCAGTCATTGTCTTCGGAATAGATAACTCTTCCTCCTTATTGATGATTAAGGATTCATCATGGTACAAGAATATCTTTCCAGGCAGGATCAACGAACTGGTTTCACGGTTTCACCCGAAGTTCACTACAGAACTTTATTCATTCGGAGATAGGATCTCAAAAGGATTTGATGGAAAATTCAATCAAAAGCAAACCGACATTTCTTCCTTTTTTAAGGAAATTGAAGACCGGTTCTACAACAGGAATGTGGGAGCGGTTATCCTGGCCACCGACGGAATTTATAATTCCGGATTAAATCCATACTATTCCAACGGAAATGTTACTTTTCCTATATATACCATTGCACTGGGGGATACTGATCTAAAAAAGGATATCTTCATCCGCCAGGTGAGATATAACAGGAATGTATATAAAGGTGATAAATTTCCGGTGGAGATTACCGTTTCCATGGATAAATGTGATGGCGTTTCATCCTCACTGACCGTGTCGAAAGGATCACAAACATTGGTTGTCAAAGAGATTAAAGCGGCAACGGACCACGAAACCCGGAAGATCACTGTATTGCTCGAATCAAAAGATATTGGCATCCAGCAGTATGTGATAAGGGTTCAGCCGGTAGCCGGAGAAGCAAGTGAACTGAACAACCGTTATGATTGTTTCGTGGATGTGCATGAATCAAAGGAGAAGATCGCAATTTTTTATGCCTCTCCCCATCCCGATATCAATACCTTTCGCCAGGCGTTGGAGTCATCGGATCGTTATGAGATAGAAACAGTCAATATTATGGATCTCTCAGGATTTGATCCGGAAAAATTTGATCTCCTGGTTTTTAATCAGTTACCCTCGATCAATACGGATATCAATATTGATCCTTTACTTAAATCCGGTAAGCCGCTTTTATTTATTCTCGGAACCCAGACTGACCTGAATGCATTCAATCGGATGAATGCCGGGTTGATCATCAATTCCGCCAAACAATCATTCATTGAATCGCAACCTGTCCTGAATGAAAATTTCACCTTCTTTACCATCATGAAATCGAACCAGGACATTATCCGCAGTTATCCACCTCTGATTGCACCAAACGGGATATATCAATACAGCCCCATGACGGATATCCTCCTGTATCAAAAGATCGGGTCGGCTCCTGCTAAGGTACCGTTGATCATGCTGGTTCAAAATCCTGCGAACAGGGTCGGGTTCATTGCTGGTGAAAATATTTGGCGATGGAGGCTTTATAGTTATTTCCAGCGGTCTGACTTTGAGGAATTTGATGAGATCATAAATAAAATAGTTCAGTTTCTGGTCGTTAAGGATGATAAAAGCCCGTTTAAGATAATTGTTAGTCCGACCATCAGCGAAAATGAAAGCGTTCAGATTGAAGCAGAGGTTTACAACGTTTCCCGTGAGTTGATCAATGAACCGGAGGTAAGCATAACGATTTTTGATCCGGATAAAAAAGCATTCCCTTTTGTTTTTAGTAAATCAGAGAAAGCTTATTACCTGAATGCCGGATTTTTCCAGCCCGGAAAACATACCTATACCGCAACCGTTAAAGTGGGAAATCTGACGCACAAGAAGGATGGATCTTTTATCGTAATTCCTGTTAATGTTGAGTCTTTAAACTTGATTGCCGATCAAAATTTACTGTACCGGATGGCATCGTCGCATGATGGTAAAATGGTACAGCCGGATAAGATGGATTCGCTGGTCAGCATGATCACGGCAAGAGAGGAAATTCACTCCGTCATTTATACGATAAGCCATTTAACCGATTTGATAGGAATTCCATGGGTTTTCCTTTTCATCCTCTTTCTGCTGACCCTGGAATGGACCGTCAGAAAAAGAAATGGTTTATAACGGGATAAAAAACTACAATTATGTCAATGATCTTATTATATCTGTTGCTATTTATTCTTTTTGCCAGCTATCTTCTTGAGCGCATTCTGGATTATTTAAATTCCACACGATGGAGTACCCGGCTTCCCAAAGAGCTTGAAGGGATCTATGATGAAGAGAAATATGTCAAATCGCAGAATTATCTTCAGCAAAAACAACGGCATTCGATTCTTCTGAGTTCTGTGACATTCATTGCGATCAGCCTGTTCCTCTGTGCCGGTGGTTTTGCATACGTCGATACTTTTGTTCTCGGAATTACTGTCAATCCGATATGGAGAGCCCTTCTTTTTTATGGAATATTAGGCGCTGTTTCTTCTGTTTTAATGATTCCCTTCGAAGCATATGCTGTCTTTGTCATTGAAGAAAAATATGGTTTCAATAAAATGAACATCAAAACCTTTATTCTGGATACGTTGAAGGGGTGGTTGCTGACAATAGTATTGGGAGGGGGAATCCTGGCAGTAATTGTATGGATCTATGGATCGACGGGAAACTTTTTCTGGCTGATAGCCTGGGGAGTAATCATCCTCTTTCTTTTATTCTTTACTGTTTTTTACTCTAATCTGATCGTTCCGTTATTCAATAAGCAAAGGGTGCTGGATCCCGGCGACTTAAGGGATGCTATCCGGGAATTTGCAGTCAGGACTGGTTTCAGGTTGAAAAATATCTATGTGATCGACGGTTCCAAACGTTCCACCAAGGCAAATGCCTATTTCACCGGACTGGGCAGGAAAAAACGTATCGTATTATTCGATACGCTGATCCAGAACCACTCGGTCGGGGAGGTGGTCGCAGTGCTGGCTCATGAGATCGGACATTACAAAAAAAAGCATACGAGGGAAGCATTGATCCTTTCTATACTCCAGACAGGATTAATGCTTTTTATTTTTTCTCTTTTTGTAAGGAAAGATGGCACTTTTGCGCAGGAGGTCTGTCAATCTCTGGCCGGCTTCTCCGGGATCGGGATCCGTCAGAGTTTTCATATCGGAGCCCTTGGTTTTGCTATCCTGTATAGTCCGCTTGCTACGATCCTGAATTTGTTAATGAATATCCGGTCAAGGAAAAATGAGTACGAAGCTGACCGGTTCGCTACACTCAACGATCAATCGGAACCTTTACAAACTGCATTGAAAAAATTATCGGTAGATAGCCTGAGCAACCTCCAGCCTCATCCGCTGTATGTGTTCTTCTATTATTCACACCCGCCTCTCCTGAAAAGATTATCCGCCCTTAAAGATCTCTCTTCTTCGTTACCCAGTAAACAATCGCAATAAGAATTGCGGAATACAGGATCGGGATCAGGCAGGATGTCAACGTCACGCCGCTTTGCAATTCCACTCCCATGACTTTTTTCAGCACCGGTATCGCGGGGTATTCTGTTACTGATACAGCTGCGTTGACAGGAAGGTAATCATAAATTTTATTTTTAAATATGATAGGACTCTTGAGAAACGCGAAAATGATCGGTTCAACAATAAGTGAATAAAGCGTAAAGATGGCAATCGACAAACCGGTATTTCTGAGAATGAATGCCAGGAAAAAAGCATAGATCAGGAAGGTCAGGATCGAAACAAAGAATCCAAGAATGAATGGGATTCCTTTGCTCAGAATGGCCATATTATTAAAGCCGGAATGAGAAGCCCCGATGAAAAGAGCAACAATGGCCAGGACGATCGTGATGAGCACGGCCATGATAAAGATAATCTGGAGTTTGGAAGCAAGGAACTCAACTTTACTCATTCCGTTAATGATATTCTGCCGGATTGTCTTATAGGTAAATTCGTTGGTGATCAGGATCATGATGATGATAGCCGGAAAGATCAGTACAAACCGGATACTGGCAAAGTAGGTCAGATTCTGCCATACATCCGGGAAATAGTAAATGGCAACGTGTGGAATGGGAATAGGCATGTGACGGTTCATGTCGTCAACAATGTTGTTGATCATGAACTCAGCCATCAGGATACCACAGGCAAGAAATATAAAGTAAAGTCCGAAAAGGATCCAGAAAATCCTGTATGTGAGGATCTTTTTTAATTCAATTTTCAACAGTCTGATCATGATTTGTCCTCCAAAAGTTCCAGGAAGTGTTGTTCCAGACTTCGTTTGCGTTCGGAAAGATGTGACAGAACTACCCCTTGCTGAAAAAGAAATGAGTTGATTTCGCGCGGGTCTACCTTCTCCCTGAAATAAACCTGAAGTACAGCTCCATGTTTTGAAGAAGATTGAAACATCGGATAGGTGGAGATGGCTTTTTGAAGCATTACCATATCCTCCGATGATAGTTCAAACGAATCTGATATGGCAAGGACTTTACTGACTTCACCTGCAAATAATTTCTTCCCCTTGTGAATGACAGCGACGTGCGTGCATATCTTCTGGACTTCATCCAGGAGATGGGAAGCAAGAATGATGGTCGTTCCGTGATTTGCGATCCTGATGATCAGGTCCCTGACCTGGGCAATACCCTGGGGATCCAGACCATTGGTAGGTTCGTCCAGAATCAGCACATCCGGATCACTCAGCAGGGCAGAGGCAATTGCAAGCCGTTGCTTCATTCCGAACGAGTAAGTCTTAAATTTTGAATTTCTGCGATCGTAAAGGTTGGTCAGCGTTAAGACCCTTTCGATGTCATCGTATGTTTTGTCCTTTATATCTGCTACGATCTGCAGATTTTTCACGGCACTTAAGTACGGGAAAAAGTTCGGACTTTCAATCACAGAACCGATGCGTTTACGGCTTTCTTTATCCGGAGGGGAATCAAACCAGGTAAATGAACCACTGTCAGGTCTGACAAGGTCAAGAATGATACTCAGGGTCGTCGTTTTCCCGCTTCCGTTCGGACCCAGGAGCCCGAAGACCTGTCCTTTTCTGACTTCATAGGAAAGATCATTGACCGCTTGAATCTTTCCATATTTTTTGGAAAGGTTTTGAATGGATAGGATTGTACTCAAATGGGTGGTGTTGATTTTATTGATACCGTGCTGTTAGACGTGATAAAAAAAATATCGTTACAATAAAAACATTACCGGTAAAGAAGAAAGACACAAGGTCGTTTGTTTATATCCGTCTTTCGTTTCTTCCATTCACGGATGGTCATGGTACAGATCCATTCATTGGCGGAAGTCAGGTCAACGACAAGACAAAGCTTCGTATCCATCCTGCAAACATCAACGATCGACTGGATCATCTGATTATTGCGATATGGGGTCTCAATAAAAATCTGTGTCTGGTCTTTTTCATAGGTGACCTTTTCAAGCTCTTTGATCTTTCTGTTGCGTTTTTCCCGCTCTGCCGGGAGATACCCCACAAAAGAAAAATTCTGACCGTTGAAACCTGAAGCCATCAGGGCAAGGAAGATGGAAGAGGGACCGGTACAGGGAATTACCCTGATCCCGGATTGGTGGGCAAGGCTGACCAGTCCGGAACCCGGATCGGCAATACAGGGAGTTCCGGCTTCAGACAACAGTCCCGTATTTTTACCGGTTTTCGCGGGTAATAGATAGGATGAAAGATCCTCTTGCCTGGTATGTTCGTTCAGGATGAAAAAGGTGATATCGTCGAATGATCTGCTGAATCCCGTTTTTTTCAGGAAGCGCCGTGCCGTCCGGATCTCTTCAACAATGAATACGTCGATCGTTTGAATTATATCCAGGGTTCCGTCGGGAATTACTTTTTTTAAGGGAACATCTCCGAGCAGGGTCGGGATCAGATACAGATTACCTGTTTCCATTACTTTTCCAGGGTAGAGTGGTTAAATCGACGTTTCCGCCCGAAAGTATGATTCCTACCTTCTTATTCCTGACATCAACTTTATGTTCGAACAGAGCAGCGACAGGAACCGCAGCGGAGGGTTCAATGATTATCTTCATTCTTTCCCAGATAAATTGCATGGCCGATATAATGGAAGCTTCACTGACTGTCACGATATCGGCAACATACCGGAGAATGATCGGAAAGGTAAGCGTTCCCAGCGAAGTTCGAAGTCCGTCGGCAATGGTTTTCGGATTGAGTGAAGGGATGATCTTTTTTTCGTTGATAGACCGCCAGGCATCGTTGGCTGTTTCCGGCTCAACGCCAATGACTTTTGCTCCGGGAGAAAAAAAGACAGAACTTAATAAAGTACCGCTTAGCAATCCTCCGCCACCCACAGGCGCAAGGATAATATCCATTGTTTTCAGGTCACCGATCAATTCAAGGGCAGCAGTTGCTTGTCCGGTAATGGTCCGGTAATCATTGTATGGATGGATTTCGGTAGCATTCGTTTCCAGGAGCACCTTTTTCAGGGTCTCTTCCCTCGCTTCCAACGTCGGTTCACAAAAAAAAATTGTTCCGCCATATCCCCTGACCGCATTGACTTTTACTTTGGGGGAGTTGTCGGGCATAACGACAAAAGCTCTTGTATTGACCAGCGATGCTGCCCAGGATAATGCCTGGGCGTGATTCCCGGAGGAATGGGTCGCAACTCCTTGCCGAATCTGTTCACTGTCAAGTGATAAGACTGCGTTTGAAGCGCCTCTTGCTTTAAATGCTCCAACTTTTTGAAAATTTTCACATTTAAAAAAAATGTCGGAATCGAATTTCCGGTTGATAGACTGGGAAGTAAGGATCGGAGTATGGTTGATAAAGGGTTTTATCCGGTCGGCAGCCCTGAGAATATCGCTCGCTTCAGGAAAAGATAAACGGCTGGTCTCCATTATTCTCCGTGTTTTTGAAGAAGATCGGAAGCGATACGTTCACAGGCAGGTTCGAGCATGTCACAGACATTCTCAAATGCATCCAGATCGTTATACCATGGATCAGGAACAGGAATGTTCTGTCCCGGATAGATTGTATTCATAATGAAATCGATTTTTTTCCTGTCCTCGGCATTCCTGGCAATTTTTTTCAGACGTTTAAAGTGTGACGAATCCATGATATAAATCCGGTCAAAATTATCAAAATCGGCGTTGGTAAACACACGGGCAGAATGACCGGATATATCGATCCCCCGCTTTTGTGCCACGGTAAGTGCACGGTTATCGGGATGGTCTCCGGCATGAAAAGATTCAAATCCGCAGGAATCGATAAAGGCATTAATGGAAAGTTTGGAGAGTTTATCTTTCAGGATGCCTTCGGCAAGAGGGGAGCGGCAAATATTACCCGTGCAGACGAAAAGTATCTTCATTAAAATAAATTATGGTTCCCTGCGAACCTTATTATGTTTAACCTGGATGTTAATTCCGGATTCCATCCTCAATAAAAATAAATAATATCAGCTGAGATTTATAATTTGATGCGCTTATCTAATTCCTCGACAAACTGGCGGAATTGTTTATCGGTTTCAACAAGATTATTGACCGTGCGGCAGGCATGCAAAACAGTGGCGTGATCTTTATTCCCGCAATGCAATCCGATACTGGCCAGAGAAGCTTTAGTGTGCTTCTTTGAAAAATACATCGATAGTTGCCTGGCCTGAACAATTTCCCTCTTACGGGTCTTGGAATGAATTAATTCAACGGCGATGTTAAAATAATCGCATACCACTTTTTGTATGTAATCAATGGATATTTCCCGGGAAGTATTTTTAACAAATTTATCGATCATCTGCTTTGCAAGCTCGAGCGTGATCGTTTTCTTATTCAATGAGGATTGAGCAAGCAAGGAAATCAGAGCGCCCTCAAGTTCCCTGATATTTGTATTGATACTGTATGCCAGGTATTCTACAACTTCTGAGGGGATCTGTATGCCATCATTGTATAATTTCTTATGAAGAATAGCGATCCTGGTCTCAAGATCCGGAACCTGAAGATCGGCAGAGAGACCCCATTTAAACCGGGAGAGTAAACGTGGCTCGATCCCCTTCATTTCCACAGGAGGTTTGTCGGAGGTCAGGACGATCTGATTGCTTTTTTGATGAAGATGATTGAATATATGGAAAAACACATCCTGGGTTTTCTCTTTCCCGGCAAGGTTGTGGATGTCATCAATGATCAGGACATCAATCATCTGATAAAAATGGATAAAGTCATTTTGGTTGTTGTTCCTGACTGAATCGATGAACTGATTGGTAAATTGGTCGGTAGTAACATACAGTACGGTCTTTTCGGGGAAACCGTTTTTCACCTGCAAACCGATGGCATGTGACAGGTGGGTTTTCCCAAGTCCGGTATGACTGTATATCAATAATGGGTTGAACGCGGTCTTTCCCGGGTTATTGGCAACAGCAAAGCCGGCAGACCGTGCGAGGCGGTTACAATCTCCTTCCACAAAATTTGTGAAGGAATAACTTTCGATGAGTTGGGAATTGACTTTTATTTTCTTTAATCCCGGGATGATGAATGGGTTTGGTATTTCTTTGGAGGTGCCTTTGTTCAGATCAATAGGCATGGATACAAGGGGATTGGCTGTGGCTTTTCTTTCGCTTGTCGGAACATTAATGGTAAATGGACCGGCTTCCTGATCTGAGTTGTCGACAATGATACTGTATTCAAGTCGGCCTTCAGAACCAAGTTCTTTTTTAACCGTCTTCTTAAGCAATCCGATATAATGTTCTTCGAGCCATTCATAAAAAAACTGACTTGGTACCTGGATAGTTAAGACCTGTTCTTTTAACTTTACAGGTTTTATCGGAAGAAACCAAGTTTTGAAACTTTGATAGTTGATATTGTCTTTAATAACTTTTAGGCAATTTTCCCAAACTTCGATGGCGTTTTTTTCCATTAATATTATACCCTGAAAGTTAAATCGTTGTAATTTTTTATAAATGGTAATTTATCAAGGTGTTAGATTTTATCCGAAAGTCAAAATGTCTATCGAAAAGAAAACTTGATTTAATTAACAAATGTTAAAAAAAAAAGTGTAAAAAAAAAATCTTTTATGCTTGATTTATAAAAAAAAATATTTTGAAGATTCTTTAAAGAAAACACACTTCGAAGTGATCGTTTTATTTATAATAATCGTTATTTCAATCCCTTATATCAGATACATGAGGGTTTATTCGTATTGTTTAGAAATGATATAAATTCCATCGTTGCTAACTCTCAAATAGTTAGAGAATCTAATTATTTGGGTAATTATTATCTGGACTGAATTAAAAATAGAATTTTTATACGGATTCATTGTTCATACTGAATGTCGATTGTCCCGGCTATTTTTTTTAACTGTCCGGTAATAGATTCCCTGAGACTTTCTCTGATGGAAATGCTTAAGGTACACTCCTGGTCAATCTTTTTTTCATGGATCGTCACCTGCGAATTTTTCAGTAGTTTCAATATCCGGTCCAGATCGGAAAAACTAAATGTTACCTGATATCTGACTTCTGTTTGCTTCTGAATAATGGTGGCGTCTTCCAGTGCAAGGCGGGTGGCAACGCGGTATGCATTGATCAGTCCGGGAATGCCAAGCTTTGTGCCGCCGAAATACCGGACAACGACCACAAGGACATCGGAAAGGTTCATGGAGATTATTTGTCCGAGAATCTGTTTTCCGGCCGATCCTGATGGTTCACCATCATCATTAGCCCGGTAAACAGATCCCTGCTGATCCAGTCTGTACGCGAAACAATGATGATTTGCATCGTGGTACTCCTTCCTGAGCATCTGAAGTTTGGTACGGATCTCTTCTTCCGTCGACACGGGGAAAGCAAAAGCAATGAATTTGCTTGCCTTTTCCCTGTATGATCCTTTCGATTCTTTCGAAATGGATTTGTAGACGTCGGACATAAAAATGATTTCTGCTAAGTTACTTTTATTTTTATTTTCGAAGCATAAAAACTCTCTTGGTTATCCCGCGAAAACTATATGAACGATTAAAGTAAATTTGTAACCTGTGAATTCTGAAGAAATATCGGTAACCAAAATGACCGGGATATTCCGGACCTCTCTTGAAAATTATTATTCGAGGGGTGAAATAATGCAGCTTATCTATACCCTTTTTGCTGAATATCTTGGTTGGTCAAAAACCATGATCCATCTGGAACCGGAATATTTAATCCCTGCCGGAAAGGTACCTTATTTTTATCAGGCCTTACAGGATCTTATCGGCAGAAAGCCCATACAATATATAATCGGAAAGAGCTGGTTTAACGGAAAAGAATATATTGTGAACACCGATGTTCTGATCCCAAGACCTGAAACAGAGGAGTTATGCGAGCTCATTTTTAACGAAAATATTCAGGATCAGTACAGGAACCTGTCTATATTAGATATCGGGACAGGCACAGGTTGTATCGCCATTGATCTGAAGCTGAAATTCCCGTACGCAAAAATTCTCGGTGTCGATAAATCACCTGCTGCTTTATTGATTGCGGGCAAGAATGGGGAGCGCATTTCGACTGGGATCGATTTTATGGAACTTGACTTTCTGGATCCCGGCAGCTGGAGAAAGTTATCCGGATATGATATCATTGTATCCAATCCTCCCTATGTACTGGAAAGTGAAAAAGAAATGATGGATGCTAAAGTCAGAGAATATGAACCTGATGCCGCGCTATTCGTACCTGATGCTGATCCGTTGAAGTTCTATACTGCAATCTGCGGTTTTGCCGCAAAACATCTTACGCATTCCGGGAAATTATATGTTGAGATAAATGAGCGGTTCGGAAAGGAAACGGTGGCCCTGATCAAAAAATTTGGTTTTGAAAAGGTAGCGTTATTCAAAGACTCATTTGGGAAAGAAAGGTTCATACGGGCGGTAGCGACGACAGCGGTACAGGATATCTCATACTGGTATGCAGACAAATAGTGATCATTAAAAGCGCTTTTGCATGATGGTGATATTTGTCTTTTTATGGAGTGAAGATTGCAGAACCAATTCTGACCAGGGTAGCGCCTTCTTCGATGGCAATGTGAAAATCGGATGACATTCCCATAGAGATCTCACAGAATTCTTCGTTTCCGGAGAAGTAATCATTCTTCAGAATATTAAAATAGTTCCTGAGTGTCCTGAACTCCGACCTGATCAATGAATGGTTATCGGTGTTCGTGGCCATTCCCATAACTCCGGTGATGCGGATATTGTTCATCTTTTTGTATTCTTCCGAATCAAGGATAGTACGTGATTCAGAAAGATCAAGTCCGAACTTGGTCTCTTCCGATGCAATATGAAACTGAAGGAGACATCGGATGATGCGATCATTTTTTATTCCCTCCTTGTCGACTTCCATGAGAAGCTTAAGGCTGTCAATGCTGTGGACAAGATGGATAAAGGGAGCCAGATATTTGACTTTATTCGACTGCAGATGCCCGATAAAATGCCATTCAATATCCGGTGGGAGATAGGGTTGCTTACTTATGATTTCCTGTACTTTATTCTCCCCGAATTGCTTATGTCCATAATTATAGATCGGTAAAATATCATTAATTCCCCTGGTCTTGGTAACGACAATGATTTTAACATTCCCGGGGATCTCTCTGTCAATCCTTTGAAAATTTTCAATAATGCCCATGAAACGGCCTGCTTATAATAAACAAAAGTACTAATTTGCTAATATTCCCGTTCAGATTACCTTTGCACTTTCGCACTGCAATGAAGAAAATCATTCTATCTTTCTTATATCAGGTCCTGTTCTGGCTACTCTTTTTTAATCTGACCCGCCTGGTGTTTCTCCTTTATTACGTCAATATTCTACGGCTTGAACACATTCCATTCCTTGAAGTTCTGGAAGTTTTCTGGTATTCCATAAAACTTGATCTGGCTACGACCTGCTATATTCTGATATTCCCCTTCTTTATCTCCGTCTTTCAATGTTTTTTAAGATTCCGGTGGTTAAACAGGGTCAACCAGATATACACAGGGTTGGTCATCTTCTTATATTCCCTTACCACGGTTGCGGAGATGGGAATCTATGCAGAATGGAAAACAAAACTGACCTATAAAGTCATTAAGTACCTCTATCATCCATCAGAGATCTATAATTCGGTCGAAACCGGTACTTTCATTTTATTGATTTTTATGCTTTTCTTTATTTTTTCAGCCGGTTTATTGCTTTATTTGAAAGTGTTTTTTATCAACGTTGAAGTAAAGAAACGCAGCATTTTTACCGCCTTGATCTATATCGTAATTACTCCGGCATTACTTTTTATCGGAATGCGGGGAGGGGTGCAGCAGATACCGATAAACCAGAGCGAGTCTTACTATTCCGATCACAATATCCTGAATATTGCTGCCGTAAATAATGCCTTTAACCTGTATATAAGCGTATTTGAAAACCTTCCTAATTTTGGCAGGAATCCTTATGTTTTTATGGAAGAGGAGAAGGCAAGGAAAATTGTCAGGGAACTCTATGCTACCCCGAAAGATTCAACCATAAATGTTCTGACGACCAAAAATCCAAACATTGTACTTATTATCCTTGAAAGCTGGTCGGCCGACCTCATCGAGGATTTGGGAGGGAATCCCGGTATTACACCTGAATTTAAGAAGCTTGAAAAAAATGGAATTTTATTTGACCATATTTATGCGACAGGTTCGAGGTCAGAACAGGGGATGGCTTCAATCTTTGGCGGATTCCCTGCTCATCCGGTCTCAAGTATAACCGTTCAACCGGATAAATTCGTTAAACTTCCAAGTCTGCCGCAACTGCTTGAATCTAATGGATATTCAACATCATTTTATTTTGGCGGTCAGCTGATCTATGGGAATATAAAGAGTTATATAATGTACAATGGCTTTGATAAGATAATGGAGGTGTACGATTTTCCAGAAAAATTTCCCCGGGGTAAATTAGGGATCCATGATGAGTTTACGCTTGGTTATATGCTGAATGACCTGCGGGGAATGAAACAACCTTTCTTTTCAAGTCTGTTTACGGTTAGTACCCATTCTCCATGGGATCAACCTTTTCCAAAGTTGTTGAAATGGGGTGATAACGAACGGGAATATATCAATGCCGCTTATTATACCGACCACTGTCTTGGGGAATTCTTCAGAAGTGCGGTGAAAGAACCGTGGTATTCTGAAACACTGTTTATTCTTGTGGCGGATCACAGCCATAACTCATATCGCAACTGGCATAGTGAATCAAAGGAATATCACAGGATTCCTTTGTTGTTCCTCGGCGGTGCCATCAAAAAAGAGTTTCAGAATACAAGATGTCATAAACTTGGCAATCAGCACGACATCGCGGCTACGCTCCTTGCACAACTGGATATCCCACATTCAGCATTTAAATGGAGCAAAAACCTGTTGAACCCGAATAGTCGCGAGTTTGCCTATTATTCAACGGAAGATGGAGTAGGGTGGATCCGGCCTAAAGCCTATTTTACGTACGAAAAAAGACCGAATTTTTATTACTGGTGGACGAGTCCTAAAACCCCCGACTCAATTTTGAATGAAGGGAAAGCATATCTTCAGCTCGTATTCGGAGAATATTTAAATAAATGACCGGGTGAAAAAAACAAACACCCATCCAAAATTCCTCGAAGAAGCAGGAAATTCCTCCTGGTCATCCAGTGGAAGCCTGGTGTTATGACAGTAAATGAACAACCAGTCCCGACCGGAGTTTTGGTTCGAACCAGGTCGTTTTAGGAGGCATAATATTTCCTGTGTCTGCAATATCGATCAACTGTTTCATAGAAACCGGAAACAGTGCAAAGGCAGCTTTCATTTCACCGCTGTCTACCCGTTTTTTCAGTTCACCCAATCCCCTGATTCCTCCCACAAAATCGATCCGGTTTGAGGTGCGCAGATCTTTAATCCCAAGGATCCCGTCGAGAACAAGCTTGGATAAAATGGTCACATCTAAAATACCGATCGGATCGTTGTCATTAAACGTTCCTTTCCTGGCGGTAAGTGAATACCATTTCCCATCCAGATACATTGAAAAGGTATGTAACTTATCCGGTTTAAAAACAGACGTCCCCTTTTCCTCAATAACGAATATGGCCGACAGTTTGTTCATAAACTCCTGATCGGTCATTCCATTCAGATCTTTCACCACCCGGTTGTAGTCAATGATTGAAAGCTGGTTGTCGGGAAAATGAACGGCAAGGAAGTAATTGTATTCTTCCGTTCCGCGATGGTTGGGATTATTTTTCTTTTTTTCATTTCCAACCAATGCGGCAGCTGCCGTGCGATGATGTCCGTCGGCAACATACGTATAAGGAATGGCGGAAAACAGGTGAATGATCTCATCTATCAGCGGTTGTTCGCTGATGACCCAGAAATGATGTCCGATGCCGTCGACGGAAGTGAAATCATACGTTGCTTCGTGTGATTTGACAAAATCAAAAACAATCTTGTCAATTTCGGGTACGGCGGGATAAGTGAAGAAGACCGGTTCCATATTTGCATCAGTTATCCTGACATGTTTCATGCGATCCTCTTCCTTGTCTTTTCTGGTCAGTTCATGTTTTTTAATTTTTCCATTCATATAATCTGAGACTCCGGCGCACCCGACAATACCATACTGGGTCTTTCCATTCATCGTTTGGGCATAAATGTATAGATGATCTTTATCGTCGGGAGCAAGCCATCCTTTTTGTCTGAACATCCGGAAATTCTCTTTTGCCTTCTCATAGACTGAAGGATCATGCGTATCGGTTTCTCGCGGGAGATCGATTTCGGGTTTGATAATATGAAGGAGTGAATATATATTTCCTTCTGCTTCTTTTCTTGCTTCCTCTGAGCTCAGAACATCATAGGGTCTGGAAGCCAGTTCCTTAGCAATTTCTTTTGGTGGACGCAGACCTCTAAACGGTTTTAAAATAGCCATAGTTATGTGTAGTATTTAGTAAATAAAAAGCAAAAATAGGAAAAGTCAACGATAAAGCAGATCAATGGATTTCATCCTCATCGTCCTGCTCTCCGGGTTTGACACTTCGCTGTAATGACCCGATAAGCGCCCCGATCATCTTCGTCATCTCCATTAACTGGTTTTTCGATTCATCGTAAGATTGCCGGGCAATAAAATTCTTGTTCTGGGCAATGGTTGATAGTACAACACATTCCCTGACAGAACTCTTTGCCATCTTGAGATAATATACGAATTGACTTTTATTTCTTGACGAACCTTCTGCAATATTTAAGGCGATTCCCTGAGCTGAAGACAGAAACCGGTCAAAGAAAGATTTGATGAATGGATCATTTCCCGAATTTTTAGTCATTGAATATACCCAGTTTGTATAATCAAGAGCCTTATGGTAGATTCTTAAATCCTCAAATCTAAAAAAAGTCGTAGGTCTTTCTTGTTCGTTTTCCATGGTTGAAGAAGACAATTAAATTATGATTATGTCGCGGAGAATATATCGAGTATATTGTGACAACTATAATATGATCTTACTTGTTCACCTGGAACGTCTTGTCCCCGTGTTTAAGGAAACTGACAATTTGTTTTGCCGCTGCTATCCCCGCATTGATATTGGCTTCTTCTGTTTGAGCACCCATCTTCTTTGGCGTACAGAAATAATGGCTTTTAAAATTAGCTTCAATCTCAGCTTTATTGGACGGTTCAACATCCGAAAGATATGCAAAATCTTTGCGTTCCTGGAACATCCTGAGCAATTCAGCTTCATTGATGACCTCAGCCCTGGCAGTATTGACCAGGCAGGCCGGGACCGGCATCTTCGATAATAAGGAGTAATTTATCGATTGTTTGGTCTGACTATTGGCTGGGATATGTAATGAGATAAAGTTGCAGGTCTGGTAAAGTTCTTCAACAGAACCAACCCATTTCACCCCATCCTTTTCAATACCCTCTTTGGGGATAAACGGATCGAAGGCATACACCTCCATACCAAACCCTTTTGCAATGCGTGCAACATTCTTGCCGACATATCCATAAGCATGGATGCCGAGCTTCTTTCCCTTTAACTCGAATCCGGATTTTCCATTATAGAAATTACGGGCATAGTAAACCATCATTCCCAATGCCAGTTCGGCAACGGCGTTGGAGTTTTGCCCGGGAGTATTCATAGCTACCACATTCCTGGCAGTTGCTGCTTGCAGGTCAATATTGTCATAACCGGCTCCGGCCCGGACAATGATCTTAAGCTTTGCACCTGCTTCAATCACATTTTTATCGGCTTTGTCGCTTCTGATGATAACTGCTTCAACATCAGCGATGGCTTTCTTGAAATCATCCGGGCTGGTATAACTTTCGAGTAATGCAAGTTCAAAACCAGCATCTTCAACAACCTTCCGGATCCCTTTAACAGCGGCTGGCGCAAAGGGTTTATCGGTGGCAATCAGTACTTTTGTCATAGGTGAACTTTTAAATTAACTGTTTACTTTTTCAAATTCATGCATGCAATCGATCAGTGCATGGACACTTTCAATGGGTAAAGCATTATAAGTGGAAGCACGGAAACCTCCGACGGAACGATGTCCCTTGATGCCTACCATTCCTTTTGATTTTGCAAAATCCATGAACAGATCTTCCTTGTCTTTATACTGAGGTTTCATGACAAAGCAAATATTCATCAACGACCGGGAATCTTTTTCAACCGTCCCGACAAACATTTTACTGTTGTCAATAGCGTCATAAAGTAACTGGGCTTTTTTTCTGTTCATCTCATCAATTATCTTTACGCCACCCAGCGATTTTATCCACCGTAAGGTTTCAAGGCATGTGTAAATGGCAAAACACGGTGGTGTGTTGAACATGGAGCCATCCTTGATATGGGTAGCATAATTAAGCATCGTTGGAATTTTCCGGTCGGTTTTTCCGAGGATACTTTCTTTTACGATCACAAAAGTAACGCCGGCAGGACCCAGGTTCTTCTGAGCTCCGCCATAGATCAGTGAATATTTTGAAACATCAACCGGCCTGCTGAGAATATCGGACGACATATCTGCAACCAGCGGAACGGGGCTCTCAATATCATGCCTGATCTCACTACCAAAAATTGTATTGTTGGTCGTAATGTGAAAATAATCTGCATCGGAAGGTATGGTAAAATTTTTCGGAATATAGGAGAAGTTTTTATCTCCGGAAGATGCAACTATATCTACCTGGCCGAATAATTTGGCTTCTTTGATCGCCTTCTGTGCCCATGCACCTGTTTCCAGGTAGGCAGCTTTTGTTTTCATAAGATTGTAAGGAACCATACAAAACTGAAGACTTGCGCCCCCTCCGAGAAATAATACATGGTAACCGGCCGGTATATTCATCAACTCTTTGAAAAGTGCAACGGCTTCATCCATTACCGCTTGAAAATCTTTACTGCGGTGTGAAACTTCGAGCAGCGACATGCCAATACCATTAAGATCCAATACGGCCTTTGCTGTGTTTTCAATAGCAATCCTTGGCAGGATAGAGGGACCTGGGTTGAAATTGTGTTTTTTCATAAGTTAAAAATTTGAATATGATGTTAATTTACTTTAGGTTGCAATGATAATAAGAACAAAATTAATAAAAATGTATTATCAATTCAGACACCATTTATACAATGCATACATGATAATAATGACTATTTCATATGACCATTATTATCAGGAATGTTTTTATTTGAATTAACAATCAAAAGTAATAAAAATTGATGAAATAAAAAATACCAAATAAATTATTAATCCGGAAGTGAACTTCTGAAAAACTTACTTTTGTAAAAAGATAAAAAATGCTTCTGACTGACCGAATAGAGTCTTTTAAAAAACTGGGTGCGATCCTTCGAAAGTATCCGGAGACGAAGGATGATGCGCTGGATTCGATCTTGTTGTCTGCCGCCAGGAAGGCCGAAGCCGCGAATCTATGGTTTACCCGGGAACAGATCGACAAATCTTTCCATGCCATCGGCGAATCGCTACGGGAGAAAAATATCGATAAATGGCTTGTGCCTTATCTGGAACGGATTCAATATCAGGTTGACGTACAAACGGTTGCAGTAGTTATGGCGGGTAATATCCCCGCGGTTGGTTTCCATGATTTTTTATGTGTCCTTATGAGTGGCAACCGATTGCTTGGAAAGTTGTCCTCGCAGGACGACCAGCTTTTACCCGCGTTCGCATCGGTTTTGACCAGGCTCAATAACGAATGGGAGCGTACGATTTCCTGGACTACGGAAAAACTAACCAATTTCGATTCGATCATTGCTACCGGTAGCAGTAATTCAGCCAGGTACTTTAATTATTATTTCAGAAATTATCCGCATCTCATCCGCAAGAACAGAAATGGAATCGCAATTCTTACCGGAGAGGAGACAACCGAAGAGATCACCGGACTTGCTTTAGATATAATGTCTTACTTTGGTCTGGGCTGTCGCAATGTCTCTAAACTTTATATTCCGGGAAACTACGACTTTTTAAAGTTGTCAGAAGCAATCGGGAAATATTCCCACTATACCCGGCATGATAAGTATCGGAATAACTACGACTATCAGAAATCATGCTTTCTTATCAATAAAACATCATTCATTGATACAGGATCCTTGCTTCTGGTACCGTGCGCTTCTTTTTCTTCTCCGGTTGCCGTGGTACACTTTGAAGAATATTCACAGATCACCGAAATCTGTGATGCTATTACAGATGAAATGGAATCAATCCAATGTATTGTCTGCAACTTCCCTTTATCATTGCCCCATGTTGCTTTTGGCAAGACTCAAAGTCCTGAATTATGGGATTATGCAGATAGTATCGATACAATGGACTTCCTGCTGCCTAAACTTTCTGCTCGTTAATGTTTGGTTTTCAAATAAAATTCCTTAATTTTGCACCCGCATTGAAAAAATAAAGGAAATATCCATTCAAACACTGTTTGAACAAACCGTGGATAGGAGAAAGGATATTTCATTTGACTTTTAAAATCAATATTATTATCAAATGAAAAAAGATATTCATCCAAAGGATTACAGGTTAGTGGTTTTTAAGGACATGTCGAATGAGTATGCATTTCTGTCGAAGTCGACGGTGAAAACTAAAGAAACGATCATCTGGGAAGACGGGCTCGAATACCCCCTTGTAAAGCTTGAAATTTCGCATACCTCACATCCTTTCTACACAGGGAAAATGAAATTAGTCGATACCGCGGGGCGTGTTGATAAATTTAAGAGCCGGTATCAGAAACATATCGATTTGACAACAAAAAAATAATCTTTAAAATAATTCAGGAAAAGCCTCCGTTCTTATAATGGAGGCTTTTTTTTATATATAGAAGTACCTACATTTGCAAATTATAAGATAGTTGCATCGATATAATCTTTTTTTTCTATGAATTATATTCTTTTTGATGAAAGCGTAGTAAGGACAAATCTGTTGCCACTTACTTTCATGCGTCCGGTCGCAGATATCCGCATAGGGATTCTTACCATTCGCGAAAAGTGGGAGAAATACCTGAAAAAGAAGACCTCAACACTCACCGATCCTTACCTTTCAAGGAAATTCCCGATTGTCAGGGAAGGGGAGAACGTTTTAATAAATGGTTCCGTATGTCCCAACGATGAGATCGTTAATGCCATCAAAAAGTTAAAGCCAAACCAGATCGTCATCCATAATGATACGATTATTGCGCTGCATGTGAGAGAAGAAGAATTAGACCGGGTAGGAGACACTTCATCGGATGGCATCGAGGAAATCGTGATAAAATCGCCGCCGATAAAAATTAACAATACTTGGGATATTTTTGCCCACAATGATGCTGCAATAAGAAAAGATTTTCTCTTATTGACCCACGGAAAGAAATCACAGAGCATTCCTTCTTCAAACAGATGCCTGGGGGAGGAAAATATTTTTATTGAAAAAGGTGCGGAAGTCAATTTTGCCACCCTGAACGCCAAAACAGGTCCGATTTTCATTGGAAAGGATTCAGAGATCATGGAAGGGGCAGTCATCCGCGGACCTTTTTCACTGGGTGATCATGCACAGGTCAAAATGGCTGCAAAAATATACGGACCAACAACCATCGGTCCCTATTGCCGTGTTGGGGGTGAACTGAATAGCTCTGTTTTATTTGGCTATTCCAACAAAGTACACGATGGCTTTCTCGGTCATTCTGTCATTGCCGAATGGTGCAACATAGGAGCGGATTCCAATACTTCAAACCTGAAAAATACTTATGATCCGGTTCGTTTATGGAGTTATAGCAAGCAAACATTTGTGAATACCCATCTTCAATTCTGTGGGTTGATAATGGGAGACCATTCGAAATGTGCTATCAATACCATGTTTAACACCGGAACCGTGGTTGGCGTTAATGCCAATATCTTTGGATCCGGTTTTCAACGGAATTTTATCCCCTCCTTCACCTGGGGAGGGACTTCAACACATAGTAACTACACTGTAAATAAAGCAATTGAAGTTGCAGAAATCGTATATAAACGCAGGCAAAGGATTTTTGATGAAACCGAGAAGGATTTATTGGTAAGCGTTTATAATCTTACCCTGAAAAATAAGTATTTGTAATACATTCTTAAAAATTCTGGCACACATCTTGTCTTCCACTCTTCCTGACCTTTTTATTCAGTTTGGTGACATTCTGGCGGAATGGTAATTATTCAGGATCCATACAAACTCCGTTTGACAAAACGCAGTTAAAAATATCGGATATTCCATCTGGCCATTGAAATTGAAATTATTAATCCATGAAAAATTCAAATGATCAAGGTTTTTTTACCCTGTCCGATCTGGCGGGTAGTGAAACCGAATTTATTCCCCTGCTCTCCTCTGAGGATGAAGAAGCAATGAATTCAGAGCAGGTACCTTCCTTACTTCCCATTCTGCCTTTAAGAAACACCGTACTATTTCCCGGTGTTGTTATTCCCATAACGGTTGGAAGAGATAAATCGATTAAACTGATCCGCGATTATTACAAAGGTGACCGGATTATCGGAGCAGTCGCCCAAAAAGATGCTACGGTGGAAGATCCCGGATTTTCTGACCTGAATACGGTCGGAACGGTTGCCTATATCATGAAGATACTGCAAATGCCTGATGGCAGTAATACTGCAATAATTCAGGGAAAAAGAAGATTCCGGATCCTTGAAGCCACCCAGACCGAACCATATTTTATTGCTCAGGTCGAAGAATTTGATAAACCTGAACCCCAACAGAAGAATACCAAAGAATTCGATGCCTTGATTTCCAGTCTGAGGGATCTTGCCATACAGATCATTACAAAGTCTCCGAATATTCCATCGGAAGGGGCATTTGCAATAAAAAATATTGAAAGTCACTCGTTTTTGATCCACTTTATCTCTTCAAATCTGACCATCGACCTGGCAGAAAAACAGAAACTACTAGAGATAAATGATCTCTATGAAAGGGCTAACAGGGTGTTGATCTATCTCACGAAAGAGATCCAGATCCTTGATTTAAAACAACAGATTCAGAATAAAGTTAAAACGGATCTTGATAAGCAGCAACGTGATTTCTTACTGAACCAACAGTTAAAGACCATTCAGGAGGAATTGGGAGGTAGTCCAAATGCTCAGGAAGTGAATTCCCTGCGGGACCAGGCTAAAATTAAAAAGTGGTCGCAGGAAGTGGCACAGATATATGAACGGGAAATAACAAAACTTCAGCGAATGCATCCAGCCGCTGCAGAATATTCAATCCAGGTGAGTTATCTGGAGACCTTTGTCCAACTGCCCTGGAATGAATATACGACCGATAAAATGGATTTGAATCATGTCCGTCAGATTTTGGACGAGGATCACTACGGTTTGGAAAAAGTTAAAGAGAGGATCATTGAATACCTGGCTGTAATCGCTTTGAAAAAGGATCTGAAATCACCTATCTTATGCCTGGTAGGCCCTCCCGGTGTCGGTAAGACTTCATTGGGCAGATCCATCGCGCGTGCCCTTGGCCGGAAATATACCCGGATGTCACTGGGCGGACTGAGAGATGAATCGGAGTTAAGAGGACACCGGAAGACCTATATCGGAGCAATGCCCGGAAGGATCATCCAGAGTTTGAAAAAAGTCAAATCTTCCAATCCCGTGTTCGTCCTGGATGAAATAGATAAGGTTGTGGGCATGAATATCAATGGGGATCCGCAGGCCGCATTACTGGAAGTACTGGATCCGGAACAAAACAATTCATTTTACGATAACTACCTTGAAGTAGAGTACGATCTGTCCCATATCATGTTCATTGCTACTGCCAATACCATGAGTACGGTACACCCGGCTCTCCGCGACCGGATGGAGGTTATCGAGATACCCGGTTATCTGCTTGAGGAAAAAGTTGAGATTGCACAACGCCATCTGTTATCAAAACAGTTCATGGAACATGGGTTGAAGCATAATCAACTTATATTTGACAGGTCAATCATTGAAAAGATCATTGACGATTATACCCGTGAATCCGGGGTTCGGGGTTTGGAAAAATCTATAGCACGGATTATACGGTATAAAGCCAAATCGATCGTGACTCATGAAAAATTTAACCGTAAACTTAATGTTTCGGACCTGAAAAAAATCATGGGAATCCCTCTGTTTCAGGCTGAAAAGTATCTGAATAATATGATTGCCGGGGTAGTCACCGGTCTTGCATGGACCTCGACCGGCGGAGAAATCCTGTTTGTCGAAGTCAGTCTCAGCAAAGGAAAGGGCGAACTGACCCTGACAGGGAACCTGGGAGAGGTAATGAAGGAATCGGCCTCCATAGCCCTTGCTTACCTGAAAGCACATTGCGCCGAATTCCAAATCTCCAGCGAAGTGTTCGATAAATGGAATGTTCACATTCATGTGCCGGAAGGTGCGACCCCGAAGGATGGACCTTCGGCAGGAATCACGATGTTCACGGCTCTTGCTTCTGCCTTTACACAGAGAAAAGTTAGGGATCGCATGGCCATGACTGGAGAAATAACCTTAAGGGGAAAAGTTCTTCCGGTTGGAGGTATCAAGGAAAAGATCCTCGCTGCCAAGCGTTCCTCCATAAAACATATTGTCCTGTCGAAGGAAAATCAAAAGGAGATCGAAGATATAAAACCGGAATATATCAGCGGTCTGCAATTCCATTACGTGGATGAGATGAGGGAAATAAATGAAGTTGCGTTGCTCAAAGGAAAAGTGGAAAACCCTTTGACCCTGTCATAATTTTATGATGGTCTTTGTTTCCTGGTAACCTGAACTTTCCAGCTTTACTATATACATTCCGGGAGATAAAACACTTACTTCGGAAAGGATGATCTGGTATGTGCCGGGTTCATGTCTTCGGTCAACCATTGTCTTCATTTCCCTTCCGTTAATATCAAGAATGGAGATTCTGACATTTCCCGGTGATTCTACATTATAAGTCAACTTTATGCGATCTGTAAAAGGATTCGGGTGAGCCTGCAACCGGTCATCTGTGGATAAGACCGGAGAATCACTGATCCCGACAATGGTAGAAGCTTGTTTAAGAAGGATATTTCTTAGCGGATCAAACGTTAGGCTGACCGGCTGTTTTGTAAAAAGAAATTCAAAGAACTGGGAATTTGAATTATTGATCACCTGGATCATGGTGTCTGTACCGTCAATAAATTCAATACCTATCTGAACGGGCATCGTGAAGAACATAGTAGTTGTCTGGATCTGATTAATTGTAAGATTGACTTTCCAGCCAGCACCTGAATCGACAAATCCAACCAGATTTTCATAGATGGGATGATTCGGAGCATAGACCCACTCATCAAAGAACCATCCCAAATCCAACCCGGATACCTGGTTTGCCTTTGCAACAAAGTCCTCCGTTACCGCATTCTTATACATAAAATTAGTGTCGGTCGCATAGCCTTTCAGGACAAGAAAAAACAATGAATCGCCAAGAACGTAACGTAATTGATGGAGCACACATGCTCCTTTGTTATAAGAAATCGCTTCATTATAAAGCTGATTTCCCGGGGGAGTGTGAATAGCCCAGGATGGATGATATATCGGCCAACCCGGATTATTATTAAGATATTGATTGGCCAGAATATTCATCTCGTTTTTATAGACGTCATATCCCTCTTCATTTTCGATCCATAAATTGGCACAGTAAGTGCCAAATCCTTCATTCAGCCATATGTCGGCCCAGGTTCCGCAGGTGACCAAGTCTCCAAACCACTGGTGCGAATGTTCATGGGCAATCAACTCTTCATTACCGTATCCTCCCGGCATCAGATTGACCATGGTTTGATTTTCCATCCCACCCCATGGAAATGAAGAATTTAGTGTGGCAAATCCGATTTTTTCAAAAGGGTAATCTCCAAATTTTTCAGAATAAAAATCTGTAAGGGGAGCAATGACTTCAGAAACAGTCGATATGTTTTCACCTGATTTATAAAAAATCAGTACAGGAATGCTGTCGTTTGGATCAGCGGGTTTCTTCCAGAACTCAACATGCTTTAAGAAATCAACCTTGGAGGAGATAGTTATAAGGTAGGTCGATACCGGATTTTCACTGAGCCAATGATATACCAGGGTATCACCGGTAACCGTTGAATCAGCTAAAGAACCGGCAGAGCCCAACCTAACGGATAATGGAACGCTGGCATAGAGTTCCCAAAGCGCTTTATCGGAAGGACGATCCCAGCATGGAAACCATTTCCGGGCACCTTCCGGTGGACAATCTGTAAAAACATATCCGCCCGACGCGTAAAAGCCATGATCACTAACGTTGGTATGATGGTAATATATCTTGATATTAGCAGTTTCACCGGGAAGATAAGTCTTGTCTAACTGGATGGTCAGAGTGTCGTTAAAATGAGTAAAGGAATCTCCATTCAATGAAACAGAATCAATGTTCAGGGAGGTACTGACGGCGTTTAATTTGATCCCGGATAATGTTGAATCGATCTTTATCGTGATAATTTCAACGCCTGTAAATGATTTTGGATAAGGGCTGGTGTAACAGGAATATAAATCCAGATCAAGGGAATACTTTATTACATCATAGCTATGTTGCATGTAAAAGTGCGCTGTATCCGATGTGCCTTTCACAGCCGGATGACCAAGGGTTGTATTTAAAAAAAACCCTGATAACAGCAACAAGGGTAGGAGGAAAAATCGCATGATAAAGATTTATTGTATTATGATTTTTCTAACTTGAGTTTCATTGCCTGCCGTTAGTTTATATAAGTATATTCCGGACTTCAGCGAGGAACAGTCAACTTCATAAGTGTACTTTCCGGCGGCCTTGACTTCATCAGCAATTACGAATAAACGATTCCCTAAAAGACCGACCAATTCAAGTTTGACAGGTATTGATTCAGTTATTTCAAAATGGATGCTTGTTTTATCCGAAACCGGATTCGGATAATTCTGAAGGAGGTATCCTTTACTTAAATTTCCGGTAATGGGTTCGGCTCCAACGACCGTGGTGCCTTTTCTTAAGACGATCTCATTATCCGGATCGAATTCTAAAAGAACAGGTTTTTTATTGAAAACCCATGAAAAAGGTTGGTGATTGTAATCATTCATCACCAGCAAGTTGGTATCGCTTAAATCATCAAAGCTGATCCTTAGTTCGACGGGCATCTTGAAGAATGATGGATTTTCCTGCGTCTGGTTGATGGTGAAATTAACTTTCCATTGACCATTGCCAAGGTCGGAGAAATTATAAGTGTTCTGATAAACGGGATGATTTGGCTGATAGATCCATTCATCAAAGAACCATTGATAATCCCCTCCGGTTATTTGATTGACTTTTTGAATGAAATCAGGAATAACTGCTGATCGGTACCTCAGGTTTGTATCGTTACAATAGTCCCGGAGAACATTGAAAAATAAGACATCCCCGAGAACATAACGTAACTGGTGGACTACACAGGCGCCCTTTGCATAGGTAATGGCCCAGTTGAACAGGGTATCCGAAGGAGGGGTATGGGTAGCCCAGGATGGCATAGAAATGGGATATCCCTGGTTACCATAGAGGTAATCGGCAGCATAGGCATCGATCCCCGATTTATAGTAAGGATATCCCTGGTAGCTTTCGTACCAGAAAAATTCCGACCATGACGCAAAACCTTCATTAAGCCAGATATCAGCCCAGGTGCTGCACGTGATCATATCCCCAAACCACTGATGCGCAAATTCATGAGCCGCTAGTCTTTCCATCCAGCAATTTTGACAAAAACTTGTCAGGGTTTGGTTTTCCATTCCGCCCCAGGTAAATTCTTCATTGAGGGTGGCAAATCCGTTTTTGTCAAAAGGATGTTCACAAAACTTCTGAGAAAACCAATCGGTCATATCGAGAATTTTATTCTCCACCGTTTCCGGGTGCTCTCCCTGATTGTAATAGAATCGGATTGGAATGCTGTCATTTGGATTGCTGATCTTATGCCAGTAAAGAATATCCAGATTATAACCGACTTTTGAAGTAATGACCATCAGGTAGGTTGCCACATTCTGACTGCTTATCCAATGATACCAAAGAGTATCTGCAATCCGGACAGAATCTGCGAGAATTCCATTAGAGCCTAGTTTAACAGAAGCCGGTACTTTTGCGGTCAGATCTAGGGTAGCCTTATCGGAAGGACTATCCCAGCATGGAAACCATTTCCGGGCTCCTTCCGGTTCGGAATCGGTGAAAACAAACCCGTTTTTGGCATAGAATGCATTGTCATTTACATTTTTATGATGGTAATTGATCTTTATCGTCACGATCTCCCCCGGATTATAGATCCGGTCCAATTGAATGGTCAACAGGTCATTTGCATGAATAAAAGAAATTCCGGATAATCCCACGGAATCGATGATTAAGGATGTATTGACGGCATTCAGGGTGATCGATGAAAGCGTCGAATCAACGAGGAATTTCATGGTGTTTTTTCCTTCGAAAAAATGTGAATAAGGCGAGGAATAACAGGGATACAAATCCAGATTAAGTTTGTAATCCAGAACATTAAAGGAGTGAGGTGTGGATGACATAGTCCTGGAAAGGTTCACGGGGGTATTGCCACGGTGTTGTTTTTTTTGTGAACAATAAGCAGACCCGCTTGCCGGAATTTCTTTTTGAGCCAGGATCTCAGCAATCTGGAAAAAGAAGATAACGGATATTATCAAATAACGAATCACTGATAGTTTCTTTTATGGAATATAATTGCGAAGATAGGAATAAACTGTCTCACCGGTTTGATCAGCAGGATCTTTTTAAAAAAAAACAGATACTTTTGCAGATAATAATATGAAACGGATCTTTTTCCTCTTAACGGTACTCTCTGTTCTTTTATGTTCCTGCAATGGACCGGCCAGGGAAATGGAAAAAAATGTATTCCGGTACAATGAGGCCGCAAATATTACCTCTCTCGATCCTGCATTTGCACGTGACCAGTCAATAATCTGGGCAACAAATCAGCTTTTTAACGGTCTGGTTCAGCTAAATGACCACCTGAAGGTTGAACCCTGTATAGCTCGTCATTGGGAGATTTCCGGGGATGGTCTGACATATACTTTTCACTTGAGGAAGGATGTTTTCTTCCATAACAGTCCGGCTTTCCCCGGGAACAAAGGAAGACCAGTGACCGCAAATGATTTTGTATACAGTTTCAACCGTATTACCGATCCTCACACGGCCTCCCCTGGAGCCTGGGTCTTCAATCTGGTGAAAGTTGAAAACGGAGATTATTCTTTCAGAGCGCCGGATGATTCCACCCTTATCATTGAACTCAGTAAGCCATTTCCGCCATTTCTCGGAATTCTTTCCATGCAGTATTGTTCCGTAGTACCCAAAGAGGCCGTCGATCATTTCGGGAATGAATTCAACCGGAATCCGGTGGGTAGCGGACCGTTTGTTTTTAAGATATGGAAGGAAGGTGTCAAACTTGTCCTGACCAGGAATCCGGACTATTTTGAATATGAAAATGGTGTCCGGTTGCCCTTTTTAGATGCTGTCTCCATCACCTTCCAACCCGATAAACAATCCTCTTTCCTTGAATTTATCAAAGGCCGACTTGATTTCATGTCGGGAATTGATCCGACTTATAAAGACGAATTACTGGACAGGCAGGGAAAACTGAAATCCAAATATTCAAAAAAAATAAAGCTAATTACCCAACCTTATCTAAATACCGAATATCTGGGAATCAACATCGATTCTTCCAGTGCCGGAGGAAAAAACAGTCCGCTGCTGAGAAAAAAAATACGACAGGCAATCAATTATTCATTTGACCGTCAAAAAATGATTCATTTTCTTAGGAATAATATCGGGACTCCCGGCATTTATGGAATTATTCCCCTGGGAGTGCCCTCGGTCGACACTGCAAGGATCTGTTATAATTATAACGCGGACAAAGCGGGTGAACTTCTTGCTGAAGCCGGATACAAGGGGGGGAAAGGTCTTCCGGATATCACATTGACTTCCACTTCCGATTACCTTGATATCTGCAAGTACATTCAACACCAGGTCGCTGAACAGGGAATAAATCTTAAAATTGAAATCAGTCCACCAGCTTCGGTAAAAGAAATGAAAGCCCAGGCAAAATTGTCCTTCTTCCGGGCTTCCTGGATAGCCGATTACCCGGATGCGGAAAACTATTTATCGCTGTTTTACAGCCGGAATTTCTGTCCCAAGGGACCAAACTATACCCATTTTTCTGACAGAATGTTTGACCAGTTATACGAACAGGCAATGTCGACGGTCAATGATACTTTGCGATATGACCTTTACCGGAAAATGGAAAATATCATCATGGAAGAGGCTCCGGTTGTGATCCTATATTATGATCAGGTGCTGAGATTCGTCCGGGATAATATTACCGGTATCGGAAGCAACCCTATGAATTTGCTTGTTTTAAAGAGAGTGAAGAAACTATAGCCGGACTTTCAAACCATCATAGGCAAGGGATACATTTTTTGGCAGCTCTTTTTCAACTTCCCGGTAAATCCCCATCTGATGACTTATATGGGTCAGAAATCCCTGTTCCGGCCTGATCTCCTTCATTAAATCCAATGCCTCTGTCAGATTAAAATGAGAATAATGTTTCTTTTTCCGCAAGGCGTTCAATACCAGGATCCTGGATCCTTTGATCTTATTTTTTTCCTTTTCCGGAATAAATGATGCATCGGTGATATAGGTGAAATCCATAATCCTGAAACCCATTACATAATTGCTGTTATAGTGTACGGCTTTGATGGGTGTCACTTTTATTCCTTTGATCTCCATGATGCGGGTGGTCAATGTATGCAGGTTTATTTCCGGAACACCCGGATATGGATTTTTCTCGAAGGCGTAAGAGAATTCGCGTCTGATGACTTTCTGTACATCCCTTGTCGCATAAACATCCGCCGGTGATCTGAGTATATAATTAAATGCTCTCACGTCGTCAAGACCGCCGAGATGATCTTTGTGACCATGAGTGATAAGGAGCGCATCAATTGATTTTATTTTTGACCGCAACATCTGCTGCCTGAAATCAGGCCCGCAATCAATGACGATCTTTTTTTGATCTACTTCAACCAACACGGACGACCGTAACCTTTTATCCCGGGGATCACTTGACTTGCAAACCTTACATTCACAAGCAATAACCGGTACTCCCTGGGAGGTTCCTGTACCGAGAAAAGTAATATTCATAGTTCTTTGTATGATCTGTCAAAAATAGAGAAAGTCTGAGATTAATCATATACCATCGAAATGACCAATTGTTGCTGACGATAATCCGGAGCATCGTCTGATTGACATTCCGTTGTTGAAAAAAGTTCTGATCCCTGCAATAATTGACCGTGGAAATCGTAACTTTATAGGGTCGTTTAAATCCAAATATCTTACGGAAGGTGTTTAAACAAATCAGAGTCAAAATCGGTCAGCATAATCTATTAAAAGAACAATTGCACCTGGGCAGGAATCTTCATCTGAAGAATCTGGATCAGGCAAAGAAGATAGGCATCCTGTACACATTGGATGATATTCCCGATTATAATAAAATTTCTGATTTTGTCTCTGAACTACAGCATAAACACAAAGATGTAAAAGCGTTGGGATTTGTTAAAAACAAAAATTTGATCACCCGCTTTCTACCAAAATTATCTTTCGATTTCTTCTCTATAAGGGATCTATCCTGGTTTTATAAACCCATTCATACAAAATTAAAAGATTTTATTGAAAAGGAGTTTGATCTGTTGATCGACCTGAGTACGTATGAAAGTTTCCCCCTGAAGTATATCGCCGGATTGTCGCATTCCCTGTGTAAAGTCGGGAGGTTCTCTGAGGAAAATTCAAATTATTATGATCTGATGATCGATATCAAACCCTCAGCCACTTTAGATGATTATATCGGACAGGTTCGTCATTATCTTACAATAATTAATGTTGATGAAGAGAAAAACTAGTCACCTGAAAGGTACCGGAGTCGCCATTGTTACACCATTTCATAAGTCCGGAGAAATTGATTTTGATTCCTATGCAAAGATCATTGACCATATTATTCATGGCGGGGTTGAGTTTATCGTTGTACTGGGTACTACCGGTGAAGCTGCAACACTGACACAACCTGAAAAGAAAAAGCTGATACAATTCACCGTTGAAAAAAATCATGGACGTGTTCCTCTTGTTGTCGGTCTCGGTGGAAACAATACGGCTGATGTGGTCCAGGCGTTCTCACAATTTCAGTTAACGGGAGTCGATGCGGTTCTCTCGGTTTCCCCTTACTACAATAAACCTAACCAGGAAGGAATATATCAGCATTTTAAGACCATCGCCGGGGTTTCTCCCGTCCCGGTAATAATCTATAATGTTCCCGGAAGAACGGGCAGCGCTATCCATGCGTCCACTTGTATCCGTCTTGCAAATGAATGTTCAAATATTATAGGGATTAAGGAGGCCTCCGGTAATTTTGAGCAGATCTATCATATCTTAAAATACAGGCCCGAGGGTTTTCTTGTTCTTTCGGGTGATGATGGTCTGACCTTGCCACTGCTGGCAGTTGGTGCAGATGGCGTCATTTCGGTCGTGGCGAATGCCTATCCGAAAGAATTTTCAGATATGGTCAGGTTCGGATTATCAGGTTCGTTTGATAGAGCCGTACCTCTCCATTATCGCCTGACAGAGTTGATCACTGCACTTTTTCTCGACGGAAGTCCTGCCGGGATCAAAGCGGCACTGGAAATAAAAAATCTGTGTTCTAATTATCTCCGTCTTCCTTTAGTCGGTGTCAGGGAAGAGATCTATAATAACATTAAGTCACTTGTCAAACTTATTGGATGATATTATGTTACGAAAATCTATTGCATTGTTGATTGTATTATTTTCTCTGTCAGTTTCTCCGCTGTATTCTCAAGTTGACGGCCAGAACCGGGTCGACAGTATTTTTACTCAATGGGGAGAGATCTATTTTAAATTCAGTGTTACTTCGAGGACCGAAGTTGAATCACTGACCAGGATCATCTCTATTGCCAACGTTAAGGATCACGAAGTTTTTGCTTATGCAAACCGTGAACAGTTCCGGAATTTCTTAGAATTGCATTTTCCATATACCATTCTTCCGAATCCAGGCAGTTTTTTAAAAGAGACCGATCTGTTGCCTGAGACGCTTCCACAAAATGGAAAATCACCATCCGTCTGGAATTTCTATCCGACCTATCAGCAGTACCTGGATACCATGATGTATTTTGCGACTGCTTATCCCGACATTTGCCGGCTCGACACAATCGGAACCACGGTACAAAACCGGCTGTTGCTGGCTTTGAAGATCAGTGATAGCGTCGATGTTGAAGAGGCGGAACCCGAATTTCTTTATACCTCTTCAATGCATGGTAATGAAACGACTGGTTACATCCTGATGCTTCATCTTATCGATTCCCTCCTGACCGGCTATGAGATCAGCCCGAGGATAACAAGTATTGTCAATAATACTGAAATTTATATCAACCCCCTGGCGAATCCGGATGGAACCTATCATGGCGGGAACAATTCCGTGAATGGTTCGATCCGTTATAATGCCAATGGTTATGACCTTAACAGAAACTACCCCGATCCGGCCGGAAATAATACCGGACCCAGACAAAAAGAGACGCTTGCCTTCATGGATTTTGCTGATAAACACCATTTTGTCATGGGTGCAAATTTTCATGGCGGGGCAGAGGTTTTTAACTATCCATGGGATTGTTTTTATAAATTGACCGCTGACAACACATGGTGGGTTAACAAAGGACGTCAGTACGCGGATACTGCTCATAAATACAGTTACGGAGGATATTTTACATACCTGAATAACGGCATTACAAACGGTGCGGCTTGGTACCAGATTTTTGGAGGTCGCCAGGATTACATGAATTACTTTAAACATTGCCGTGAAGTAACCATCGAAGTATCAAATGACTTTATATTACCTGCAAATAAACTGATAAGCCGCTGGAATTTCAATTATCACTCCCTTCTTGATTATCTGGAAAGTGTCAATTACGGTTTCCAGGGAATTGTTTCGGATACGGCTACCGGAGACCCTTTGCTGGCAAAGATATTTATTGAGAATCATGATAGGGATAGCTCCTGGGTTTACTCCAAACTGCCTTCCGGGTTTTATGCCCGGCCGGTTTACCAGGGAGATTATGAAGTCACTTTTTCATCCGATGGATATTTTTCAAAGACCCTGAATATTAATGTTTCAAATCTGAGTACCACTACACTTGATGTTCAACTAAGGTCAATTACTTATGGTATTCAACCCGATGCGATCAGAACTACGATGGTATATCCTAACCCCAATCAGGGTCAGTTTAACCTTGTGATACCCAAAACGGGAACTCTTCAGGCTGATCTGACAATCACGGATCTGTTGGGAAAGATAATTATTGAAAAACCGGTTTCAATGGCCTATGATAAATATACTCTCCCTATCGACATGAGCCGATATGCACCAGGCCTGTATGTTGTAAAAATTAATACAGGTAAAAAGATCTACGTGGATAAAGTATCTATTCAGTAGTTCCTGTTATTTGAATCCTCTCAAATAAATGAAATTCTCCGGAATGGGTTGATCAAAGAAGATTGTTTGTCTGCCAGTGTTATCATGGCATCGATTTAAATCCGGATCCCGATGCTGAGCCCTATCCTGAAAACAATCATGGCCAGAAAAGTGGTGAGGAGAAAATAGCGTGCCGGTTTTATTTGTTTCGGTTCTTCATCAAAGTAAAGATCCTGCATGTTGATACTCCTAAGTAAAACGGGAAGCAACAGTATGAAAGTACATCCATTCAGAAGAATTTCAAAAAGTCTGACTTCCGGTAATTTCAGGAGAAAAATAATAAGATCTCCAAGCAGGAATGGCAAAAAATACTGAGCAATAACGAATCTACGCCTGTTGTGATGATTCAGGACATTAAAATAAATATTGCCGGAATAGAGAAAAAGGCGTGTCATAAATAATCCGATCAGAAAGATACACAGGACGGCAAAGATAGTTATGATCATCTTTCCGGTATCCATGACAAACTGATACATAATAACATACCCGAATCCTTCATTTAATATTGTTCCGACCAGCATATTTCCGAAGAAATTAATAAGAAAATGGCAAAAACACCATAGGAGAAATAGTCGTGAGAGTCCGGTTTCCGCGACGACTTTCGCATAAATGATGATCAACACGAGTGCACAAAAAACCGAAAAGACCGGACCGCTCGAGAAGACTACGGCTACCGCGTCGGAAGTCCAGTCGCCGCTACGAATCAGGTAATCGATGTTGTAATAGTAGATGATGGTACTGATGTCGAAAGCAGAGGCAGAGATCGCCGTCACAAGCTGGGTTGTGAAATATACCAGGAAGTACGAAAGAAGAAAAATCGCAGCAGAATTAACGGTTATGATCAGGAAAGTGCTCTTACTGAGCTGAATTTGGTTTTCCGTGGGTATTGAATACTTTCCCGGAATCATAAAAAGCGTTCCCCTTTTCCAAAGAAATCGGATTTTCCGAATGGATCTGCCTAAACTCTTTGTTGCCGTTAGGGGAGACCGGTCCATAATCAGATCAATATCTGTCTGCTACAGGAGGAATCCCCCCTTTAGCGAATTTTCCGCTATCCAGTTTTTCTCTGATCTCCGAGAAAGAATCGATGGTATAATGAACGTCTTCAAGGGTATGGGCAGCGGTCGGGATCAACCGGAGCATGATCACATCTTTAGGGACAACCGGGTAAATGACCACAGAACAGAATATTCCGTAAACCTCCCGCAAATCGGCGACAACCTGGGTGGCTTCCGCGAGGCTCCCTTTCAGAAAAACAGGGGTGACCGGCGACTGTGTCTTCCCGATATTGAATCCTTTTTCACGTAACCCGTTCTGGAGAGCCTTTACGATAGTCCATAGTTTCTCCCGCAATTCAGGATGAGTACGAATCAGTTCGAGCCGCTTCAGGGAACCGAGAACCATTGGCATCGGAAGTGATTTGGCAAATATCTGAGAACGCATGTTGAAGGCAAGCGATTTGACGATCCGTTTTTCGGTGGCGACAAAGGCGCCGATCCCCGCCATAGCTTTGGCGAAAGTGCCAAAATAAACATCAACGCCATCCATCACATTCTGTTCTTCGCTCGTTCCGGCACCGTTTCTGCCCATAGTTCCGAATCCATGTGCATCATCGACCAGAAGACGAAAACCGTACTTATCCTTAAATTTCAATATCCCGCTCAGGTTGCCGAGGTCACCGGGCATTCCGAATACACCTTCGGTTATGACCAGGATGCCACCTCCGTTTGCATCAGCGAGTTTCCGAGCCCGCTTGATCTGCTGCTCAAACTTCTCCATGTCATTATGAGGGTAAACAAAACGTTTACCGACATGCAATCGCAAACCATCAAGAATACAGGCATGTGATTCTGAATCGTAAACTACGACATCATGACGGTCAAGCAATGAATCAATGATGGAAACCATTCCCATGTAACCATAGTTCAACAGGTAAGCTTTTTCCTTCCTTTCAAAAGTCGCAAGTTCCTGCTCAAGCTGCTCATGATATTTGGTCTGACCCGACATCATTCTTGCTCCCATCGGATAGGCAAGACCGAACTGAGCAGAAGCTTCAACATCCGCTTTGCGGACTTCGGGATGATTGGCTAATCCGAGATAATTATTTAAACTCCATACCAAAACCGGCTTTCCACGGAAAAACATGCGGTTTGAGATTTCTCCCTCAAGCTTCGGGAAGAAATAATATCCATATCCGGCATCTGCGAGTTGCCCGAGAGGACCCATGTGATCAACTACTTTATCAAAAATATCCACGGTCAATAAGATTTAGATAAATATTACGTTGTAAGATTGATGCAAAATTATCAATTTTTCTTTAAGTGTGAACTAAGCGGCTTCAATTGGTATAAGCATCAATAAATTAGTTTATTTCAATCAATAATTGTACTTTTGCAGCATGAAAAGCAGGACACTCGCGATACTCTTGAGCGGCTCGATATTTTTTCTGACTTCCTGCGGATTTCAGAAGATGCTAAAAGAAGGATCCGTGGACGAAAAGTATGAAGCTGCTATTAAATATTACAATGAAAAAGATTATTCGCGGGCTCTTCAGTTGTTCGACCAGCTTGCAAATGTGATGCGTGCTACAGATAAAGCTGAACGGATTTATTACTACTATTCATACTGCTACTATAATCAAAAAGATTATACCCTGGCTTCTTACTATTTCCGACGCTATTCCAATAATTTTCCGAATTCACCGCTCGCTGAGGAATGCCAATTTTTAAGCGCATATTGTAATTTCCTGAATTCTCCTGAATATAGTCTCGACCAGGAAATAACGTATGAAGCCATCAAAGATCTTCAGCTTTTTACAAATACTTACCCAAAGAGTAAAAGAGTGTCAGAATGTAATGACCTGATCGACAAATTAAGGGAAAAACTCGAGCATAAGGATTATAAGATAGCCCGGCTTTATTTCAGGATGGCCGATTATGCTGCTGCCATTCAATCGTTGAACAATATTCTGAAGGATTTTCCGGATACTCCCCATAAAGAAGAGATCCTCTTTATGATATTTAAATCGTATCATAAGTTTGCAAAGGAAAGCGTGGAATTCAAGAAGAAAGAACGGCACCAGAAAGCAATCAATTCATACAACGAGTTTGTCGCTCAATATCCGGAAAGCGATTTTTTAGTCGAAGCCAATACCCTGAAAGAGAAATCAAAGAATGAACTGAATGCGATTTATTTGAAGGATCAGCTCAAAATTTCGCAACAGGAAAACAAAGCAAACCAGCAAAAACAAAAATAACCAATGGATTACAAAAAGATTAAAACAGATCTTCACGCCGTGACCCGTAATATTGAGGATTTTACGAAGGGAACCCATAATGTTTACGAAACGGTTGCCGTAATATCTAAAAGAGCTAATCAGATTGGCTTGGAGATGAAGGAAGAACTGAATCAGAAGATTTCGGAATTTGCCACAACGACCGATAACCTGGAAGAGATCTTTGAGAACCGCGAACAAATTGAGATCGCCAAGTATTATGAGCATCTACCCAAACCAACCTTAATCGCAATTCATGAATACCTGAATAATGAGGTCTATTTCAGGAATCCTCATAAGGAAAAGGCTGAAGATTTCTAAATTTTTTCAATGAGCGTCTCACTAAAAGGAAAAAAATTCGTCATAGGAATTACAGGGAGTATCGCTGCCTATAAAATTCCTTACCTGGTTCGGTTGCTTATCAAAGAGGGAGCAGAGGTAAAGATAGTAATGACGCCCGTTGCCAGGGATTTTGTTACCCCTCTGACCCTTTCCACACTTTCCAGAAATCCGGTCATTATTGATCCCTACGATCCGGAAAATGGAGTATGGAGTAATCATGTCGAGCTTGGTCAATGGGCTGATCTGATGATTTTTGCTCCGGTCACTGCAAATACGCTGGCAAAAATGGTCAACGGCAATGCCGATAACTTCCTAGTCACTACCTACCTGGCTGCAAAATGCCCGGTCTTTATCGCTCCTGCAATGGATCTTGACATGTATAACCATCCCTCTACGCAGCGTAATATTCAAATCCTCCGCTCATATGGAGATACGATCGTCGAACCTCAGACCGGAGAACTGGCCAGTGGATTGTCGGGACCCGGAAGATTGGAAGAACCGGAAAAGATCTTACAATTAATTGAAAAATTTTTTTTATATCAGAAGCTCCTCCGGGGAAAGAAAATACTGATAACCGCAGGCCCGACTTATGAAAAAATTGATCCTGTCAGGTTTATAGGTAACTTCTCTTCCGGGAAAATGGGGTTCTCACTGGCCGGCCGGGCTGCGGAAATGGGAGCCCGGGTAACCCTTGTTACCGGGCCGACATCACTTCAGTTACAACATCCTGATATTAAAAGGATCGATGTTGAATCATCGTCCGAAATGGCAGCTGCCTGTCATTCACAGTTCAAGAATGCTGATATCATTATTATGGCCGCGGCTGTCTCAGATTTCACGATATCCAACACCCTGACCAAAAAAATCAAGAGAACCGGCGAAAAAATAAAACTTGAACTTGACCCGACTGCCGACATCCTGAAGGAACTTGGGAAAAAGAAGAAGAAAGGACAAATCCTTGTTGGTTTTGCCCTTGAGTCGGATGATGAAGTGAAAAATGCAAAAGCAAAACTGACGGCGAAGAACCTGGATTTTATTGTTCTGAATTCGCTGAAAGATCCTGGGGCCGGATTCGGTACTGATACGAATAAAGTTACCATAATAGATCGTAAAGGAAAAATTACCCGGGGCGAACTGAAGGATAAAAACCAGGTAGCTGCCGATATACTTCAAACAATTGCGTTACATGTCGTTTAAACGATTCCTGCATAAATGATGAAAAGAGCAGTCATATTCCTTGTACTGATCTTCTCTTCCGGGCGCTTTTTCGCTCAGGAATTCAATTGTATGGTCAGCGTATCCGCTCCAAAGCTTGAGGCCAGTGATAAACAGGTCTTTGAAACGCTTCAGAGCGCAATTTATGAATTCATCAATAGCCGGAAATGGAGCAATTATAATCTCAGAGTCGAAGAGAGACTTGAATGTACGGTTTTACTAACGATAAATGAACGATTATCCGCGGATGAATTTCAGGGAAACCTGAATTTGGTGCTCCGTCGTCCTGTTCTTAATACCGCATACAATTCGGTTTTATTAAATTATATTGATAAAGGAATTATCTTCCGATATGTGGAGTTTCAGCCACTGGATTATTCTGATGGTACCTTTACATCCAATCTGACATCAATCCTTGCCTTTTATTCATATTTCTTCTTGGGGCTGTACTTCGATTCTTATTCTCAAAATGGCGGAACCGTTTTTTTTGAGAAGGCTCAGGAAGTAGTAAATGCTGCTCAGAATGCAAATGAATCAGGCTGGAAGGCTTTTGAAAGTGAAAAAAACAGATGGTGGCTGGTCAATAATTATTTGAATCCTGCGAACGCTGCCTTACGCGATTTTGGATATACCTATAATCGTTTAGGTCTTGACCAGATGTACGAAAAGGTGGATCAGGGCAGAGGCCAAATAACGGAAAGTCTTGGGTTTCTGCAGAATTTATACAACGCAAAACCTGGATTGTTTTCACTGCAATTGATTTTCGATGCAAAACGGGATGAATTTATAAATATCTACTCAGATCAAAGAGTATCGCCTTCAGAAAAAACTACAGTGACTAACCTGTTGAAAGATATTGATCCTTCAAACAGTTCAAAATACCAGGAGATTCTGGAAGGAAAATAGCACCGGGATATTATAATAATGCTGCTTAAGCTTTTCATTGAAAATTATGCCATAATTCATAAGTTGGAAATTGATTTTTCGACAGGGTTCTCTGTTATTACCGGTGAGACCGGTGCAGGAAAATCAATTCTCATTGGAGCATTATCCCTAATCCTCGGACAACGTACTGATGCTTCAGTTTTGCTCGACAAGAATAAAAAGTGCATTGTTGAGGGCGTTTTTTCAGTAAAAGAGTACAATCTGGAAAATCTATTTCTTGAAAATGAACTGGATTTTGTTGAACCTGCGATTTTAAGAAGAGAAATCAGTCCCGAAGGAAAATCAAGAGCCTTTATTAATGATTCCCCCGTAAATCTTGCCCAGTTAAAAAACTTCGGCGACCGGTTGGTCAATATCCACTCTCAGCATACTACAAGAACTCTGAATGATGCTGACTTTCAGCTTTCCGTACTAGACAGCTACTCAAATAATAATAAAATAGTAAACGGATACAGGTCGGAATATTCCAAATTGCTTGATCTGAGAAAGCAAATTGCAATGTTGAATAGTACTGATAATGATACTAGGCGCGACCATGACTATTTGACATTCATTTATAAGGAGCTCTCAGAGGCCGGTCTGAAACAGGGAGAACAGGAAGAGGGTGAAAACCGCCTGAATACACTCAGCCATGCTGAAGAAATTAAAACCAGGCTGATGAAGGCTTCGGAAGCCATGTTAAATGCTGAAAACTCTGTTCTCAGTCGGCTATCTTCTCTTACCGTTTCATTGAATGAAATAAGCAGCTATTGCGAACCGATTAAACCTCTTCTGGAAAGATTAAAAAGCAACTGCATCGATCTCAAAGATGTCTCCGGCGAGATCGAAAAACTTAATGAACAAGTCTATGTCGATTCACAGGAGATAGAGATGCTGAATCGACGTCTTGATTTAATTTATACATTACAAAAAAAGCATAAGGTTTCATCGATAGTAGAATTAATTGAATTAAAATATAACATTGAAAATAAGTTAAATAACAATGTTTACTTAGAGGAAAAGATTAAGCTCATTCAAAAAGAAATCGAGATACTTGAGGACAAGCTTGGTAAGATGGCAAAGGATATTTCGGATGCGAGAATTAAATCATTTTGTGCGTTCGAAAAAGAAGTTACCGGTCTTCTTGTTTCTCTGGGTATGATCCATGCTGCTTTTAAGATCGAACATACATTCCTGGAAAATTTTTCCTGCGATGGGATTGATAAGATCCGTTTTCTTTTTAGTGCTAATAAAGGTATTCCGCTGAGCGATGTTTCAAAGATTGCCTCCGGGGGAGAACAGTCAAGACTCATGTTGAGTATTAAATCGATGATCTTCCAGAAGAACCTGCTTCCGACCATTGTTTTTGATGAAATTGATAGCGGGGTTTCCGGAGAGATTGCCGGAAAAGTCGGAGATATCCTGTTCAGAATGTCTAAGAACATGCAAGTAATTGTGATTACACACCTGCCTCAGATTGCCGGGAAAGGGAATCATCATTACCGGGTCTTCAAATCACTGGAAAAAGGGATCTCAAGAACAGGAATAAAAAAGCTTGATCGAAAGGGGAGGATTGAGGAGATAGCAAAGATGCTGAGCGATAAAAACATCACTTCTGCCGGGTTACAGGCTGCCAATGAACTGTTAAAGAACTAATTGACCCGGAGTATTTACTTTCGGCAGCGGAAGAATAATTCTTTTTCTCCCTTTTTTATTTTGTGCTAAATTTGCAGCCGCAAAACTTTTTTTTCTCTCAGATGATATTGAATAATATTACCATCATCTGGCATGTTTATCAGGTTTGATTGATGAATATTGTATTGTTTTTGAATAGTAATAATAAATAAATTATCCGATGAAAATATTAGTGTGTATCAGTCAGGTTCCGGATACAACCACCAAGGTGAAATTCAGCAGTGATTATACAAAACTTGATACTGCGGGTATTCAATGGGTCATAAATCCCTGGGATGAATTGTCGCTGACAAGAGCTCTTGAATTGAAGGATAACCCTGCCTGCAATATTGAATCTGTTACATTAGCACATGTCGGACTTTCAGGATCAGAACCGACCATAAGAAAAGCGTTGGCAATCGGTGCTGATAATGCTATACGTATCAATGCGGAACCTAAGGATGCCTATTATGTTGCAGCTCAGCTGGCTGAGATAATTAAGAATCAACACTTCGATATAATTTTATGCGGGATCGAATCAAGTGATTATAATGGATCAACCGTGGGGGGCATGATAGCCGGATTCCTTTCTATCACATCAATATCTGCTGTGTCTTCGCTGAATATTGAACAGGGGAATATCATTCTGAGTCGTGAAATTGATGGGGGAAAGGAGATCATCTCTGTCGGTTCTCCGGTTGTTGCAATCGTTCAGAAGGGTATTGCAAAAGAACCCCGGATCGCTTCGATGCGCGGAATAATGACGGCCCGTACCAAACCTTTACAGGTCGTGGAACCTGTTGATATCAATCCGCTTACAGAGATCCTTGGTTTTGAAATGCCTAAACCGCGTCCGTTGTGCCGTTTTATTGATCCTGAAACCCCGGAACAACTGGTGGAGTTGCTTCAGAATGAAGCTAAAATCATATAAATTAATAACCTAATCATTTGAATATGTCAGTTTTAGTCTTTGCTGAGAATTGGGATGGAAAGTTCAAAAAGTCATCTTTCGAGTTACTTTCCTATGCGACAAAAGTGGCTGAATTACTTAATACTTCAGCAATTGCAGTGTCGATAGGGAAAGTCGATAACATTGAACTGGAACAATTGGGGAAATATGGCGTTTCGAAAATTATAAATGTCACCAATGATCTCCTTACCACCTTGGATAATAAGGTTTATACGGATATTATTGCGGATATTTCCCTGAAAGAAAAAAGCACCGTGATCATTTTATCGAATAATAATACCGGAAAGGCTTTGGCTCCGAGATTGTCAATCCATCTTAAAGCCGGATTGGGTTCAGGAGTAAGCAAATTACCACTCAACATTGACCCATTTACCATTTATAAGAAAGTATTTTCGGGAAATGCCTTTGCAAAGGTTGTCTTGAAATCCGAAATTAAAATACTGACATTAGCCCAGAATTCTTTTGAACTCATCGAAAAAAATAACGGTGCCTCTGTTGATCACTTATCCATCGACCTCCCTTTAGGAATTCAAACCAAGGTCAAGGAGGTTCACAAACAATCAGGAAAAGTTTTGCTGACCGATGCTGATATTGTCGTTTCCGGAGGGCGTGGGATGAAATCACCCGATAATTGGGGACCGCTGGTTGAACTTGCCGAGTTACTTGGCGCCGCTACCGCTTGCTCAAGACCGGTATCAGATGAGGGATGGAGGTCGCACGAAGAACATACAGGTCAGACAGGAAAAATTATCGCTCCCAACCTGTATATTGCCATCGGAATCTCAGGCGCAACGCAGCATCTTGCGGGTATCAGTTCATCCAAATATATTGTTGCGATAAATACCGATAAGGATGCGCCCATCTTTGAAGCAGCCCAGTATGGAATTGTGGGAGATGCTATGAAGATCCTTCCTAAACTGGTCAACAGCGTAAAAGTGATAAAAGGGAGATAAGAAATCTATGATCAAACAAGTTGTCTTTCTGTTTTTCATCCTGATAGCATTGGGTGTTTTTACCTTCACCATTGTAAGGATAATACGCTTTTTTAAACTGACACAGCCAGCTTTTCCTGTTAGGAATATTGGAAAACGGTTCGGAGTGATGTTAAAGGTTGCATTCGGTCAGACAAAGATATTCCGGCGTCCTCTTGTCGGGTTATCTCATGCAATCGTCTTTTGGGGATTTTGTATTATCCTTTTCGGTAGTATTGAAATGATCATTGATGGGTTATCGGGAAATGAAAAGTCTTTATCGTTCCTTGGAATATTTTATGACATCCTGATCGCCTCCGGAGATATTTTCGGATTACTGGTGCTGATCGCAATCATTGTTTTTCTCATCCGGCGCCTGTTTATGCACATCCAACGCTTTGAAGGAATTGAGATGAAACCGGTCTCCCACTATGATGCGACCATTGCCCTGTCGCTGATATTACTTTTAATGATCTCATTACTTGGAATGAATACATCCTATCTGAGTTTGCAAAACATTCTGAAACAACCAGCTCATGGAGTTTTCCCGGTTTCCGGACTGCTGACCTGTTGCTTTCTGGGTCACTCCCCGGACACCATAAAAATTTATTACGAGATATTCTGGTGGATGCACATCCTTCTTATTTTTCTTTTTGCAAATATCCTTCCGTACTCAAAGCATTTTCATGTTTTTATGTCTATACCGAATGTCTTTCTCTCCCGGTTGTATCCGCTCGGAAAGCTGCCCAATATGGACAATGTTACCCGTGAAGTGCGTTTGATGCTGGATCCGAATGCTGTGATACCGGAAGCGCAATCCGGTTCAGCAACCGAACGCTTCGGTGTAAAAGATATCGAAGATATCAGTTGGAAAAACTATTTTGATTCATTATCCTGCACCGAATGTGGGCGATGCACCTCCGTTTGCCCGGCAAATATTACCGGTAAAAAGCTCTCTCCAAGAAAAGTGCTGATGGACGTCAGAGCCAGGATGAAGGAAAAAGGGCCTGGAATGATAAAGCAGGGCAAGGGATTTTCCGATTCAAAGGCTTTGGTCAGAGATTATATCTCTGCGGAGGAAATTTGGGCCTGCACAACTTGTAATGCATGTGCCAGGGAATGTCCGATCAACATCAACCATCCTGAACTTATTGTCGGTTTGCGCCGATACCTTGTCATGGAAGAGGGGGCAGTTCCGGGAGAATTGAAATCGGTTTTTAGTAATATTGAAAATAACGGAGCTCCATGGCAATATTCTCCGGAGGACCGGTTGCTTTGGGCAAAAGATCTGGAAGGAAAGATTAATTAGCATTGATTCTTTAGTATTGAAATAACACAACGAATGGAGAGAAGGAAGCTGGACATCCCTGTAATGGCAGATTTATTCGCCAAAGGTGAAAAACCGGAATACCTGTTTTGGATCGGATGCGCAGGAGCTTATGATGACAGGTATAAAAAAGTGACCCGTGCGTTTACGAAAATCCTGTCTTTTCTGAATGTCAGTTATGCTGTTCTTGGAAAGGAAGAGTCGTGTACAGGTGATCCGGCAAGGCGTGCAGGAAATGAGATGCTTTACCAGATGCAGGCTCTTCAAAACATCGATCTGTTTCACCGTTATGAGGTGAAGAAGATCCTGACTATATGTCCGCATTGTTTCAATATATTCAAAAATGAGTATCCCGATCTGGGGGGGGATTTTGAGGTCATCAACTATTTGCAGTTTCTTGTCCCATATATTGAATCAGGGAAACTTCAGACTGAAAATGAAAAGCTGAAGATGACCAGAATAACTTTCCACGACCCTTGCTATCTTGGAAGGGCAAATGAAATATACGATGAACCCAGGGCTATCCTAAAGTCAATTTCCCCGGATTTTGTCGAGATGCCCCGTAACAGAAGTTTTGCACTCTGCTGCGGTGGGGGAGGAGGACAGATGTTTAAGGAGGCGGAAAAGGGAGACAAAGAAGTTTTTATTGAACGGACAGAAGAAGCGTTGAAAACGGAGGCAGAAATAATTGCCACTTCCTGCCCATTCTGTATGACCATGTTGACCGATGGATTAAAGTATAAAAACAAGGAAGGGGAAGTGAAAAATTATGATATTGCCGAATTGATAGTGATGGCATTGGACTTATAATTTCCTTAAAATATAAAACAGCAAAAATGGAGAAGAGAAAAACTTTAAAAAGCGGAGAATTTTTAGTAAATGAAGTCGAGGCATCGGATATTTTTATTCCTGAGGAATTCGATGAAGAGCAAAAAATGATTGCACAGACTTGCAAGGATTTTCTTGAAACTGAACTTTATCCCAATCTTGATAAAATTGACTCCCCCGATATTGCATTGATGAAGAGTATTCTGAAAAAAGCCGGGGAATTGGGACTGATGGGGATCTCGCTTCCGGAGGCATATGGCGGATTTGGACAATCATTCGTCACCCAAATGCTTGCAGCCGAAGTGATTGGAGCAGGATACTCGTTTTCTGTAGCTTTTATGGCACATTGCGGTATCGGAACCTTGCCGATCATGTACTATGGTAACGAAGATCAGCGTCAGCGCTATGTGACGAAACTGGCTACCGGGGAGAAATTGGGAGCCTATTGTTTGACGGAACCCGGAGCCGGAAGCGATGCAAATGCAGGCAAAACTCATGCCGTGCTTTCGGAGGATGGAAGACATTACATCCTGAACGGGCAAAAGATGTGGATTACCAATGCTGGTTTAGCAGATGTTCAGACCGTATTCGCAAAAATCGCGAATGATCGCGTCCTGAGTGCCTTTATCGTTGAAAGAGACTTTCCGGGAGTTGTGGTCAATCCGGATGAAAAAAAGATGGGAATCAAAGGTTCATCCACCGCACAGATATTCTTCAATGATGTAAAAGTGCCTGTTGAAAACCTTCTCGGAAAGAGGGGAGAGGGTTTCAGAATAGCCCTGAGTATTTTACACATGGGCCGCATTAAACTTGGGGCAAATGTTCTTGGCGCCGCAAAAAAAGCAGTAACAGATTCGGTTAAATATGCCAATGAAAGAAAGCAGTTTGGTGTCCTGATCTCAACCTTCGGGGCAATTAAATATAAGTTGGCTGAACAGGTCATCAGAACTTTTGCCCTTGAGTCGGCCATCTATCGTGTCAGCAAGGATATTGATGATCAGATCGAGGCTAACAAAAAGGTCGAGGGAGCGGATATGGGAAAAGCCTCTATTGAAGGAATAAGTCATTATGCCGTAGAAGCGGCGATCCTTAAAGTGTTTGGATCGGAAGTACTGGATTATGTCGTTGATGAAGCTGTTCAGATTCACGGAGGGATGGGGTATTCAGCCGAAATGGCAGTTGAAAGGGGATACAGGGACTCCCGGATCAACAGGATTTTTGAAGGAACGAACGAAATAAACCGTTTGCTTGTTGTCGATACTGCAATGAAACGAGCCATGAAGGGCGATTTTGATCTTTTCGGGGAAGCCGGAAAGCTTGCTACAGATATCGAAAAACTCCGGATCCTGTCTTCCAATTCTGATTATTATTCGGAAAAAAGATCGTATATAAAGAATTTTAAGAAAGTCGTCTTGCTGGTCATTCATGGTTCTTCTGAAAAATTCGGAAAACAATTGGTTCAGGAACAAGAAGTGCTGAACAATATTTCAAATATGATAATTGAAACGTATGTTTCGGAATCATTAGCGCTTCGGGTTCAAAAAATGGAAAATATTAAAGCATATCCTGAAATGGATATCTACAGGGAAATCCTAAATGTTAATGTTTATGATGCTTCTGAAAAAGTCAGGAAGAACGCTTACGATGCTATATATTCTTATGCTTCCAGGGAGGAAATTCCGGCATTACTGAAAGCAGTCGATACTCTTGTCTGTGTTGAAGGGATCAATGTCAGGGAATCGAGAAGGAAGATAGCGGGTAAGCTGATAGCAGATAATGCCTATCAGTTTTAAATATTTTGTCAGATCTTCCCTCTTTTGAATGACAGATGAAGAGGGAAGACTGATTTGTTAATATCATTTTTGCATTTTTTATTTTTAAGCAATATGTATCCGGGTCAGATCATTGGAAGTATTATTCTTGCAGGAACGGTGAAAGGCGGTAGCTCTTTCGATCCAGGGATGCTGTATCTGATCCTGGCATTGGTGGGATTTTTCATTTTGGCACTGATTCTGATTTCTTTGCGTAAAAGTTTATTCCCGATATTCCGGCTTGCATATATCACCCTGGTTTATGGCCGGTACAGTTTTGAATTCCAGCAATTTTTCAAAGAAAACAATCTTAGGAGCCCTCATAATAATTGCATCAGGGATGAGATCACAATGCATTTTTATTGTTTCTTCAAAAAAATTAAAAATGCCGGTGAATTTCAGACAAAGAGAAGTATCGAATTCACTGAGATTCCATTCTTGTACCGGTATAAGAAAATTCTCAGTACCAAAGGGACACCTCAGTGTGTCAATGTTGCTAAATTTAAGGATGCACGGGTCAACGTCATGGGGTATAATGAGACAATCCATGGAATGAGGATAAAATCCATTTATTATTTCATCAATGATCTCTTCGTAATGGGAGAATTCATCGTTCTGGAAAAACCCCGGGCAACGGTTTCTTCAATTACTTCGATCTTGTCTGAAAAATATCTTGGAGGAATAGATTTATCACAGGAGGTTTTCTATATTACCGATCCTGGAGGAAACATGATCAATTATGAAAATAATGGTTTTTCCATAACGGTCAAGTATTTGTTTAAAGGAGATAAGCAGACCAATGAAATTCTTCATTCGGTCTTTGGGGATGGAACATCAAATGGAAAATTCTTTATGTCGGCTTTAAGGAATGAAGAATTACTGAACAGGTTTTAAGGAAAAACAATTTAAAATCACCTTCAGTTCACTTTCTCCTGCTGGTTTTGTCCGGTCTCTGTTTTTGAAACAAAAACGATGATTTCGCCTTTGTCCTTTTGATAATCAACAGTGATTATATCATCCGCGGAAAGTTTTGTCTTTATTATCTCTTCCGCGAGAGTATCCTCCACGTACTTCTGAATTGCTCTTTTAAGCGGTCGCGCACCAAACTGGGCATCCCATCCTTTTTCTACTATAAAATCTTTGGCAAGGGAAGTAATGACTACCTGGTACCCCATGTTTTTTATTCTTTCATAAACGTGCTGCAGTTCAATATCAATGATCTTATGAATGTCATCACGGTCGAGCGAATCAAAGATCACCACATCATCAATCCGGTTTAAAAACTCAGGGGCGAATGTTTTTTTCAATGCGTTCTCAATGACTCCCCTTGCATAATCGCTGGTTGCAGCTTGTTTTGCAGATGTGGCAAATCCAACTCCCTGGCCAAAATCTTTCAGTTGGCGGGAACCGATATTGGAGGTCATGATTACGATGGTATTTTTAAAATCGACTCGTCTTCCAAAACTATCCGTCAGGACTCCGTCGTCCATTACCTGAAGAAGAAGATGAAAAACATCAGGATGTGCTTTTTCAATTTCATCCAGCAGAACTATAGAATAGGGTCTGCGTCGTATCTTTTCAGTTAATTGGCCTCCTTCTTCATAGCCGACATAGCCCGGGGGAGCTCCGATTAATCTTGAAACTGCGAATTTTTCCATATATTCGCTCATATCAATGCGGACAAGAGCATCTTCCGTATCGAACAGGAATTTTGCAAGAACTTTCGCCAGATGTGTTTTCCCGACACCTGTCGGACCCAGAAAAATGAATGTTCCGATAGGTTTGTTTGGATCTTTCAATCCCGCACGGTTCCGGCGGATAGACTTCACTACCTTCTTTATGGCTTCATTCTGACCGATGATGGAATTCTCGAGTTCACTTTCCATACTGAGTAACCGTTCACCTTCATTCTTGGCGATCCGCTGAACCGGGATCCCTGTCATCATAGCAACAACTTCGGCCACATTTTCTTCGGTGACTAGCTGGCGATTGATCTTTGAATTTTCGTCCCAGATACGTTTCTCCTGTTCCAGGGCTTCCTGGAGTTTTCTTTCAGTATCCCTTAATTCAGCAGCTTCCTCGAATTTCTGACTATTAATAGCCTGCATTTTCTGCTTCCGGGTCTCTTCAATCCGGGTCTCGATCTTCAGGATTTCCTGAGGAACATTAATATTTGAAATGTGAACCCTTGCACCCGCTTCATCGAGTGCATCAATGGCTTTATCCGGCAAATAACGATCGGTAATATAACGATCGGTAAGCGTTACACAGGCCTTGATGGCATCCGTGTCATAATTCACCAGATGATGATCTTCATACTTTTCCTTTATGTTTTGAAGAATCTCAATGGTCTCTTCCGAAGTGGTTGGATCAACAAGTACCTTCTGAAATCTTCTTTCCAGTGCACCGTCTTTTTCAATATACTGACGGTACTCGTCAAGAGTCGTTGCTCCGATACATTGGATCTCACCCCTGGCAAGAGCAGGCTTGAACATATTCGAAGCATCTAAAGAACCGGAAGCATTTCCGGCACCGACGATGGTATGTATTTCATCAATGAACAGAATGATATTTGGATTCTTCTCCAGTTCATTCAAAACAGCTTTCATCCGTTCTTCAAACTGACCTCTGTACTTTGTTCCGGCAACAAGGGAGGCTAAATCGAGAGAGATCAGTCGCTTATTAAAGAGGGCACGCGATACTTTTCTCTGCACGATCCTGAGCGCTAATCCTTCGGCAATTGCCGATTTGCCTACTCCGGGTTCTCCGATAAGAATCGGATTATTCTTTTTTCTGCGACTCAGTATCTGGGCAATCCGCTGGAGCTCTTTCTCGCGCCCTACAATCGGATCAAGGCGGTCCTCCTCAGCAGCTTTTGTAATATCACGCCCAAAATTATCAAGAACAGGGGTCTTTGATTTTGATTCCTGGCCCTTCTTTGGACCGGAACTAAAACTTTTTGAACCTTCTTCCGGCTCATCATCTTCATCTTTGGGAAGAATATCCTGTGGTTCAATACTCTTCTCTTCATTTCCGCTGGTAAGGATCATCTTAAGTTCATCCCGGACCGATTCATAATTCACGCCATAACTATGGAAAGTTTTTGTGACTAAATTGTTCTCGTCTTTTAGAATGGCTAAAAGCAGATGTTCCGTTCCGATTAATTCATTATTGAATAGTTTGGCCTCAAGGTAGGTTATTTTCAGTGCCCTTTCCGCTTGCTTGATCAAGGGAATATTCTCAGATCCTGAAGGTTGTTCTTTATGACTTGCAACCGCTAATTCGATTTTTCGTCGTATTGCGAGAAAATCAACTCCCAGATTTTTAAGTATTCTGATAGCTAATCCTTCTCCTTCACGAATTATTCCCAATAATAAATGTTCGATACCAATATAATCATTACCCAGTCGTTGCGCTTCCTCCCTGCTATATATCAATACGTCTTTTACCCGTTGCGAAAATTTTGCTTCCATATATTATCCCTCTGATTCTTCAATCATTACCTCAGGTAACAAAAAAAATACTTTTCATTCATCAATAAAACGAAAATATTACCCGGATGTTTTAAAGTACAACAAAAATTGAACCATATATAAAATAATGTAAAATTGTCAATTTTTTCAAATGTACAATTGAATTTTAGATTTTATTCAGGATACCCCTTAATTTATTAACATTTCCATGTTAGTAAGCAATAAAAATAAGTACAAAAAAACGATCATTCTTTCGTGTAAGTTTATTAACTTCGTGATATTAAATTGAAAGATTTATTAGATTGATAATTAAGTAATTAATAAATTTATTTTTATGCAAATCGGTGAAAAAGTCATCCCGGTGAATATTGAGAACCAGATGAAGACGGCATATATTGATTATGCCATGTCGGTTATTGTCTCAAGGGCACTCCCGGATGTTCGTGATGGATTAAAACCGGTACATCGTCGGGTCCTTTTCGGAATGTATGAATTGGGTGTTTTTTCGAACAGACCTTATAAAAAATCTGCAAGAATAGTCGGGGAAGTTCTTGGGAAATATCATCCCCATGGCGACTCGTCGGTTTATGATGCCATGGTCAGAATGGCACAGGAATGGAGTCTGAGATATCCATTGGTAGACGGACAGGGTAATTTTGGTTCGATGGATGGTGATAATGCTGCGGCAATGAGATATACGGAAGCAAGATTCCAAAAAATTGCCGAAGAGATGCTTGCTGATCTTGAAAAGGAAACGGTGGATTTTCAGTTGAATTTCGACGACTCGCTGAAAGAACCAATCGTTCTTCCATCGGGTTTCCCCAATCTTCTCGTAAACGGTGCATCGGGTATTGCAGTCGGTATGGCAACAAATATGGCACCGCATAACCTCAGCGAGGTTATAGATGGTATTATCGCTTACATCGACGATCACAATATTACTACAGCAGAATTGATGAAATATATCAAAGCACCGGATTTTCCGACGGGTGGGGTCATCTATGGATATGATGGTGTTAAGGAGGCCTATGAAACGGGAAGAGGGCGAATTGTTCTCAGAGGGGAAACAAAAATTGAGCAGGATGAAAACGGACGAGAAAGGATTATAGTCACTTCCATTCCTTATCAGGTCAATAAATCGGAAATGATCAAAAAAACCGCCGATCTTATTAATGATAAAAAAATTGAAGGAATTACCGATATCCGTGATGAGTCGGACCGTTCCGGCGTAAGGATTGTTTATGAGCTGAAAAAAGAAGTGATAACCAACGTGGTGCTGAATAAATTATATCAGATGACGCCGTTGCAGACCTCTTTCAGCATCAATAATATCGCGCTTGTAAAAGGACGTCCGGTTACGCTGACTTTAAAGGATATGATTGTTCATTATATCGATCATCGGCATGATGTAGTGACAAGAAGAACCCAATATGACATGAAGGAAGCTGAAAAACGTGCTCATATTCTTGAAGGACTCCTTATCGCCCTTGATAATCTTGATGCTGTCATTACCCTGATCAGATCCTCCCAGACCCCTGAGGAGGCCAAAAACGGACTGATACTGAATTTCAAACTTTCAGACATTCAGGCAAAGGCAATTCTTGAAATGCGCCTTCAGCGGCTCACAGGACTGGAACGTGAAAAAATAAAGGAAGAATATGCAGAATTGATCAAACTTATTGAAGATCTGAAAAATATTCTTGCCCATGAGGAGCGGAGAATGACAATTATTAAAGATGAATTAAAAGTCATAAAGGAAAAATATGGGGATGAAGCAAGATCCCAGATCGTTTATACTGCTTCTGATTTCAGGATCGAAGATACCATTGCTGATGAGCCAGTCGTTATTACTATTTCTCACTTGGGTTATGTAAAACGTACGCCCTTAACGGAATACCGTGTCCAATACCGCGGAGGACGAGGGGTTAAAGGAACCGATATTCGTGATGAGGATTTTCTTGAACATCTTTTCGTTGCTACCAACCATAATTATCTGCTGCTATTTACGGAAAAAGGGAAGTGTTTCTGGTTAAGGGTCTTTGAGATCCCGGAAGGAGGAAAGACATCAAAAGGGAGGGCAATTCAAAACCTCATTAATATTGAGACCGACGATAAGGTCAGGGCTTTTATCAATGTTAAAAATCTAAAGGATGAAGAATATATAAACACGAACTTTATCATTCTGGCAACAAAAAGAGGGACCATCAAAAAAACATCACTCGAAGCATATTCCAGGCCCCGCCAGAGTGGGATCAATGCTATCACCATCAATGAAGGAGATCAATTATTGGAAGCCAAACTGACAGAGGGGAGCAATGAAGTCGTGATGGCATTGAAATCCGGACGTGCTATCCGTTTTAACGAGAAGTCGGTAAGACCGATGGGTCGGAATGCTGCCGGGGTCCGTGGAATTAGACTATCAGGGGCCGGAGATGAACTGATCGGAATGATATGCATTCCTCAAGAGAAAAAATTTGAAGTGCTTGTTGTTTCTGAAAATGGTTATGGGAAGAGGTCGGATATTGAGGATTACAGGATCACGAACAGAGGTGGAAAAGGAGTGAAAACGCTTAATATTACTGAAAAGACAGGCTCTCTCATTGCTATTAAAGGTGTTGCAGATAATGATGACCTGATGATCATAAATCGTTCCGGAATTATCATCCGAATGGCGGTATCTGATCTGAGAATAATGGGAAGAGCAACCCAGGGTGTACGCCTGATAAAGATCAATGAAGGCGACGCCATTGCAGCCGTGGCAAAGGTTGAAGTTGAAGAAGGAACAGAGAATATGGAAGTAGGAGAGGAGAAAGAAGATGTTCTGATTCCGGAAATCAAAGATTACAAACCGGTTCCTCCGGATTCTTCCGAACACGAAAATTAATTTGTACTTAAGCTACATGTAATCAGATGGTATTTTCTATATTTGCCAATTAAATCATCAAAACTAACGCCATAAATAAAAAAAGTGAAATATCCATCCAGATACTGGTTACATAAATCGTGGATGCTAATAATGGATATTTCATGTGGCCATTAAAATTTTAAATAATATGCATATGAAAAGATTATTCATCGGATGTTTTCTGATTTTTACATTTTTTATTGCTCAAAGTCAGAGTGTTATTACGCAGACAGCGTATAACTATTTAAAAGAATCCAGCAGAGCAAGGTCTACAGAAGAAAAACAAAAAAAATTAACCGAAGCCAAAAAATACATTGATGAATCTTCGGCTAATTCCGAAACCTCTACTGATGGAAAGACATGGTTTTATAAAGCATTGATATACATTAATCTCTACAGATTGTCCCCGGATGATACCATGTTATTTTCTACAGCATTGACCTCCTTTAAAAAAGCATATGCCTTTGATACAAAACAAAAGTTTACAGACGAGATCAGGGCAAATGTCGATACCTTACGCCAGAGTCTGTACCAGAGAGGTGTTGAAAAATTCAACCTGCGGGATTTTGAGGGATCTATGATACAGATTGAACAGGCAGCAAATGTATATTCTATTCTCAATCTGACCGATACTACCTTGTTGCTGACGGCTGCGGTTGCCGCTGAACGTGCTGACAGAATGGACAAGGCTAGAGATTACTACCTGGAAGTTTTAAAAGCAGGGAAAAACACACCTGATATATATTTTGGTTTGACAAATTTCTATACAAAACTGAATGAAAAGGATAATGCATATGAGATAATAAAAAAGGGCAGGGAATTGTATCCAAAAGACCAGGATCTTATTAAAGCAGAAACAAATATGTATCTTGCATTTAAAGAGAATGATAAAGCATTGGAGAAACTTTTAATGATATCTCAGGAAGATACGGCCAATCCATCTGTTTTCTATGCCCTGGGTACTTTGTATAATAATATATATAACGATGCCACTCAAACAAAAGAGGTCAGAAACAGCATGCTGGATAAAGCGGTCCAGGCATATGAAAAAGCGATCGCGATCAATCCGGCTTTTTTCGAATCGTATTTCAATCTTGGAATATTGTATAACAACGTTGCTGCTGAGATTCTGTTAAAAGCAAATAATTTACCAAATGATGCAATGGCAGAATATGACAAATTAAAGGTTGAGGCCGATTCATATCTGAATAAGGCAATTCCTTATCTGGAAAAAGCATTGGAAATAACTCCAACCGATCTGGATACAATGATGGCTTTAAAGCAAATTTATGTACGGTTGAAACTCTTGGATAAAGTTAAATCCATCAATGAGAAGATCTCAGAACGACAAAAAAAATAGAGAATATCTTTGTTGATGATTAAAATAAAAGAGACTGTGTCGGGAAGAGATACAGTCTCTTTTTTTATTAAAGTTGATGGAAAGAGTTTAAAAGGAGAGATGGTCTACTTTCCAGTTGTAGAATCCATAATGACTTGATTATTCAATATTATTAAATTTCCTATTTAACATAATATTAATTATAGGAATAATATTAAGGTAAATAATACACTCGCTGGGAATCAAAAATGGTAAAGGCAGACCTCGTAATGACCATCAATAAATTTTCGATATTAAACTGAATTTATGATTATTATATTAATTCATATAAACAATTCATTAAAGTTTATAAATTCTGAATGAAATAAAAGGTAATTGAATAGCTATTCCCTCGCTTGATTTACTTAAATTAATTCAATAAAGAGATGAAAACAAAAAGACCGGAATAGAATTATTGCTATTTTTGCCGTCACCTAACTGCTACTGATGAAAATTGCTGTAACCGGCGCCAATGGACATGTCGGCGTTAATCTATGCCGGGCTCTTTTAGCACTCAATCATGAGGTTAGAGCCCTCACCCACTTCAATACTCAAGGTTTAACAGGACTCCCTCTGGAACTGGTCAAAGGGGATGTTATGGATTACCAGTCCTTAAAGACTTTCCTAAAGGATATCGATGTAGTATATCATCTTGCTGCCCGGATTTCGATAACCGGTGATTCCAGAGGCGAACTGGTATCAAAAATCAATGCCGGAGGAACCCAGAATGTCATTAATGCCGCCATGGAAAATGGAGTGAAAAGGTTTATTCACTTCAGTTCCATCCATGCTTTTCAGCAAAAGCCTCATAAAACAGTACTGGATGAATCAAGACCCCTGGTCGGTTCAGATGGGTTTGCCTATGATGTTTCAAAAGCGACCGGTGAAAGATATGTCAATCTGGCAGTGAAAAATGGATTGAATGCGGTAATTCTTAGTCCTACTGCAATTTTTGGGCCCATGGATCCTCAACCCTCATTGGTGGGTAAAGCTGTGTTGCAATTGTACTATCATAAGATCCCGGCTTTAGTCCCGGGCGGTTATGACTGGGTGGATGTCAGAGACGTTGTTTCAGGAGCCATTTCGGCGATAGATCGGGGAAGAACCGGGGAAAAATATCTCTTATCTGGTCATTTTCATTCTTTAAAAGAGCTGTCAGAACTTGTTCAACGTTTCAGCGGAAGGAAAATCGTGAAAACTGTCCTCCCTTTCTGGCTTGCCAGAATCGGATTACCATTCATTACCGGTTACAGCCTTTTATCAAAATCAGAACCTTTGTATACCAGTGAATCATTGTCGATCATAAGCGAAGGAAATACGATGATCAGCCACGATAAAGCAAAGAACGAACTGGGATTCTGTCCTAGACCTTTTGCTGAAACAATTCGTGACCTGCTGGAGTACTTTAAATTAAATGGATATTTACAGGATTAAATACAATGTATGAGTGAATCTACTTTTTATCTTATCGTATATGCCTGGATTGCATTGGCAATTTTAATTTTTCCTGTTATTATCAGGGTTGTAGTCCCTTATGGACGACATATAAATAATAAATGGGGGGCAATGATTGACAACCGCCTGGGCTGGATTATCATGGAAACTCCCGCATTACTGGCTTTTTCAGGATTTTTTATCTTCGGTACCCTTAAGCATAATGCCGTCACATGGACCTTCTTTTCCTTGTTTATAATTCATTATTTGAACAGGACCTTAATTTTTCCATTCCGGCTTCGCACGAGTGGGAAAAAAATGCCATTGGCGATTGTATTTATGGCAATTTTTTTTAATCTCGTCAATGGATTTATCAATGGATATTATTTAGGATTTTTGGCCAACCAATACACACTTCAGTGGTTTACAGATCCAAGGTTTCTGATCGGAATCACCCTTTTCCTGATAGGTATGGCCATCAACTGGCATTCTGATAACTTGTTGATACACCTGAGAAAACCCGGTGAAACCGGATATTTAATCCCTCATGGTGGATTTTTCGAACTGGTCTCTTGTCCTAACCACTTTGGTGAATTGATTGAATGGTTTGGTTTTGCCCTTCTTACCTGGAGTTCCCCCGCCCTGGCATTTGCGGTCTGGTCCTTAGTGAATCTGATGCCCAGAGCCTTGCACCATCACCGGTGGTATCAATCAATCTTCCCGGATTATCCGAAGAAACGCAAAGCAGTAATCCCCTATCTTTTATAAGATTGAAGAGTCCTGCGTCCAAGCGAAATTTTTATTTTTTTTAGTCGCTAATCCCAGATAAATAAATGGGGAATGCGCCCTCGGGATTCAATTTATCCGGGGAATAAAAACACCGATGGGAACCCTTTCTGGCCGAAAAAGTTCCCATCCCGTTTTCCTGGTAACCTTAGTTTCCAGGTTCGTTCAAGCTACGGTTATTATGGTTGATTTACTGAATCCGGGTTTCCCCTTCTCTTTCTTTCCGCCTCTCCCCTTCCGCATCCCTTGCGGTTTGCCTGGAGGAAAAACCTGCCTGGAGTCAGCCGGACTATGTTCGATTCTTGCGGATTCGCCATCTTTCCGGTTTGGTTTGGGAGTGCTGTCCCCTTTCGGTTCCTGCTTTCACCGCTCCAACCTCCGTGCAGACCTTTTATCGCTCACTTGATGAATCAAATATACAATACACTTTTTCCGGAAAGCAAATTTTTCATTCTCTAAATATGCACATTTTTTGAGTCTGGTTTATAAACAATTTGTTAATAACAGAGAGCATGTAATAATCTGGAATTCAAATTACCAGAGAATTGATTTTTCAGGTTGTTTATAAAATGTTAAAAAAATGTTGATTATTCGATAGTCACGGTCAGATTTCTGTCAGATAGGGTATCTGAAATTGGCTTCAAGAGATGAAAATCACCGGTTTTGATGGTACATTTACCTTTATAATGGGCAGTTAAGGCACATTGCTCAGCCTGGTGAGGTTCATGATGACATACTTCAATCAGGGTACTGATGACAAATTCGAAGGTATTGATATTATCATTGAATAAGACAAGGTTTTTATTATAACCACTATTGTCTTGTTCAATATCAGACGGCTTGATTTTTGGTTTTGGCATAATTGTAAAACGCTCCTCAATATTACAAATATTCTGATTTTTAAACATTAATTTTGAAGAATTATTTATTTACGGATGAATTTTTTATCCTTCATAGGAGAGATAGGAAAAAAACTCGAAGGACCTTTACCGGGGTTTCCGGCGCAGATGAAAATGGCTTCCCTCTCCAGACTTCATCATCTGGCTAATCTCTTTCAGTCGGACAATGCTATTCAGAGCAGCGTTCTCATTTTATTATATCCTTTCAGGTCTGAACCCGGATTTGTACTGACGCTGAGAAATGAGTACAAGGGAATTCATTCAGGACAGATCAGCCTTCCGGGTGGTAAATACGAGGAAGATGATGAGAGCTTGGTTTTCACTGCACTCCGTGAGGCCAAAGAAGAGATCGGGATCGATCCGAAACAGGTACAGATCCTAGGACAACTAACTCCATTGTACATTCCACCCAGTAAATTTTTAGTCACACCCGTCGTCGGATTTATCTCGTCCCGGCCCGAATTTCTTGCTGATCCTTATGAAGTTGCCAAGATAATCGAGATACGGATTTCAGATTTCTTAAGTGAAGGCGCGATTCACCAAAAAAAAATAAATTTCACTGTCGGGTTCTCGCTGAAAACTCCATGTTATTCCATCGACGGAAACTGTATATGGGGAGCTACTGCAATGATATTAAGCGAGTTCAGAGAAATATTAAACACCATCCCTGTATCCCATCTGGTTCAGGAATAACCATTACAATATCTGCCGTTTAATCGGGAAAACAAAAAGAAGCAGGAATTCTGCCAACTTCATAGGTGTTTAGTAACGTACCTTTTGATGAGTTATACCGGTATACCTTTCCATCCTGAATATAATCCAGGACATCGGAAACAAATACCGATCCGTTGGGGTGAATTGCTAATCCATAGAAAACCCTGCCGCTGGATGGAATAAACGGTTGAGAAGGAACATCATCAGCTGTGACAGCCATCTGGTAAACACCCGTCCTGATAAAATATAAAGTATCCTGGGTTGAATTTATACAAAGCTTCTTCGGTAGATTTCCATCCTTAGGAAAAGTGAAGGTCTTTTCGACAATCCTCAAAAGCGGATCAATCCTTATAAGACTGGGAGCTTCGAATTGATCGTAACCTCCGGTACATAAAACCCAGATTTTCTGTTTTTTATCTATTACTATCCCCAGCGGTTCTTTCCCGGTCGTAATACTGTCAACAATAAGGTCGGTCTGGGTATCGATAATAAAGATCTGAGCTTTTCTCTTCTCATTGGATTGGCTGTAATCACCTACACTGGTAACGAACATAAAATGATCGTATTGGGCCAGCACTTCCGTCCAGTTTGGAGTGGGTATCTCCTTTGTTATTGTAAATGTTGACAGATCAATGACGGCGATATTCTTTTTCATGCTGGTCACATAGGCCTTTGTAGAACCGACCAGTTCGAGATAGCGAGGCAAATAAAAACCCGAAATAGTGGCATATGATTTGAAGTCTTTCAGGGTGACCACCTCGATCCGGTTAGAGTTGTTAACGACAATCAGTCCGTAATCTTTATAGCGGGTCATCGATTGAGCAACATCCCCAAGACCGCTCTGATTCATCTTTCTGTAAATATCCGGAATCACAGTATTGGTCTGGTCATCGATGTAGGAAACAGATGCATTTCCCCAGTTAAAGTTTCCTTCGTTGATGACAAATATTCCCTTTGAATAGTTGACGGGTGTGGTTGTGGTATCGTCAGGCGGAGGTTCAACCGGAGTCTCCCGGATAGGCGTTTTAGAGCATGAACCCAGGAAGAATGCTAACAATAATACTAAGAAAAGAGGCTGATAAGAGTGTTTTATTTGGCTGTTTCTTCTCACTTCCCTGTTTTTAAGTTCTCTCCGGTATTAGTTGATTCCCTTTGTAAATGAGAACTTTAAAGTGAATGAATAATTTCTTCCAGGCATCGGTCTGTTTGCAACAGATTGATAATCTATATTGAATAAATTGTTTATTTGAATCTGTAAAGATAATACAAAATTTTTCAAACCAATATTTTTTCCAAAAATTATATTTGACAGCCAATAGGCGGGCATATAATACTGGTTATCCGTTGAAGTATATCTTATCCCGGTAAACAGGAGATTATATTTCAGATAGAATTTCCACCGCTCCACAGAAATGGAGCTGTTCATATTGTTCAATGGTATGTAAATCAGTTGTTTTTCAATCTTTTCATCGTTCGGTGTTTGTGCTTTTTCATTAGTAGACCGGCAAAAGGTATAGTTTGCTTTTAATCCCAGGTCAAATCCGAATATATGCCAACTCATATTTGTTCCCAGTTCAATGCCCCGTGCATTGACCTGGTTGACGTTTTCCGGCTTCCAGAGACTACTGTTCTCTTCATCAGGAATCCAGACGATCATATCATAGATCCATGAATAGTATCCGGATACGGTTGCTTCAATAAACAGTCTCTTGTTGTCAGAAGTATAGTTATAGATGCTCCCAAATTCGACTGAATAATTTGTTTCCGGTTTGAGATCCGGATTCCCGGAAATTTCCCAATAGAGATCATTCAGGGTTGGATAACGATAGTTTCTGGCTGCGTTTGCGATGAATCCCAAATTGATCTTATTGAAAGGTCTGTATTCAATACCAATTGCCGGAATTATTGGCATGAACGTACCATCGATAATTTCATCACGAACGACCAAACAAGATTTAATCTTTTTATTGAATTCATATTTAATCTCGGCAAATAAACTCAGGGACGACCGGGTTTTCATTCCTTCATAGCTATCCGAGTTTACCCAATCATAATTAAAATCGATTCCGGGCTTAATACTCAGTCTTCGTATCTTGTTATAGATAAACCTTATCCTGTTGATCCAGGTATTTGACCGGTGGTCTGAGTTAAGAAGAATGTTTTGATAGTTCATTGATTGATTTGATAATGCTGATTGAACCATCAGGTTAATACCCGGAATCACATATTTGTACTCAATTACTGCTCTGATGGCCTTATCAGATTCTTTCTCAAAGTACCCGGTATCCGGACTTGTGACTGTTGGCGGAAGATTCCGGTCAGCCTGGCTGTACCATATTTTTGCATTGAACAAATGTTTGTCTTTGAGTTTCCAATAGAATTCCTGAGAAATACCATATTGATTAAAAGAAGCATTCTGTTGATATAAATATTTTTTCTGGAAATCGTTATAATAGAGAAAATCATTGAGCCCCGCGGAGTAGTTGAATTTGGTTTGCGACTGAAAACACCGGGTCCCCAACGCAATATTGACATTCGTAGTGTAATTATCAAAACTCCCTATCGTCTGTGCAAAGGTCAGGTCTGCGATGTTATTCCAATCCGGATTTGTCACGAGGTTGATCACTCCTCCGAATGCGCCATTAGTGCTTGAAATTCCGGCTGCACCATAAAGAATTTGTATTCCATCGATTTGTGAAACCGGAATAAGGGAGAAATCAATTTGTCCAAGCATCGGAGAATTCAGGTTTATTCCGTTCCATTCAACTTGTGTATGCTGGGCCGTAGTTCCCCTGAAAGAGGGAGTAGCCAGTGCTCCGTTTCCGTACGACTTGATAAAAATAGTAGTATACTCGGAAAGGATGGTCGAAAGGTCTGCGTTCAGGTGGGGAACAAGGGTAATGGAATCTAACTTAACTCTTTTATAACCTTGATTATCTAACAGATAATTTGATTTTATTTCAAACTCAGGTAAATGAAGCGTATCCTTAGCATGTTGGGCAACGGAAATCATGCCATAACCAACTAAGAAGATGAGAGAGAGAGAGAAATGAAAGTATTTTTTTAATCTTATCAAAATGGTTCGGACAACATCACCGGCTAATTCCTGATTATTTTCTTTACCGTATATCTTCCATTTCCGAATAGGAAATTGGCCAAATAGATCCCATTGGCAAAAGAGGATAGATCCAATCCATATTTTTCCGTAAAAGAGCCGGAAGTTATAGTCTTGCCATAGATATCAGAAATGGTAAAAATAATTTTGGATTTCGATTTATTTACGAAGGTCATTCTATCTGATCCTGGATTGGGATAGAGAAAAATCTGCAGCGACTCATTTATTTCCTCCTCCCCTTCAACCGCGTAATGAAGAACGGCGATGGCATCAAGGTCAAAGCCTCCGGTATCAAATGGTGTTGGCCAGGGATCGTTTACTTTGTGTCCTTGCGAATCATAAGTAGTATAGGCATTCTGAATACAGCCTACAACATCAATCAGACGTACCATGATAATGCGGTTAAGGTCAATCCCCACACTATCTTTTAAGTCGTCGAGATCGAATGGGGTCCCGTAAAGCCCCCGGTATTTACCGGCAAAATTGTGGATCTTGGTGGCGTCAACAGATCCAAAAGTAGGTATCTGGGGTGATTCAGGAGTTAATGAAATAGCAGGAAATCGTACAAAGTGAGAGCCATCAGAACTAACTTCAACAAAAGCTAACTCAAGAAAGACGTCATCAAAGCTGTTCTCAAAAACTGCAAAATCATAACCGGATCCATTGGTGATCGGGGAAGAAAATTCCAGGGTAGCGATACCCCCGTCTCCCAGCGAAAGGACGAAAAGGTCGGCGGTATCCGTTGTCATGTAAATATTCCCGTATGTCGCCCTGTTTGATCCGTTGAAAGTCTTGGTTGTATCAGAGATATCAATGTAACCCCGTTCTGCCTGGCAGGAACTTGCCCAGCCGATAATGATAGAACTATCCTTGTATATTGCTGTGGTTCCGGGATTTCCAACAGGAGGAGCGAATTGTGCTGAAACATCAAAAGATGTCGTACAATAACCCATAACAACACTTAAACACAGCAGATATTTCCGGATCAATCTGTTTATAGGGTAAATTATTGACATAAAATACGTTAGGACTAATTCGGAATCCTATTCTTTGATAAACTTTTGTGTCGAAATTCCCTGATTGGTTTTTACAGTCAGAAAGTACATTCCCCGGGAGAGATTTGAACAGTTCACGGTTATAAGCCCGTCTTTCCTGGAAAAACTGATGCTATGTGACTTTCCGGTAAGATCAGATACCCGGATATTCTGGATGAGGCTCTGATTAAGTAAATTGACGATCAATTCATTCCTTACAGGATTCGGGAATATCGAAAATTGAGGAGAGTCCTGCTGGGCATCAATACCAACGGGAGTGCGAAAATCAATTGCAATGGCGTCGGCATTCAACCCGGTCGTGTATGAACCGATTGAATCACCTGCATTTGTTGCGATGATACCTCGTCCGTAAGTGATCATATTACCGAGATTCAGATAAAGCAATTTATTTACATAATCGGTAGCAGCGGATGAAAAAATGACTCTGTCTACATATCCGGGATCAGGAATAAGTTCAGGATCCTGAATTTGATTTGATCTTAAATTAAATGTACCGATACCATGATTCATTTTAATATACAGGAGACTATCCAGAACACCGTATCCTTCTCCTAATTTAACATCCAGTGTATAATTAGTAAAAGCGGGTGAATTGTGAGCATACCTTGTAATATTCCCGACATTCAGGGAACCTTCTGACGTGACGCAAACCGCATAGATACAAATATTGTCGGCAAAAAGATTCATTATTCCTTTGGCAGCAGTTCCAAAATTGATTTCTCTTTTGAGTATCCAGTTATCCGTGGTAATTACCGCTAATTTTCCTTCCGTGCCATTACTACCGCCATTTACTGCAACATAAAGACTGTCATTGGCAGCAACAGCATCTCCGCAGTCACCGGAAATATTTTGAACCCTGGAAATTAAGGAGAGATCATCAGCGTTTAAGATTTCCACAAAGAATCTTTTAACCGGATACTGTTTAGTCACAATCAGGCGGTTATCTATTATACAAAGCTTGCTAAGACCGGAGTCAGCAACAGCAGCCACTCTCTGATAGGTGTCGATATCATATTTAACAATAGAATCCTTGGCTGCAACATATGCAAAATTTCCTTTAATAATAACATCCTGGGTTGATTGTGTATATATAGTTCCAAAAACAGTAGTTTGCTTTGTAACGGGATTATAACTCTGAATGGTCACATAATCCAATGGTGTAGGAACTGATTCAGGTTTTCCACCGTTCACAACAATTACCTGTTTTACCCATTCATTTTTCTGGGCTGAAACAATATCATTGATCAACAATGAAATCAACACAAACATTAAACTAAAAAGGATCGATTTTTTCATATACTAATGTTATTAATTAAACAATATTCTATAAGTCAAATATCTATTATTATACGCTGAAACAAAAATACGATTTTTTATTTCCGATTTCGAATTTTTCTACTTTTGTTATCTCTTTTTTATTTTTCAGATACCATGAAAAATTGTTCGGTTTCATACAATAAAAGTATTCTTTTTTTTATAGTTTTTATGTTTGTATGTTTACTTGTAATGCCTTCCTGCCGATCGAGAAAAGCAATGTGTGACGCTAATAGTCAATATAAAACCTATAAGATCAGCAAGAACCGGAATAAATTTAAGGGTGTTCCCTATGATAAGAAATCCCGGGCAGTCAGAAAAAATTATGTAATTCAGAGTGGTCGATAGACTGATACAGGAAATTCATAAATTCCCGCCTGACCTATCCCCTATCCTTTAAATTGATTTGCTGGAAAATTTCAGGCTGTATCAGATCAATAATTCTCCCGACAGACCTCACAAATCTTTTATTATTCAGATTCTTTTTCAAAAAAATCTTCCGGCTCGGGATAGTACATCTCTTCTTTTGATTTTTTTTCTGAAAAAGTGAAATAGGTAAAAATCCCCTCTGCACACAATTGTGAATTTGCATCAAAAATTTTCACACTGATGTCGGCCAGGTTCTTTCTGAGTTTAACTAATATGGCCCGGATCTGTATGGCCCCCTTGTCAATATATATAGGTTTCCGGTATTTTATCTCTGCACTTGAGGTTACCCCAGCCCTTTTTACTTTTACGTAGACCGTCCAGCTGGCAATTTCATCCATCAAAGTAGCCTGGATTCCACCATGCAGTACATTCCAGTAACCCTGGAATGATGACCTTGGAAGCCAGCTTGAAACAATCTCATCACCATCTTCTATGAATGACAGTTGCAGACCGGTTTGATTTGACTGCGAACACCCGAAGCAATTATAGCCCTCTAATGATTCGAATGGATTATTAATTTTTCTCACAATACGAGGCTTAATGAATCTTATTTTTCAACGCCGAGTTTAAATCTCGTGACGTGAGTCGGTTTTCCCAGTTCGTCATATTCTGTCCATGAACCATCTTTTTTCCCATCCACATACTTGCCGGATATCTTGAATTTACCATTCCGGTAAAATTCATTGTAATCCCCAGAAAGTACATTTCCTGCATAATTTGAAATTGTCTGGATAGTATCATTCTCAAAATATATTTTCTGTTCTCCTTCGAATTTTCCTTCTTTATAATTATAAATGGCCATTGTTCTCCCGGTTTTTGTGAACCATTTTGATGTTCCCTCTTTCTGATCATTCAGGTAATATGATTCTTCCTGTAGTTTTCCATTATCATAATAAAGTCGGAATACCCCGTTTTTTTTGCCATTTAAATAATTTGTCTCGGAGGTAACAGATTCATTATATTGATGGTAGGTAAAACCCGCTCCATCCAATAAACCGTTCTTATAATTTTCAACGAGGGTGATCTTGCCTTTTCTGTCGAACTGAATCGAGATTCCATTCTTTACTCCGTTGGTATAGAATTCGATTTTCTGGATTACCCGGTTTGGATAATAACCAATCCAATTGTTGACTTTTTCGTTTTTAATATAATACCCCTTCATGACGATTTCACCGTTTTTTTCTTCCCAATATCCGGTTTTCAATTGATTGGCATCGTATTGGTTTGTGGTGTCGTTTACCTTTTTTTCATTAGGTTTTTGGGCCATAATGGTGAAAGATCCCCATAGTAATATGGCTAAAATCAGGTAGCTTGCTTTTTTCATCTTAAATGATTTATTTCTGGTTTTTCCTGTTAATTAGAACAATAACTGTCAGGAGACGGTTTTCTTGTGAGAGCTATTGTGTATTCAACAAAATTATACCAATTCCGCGTACAAATCAAAGTTTTCCGCTCCGGTGATTTTAACTTCACAAAACTGACCAAGTTCCACACTGCCTGAATTTTGTTCAATTAAAATTTCATTATCGACCTCCGGAGAGTCCATTTCAGACCTTCCGATATAATATGGTCCTGAGATTTTATCAACGATAGCTTTTATACTTTTATCCACTTTCCCCATATTCAGATGAAAGGAGATGGATTCCTGAACATTCATGATTTCATCGGCTCTTTGCCGTTTTATTTTTTCAGGGATATCATCGATCAATGAAAATGCCTGAGTTTCCTCTTCATGAGAATAGGTGAATACACCGAGGCGATCAAACTTGTATTCGTTTATAAAATTTAAAAGCTCTTTATACTCTTTATCTGTCTCACCTGGATACCCAACCATCAGTGTGGTTCGCAATCCAATATCAGGTACTTTATTCCGGATTTTCTCAATAAGCTTTTTGGTCTTCTCTGCGGTGATGTTCCGGCGCATTGATTTAAGTATTCTGTCGTTGATGTGTTGAAGAGGAAGGTCGAGATATTTGCAAATGTTTGGATACTGGTTCATGATATCCAATACTTTCATGGGAAAACCGTCGGGAAATGCATAATGGAGTCTCAGCCACTCCACGCCTGGGATAAGTGCCAGCTTTTCCAAAAGTTCCGGCAGCTTCCGCTCATGATAAATATCAATACCATAATACGTCGTATCCTGGGCTATCAAGTTGATCTCTTTAACTCCTGATTGAACCAGGAATCGCGCTTCATTCTGAATATCCCCGATGGATCTGGAAATATGTTTTCCGCGAATCAGAGGGATCGCACAAAAAGAACATTTCCTTGAGCATCCTTCAGAGATTTTCAGATATGAATAATGGGAAGGAGTAGTGATAAACCGCTCTCCTAATAACTCCTTCTTATAATGCCCGCCAATCTCCCTGATGATCCGGTCCATCTCATCGACCCCGAAAAAAGCGTCTATTTCCGGTATTTCAATTTCGAGTTGCCGTTTGTATCTTTGGGACAAACAGCCGGCAACATAGACCCTGGAGATATAACCGTTTTTTTTTGCTTCAACAAACCGGAGGATTGTATTGATCGATTCCTGTTTCGCATCGCCTATGAATCCACAGGTATTGATGATCGCGGTTTCGTAGCCGGATATCGTAACCGGATCGAAGATCACCTTCATATGATTTGCTTCGGCCTGCCTGGCTAACTGTTCTGAATCGACCAGGTTTTTCGAGCATCCCAGCGAAACCAAACCAATAGTAATAGGTCGTGATTTTGTTTTCAAGGTTGATAGTTACTGATTGAAAAGAGTATCAACGAATTCCTGGCGGTTGAATAATTGAAGATCTTCTATTCCTTCGCCGACTCCAATATACTTAACAGGAATTTGAAACTGGTCAGAAATGCCAATCACGACACCCCCTTTTGCAGTACCATCCAGTTTTGTAAGCGCTAAGGCATTTACCTCGGTAGCGATCGTAAATTGTTTTGCCTGCTCAAAAGCATTTTGTCCGGTAGAAGCATCTAATATAAGAAGTACTTCATGCGGGGCATCCGGAATAAGCTTTTGAACGACTTTTCTGATCTTGGAAAGTTCGTTCATCAGATTAATTTTATTGTGGAGTCTTCCCGCAGTATCGATGATCACAACATCGATATTTTTAGCAATGGCGTTCTTAACACTTTCATAGGCAACAGAAGCAGGATCTGCACCCATTCCCAGGTTGACAAAAGGAACCCCGACCCGTTGTGCCCAGATGTTCAACTGGTCTACAGCAGCTGCGCGGAAAGTATCAGCCCCACCAAGGAGGACGGATTTACCAGACCTTTTAATCTGATATGCCAGCTTTCCGATGGTTGTGGTCTTCCCGACACCATTGACTCCAACTACCATGATGACATAGGGAGGCTTGAATGAAGCAGGGATAAATTCGTTGAAATCAACGACATTATTTTCCTGAAGAAGGGATATTATCTCATTTTTCAAAATAGAATTAAGTTCAGATGTTCCCAGGTATCTCTCTTTGGCTACCCTTTTTTGTATCCGATCAATAATTCTTAGCGTTGTTTCAACCCCGACATCGGAAGTGACCAATATCTCTTCAATCTTATCCAGAATTTCATCGTCAATCCTGGCCTTTCCAACAATAGCTTTGGAGATTTTCGAAAAAATGTTCGTCTTTGTTTTCTCAAGTCCTTTTTCCAGACTTTCTTTTTTTTCTTTTGAGAAAATATTGAAAAGACCCATAAATCGAATATTATAAAGAAATCTTAATTCACCGGCGGATATAAAAAAAGCTTTTTTCTGATTGAAAAAAGCTTTTTCAATAATGAGATATCGTTTTAACTTTCTTTATTTGCCAGGAAGTCCTTTACCATTTCATTGGGAACAATAGATTCTTTGAAAATATAGGCGCCTGTTTTAGGCGATTTGACCATCCGGATAACTTTTGTCAGGTCCTTTCCCGTGGAGCTTTTAAAACTAGCAACTACTTTCTTTGCCATATGATCAGATTATTTAATTTCTTTATGAACGGTAACTTTTTTCAGATATGGATTATACTTTTTAATTTCCAATCTTTCCGGAGTATTCTTCTTGTTTTTGGTAGTAATGTACCTGGAAATGCCTGGAACCCCACTTGTCTTTTGTTCTGTGCATTCCAGAATTACCTGTATTCGTTGATCTTTACTCTTCTTAGCCATTTTACTTATCCTCAGTTTTTAAGGACTGCAAAATTAAAGCATTTCTGCTAAATAACAAAAATATTTTGATACTTTTATTCCCTATAAATACTGGTCCATAATAATCCGATAGCAAACGATGAGTCTTTGGCATTTTTATATTACCGGCTATATGGCCTATCTTCAGTTGGAAAAATCGCTTTCTGCCAACTCTATTGAAGCCTATCAGCATGATATTGAAAAGCTGTGTCAGTACCTGACCGTCAAGAATCTTGAAATTGGTCCTGAAAGCATCAAACATCAGGATTTGTTGGATTTCTTATTGTGGATTACCGAACTTGGCATGACCGCACGTTCCCAGGCGAGAATAATTTCAGGATTAAAAGGATTCTTTAAATATTTATTACTGGAGAACCTGATCCACAAAGACCCCACCGATCTGATAGAATCACCAAGCACAGGAAGAAAACTCCCTGCGGTAATGAGCATAGAGGAGATTAATGATCTGCTCGGTGCTATTGACCTGAGTACTCCTGAAGGAAAACGGAATAAAGCCATCATTGAAACGATGTATGGATGTGGATTAAGGGTGTCGGAGCTGGTCGACCTGAAAATTTCAAATTTGTTCTTTGATGACGGGTTCATTAAAATTGTCGGGAAAGGAAATAAAGAAAGACTGGTTCCGGTTGGTCATGTTGCTCAGGCGGAGATAAAGTATTACTTATATGATGTCAGGAATCATCTGGTTATTAAGCCAGGGAATGAGGATATTGTTTTTCTGAACCGGCAGGGATCAAAACTGACCAGGGTAATGATTTTTACGATCATCCGGCAATTGGCAAAAAAGACCGGTCTTAAAAAAAATATCAGCCCGCATACCCTGCGTCATTCATTTGCCACCCATCTGGTTGAAGGAGGAGCGGATCTGCGGGCAGTTCAGGAAATGCTCGGACACGAATCAATAACCACTACGGAAATCTATACCCATCTGGACAGGGACTTTCTCAGAAGCACTATCATTCAATTCCATCCCAGATCAAAATAATCCGGAAGTAAAACCTGCTGAACCTTCATCGCCCGCTCCTCATTTAAATGGAGAGTTTGGTTCCTTTGCCATATGATTATAGACCATCTTATCCATAAATTTCGGAAAGAATTTATTCAATAAAACAGTCATCTTTCCCTGCGTGGTCAGAATCAGCCTGTCTTTTCTTTTCTCTATTGCCCTGATGATTTCTGATGCAACGTGCTCAGCCGGCATAAGTCTGCTTTCTTCCAGCGGTGTTTCCCCCTGGGCGGATCCATCTTTTGCCAACGCTGCATTCCGGATATTTGAAGTTGTAAATCCCGGGCATGCAGTCAGTACATGGAGGCCTTTTTTTAAATTTTCTATTCTGACAACCTCCAGGAAACCGTTAAGTGCAAATTTTGATGCAGAATACCCTGTCCGTCCGGGTAATCCCTTATATCCTGCCACTGAGGAGACTCCTACCAGTGAACCTTTAGATTGAAGGAGAAATGGAAGTGCATATTTGGAACAGTAGACCGTTCCCCAGAAGTTAGTATCCATGAGCTGACGGATCACGCTTAGGTCAACCTCTGTGAACAATGCCCGCATCGAGATCCCGGCATTGTTGATCAAAATATCAATACGGCCAAATTTTTCCATGGCACTCAGAATTAACTTTTCACAATCCTTTTCCATTCTGACATCCATAGGGATCAAAAGATGGCTTGAACCTGATAATTGCGAAACCAGTTCATTCAGCTTCACGGGGTTGCGTGCAGCCAATATCAAATTAGCCCCAAGTCTGTCGAAGGCAAGTGCCAGTGCTTTGCCAATACCCGAAGAAGCTCCGGTTATAATAATTACCTTGTCGTTCATTTGTTAATAATTTTTGATTCATTGGTAAAATGGAATATCCATTATTACTATCTGCTGTTTACATAAACGATAATGGATGGATATTTCATTATTGATTCGTGCAAATGTATTAACATTTTTCACTATTTTCGGTGCATAAACACTATTCATGACTGAGAGGGAGATGTTTTACCGCTATCTTGGATTACCTTCCTTAAATCCGATAGCACTTGAAATTATAAATGCCGGCGGCATCTATTTATATGACCGTTCCGGGAAGAATTATATCGACCTTGTCTCCGGTATAACGGTCAGTAATATTGGTCACCGTCATCCAAAGGTAATTGATGCCATTATCCAACAGGTCAATGAACATTTGCATCTTAATGTTTATGGTGAGTTCATTCAATCTTCCCAGGTCAGGCTGGCGGAACGTCTGACACGCTCCCTCCCTCCCTCCCTGAATTCCGTTTACTTCGTTAATTCCGGGAGTGAGGCAGTAGAAGGTGCATTGAAGCTGTCAAAACGATTTACCGGACGCACGGAGATAATATCGTTTAATAATGCTTATCATGGTTCTACTCATGGTGCATTGAGTGTTGCCGGAAATGAAACATTAAAAAGGGCTTTTCGTCCTTTACTGCCCGGAGTTCACCATATCGGTTTTAACGATTTCTGTCAACTTGAAAGGATCACGGAACAGACCGCCTGTGTTATTGCAGAAACAATCCAGGCAGAAGCGGGAATTATTCTTCCTGCAGAAGGTTATCTGTTCCAACTGCAGAAACGTTGCAGGGAAACAGGAACACTCCTCATTATCGATGATGTTCAGATGGGGATGGGGCGAACTGGAAAATTCTCAAGTTTTGAGCATTATCAAGTCGTTCCCGATATTCTCGTATTGGCTAAAGGTCTTGGAGCCGGAATGCCTCTCGGCGCATTTATTTCGGATAAAAACCTGATGGATTGCCTTTCTTTTGAACCGGAACTGGGACACATAACAACGTTTGGCGGACATCCGGTAAGTTGTGCGGCAGCGTTGGCAGGCCTGACTGTTTTATTGTCGGGGGAACTCCTTAGTAAGGTAGAGGAAAAAGGCTTGCGTTTTCACAATTTTCTTGAAGGGAATCCGGCCGTTGCTCAGATCAGAAGGGCTGGTTTGGCCATTGGAGTCGATCTGGCCAATCCCGAAAAACGAAATCAGTTGAGCACGGAAGCACTTTCAAATGGCATCATCCTTGACTGGTACCTGTTCAAACCGGCTACCTTCCGGATCGCACCTCCTCTTACGATAACCGAAAGTGAGATTGACGAGGCATGTCAACGATTATCAAAGGCTCTTGAGATGATCCTTTAATGGGTAAGAAATCCGGGAAACTACCCGAAACTTATTTTATAAGCCAAGCTTTTTCCTGATCTCCTTCGGAATGGCATGCTTATTGACCATGATATCGATGGTCTTCAGTCTGACAAAAGCCTCGGAGGCATATAAGTACCCGCTGAAAGGATTACCATCCTTACCCCATGAATTTTTCACATAGTAGTATTTCGTACCATTCTGATCTTTTGCGATCCCGGTGATCTGCATACCATGATCATCGGTCGACTGGTAATTGTCGAATTCAGTCTGACGCATCTCCTGATTGATTTTCTTCTCGGGAACCGGCTTGTCAAACTTAAACAACAATTTTTCTTTTTCACTATCCGTCATCTTCTCCCATTTCTCTTTCTCCATTCCGGCAATTTCAGGTACGTTTTTATCTGGAACAACAGCAATACCGTTTTTCCAGGAAAATCCTTTCTCACTGATATCGGTACCCCATGCAATAGTGTATCCGTTCTCTATGGAATAATCAAAAACCTGGATAAATTCATCCAGTGGTAAATTATAGACCTCTCCCATATCCCAGTTATCCGGTATTTCAATAATGAACTTAGAATAGAAAGGATGATGGGTATAGGAAGTCAGCACAACATAATCATCCATATTTAATCCAAGAAAATCGGCAAATGACCGGGGAGTGTATTCCTTTCCTTTATAAGAAAACTTATCAGGGACTTTACCGAGATAGGCATCAAGCAGACCCTGAAAACCCTGGTGCCATACAGGGGTGAGTTTCTTATTGGGATTTTTCACCACGGCATCAACATCGCCGGAAAGAACCGCATCCATTTCGCTATGAACCGGATTAACCTCTCCAATGACCTGGCCGGAAAAGACCTCTTCCGGAACCATTCCGTACCTAAGGATCACATTGGTAACATCATGGGCGGCTCCCCCGGGTCCGAAATTATGTTTTCCATTGAAACGGACGTACATGATGGCTTTATCGGCATAAGACATCCGGACAGGATACATGTCTGAAAGATCAAAAGTGTCCTTCCCCATCCGAACCAGTTCCGACTCAAGAAATGCAATGGTTGAATAACTCCAGCAGGTGCTGGAACGATACTGGTTTTTGACCGAAGTTGAAAAGAGTTTCTTTACCATGGTGAACTGGTAACCGGAATCTGCCTTCTTTTCTTTATCCTGCGCTTGAATACCGGTAAAGGAGGAAAAGAATAAACATACAATTAACAGTGAAAAAATTTTTTTCATAACATAGGTTTAACTGAATTAGACGATGATGGATTTTATACGGCCCAAAAATAATAACAACTTCATCAGGAGACAAGGATTTTCTGTAAACGTGCTGTTTTAAATGTTGATTTTGATACGGAACATGATCAATGTTCAAATAGTTTAATTATCCGAAGTCATCTTCAAACGGATGGTTCTTATGGAAATCTGGTCGATAATGATGGAAACTTTCGAGTTCCTGAATCCAGCCATGATACATCTGCAGCGATTCCATTTCATCTTTTACACGATCATATTCTTTGATATTGATGGTTCTGGCCAGTTGCGAATGATTAATCACAAGGTCCGTCGGGTAATACTGTGACATCAGTGAAATGTGCAAACGCGGGGAGATCTCATGAGCAATATATCTTAAGACATCAAGGCTATTTTCAATAAATCCGGGAAGAATGAGATGACGGATAACTATCCCGGACTCAGCGGCACCATCTTCCGAAAGGATCAGCGATGAACCTTTTTGCCGGTACATCTCTTTTATTGATTGAGCCGCAATTTCGGGATAATCTGATGCATCGGAGAATTTCCCGGAAAGTGCCGGATCCCTGTATTTGAAATCGGGAAGATAAACATCTATTAGCCCTTCAAGCCCTTTGATGGATCCGGGTTTATCATACCCATTGGTGTTATAAACCCATACTGGCTTGTACCCAAGGTTTTCAATCACCTCAATGATGACTTTTACCTGGGGAATGACATGGGAAGGGGACACAAATCCGACCCTGCGAATTCCTTGATCCAGGATGCCGGTGATCCGGTTTATCACTTCATCCAGATTCATTCTGCTCCTGCTCCTGTCAGCCTGATTATTACTGATCTGATGGTTTTGACAATAAATGCATTGGAGATTGCAGTTGAAAAAAAAGATGTTGCAGATCCCCTCCTTCCCACCGATTACCGGCTCTTCTCCACGGTGAATACAGATGGAGGCGATATTAAAAGAGGAATCACTCCCGCAATATCCAAGTCTGCCTGAAAACCTGTCGGAATGGCAGTTACGTGGACAGATTGAGCAATCCTTCAATTCCGTAAGAGGTGAAAGAAAGGTTTCGTAATTCATAAAGACCAAAGGTAATTTACCTAATTTTGACAGCACAAAAGTACATTTTTCCAATGATCGATTTTTCAAGATATTCTCATATTATCTGGGACTGGAACGGAACGCTTCTCAATGATGCCTGGCTTTGTGTCGAGATCATGAATGGGATGTTGTCGCAGCGGAATTTACCCCTAAAAAGCCTGGAGGATTACAGAACTGTTTTCGATTTCCCGGTGAAGGATTATTATGCCAGGCTCGGATACGATTTCGAAAAAGAATCATTTATGGATGTGGGAATGGAGTTCATGATCCTTTATAACAAGCGGCAGAAAGAGAGTTTTCTGCATGATGGGGCCAATGAAATATTATCCTTGTTTTCGTTTAAAGGCTTTAAACAATATATCCTTTCAGCCCGGGAACAAAATGAGCTGATTATTGAAACCCGCGAACTTGGAGTAGCCCGCTATTTTCAGGGTATTTTTGGCTTGCAGGACCATTATGCACATGGTAAAAACGACATCGGAATGAAAATGATGATTAACCTTAAAGTTTCAAAGGAGAAACTTATTTATATCGGAGATACCTGCCATGATGCAGAGGTGGCAAGGGAACTCGGAATTGATTGTATCTTGATTTCTAACGGACATAATTCCAGTGAACGATTGAAATCAATGAATTATCCGGTATTGAAATCATTGGTTGAATTAAAAAAACTTTTATGAAGGGACTAATCGGTGGTTTGGTATTGGTTGCTTTTATCTTTCTCAGGAGTGGAGATAATCCCCTGAATGCACAATCAATCAAGGGGAAAAGTATACGAACCCATTCCCTGAAACTTACGAAAAAGAAAGACATGCCTACAGGGTCGGACAGCATTCCATTGATTTGTTTTCTGAGCCTCTGTCCCTATAATGAGTCCTCAGAAAAAGTCAAAAGTGCTTTTGACTTTTTACAGGGTGTCAGGGAATACAGAACGGAATTTGTTTGTTTAAAAGATATCCGAAAGAAAATGAAGCAGGTAAACCGGTATTCAGTTGTCTGGATCCACCGGCCAGACACCACTGAATTATCTGCCGGCGAAACCACTCCTGAATTGCTGGATATTCTTAAGTCGTACATTGCGCAGGGAGGTAATGTATTGCTGACGCAGCAGGCGTTCCATTATATCAATGAACTTGGACTTGAATCTGTAATTCCCCAGGACAGCACCAAGAGATGTATCGATGATGGATATGGAAGAAGACTTGGTGTCCATTCCTTCCGCGGACACCCGCTGTTCAATGGATTGAACGGTGGATCCTATCTTCTCCGTCCGCAGAGAGATATGACAACCCGGATAACCGGTTTCTTCGGGAATAGCAAACCGGCAGAAGGGAAAGTCGTCGCAGTTGATTGGGATTATATATTTATCAGGGAAGAGTCAAAGCTAATCTTGGAATATAACTTCAATAAAGGGATGGTCATTGCCGTCGGAGGATATATCGATTTTGTTGAAGGGAATATAAACCGTCAGCATCTGGAATTATTCATCAGGAATTCTTTCCATTATCTGACCGGTAAGGATCGTGAGGGTGGCAAATGGTACTGGGATTATTCTCCAGACCGGGTCTTTCAAGACACATGCAGGATTGCCATCGCACCGGTTATCAGAACTTCCTCCGGTACCGACGATTGGAATGACAAGAATGAAGCTTTAACATTAACCAGGGAATCTGCTTCAGGGAATTATTTTGATGTGGCCGGTGAAAGATTGTTGACGATGGGAACAGAAAACGGAGGGATTGAAGAGGTCTGGTCTCATCCGTTCATGGCATTCAGGGATTATGAGACCGGTATCTGTTTTGGTGATCGCGACACCATCTTCTGGTTGAATAATGAGCATCCGGAAATCGAAGTTCATCCCGGTTACTTCCTCCGGAAATATAAGTTTCCGGGAGCTTTCCTGAAAGAGATCATCGTTAACGATCCGGTCGATCCTGCCGGGGTCGTCCATTACGAGTACAAAGGATTGAATAAGGCAGAGATTATACTAAAATTCAGGACAAATTTCAGATGGATGTGGCCCTATTCCGATAAAGTGACCGGGAGTATAAGCTACTCCTGGGATTCTGTTTCATACGCATTTATATTCCAGGATAAATCGAAAGATCTTAATCTGATCATCGGGTGCTCACGGAAACCCTTGGAACAGATATCAGGACAGTTTGAGAAATTTTCGGAAGAGAGTTCAGACCGGAAAATAGTCGGAATACCAACCTCTGAATTTACGGCCTCTTCCGTTCTCCGTTATTCACTTTCTGATACCGACTCAATAGATCTTATTTACTGTGCGACCAACGAGGGATTATCAAAGACTGCTGAAATTTATCAAAAGTCGGTGTCTGAACCGTACCGGATATTTGAAAATGCCGTGAATCATGTCGACGAGTTGGTTTCAAACCGGCTGATGGTTACCTCACCCGATCTGAATTTCAATAAAGGATACCGGTGGGCATTGATCGGGACCAATCGTTTTATGGTCAATACTCCGGGAATGGGGAGATCTCTTGTGGCCGGTTATTCCACTACACGTCGCGGATGGGACGGCGGACATAAAGTTAACGGGCGTCCGGGATATGGATGGTATTTCGGGCGGGATGGCGAATGGAGCGGATTGGCATTACTGGATTATGGAGATTATGAAAAGGTCAAATCAGAACTCATTTTTTTCAACAAGTACCAGGATTTGACCGGCAAGATATTCCATGAAGCAACCACTTCGGGTTTTATTCACTATGATGCTTCCGATGCTACTCCCTTGTATATCCTTCTTGCGGGAAGATATTTCCGCTTCAGTAATGATACAGCCTTTATACGCAAAACATGGCCAAATATTAAAAAAGCGATCGATTTTTGTTTTTCTACCGATACAGATCATGATCATCTTATCGAGAATACGAATGTCGGGCATGGATGGGTCGAAGGAGGAGAACTCTACGGCTCTCATGCTACCTTGTACATGGCCGGTTGCTGGTCGGCTGCACTTGCTGAAGCAAGAAATATGGCTTTGTTTGTTGGCGATCAGGATGCCTGGAGGTATGGTTCAGAATCAGAGATAGTTAAAACAATCATCAACACAGATTTTTGGGATGATCGTAAGCAATTTTATTCCTATGGGAAGAACAGGGATGGCTCATTCCGGAATGATCCCACGATTCTTCCGGCAATACCTATGTACTTTAAATTGGCGGAAAAAGATAAAGCCGGACCCGTTCTGAGGCAATACGCTTCCAATCCGTTTTCGACCAACTGGGGAACCCGTATCGTACGTGATGATAGTCCCTATTTTAATCCCCGGGGGTATCATTACGGAAGTGTCTGGCCTCTGTTTACCGGATGGTGTTCTCTGGCTGAATATGCCTATGGAAATTATCATCAGGGATTCACGCACCTGATGAATAATCTGAACGTTTATAAACAATGGGGATTGGGTTTCGTAGAAGAGGTCATCAACGGCTCTGAATATGAACCTTCAGGGGTTTGCCCGCATCAGTGCTGGTCGGAGACAATGGTTCTTCAGCCAGCTATTGAAGGTTTACTGGGACTTGATATTAATGCCCAGGAAAACAAGGTCATCCTTTCACCACAAATACCGGCAAACTGGGATTCATTAGAAGTTGATAATATCCGGATAGCCGAAAAGTCAATGAGTTACACGTATACACGGAAAAACAACATCATTCAGTTTCGGTTTACCCTGATTGGCGGATCCCATACAAACATTCATTTTATGCCATTTTTTTCCGCAGGTACACAATTCAGAGAAGTTAAGCTTAATGGGAATGATGTGCCCTTTACCGGTTTTTCGACAAAGCAATCTTCTGCCTTATACGTGCCGTTTGAACTTGAAGGAGAAGCGGTAATTGATGTTGAAACAGCCAGGGGAATATCTGTAGTCCCCGTTGTTAATGATCCTAAACCGGGCAGCTCTTCTGCAGGGCTGCGGATCCTATCGGCTAAACTTTCAGGTAAAGAATATGTTATTGAGCTGGAGGGAACCGCAGAAACCAGTGAAGTTATTCAGGTCTATTGCAGTGATCATGTGATCAACCGGATTGAAAATGGCACGTTGATCCGGAAAAACGGATCGATTGTAGAAGTGGGTATTGATTTTCCTTCAGGCGGACAAAAATACGCTCAGAAGACACTTAAGGTCATTGTTAATTAGCGAATCAGTTCATTTATCCATTACTTTGAAATATTTTTTCAAATGAAGCGGATTCTTCCAACGTTATTTTTACTCTGGATAGTGTCAATTGGGTTATCCCAGCAATTTAAGATTGTTCAGGATTATATGCGTATCGACGCAAAGGCGGATGATCCATTATACACCACCTATGCTGCTGCCATGTCGCGGTCAAGATTATATGGTGACAAAGCTTATAAACTGGATTATTACTCGGATTGCAGAACTGTCAGTTATTCAAGTGACAATGCCGGGGAGATGTTCTGTATATGGAAAGTCGACGAGGTCGTTATTGACCGGATCGCTGAATTTTACAAAAAGCCGGTAGTGAATTTTTCATTTCCCGATATGGCAGTTATGGAGTACGAACCTTTCCGTGGAATCAGGGTGAAAGAGACTTTTTTTGTGTATAGTTCGACAATCTCACTTGTCGATATGGAAATCAGAAATACAGACGGAATTCCTCATGAAATTGCAATTTATCCAATCCTGAGAATACCAGATGATTCGATGAACATAGTGCGGTTTGATAAAACCTGTGAAGGATATATTACGAACCATAATGAAAACCCCTACCGCTTGATCAGCAGTTTAAATAAAGATTACGGATATCCGGTCAAGCTTCGGGACATCTTTACCGCTTCCCCCGGAGTCTATTCCTATGGAGGATATCCGGGAAATTTCGGTGACTTTTACAATATCATTAAAACGGATTTTTATTCGGATAAAAGGACAGATTCTTTAAACTTGAAAAATACTGGTTATGTTGATTATATATCATTACATTTAAAGAAAAGGTTTAGGTCAAATGAGACTGTCAATTTCAGATATTTAAGAGGTGTTCAGGGGCAAAATGAAGATGAATATTCTCTTCTCCGTCAAATCGATTCGTTGAAAAATATCATGTTGAAAACCTATTTTGAGGATAATCTGATCCTCTTTTCCAGGATTCCGAAGTTAAGTTTCAAGAACAAAAGTGAGAAAATTACCTATCTGGGTGCCTTCAACCTCGCCCGGGGTTGCATGTATCCCGCTTCAGGTAAAACCAGCCATAACCATTACGTTTTCTCACGCAATCCTTTGTGGGGATGGGGGCATGGTCATCAGGTACTGCACGAATCGCTGAGCATGCTGGCATATGTATATCTTGATCCGAAATCGGCCGAAGAATCACAACGAGTATATATGGAGCAGCAACGGGATGACGGTTTGATCGCCTATCGTCATGGCCCCAGGGGAAGACAGGATTATCCGCATAAAAACATGCCGACAACATCAGCCCCATTCTTCAGCTGGATTAACTGGGAAATCTATAAGGTCAGTAAGGATAAGGAATTCCTGATGGAGGCCTATCGCTCAGGAACAAAATATGTGAATTGGTTGATCAGGAACCGTGATGCCGACCAGGACGGAACGTTTGAATGGGGTCCTTATGGAATCATTGAGAATGTGAGGGATTGGTACAATGCTGTTTTTCAGGTATCGGCTGAACGGTACCTTGATGTTGACAAGGAAGATATTTCAGATGAATTGGAATGCCTGGATCTTACCTTAATGGTTATCAAGGAGGAAAGATCACTTTCAAAGATCGCAAAAGAACTTGGCAAAGACCAGGATGCGGGAAACTGGCTCGACTTGGCAGAAAAGACTTCCAGGCTTGTTAATGAAAGGATGTGGGATGATTCATCCGGATTTTACTACTCGGTAAACAGAACAGACCATACCTTTAAATTTATGACCCGTGATCTGCGACATCAGGAGATTATCGGATTTCTTTCGTTATGGGCAGAGGCAGCTCCGAAAGAGAGGGCTGAAAGAGTGATACAGACATTAACGGATTCAACAAAATTCTGGAGAAAATACGGAGTTCCCACCCTATCTGCACAAGACCCATGGTACAGCCCATATGTTGATTATTGTTGTAAGTGGAATGGCCCCGTTTGGTTACTGTGGGATTATATGGTTTATGATGGCCTGAAAACGTATGGTTATCATGATCTTGCCCGAAGGCTGGCATTAAAAATGGTTGATTGTGTAACTGTTCAGTTATCCAAAAATCACAATTACTGGGAATCATATAGTCCTGATTATGAAGTATTAAATTGTCCTTCAAATTACATTTGGGATGCGATCATTGCAAAACTCATGATTGAAGAACATAAGAAATAGTAATTTTACACGTTCCACCGATAACGTTTATTGAAGGTGACCTTCAAAACATAGTTTATGTAAACCGTCCATGATAATAGTGGATATTTGATTTGACCATTGAATAAAATTTATTGACCAATGAAAGGTACAAAACCAGTAATCAGATTTATTCTTTTATATATTTCTTTTATATTCCTTAATGCCTGTAATCCAGTTAACCGGGTTGATCTGGAACGCTTAATCTCACCATCGGCTTTACCTTATTTAAAGTCAAGTAAACTGATCCAGGTATCGAGTTATGATACTACCGGTGGAAATAATGACAGGATCTCGATCCCCCGGGGTAAAAATGCCACTCTTTTAGATGTTGACGGACCCGGAATGATCAGCAGGATATGGTTCACTATCGACTCACGGGACCCATATTATCTCCGAGGGATCGTGCTTAGAATATACTGGGACGATGAGCCAAATCCTTCGGTTGAAGTGCCTTTTGGAGATTTTTTTGGAAATGGTTTTACCTATAAGCCTTACAATTCGGAGTATCTGGGAATGACAAGCGATGGTTTTGTGTGCTATTTTCCAATGCCGTTTGAAGACCATGCCAGGATAGTGATTACCAATGAAACCGTGCAGGAGATTACTGCATTTTATTATCAGATAGATTATCATAAGTTTGAAGGAGCCATGGATCGCGATATCGGATATTTTCATGTTTTCTGGAAACGCAATATCTGCACGAAATACGATTCAAATTACATTGTACTCAATGCAACCGGTAAAGGTCATGTCGTGGGAGTGAATCTGAACGCACAGTCCTATGATGGCAGTTTCCGGTACCTGGAAGGAGATGAAAAGATATATGTTGATAATGAGAAGAAACCCTCCATACAGGGTACCGGAACTGAGGATTATTTTTCAGGAGGATGGAACTTTAGCCATAATGAATTTTCCGGACCTTATAACGGCCTCCTATACAAGGATGATTCGCTTGGAATAATATCGGCCTACAGGATGCATATTCTTGACCCAATCCCATTCAGGAAATCAATTAAATTCACTTTTGAGCATGGACATGGAAATGAGGAGACTGCCGATTACAGTAGTACCGTATACTGGTATCAGGTTGAGCCTCATAATGCGTTTCCACCTTTTCCATCGTCCGGACAACGAATTCCATTGAGGATTGTGAAACCGGCCAAAATAATTAAGGCCGATAAATTAAAACTTTCACTTGGTGGATTGAAATCCTTCCAGATGGACATGAAGGATTACGGAGCTGAATGGACAGAAAATAAACAAACAGTTGTTGAAGCCTTTAAAGGATCTGCTTTCAGGATCCTGATACCTTACCTTAAAGAAGTAGGTTATAATCTTGATCTGTACTATACAAAGGGTCCTGAGTATGGGGATGCAGAGGTCTACCTTGGAGAAGAAAAAATCGGGGATATCACAGGTTATTCTTCATCGGTAATGCCAGACGGGAAGATCTCTGTCAAAAATATAAAGAATACCGGCAGTTCACTGGAATTAAATATTATAGTTTCGGGAAAAGATTCTAATTCCTCGGGATACCGCATCGGGATCGACGGAGTGTACCTTGAACCAGAACGGACTTATATACCTGAATGGTTTATTCTTGGCCCTTTCCCAAATAAAAGAAAGGACGAAAATACCCGCCTGGGACTTGATTATACCTACCCGCCCGAAATCAATATTGAGCTGAAAAAACAGTATGGAGGCGTTGGAGGGAAACCTATTCGCTGGCAATACGTACAAACACCAGAGAATGGTTATATTTCATTGACGGATAAGATGATCCCGAACGAATCGGTTGTGAGCTATGCCGTAACGTACATCTACTCCACATCACCTTATCAAGTCATATTTTTCATTGGATCAGATGACGGATGTAAAGTTTTTTTTAATAACAGGGAAATCTACAAGTACTCAGGGATCCGCGTTGCTGAACCTGATCAAGCGGAAATGATCTTAAATGTCAAACCGGGATGGAACAAATTGCTCTTGAAAATAGAAAATAATTATGGAGGGTACGGCTTTTATGCACGAATGCTTGATCCTGATAAATTCCTGAGAGTTAATGCAAAACAGGAGAAACCATGGAAAAAAAATGAATAGATTTTTACAGCATGTTGTTCGGAATTGTATTGTATTAGTAGTGTTGACAATTGGGTTGACCTGGCAACTGAATGGTCAGAGAGTGGTTAAACCGGCAAATACTATTCCATCTGATTTTTGCATCTCACCGATGGAAATGAAACTGTACAGGATGATCAATGACTATAGGAAAAAGTTTAATCTCCCCCCTATTCCCCTTTCTAGATCACTCTCTTACGTAGCTTCTTGTCATGTGAAGGATTTATTATTAAATCCTCCCGAAGAGGAATCATGCAATTTTCATTCATGGTCGGGCAACGGACCCTGGAAGCAATTCTGTTATCCGCGGGATGAAAATAAGAAAAATTCAGTCTGGGATAAACCTAAAGAGTTCACAACGTATAAAGGTAAAGGTTACGAAATCGTCTATTGGGAGAATAATTCAGTAGTAATAGACAGCGTTATCTCATTCTGGAAATCGATTCCATATTTCAAGAGTTTTTTAATGAATAATGGGAAATGGCAGGGTAAGACATGGAAGGCCATCGGAATAGGTATTTTTGAGAATTTTGCCTGTGCATGGTTTGGTGAACTCTCTGATCAGGAAGGTCCTCCGGCGGTTTGCGGAATCTATAAAGAGCAAATTCCTACGGACTCCTCAAAAAGTAAACCGGTGAAAGAGAATTCGGCAGCCATATCAAAAGCTGATATAAAGATTAGTAAGACCGCAAGCAAAGATAGTGCGACAACTGGGACCCTGTTGACTAAACCGGAACGAATTGATGGAATAAACGGGAAGGTTTATGTTATTGTCAAGAGTCAGATCCCTTTAGCTGAGGCACGTCAGTTACTTCCCGGAATCAGGAAAAAGGGTTTCCAGGATGCTAAGATCATCATTCTTGGGAATAAAGTACGTATTTCCGTTTTTGAATCTGTCAGGAAAACGGAGGCCGAGAACAAACTCCGTGAAGTGAAAAAAGTATATAAGGATGCCTGGCTGTTGAAGAACTAGTTGCCTGAATGACTACTCTCCACATCCTTGACACAACGAAATCCAACTGTAGCATTCCTATCAAGTCCAGGTCCGATTAGTAAAAGCATCTCCGGATGATCTGCAGGTAATGGACCTCCCGTCACATACCAGATACTTGATGTCGGATGGTAATAACTTCCACCTCGGATGATGTTATAATAATAGCACCCGTTAAAATAGATATCATTTGTCATCTGCCATACGTTACCGATCATATCTTCGACTCCGAACGGACTGGCTCCGTTTGGATGTAAAGTAACCGAAGTGGAATGGTTAAGGTTGAAGTTGCATAACGTTGAATCCATCCTGCTACCCCATGGATATTTACGAGATTCCGGTCCCTGTGCGGCATATTGCCATTCAATTTCTGTCGGTAAACGTTTTGATGACCATCTAAGAAACGCTTCAATATCATCTCGATTGATATAGACAACCGGGCAATCCTCTTGTCCCGGTGGCGGATATCCATTGATCCAGTGCTTTAAATAGTTCACCGTATCTTTCGGGGTATAGGAAGTCTCATTCACAAACACTTCCCATAACCGGTTTGTCACGGGATATCTGTCGATGAGGAATTTTTTCATGGTTACTTCGATGGGTTCCCGGTAGTCAGGGAATGGAATAAACGGATCGAGTGTTTCAGGATCCCGTTTCGTATAAAATTTAAATTTTCCAGCAGGGACGATTACCATGTCGGGGGGGACATCTTTTGCAGGAACAGTATTCTGGAATGAGGAGATCAATCGTGGCAAATTCCCTGTTGCTGTGAATACCCTTTCATCAAGTAATTCATTCTTTCCGAAAAGTTGTACGACAATTTTTTCTGTCGCATCTCCAAAAACCTCACGAAAAGGGATCTTTTCACCTTCTGTTGAAAATGATATTCCTTTAGACGCATAGGTAGGATTTCCTCCTGTGACGATGATCTTATCTCCGGCAACGGCTTTGAATTCCAGTGAATCATTCGTTATTACGATTTCGAGCAACTCAGGAAAAAAGGCCACACAACCAACACTTCCTTCCATTCGTGAATTGAGCCAGGACCGGTCAAACGGTTGAATATTCAACGGGATGACCACTTTACCATCCTTCTGTACAGTATCCACTTCTGTATGATTCCATAAGTCGACGGCATGCAACCTGATAGATTCATGAGAATCTGATATACCTGCAGGAAAACTATCCAGTTCAAATAATGGTCCGGTACAGCCCTTCGGATTATTGCTATAGATGGTATAAAGAATTTTCTGTTCAGATTTCCACCGGTTGATATAGATCGAATCGATTAACGTCGGAAGTAATGGCAACCATTTAATATCATGAAATACCCCATCGTTTTCCCGGAGAATTTTTGTGGTCTTTCCCATGAATTCAAATTCTTCCCTGATCCAGGAAGGACGTCCCGGACGCATCGTATTAATTTCAACCCCATAACCATTAAAGAATGAAATGGCTAATTCGCGATGTAAACGATCATCAGCGAGCTGGAGAACTCTGAAAATGGCAAAGTCAGGTTTGATAATTTTGTTCAGGTTCAGGGGCGGAGGCATGACCAGGGCATCGTGAACTCTTCCCGAAACGATTCCCGGCATGTCCTTCGGAATCGCCATTCCTTCGCTGTACATGATGATACCGGGTTTAACCCTGTCTGCAGTTTCTTGTAATTCGGTACTCGACGCTCCCCTGGTATCCAACACCACTCCATCGGCATTGGTTGCCCTTAAAAGATCTTCCATCCCTTTCATCTGGTCTTCCTTACGGGTTCCTTCATCCCAGGGATTGTATGAGATAAAATATCTCTTGCCGAGTTTATGGGTATAGTCGACCTGATTCCTTATTTCTGAAAGACCTCCCGGTAGATCCCGGTACATATCCCATTGATTGCGCTGATCCAGACCAAGTCTTGGCCATGTCGGCCAAAGGGTATAAATATCATATCCTCCGGTCAATGTATCGAATTCGCGGAAATTCTGATAGAAGTTATATTTTCTGTCGGCGTAGTCATAGAATTTCGTATCCCATGCAAATTGAAGCAACATGATATAAGCACTTTTTATCCATTTCAAATCGTTGCGCTCGAACATTTTATTGTCAAAAGTGTCCAAATCGTAGAGCCAGCGATCCCGAAACATCATCCTTAAGCCTTCTTGCCAATCATCCTTATGGACATCAAAAAACAGATTGTATTCAACCCATCCACCAGGTTTAAGGGTGACTGCCCAGCGATCCGTTACTGTCTTGTCTTTATCCCTCATACCCCTTCGCGCCAATCCCGTCAATGAAAGACCGGCATTGATTTTAAAATCAGAAAAGCCCAGATGCCATAAGTTATCGGGCAAAACTACCCCGACCGGACCGACCCCCGGACGGAAAAGCTTTGACCGGCATAAGTATTGCGGCCATTTCTTTGTCCCTTCAGCGGTAATATATACTTTATCAGTTCCTTCCCCGAGGGGAACCAGGTTTTCAATCTTGTGATTTCCTCTCCCATTATTTGTAAAACGGATTGTAAATTTCAAGCCCGGTTGGAATTTCCTGTCAAGACGGACAATCCCGACAATGCTATCAGCAATTATAAACCTGATTTCATCTTTTTCATACAGCGGCTTTGAACAATAGGAATTGTAAAAAGCGCTGTCGATAAGCACGGAGTAGAATGGAAGTTCATAAGGTAATGCTACGTTAATATCCTTACTGAGTGTAATTCCCTGAACGGTAAATGATTCCGGTTGGTTAAACCGGAGTGACTGAAGTAAGGATTGCCCGGATCCGTTGAAGAAAAACGAACATAATAATAAAATTGTCAACTGGATCCGGCTCATTCTTTTGAATTATAGATGGATGATCAGATGGGTCAAACTTTTTCATAAAACAGATCCCGTTGCGCGAATGCATGCTCATGCTCAAGGAGCCATTTTTTCCGTTTTATTCCACCTCCATATCCGACAAGCCTACCATCAATTCCGACCACCCGGTGACAAGGAACAATGATGGAAACAGGATTGGTGCTGTTTGCCCCTCCGACCGCCCGGACCGCTTTTTTGTCGCCGATCCTGCGGGCAAGTTCCAGATATGAGATGGTTTTTCCATAGGGAATTTCCAGGATTTTTTGCCAGACTTTAATCTGAAACGGAGTGCCTTGAAGATCGAGTCTGAGAGAAAAACTGCTTCTGGTCCCGCTGAAGTATTCATTCAGCTGGTGAACAGCGTCCTTTAAACAGGCAGGGACATTGTTCGTTTTTACACGAAAATCAAGGAAATAAAGGCTTTGGATGCCATTTTCCGAACCGGTCAGCTCCATGTAACCTACCGGTGTTTTCAGGAATGCGCGTTTTATGGTATTCATATCATTCGTGTTTGGCTTTTTTCGATTTTCTTGATAAGAAAAGCATCAGCAATCCAAAGACAAGCATACCAAGACCGGACCAGAGATTTATATTGATCCCGAGTGACCGGCTATAGAGCAAAGCATCAGAATCGGTAAATAATCCGAAAAGCGTCAGTAATAGCCCCATGATGCTGAACATTAATCCGATCGGTAGTTTTATATCTATACCCATGATGATTTGAAGGAGTTATGATTTAAAGAATTTTCAATTGTCTGAAATGAACATGTCGACATTTTTTGATTATTTACCAGAAGATGATCGTTAAGATTATCACCAGGATCATGACAATGATCGCCAGTGTTGACGAACGTTTATACCAAACAACATTTTCTTCCTTAAGTTTTGGGGTGAGTGAATAAACCAACCCCTTCAGTTCTTCATCCGTTTTAATCTTACGTGTGAGCAGGGAGAGGATAACCGTCGTTACGGTACTGGTGGAAAACGCAAATATTGCAGTCCAGAAGTTCTGTGCCATCTCAACAGGATATATATAACCTGTCGCCAGCCAACCCCCTTTAACCAGTGTATCGGCACCTTCGGGAATCGTCAGACCATGATGCAAAAGCGCGACCAGGAAACCGGCAAGCAATCCGGTAAAAGCAGCATGTCCTGTAGTTCGTTTCCAGAACATTCCCAGAAAGATCACGGCGAACAAGGGAGCATTGATCATGGAAAATATGGTCTGGAGAAAATCCATGATATTGCCGAACATGCTTGCAAGGTATGCAGCTCCGATACTTATTACAACTCCAAAGATTGTCGCCAGCCGTCCCATTCTTAAATAATGTTTCTCATCCGTTGCCTTGTTTCCGCTTACCGGACGGATATAGCTCTGGTAAATGTCGTAAGTCCATACCGTATTAAAAGCCGAGACATTCCCGGCCATTCCCGACATGAAAGAGGCTAACAGGGCTGTAATTCCCAGACCAAGGACACCGGAGGGAAGATACTGTTTGAGGAGCATAATAATGGTATAATCCCAGATCGGCTGTCCTGCTTCATTTAGAGGGAGATTGAAATTTTTTTCCGGCAGATTCATCAAAACCAGTGCAGCTATCCCGGGAATAATGATCAGGAAAGGAATAAACATCTTTGGGAGGGCACCGATAAGCGGAGTATTTCTGGCCGCCGTTGTCGATTTTGCGGCCATGGCTCTTTGAACGATCAGAAAATTAGTGCACCAATACCCGAAGGAGAGAACAAATCCAAGACCGGCCAGAATGCCATACCATTCAACTCCCAGCGGATTGGCCCTGGCAGCACCGGTGTATTTCCATGTTGTGGTCCATGCATCGGAAGCATAACCTTTTGAAGAAACGATCGGAGCAAGTTGCTCCTGTAACCCACTCCATCCTCCAAGATCCTTTAAACTTAAAAAAACAATAGGCAACAAACCTATTACAATGATAAAGAATTGTAGAACTTCATTATAAATTGCAGAGGATAATCCCCCCAGATAGGTGTAACCAAGGACGATGGCGGCAGAGAGAAGGAGACTCAGATGAAAATTCCATCCAAGAACTTTTTCCATCAAGATCGCAAGGGCATACATGGAAATACCTGATGCCAGGATAGTCATAACGGCAAATAAGATCGCATTCAGACCGCGGGTCTTTTCGTCGTACCTCAGTTTCAGATATTCGGGAACCGATCTGGCTTTTGATCCATAATAGAAGGGCATCATGAAAATAGCCAGGAAAACCATGGCAGGAATGGCTCCTACCCAGTAAAAATGCGCTGTGAGCATGCCGTACTTTGCTCCGGAACCCGTCATCCCCATCACTTCAAGAGCTCCAAGGTTGGTCGAAATAAAAGCCAACCCTGCAACCCATGCAGGCATTGAACGGCCTGCTTCCAGAAATGTATTGGCATCTTTCATGAAACGCTTTAATGCCCATCCGATGCCAAGTACAAAAACAAAATAGATGATCATGATCAGATAGTCGATCCAGCTTAACGGGAAACCTGCATTCATAAAAAGGGTGCCTTAAGTTTCTAAAAAATCTATTAAACAGGTTTATAAAAAGTTATCTTATGCAAATTTAAAAGGATATTTCAATGAATGGCTATCTTTGTAAACCTAAAACATCTCAGAAAAAAACTCGCTTGAAATACCCACATCAAAAAGATTCGTTCAAACTACAGATGATTATCATGGGGATTCCATGTGACCATTGAAATTGAATTCGTTACACCATGAAAACCGGACAATTTGTTATTTTCTTTACCATTGTTCTTGTGGTCTATGGGTCTGTAAATGCCTATATCTACCTTAGAGGTTACCAGGCTTTACCTTCGCACAGCAATTACAGATTATGGTATGCTATTTGTTTTTGGGCTATTGCCTCCTCATTTATACTGGCAAGATTTTTAGGACAGGCATATCCATGTCTCTTATCCTGCATAATTACCTGGATTGGTTCCTTCTGGCTGGCATTTATGCTCTATTTTTTCATTTTCATTCTTGTCATTGATATCGCCCGGCTTTTTAATTATTTCCTTCATTTTTTTCCTTCGTTTATCTATATCGATTATCAGAAATCAAAGCTTGTACTTTTCTGCATCGCACTGGTATCCGTGAGTATATTGGTTGCTTCCGGGTTTATCAATGCCCGTAATGTAAGGATCAAAGAGCTTGCCATGAATATTTCCAAAAGGGTCGGAAATAATCAACTTGTAAAGATGGTTATGGTATCCGATGTTCATATGGGAAATTTGATCGCACGGAGAAAAACAGCGAAACTGGTCAGGGAAATAAATGATCTAAAACCGGATATCGTTGTTTTTGCCGGAGATATCGTTGATGAGGACCTCTCTCCCGTAATTAAAAATAATCTTGGTGAAGCGCTCAGCAGGATAGAATCGCGGCTTGGGGTTTATGCCGTTCCCGGGAATCATGAATACATCGGAGGTGCCGAACCCGCCATCAAATATCTGAAGGAACATGGAATCATCATGTTGCGCGATACTTCTGTTCTGGTTGATAATGCATTTTACCTTGTCGGTCGTGATGACCGGGATAAATACCGGTTTACCGGAAAGAAAAGGAAAGAGCTAAAAGAATTACTTTCCGATACCGATAAATCGTTTCCCCTCATTCTTCTGGATCATCAACCTTTCAACCTCACAGAATCCGCCACCCTGGGTGTTGACCTTCAATTATCCGGACATACTCATCATGGGCAGCTATTACCCTTCAACTGGATAACGAATGCCATGTACGAAATCAGCTGGGGAAGCCGGAGGATCGGGGAAACGCAGTTTTATGTATCCTGCGGATTCGGAACATGGGGACCTCCGGTAAGACTTGGTAACCGGCCTGAAATAGTTTTAATCAACCTTTCTTTTAACTGATCCTATGATAAAGCAATTTGTAAATACCCATTTAATATCCCTGCTCTTTTTGCTTTTAATTATCATTCTTCTTATGGTTTTTTTAATTCCTTTTTCATCGAAAGAACCTGTCACTGTGAAGAAAAATGCGGTTGAGAATAAAATGATATACAACCTGAAGATCGACACCCTCGATATCGAATATGGCAGTGTGGAAAAAAATCAGAATCTGTCATCTATTCTGAACCCTCATGTCACTGCTCAGATGATCGACCGGATTGCAAGGGAGACCAGGGATGTCTTTGATGTCCGGAAAATCCGTTCCGGAGGGAAGTATGCCCTGGTCAGGTCAAAGGATTCACTGCGGAAGATCCAATATTTCATTTATGAACTTAATGATGTGGATTTTATAGTGTATGATTTCAAAGATTCTTTCCGGGTATTTAAAGATCATAAAAAAGTGACAAAGATGATCAAGACCGCATCCGGCATCATAACGAGTTCACTGTGGAATACCTTCTCGGAAAATAACCTGGATGTCAACCTTGGAATGAACCTGGCTGATATTTATGCATGGACTGTCGATTTTTACGGACTGCAAAAGGGAGACCGTTTCAAGGTGATCTATGAAGAGTATTCTGTTGAGGGTGTTGTTATAAAGACCGACAGAATACTTGCCTCACTCTTCTCGAGCGGGGGTAAGGATTTTTACGCGTTCTATTTCGAACAGGGAGGGAAGGGCGAATATTTTGATGAGGCAGGGAAAAGTCTCAGAAGATCATTTCTTAAAGCCCCACTACGTTTCTCAAGAATAAGTTCGAGGTTCTCAAAATCAAGGAAGCATCCCATTCTCCGGATATCGCGGCCGCATTATGGAATTGATTATGCAGCTCCCCGTGGAACCCCTGTCGTTGCTTTGGGTGACGGAAAGGTTCTTAAGGCAAATTGGCATGGCGGGTATGGCCGTTTTATCAGTATCAGGCATAATTCGATCTATACAACCACCTATGCCCACTTATCCGCCTATGCAAAAGGGATAAAACCAGGAGTTCGTGTCAGGCAGGGTGAGGTGATCGGTTATGTCGGCAGCAGCGGACTTTCAACCGGAGCCCATCTTGATTTCAGGGTCTATAAAAATGATAAACCAACGGATCCTCTGAAAATGGAATCTCCGCATGCCAATCCGGTTGAACAAGCCAATATGGCAAGCTTTATAAAGTTTATGATGAAAATGAAAAAAGAGCTTGGTCAGGAGAGAACCGATTCTATTCCCTCTTAAAATATACGATATCCAAGGATCAGAGAGTATCGGAGATATCTTGAATGCAAATAATAGGGACAAGATAAATTCTTTTGCACCGTATAATAACGGAATTCTGCGCCAAACCGTTTCCAGTTAAATCCCCCTCCTATTGCAAAACAATTATCCCGGACAATTTTCATATCCGGGTAATCGAATAAATTTATTTCGGCATTCATTAAAACACCTATATAAGGAACGTAAAAAGCATCACAAAACAATTTCCAGTTCTTCCCCAGAAATACATAATACCTAACACCAACAGGGAATTCTATGGTATAAAAATGTACTGAGTTGTCAAAACCATTGAAGGAAGCAGAAGAATTATAGTACTGAAAAGTTGGTTCCAGCACAAGTCCGACTTTTTTATTTACATAGGGAAGGATCAATTCATTTTCCAAACCAATCCGGAAACTTACCGGATCATCAAATTTAAATTCTTCAGAAAACGTTACATTTTCGATAACTGAATATGTAGAATAATTCACTCCGGGGGTTATCCTTAAATGATAAGAGGGGAATTCTTTTTTTCTGGAATACACAACATACGGGTTACTGCCTGATTTATTGAAGTTTATAAAGTATTTTTTTAGGGAAACCTGGTCATAGTCCAACTCGCCGATTGAATTAACGGTCATATCTACGCTTCTTACATTCGACCATAATTGTTGCCGGAAAGAAGCATCTAATTTAACGGTGGATTTATCTCCTTTTTCAGGAAAATAATGCCGGAATATGAGTTGTTTTATCCCGGATGTATCCGTCTTGAAAAAGAACCGTTCCAGGGATTCCTCTTTATATTGATATAATGAGGCGGCTCCGTCGACAAGGACCAGAAGGAATAGCTTTTCCTCCGACCAGACAGGATATCTCTCTTCGGAATAGGATTCCTCAATATCTGGTGACCGGTCAATTTTAACGTCAGCACTGATATATCTATAACTATCATAGATACCAAACTCACGAACATGTATGGGACTTATTGTAATTATTATTGAGGTATCAGAACTTTTAAAATTGAAATCCCGGGGAGTTTTTCTCCAGCCGGTACTTTGAATGAGACCTTCCACTCTTTGATTTTCATTCGAGATATAGTATCCCTGGAGAAATTTATTCTGGGCTTCAGAAATAACTGAAATGATCAGACAAAGTAAAATAGAAAAACATATTTTCATGGGCAGGTAATTTAATATTGTAATAGTAAAATGGAGTATACATTATTGTCCTGATCAGGATAATACTTATAAGCAGAAATTACAAAGGAAGAGCAAATATATATAATATATTTAATCGTTGTATTTTCTATCGATTATTTCTTGCCGGGCACAGCTCGCTGTTTTCAAACCACTTGCACCTAGGCCGGCAGGATAAACACTCACAAACTGGTTCCTGATTTTTGACATGGTTCGTCCATGCAGGATCGGCAAGGTTCGGACGGCCCAAAGCGATGAAATCGGTCAAGTTATTTTCAATCAGGTACGATGCCCTTTCAGGGGTCTTTATTTCATTGACGACGATGACAGGTAAACCCACCTGTTTTTTAATCTCAGTTCCGCTGTAAACGATCCAGTTATAATTGAAATCCTTTGGAGGTCTTGGGAGATTAAGCAAGGTGCCTCCCCGTGAAACATGAAGTAGATCGATCCCTGAATTCTCAAGGTGCTGAGCTATTTTAATCCCATCTTCAAGTGCCGGTGAATTTGCACCCAACCTGTAACTTATCAGGAAATCCGGATTGCAGACTTTTTTAATTCCCAGGATGATCTCTGTTGCAAGTTTTGTTCGTCCCTTAAGATCTTTACCATATTCATCGTTCCGTTTATTGAAATTGGAACAGGCAAACTGGTTGAGCAGATATCCGTGAGCACCATGGAGTTCGATGCCGTCAAATCCGGATTTCTCAGCCCTGGCCGCCGCTGTTATAAACGAATCGCGTATTTCATTAATTTCTGCTGAGGTCAGAGCTCTTGAATGAGGATTTCTTTCATCTGCCGACGGACCAGATGCGACCGGATTAACGGCGGAAGGAGTCAGCAGACCTGCATGATGGATTTGTATCAACGAAAGGGCTCCCTGACTTTTGATAGCAGAAGCTATCCTGCGTAATCCTGAGATATGCGAATCATCCCAGATACCAAGCTGGAATGGATGGAGACGCCCCTCCTTCATGATGGCCGTTGCCTCAACAATGACGATCCCTGCCCCTCCCCTTGCGAATTCCAGGTAATGTTGAATATTTTTCTCACTGACATATCCCTCTTCAAGGGCGAAACCCGCGGAGACCATGGGTGGAACCACAACCCGGTTCCTGATATTATGTCCCTTGACTGAATAATCTGTGAATAGTGTTGTCATAGCTGAAAGGTTTATGGTTTGTTGATTTATTATTTTTCTATCTCCATGGTGGTCTGACGCGTAAAGGGATGTTCATTCTTCCACATTTTCCAGATCAGGAAAACCGGGAACAATGCCCAGGGAACATTGGCAATCAGTACAAGAAGAAGATTTTTTGCCGGAACCATTCCGAAAATCTCTTCACTGCAGATGATAAAAACATTGGTGAAGAGAATGGACATGATGATGATAGCCGGTATCCTTATCCACTCTTTTCCTTTGATGAATGCATAAATTGCCAGAGCATAGAATGGACCAAAGAGGACGGCATCCAGCCAGATGGTCGCTTTCCACCATGCCGGGCGTGCCATAAGAACCGGATCAAAAGAATTTCCCCACCAATGGACCATGTCGACTAAAAATGGAAGAGGCCAGACCGGATAGGTAAAATTTGAAGGATCTTTTATAACAAGCTGCTCAAGGTCAACAATATAGGTTATGAAAAACAGGTTTACACAGAAGAATGCCAGGTACAGGTAATCAACTTTTCGTTCTTTTAAGGGAATTGGATGTCTCAAGGGGTTGGTCATAGTGGTTCTGTTAAAAAATTAATTAATATTCTTCTGGAAATAATAGAAGGTGTAAATTTAGAAAGATTGCAAAAATGAGAAGAAAGTCTATACTTTTGTTGTTAAATAATTATTTTTCATGGGAGCAAAATGTAACTCATTTTTATTGTTATCAATCCTGATCTTTTTTCAATCCGGATGCAACAACCCGGGTGAAGGTACCGGAAAAGAGTATCAGGACTCAGTAAAACTCACGATAATGAAATCATATTTCGGAAAATCCGGGAACCAGGATGTTTCCCTTTATACTTTAACGAATGACAACGGAATCGTTATAAAGATAACCAATTATGGAGGCATTATTACGTCAATCCTGATGCCGGATAAGAAGGGTAAAACAGGTGATATTGTTCTGGGCTATGACAATCTGAACCAATACATTGAAAACAGTCCGTATTTTGGCGCTATAGTCGGGCGATATGCGAACCGGATCGCCAAAGGACGATTCACCCTGGATGGTAGAATCTATGAACTCGCAATTAACGACGGCGATCATCATCTGCATGGCGGAATCAAAGGATTTGATAAAGTAGTGTGGGATGCCATCGAGACAAAGGATTCCGCTCAGGTGGGATTATCGCTTTCTTATCATAGTAAAGATGGAGAAGAGGGGTACCCGGGAAATTTGGAAGTAAAAGTCACATATGCGCTTAACAACAATAATGAATTGAGAATCCTAATTGAAGCGGAGACCGACAAACCCACCCCCGTCAACTTATGCAATCATACCTACTTCAATCTCCGTGAGGCGGATACCAGTGTGCTCGGACATATGCTGACCTTATTCGCCGACAAATATACCCCCGTCGATGAGGGTCTTATACCAACCGGAAAAATTGCACCTGTTTCCAATTCGGCCATGGATTTCAAAACAGGGAGATCCGTGGGCTCACAGATCGGTCAAGTCAAAGGCGGCTATGATCACAATTATGTACTTCAGAAGAATCCGGGTGAATTGTCACTTGCTGCTATCTTATCCGATCCTGAAACCGGCAGAGAAGTGAAACTGTACACCACGCAGCCGGGATTGCAGTTCTACTCCGGAAACTTTCTGGATGGAACGATTACCGGAAAGGGAGGCAAAGTATATCGGAAACACTATGGATTATGTCTGGAAACCCAGCATTTTCCCGATTCCCCCAATCAACCCGGTTTTCCGAATGCAATTTTAAGACCCGGGGAAAAATTCTCTGAAGAAACGGTCTTTCAGTTTACCGTGATTAAATAAGGATAAAGGGTTGAACAACGTTACCTTATGCCTTGAGAATTCTTCGATCGCACCGGGATTTGAAGAACCTCGCGTTAAAACGCGAGGATTCTCCGATCCAAGCGGAATTTTTATTTTTTTGCAATGCGCTCGCGGGATTCAAGCTCTCAGTATTTATTCGGGATAAACGATTGTTCCGTCATAGGAGGACGGACATAGGAGTTTGTTCTCTCAAGTGGAGGAAGGATAATCGTTTCCCTGGGAACCTCTTCATATGAGATCATGCTGAGCAAATGGCTGATACAATTTAACCTTGCCCTTCGCTTATCATCCGCCAAAACAACGAACCATGGAGATTGTTTGGTATCGGTATAGGCAAACATCTCATCCTTCGCTTTTGAATAATCGACCCATTTTTCACGCGATTCCACGTCCATCGGACTTATTTTCCATCTTCTTGTGGGATCGTTGATGCGTTGCAAAAACCGGCGTTCCTGTTCTTTGTCGCTGACTGAAAACCAGTATTTGATCAGGATAATTCCCGACCGGATCAGCATGGTTTCAAAGTTCGGACAAGAACGTAAAAAATCCCAGTATTCTTCTTCCGTACAGAAACCCATTACTTTTTCGACTCCGGCTCGATTGTACCAGCTGCGATCAAACAGCACCATTTCACCGGCAGCGGGAAGATGAGCCACATATCTCTGGAAATACCATTGCGTTTTTTCCTTCTCGGTTGGTACTCCAAGAGCAACAACCCTGCAAATACGGGGATTAAGACTCTCTGTTATCCGTTTTATGGTACCACCTTTTCCGGCGGCATCACGCCCTTCAAACAGCACGACTACCCTTAATCCCTTATATTTGATCCATTCCTGGAGTTTAACCAGTTCGATCTGAAGTTTTTCAAGTTCTTCCTCGTAAAAGCTTACGGGAAGTTTGTCCTTAGGTTCTTCCACCGGATCAATAAGTTTTTCGGTTTTATTTTGTTCTTTTTCCTTCTCTTTTTTATGTCCCATACCAATTGAATTAAGAATGAAGAATTATGAATTTAGGATTTCAATGCGAATAGTTTTCAATTTCACGGACTCCATTGGAAGCTTGTGCAATATAAAACTCGGCAGTGAGACCTGTTTTTGAATGATAGCCCTCTCCTACCTGCTGAATGAACTTCCCGACAACATCCTCTTTGACCAGGTTGACCGAGCAACCGCCAAAACCTGCACCTGTCATTCGGGCACCAAGCACCCCGTTAATCTTTTGCGCTTCCTCAACTATGGTATCCAACTCAATACCCGTAACCTCGTAATTCTGGCGCAATGATTCATGGGATGCATTCATCAGCGCTCCGAATTGAAGCAGGTCACCTTTCATAAGCGAAGAGACGGCATTTTGTACCCGTTGATTCTCAGAAATCACATGCCTGGCTCTTTTCCGGATGACTTCATCGTGGATCTGATCCTGTAACTTATAAAATTGCATAAAGCTAATTTCTCCCAGTTTTGAAATCGGGAAAAACTGACTGATTGCAGTAACTGCAAGCTGGCATTCCGCAACTCTCTCATTATATTTTGAATCGGATAATCCCCGTTTCTTGTTGGTATTTGCGATCACAAGTTTATACCCGTTTAACATGAACGGTACGCGCTTATATTCCAGCGTTTTGCAATTTAAAAATAATGCGTGATCCCTGGAACTCAATCCGACAGCAAATTGATCCATGATTCCGCAATTTACTCCGGTAAATTCATTCTCCGCCTGGCGGGAAAGCTTGATCAGGTCGGTCATGCTTAATTCTTCAATATCTAAAATGTTTGCCAACGCATAAGCGGTGACCATCTCCAGGGAGGCAGACGAAGAAAGACCGGCCCCATCGGGAATATCTCCCGAAAAGAGTAAATCAAAACCCGGTAATTGAATTTTGCGTTGCCGGAATTCATTGAAGATACCAAGCGGATAATTCACCCACTCGTTACCGATCCGGGTCAACGGTTCATCCGATGGGATCACGGTACTGAATGTTTTATTGACTGAAGTCAGCCTGATCCTCTTGTCGTTATTTTTCCGGATCAATAAATAGGTGCCAACCTGTATGGCACAAGGCAAAACAAATCCATCGTTATAGTCCGTATGTTCGCCGATCAGGTTTACGCGTCCCGGGGCAAAATACAGTCCGGGTTGTTCATTGGGATTTCCGTAAAGCGAGAAAAATTGCTGATTCAGTTTCTTCAGGTCCATGATTGCCGTTTTATTCCGGTCGAAGATAATAAATATTTCCAATTATGGTATTTTTGTCAATCCTAATCTGATCAATCGATGCGAAAAGTCTATGGATTATTATTATCGTTACTATTCATACCGTTTGCAGGCTTTATGCAGGATATGAATAAATTTGATTTGGGCGGAGAGTGGAAATTCAGAAAGCAGGGAATGAACGAATGGCTGGATGCAAAAGTTCCGGGATGCGTTCACCTCGACTTGATGAGTCACGGACTTATCGATGATCCCTTTTACCGGGATAACGAATCGAAAGTACAATGGATAGGTGAAACCGGGTGGGAATACGAGCGGGAATTCAATATCACCGTGAAAGAACTTGCCTGGCGCCATATTGAACTGGTCTGTAAGGGTCTGGACACATACGCCAACGTATACCTGAACGATTCCCTGGTCATTGTTGCCGATAATATGTTCCGGGATTGGTACAGTGACCTGAGAGGTTACCTGAGATTTGGAAAGAATGTCATTCGGATAGAGTTCCCGTCGATAGTCAATGAAAATAAGTCGAGATATGACAGGATGCGGTTGAAATTCCCCGGCGACGAAAAAGTAGTCTGCCGGAAAGCCGCATATCACTTTGGTTGGGACTGGGGACCGGCATTGATCACCTGTGGGATATGGAGACCCATTTATATTCGTTTCTGGGATGATGCTAATGTTCTTGGGGTCCGTTATATTCAGAAAAGCCTCACCGATACCATGGCATTGATTACCGCGGAGGTGACGATAAATTCCAACCTGAAAGATTCGGTTAGGGTCGACATCTATGCTGACTCCCTGCAGGTTATCGGCGAAATGATCAAAACAGGAAAAAGTTCGGTTACTGTTTTCCGAAAGAATTTCACCATCAAAAACCCACAGAGATGGTGGCCTAACGGGATGGGAATGCCGGTATTGTACCGGATGGACCACGTGGTAACCCTTAATGGAAAGGTCGTTGGCAAAGGACAGCAGAAAATCGGACTCAGGACCATAACGCTGGTCGAGGAAAAAGATAGCATCGGAAGGTCCTTTTATTTCAGGGTCAATGGGATACCTGTATTTATTAAAGGAGCGAATTATATTCCACAGGATAATTTTCCGGCTAGGTCATCTGATTCGGCATACCGGGCCCTTATTACTGATGTGAAAGATGCGAACATGAACATGCTCAGGGTTTGGGGGGGTGGCATCTATGAGAAGGATATCTTTTATGACCTCTGTGATGAAAACGGGATCATGGTTTGGCAGGATTTCATGTTTGCCTGCGCCATGTACCCCGGCGATAAAGGATTTCTGAATAATGTCCGTGTTGAAGCAATTCAGAATATTGTGCGTTTGCGTCATCATCCATGCCTGGCTTTATGGTGTGGTAATAATGAAATTGATGAAGGATGGAAAAACTGGGGTTGGCAAAAGCAGTATAAATATTCCAAGTTAGATTCAATGACGCTTGTTGGTTATTACAAGACTCTATTTAATAAGATTATCCCTGATAATGTAGCAAAGTTCGATTCAGCGCGATCTTATATTCCTTCTTCTCCCCTGTTTGGGTGGGGACATAAAGAGAGCATGCTGCAAGGGGATTCGCATTACTGGGGTGTTTGGTGGGGAAAGGAACCATTTGGAATATATGAAGAGAAAGTCGGAAGATTCATGTCGGAATATGGTTTCCAGGGATTTCCGGATCTTTCGACCATCGACCGTTTCACACTGCCGGAAGAACGTCGCCTTGATTCTCCGGTAATGAAAATTCACCAGAAGTATCCCTCCGGATTTGAGGTAATCGACGAATATCTTTTACAGGATTATCACAAACCCAAGGATTTTGAATCCTATGCTTATGTCAGTCAGCTATTACAAGCAAAAGGATTGAAAGTGGCCATAGAAGCGCATCGCAGAGCGAAGCCAGTCTGTATGGGAACCCTTTTCTGGCAATTGAATGATTGCTGGCCGGTCGTTTCCTGGTCGGCCAGGGATTATTTCGGAAAAAAGAAAGCGGTTTTTTATTCAGTCCGGAGTCTTTATCAAACTTTCCTCGTTTCACCGGTCGTTGAAAAAGACCGGATCAGGGTTTATATTGTTTCAGACAGTATTAAAGCAGTGAAAGCCTTACTGCAAATTAAACTCATGGATTTTACAGGAAAAATCCTGTCGGAGGAAAAAATCCCGACATTAATCCAATCCGGTTCATCCCAGGTCTGTTTCGACACCTTACTGTCCTCCGTAGTATCGGTATATGATCCCGGGTCGATAATGTTGAAGACGGAAGTTATTATTAATAAAAAAAAGGTTTCCGAAGGTCTGCTGTATTTTGCCAGGAATAAAGAGCTAAATCTTTCCAAACCTGAATTTTCTGTAAGGTCATTTCAAATAAAAGATGGGACCCGTATCGAGATCACAAGTAATACCCTGGCAAAGGATGTATTCCTTTCGGTTCCGGGGTTTGAAGTTGATTTCTCAGATAATTATTTTGATCTGTCACCGGGTGAGAAAAAAATTGTGATTTTCACCTCGCCGTCGGTAATTAAGGACATTCGTACACAGATACAAATAAAATCGTTGTTCGACACCTATTGATCCGTATGTTAAAATTCCTTATCCGCATTTTACCTGTCCTGTTAATTCCTTCCATGGTACAATGCCAGGTTTCAAACCTGAAGGTTATCACTTTTAATATCAGGTATAACAATCCGAATGACGGGCCATTTTCCTGGGAACTCAGGAGACCTTTGGCGATCGACCTTATCCAACAGGAAGCCCCTGATATTCTGAACTTACAGGAAGCTTTGACCGGCCAGATCACCGACCTGCAACAGGCTTTACCGGGTTACCGCTGGGTTGGCGCCGGGCGGGATGATGGCAAGAAATCGGGAGAGTTCAATCCGGTTTTTTACAATGACATACGTTTTTTACTAAAGGGGAAAGGTACTTTCTGGCTCTCGGAAACCCCTGATAAACCAGGAACAAGATCGTGGAATTCGGCCTGTAACCGGATCGTGACCTGGGTAAAACTATACGACCGGCAATCCAGGAAAAAGATCTTTGTATTCAATACCCATTTTGACCACGCTTCAATGGAAGCCAGGAACCAAAGCGCCCATCTGCTGGTTTCTGCAATCAAACAGATTGCAGGGAAAAACTGGACCATTGTCACAGGTGATTTCAACGATACTGAAGGAAGCCAGATGTATAAGACTCTTACGGGAGGATTACCGGAACTGATTCTTTACAACACTTCTCATATATCACGCAATGAACCGGAAGGTCCATCCTATAGTTATGTCGGGTTCCCGTTCAATCCGCAGGAAGGAAATACCATTGATTTTATTTTTACAAAAAATAATAAATCTGCGACAGTCATCGAACACCGCGTCAGCACTTACAACTTCCAGGGGAAGTACCCGTCGGACCATCTTCCTGTCATTGCAACTTTTGAACTAAAGCCTAAAAAACAGAGATATGTATTGTAAAAAAATTACCTGGCTCTTCTTATCAATAACTATAGGTATATCTTCCTGTAATCGTGATCCCGACTCTCTGACAAGGTATGTCGACCCCTTTATAGGTACTGGAGGACACGGTCACACCTATCCGGGAGTCAGTTTGCCTTTTGGAATGATACAACTGAGTCCGGATACCCGGCTGGATGGTTGGGACGGATGCTCCGGCTATCATGCCGAAGATACTGTGATCTATGGATTCAGCCACACTCACCTGAGCGGTACGGGATGTCTTGACTACGGTGATATCCTGGTGATGCCGGTGACCGGGATCCCCGATATAAAGAATTATGCCTATGCGTCGGGTTTTAAGACTGCCTCCGAAGTTGCCCATCCAGGGTATTACAAGGTTTACCTTGATAAATACCAGGTCACTGCGGAGTTGACCGCCACGCTACGTACCGGGTTTCACCGGTACACGTTTCCGGAAAGCGAACAGTCGGATATCATATTCGATCTTAAACACCGGGATAAAGTGCTGGAATCCGGATTGAAAATCGTCAGCGACAATGAAATAGAAGGATACAGGATATCCCAGTCGTGGGCGCAGAAACAGATGATATATTTTGTGGCAAGGTTCTCAAAATCTTTTACCGCATACTCCTTGTTTGAAAATGATACGATGATCCCTGTGTCAAAACCGGCAGAGGGAACCAACATTAAATCCGTTTTTACGTTCCGAACCGGAAAAGATGAACAGATCTGTGTGAAGGTCGGAATTTCCGCGGTCAGTACCGAAGGCGCCCGGAAAAATCTCACCGCAGAAATTCCGGGTTGGAATTTCGGGGAGATCGCTGAAACTGCTGACCGGGAATGGAATAAGGAGTTGGGAAAGATCACCATCGAAGGGGGGACCAATGATCAAAAAGTGATCTTTTACACGGCGTTATATCATGCCCTGCTCAATCCCAATCTTTATACCGATACCGATCGTCAATACCGCGGTCGTGATCTTCAGGTTTATACAACTGGGAATTTTGATTACTATACCCTCTTTTCACTTTGGGACACCTATCGTGCCACCCATCCCCTGCTGACCATCCTCGATGAAAAACGAACGGGTGATTTTATCAGGACTTTTATTCAGCAATATCAGGAGGGAGGAATGTTGCCGGTTTGGGAACTGTCGGCCAATGAGACCGGTTGCATGATCGGATATCATGCCGTCCCGGTGATCTATGACGCTTATCAGAAGGGGATCAGGAATTTTGATGCCGGGAAAGCTTTTGAAGCAATGAAGAACAGCGCTGAGCAGGATCATCTTGGTTTAAGATATTACCGGTCGGAAGGATACATTCCAGGCGACAAGGAGGGCGAATCGGTTTCGAGAACGCTGGAATATGCGTACGACGACTGGTGCATCGCAGAGATGGCCAGGGAATTGGGAAAGAAAGAAGATCATGACACCTATATTCAAAGGGCGCAGTATTACAAAAACATATTCGACCCGTCTTCCGGCTTTATGCGCGCCAAGATGAACGAAACATGGTTTACACCTTTCGATCCGGCAGAAGTCAACTTTAATTACACCGAGGCAAACAGCTGGCAATACAGCTTTTATGTTCCCCAGGATATTGAAGGGTTGATCAATCTATCGGGAGGAAAAGAAAAATTCGGCGGGAAGCTGGATGCCTTATTCACATCCGACTCAAAAACCACGGGACGCGAGCAGGTTGATATATCGGGATTGATCGGTCAGTATGCCCATGGAAACGAACCCAGTCACCATATAGCCTATCTGTACAACTTTATTGCCCAACCGTGGAAAACGCAGGAACTGGTTCACAGGATCTGCTCAGCGCTTTATTCAAATCAGCGGGATGGATTATGCGGGAATGAAGATTGCGGACAGATGTCGTCGTGGTATATTTTCAGCGCCATGGGATTTTATCCCGTAACTCCGGGTTCCGGGAATTATATCATCGGCACTCCTATGTTCCCCAAGATCACCATTCATCTTGAGAACGGGAAGACATTTTCGGTCATTGCCAGAGGGATCAGTGACAAGAACTTCTATATTCAATCAGCAAGGTTAAATGGGAAGACCTATACACGGTCGTACCTTAGGCACCAGGATATCATGAAGGGAGGAAAGCTCGAATTTGAGATGGGGCCTGAACCAAACAAATCGTGGGGATCATCGTCCGGTGACATCCCTGTTTCAGCAATTACGAGGTTGCCAATAACCATTGTTCCATCCATTGAACAGGGAAACCAGACGTTTTTTGACTCCGTTGTTGTCTGCCTTTCGACCCCGCAACAGGGAGCAACGATCTTTTATACCCTGGATGGGACAGAACCCACAATGAAATCTGAAAAATACATAGCCTCCCTTACCCTGAAAAAATCAACCACAGTCCATGCCTTTGCCACGCTTGACGGAAAGACGAAGAGTTTTACTATTGAATCCCGGTTCTTTAAAATTCCCAAAAACCGGAAAATCAAGCTCAACTCACGGTATTCTTCCCAGTATTCCGGAGGTGGAAATGAAGCTCTGATCAATTTTATCAAAGGAGAAGAAAATTTCCGTACCGGTTGCTGGCAGGGATATGAAGGAGTTGATCTAGATGCAGTCATTGACCTTGGAAGCATTCAGCCGATCCGTAAGCTGTCGCTGGGTTGCATACAGGATATAGGATCCTGGATATTTTTCCCAACCCGGGTTGAGTACTATCTTTCGGCCGATGGTAAGCTATTCCATGAAGCCGGAATTGTCGAAAATCAAATTTCCGAAAAGCGCGAAGATGCCATGAGAATGGAATTTGCCCTGAATATCAGGAATGAAACAGCCAGGTATGTTAAAGTGATTGCAAAAAACCGGCAGATATGCCCCCCGTGGCATGCCGGCGCCGGTGGTAAAGCATGGATCTTCGTTGATGAGTTAATGGTTGATTAATTTTAGAAAATCATGTTGTAATCCGCTGTGAATTTGTTCTCGGGATCATGAATTTTCAATAGTTTTGCAGTATAAAGTGGATATCACCCGATCAAAAAATTTCACGGTATGCGATTTAAAATATCGATCCTTTCAATTCTGGTAATCGTACCTGTTTTTGTACCCGGTTATCTCTCTTCCCAAAATAATCCGGATGGCGTTATTGGGAAAAGTCAGGTATTCGATACTTTTTTCATTCCTAAAACATTGAGGATAGATTACTTCCTGACAGGGAATGATAAAGAAGAGGTCATCTGTCTGGATGAGATCCTTCAGGAACCATACTGGGGTGGTTCGCATAAAAACCTCATCGATCCTTTTGATTATGGCACGTATCGGTATTCAGCCTTTGATTCGGCAAGCGGGAAACTGATTTTCCGCCGGGGATTCTCCTCCTTATTCCAGGAATGGAAAGGTACGGCGGAAGCGAAATCAACCAGGAGGGCATTCAGCATGGCGGCGGTGATGCCTTTCCCAAAGAGGTGCATTCGCTTCGTGATCGAGAAAAGATCGTATGAATCAAATCTCTTCGAAATGCTTTTTGAAAGATTTATTGCTCCGGATGATTATTTCATTAACCGCGGATCAATTCATACGTATCCGGTGACCCTTGTCCGGGATTCCGGCGATCCCGGCAACCATCTTGATATTGCATTCATCGCAGAAGGATATACAATCAAAGAGATGCGGGACTTTGTAAAGGATGTACGGAGGATCAGCAACAGCATTCTGAGCATCAGCCCTTATTCGGAAAATGCTTCGCGGATAAACATTTATGCAATCGAATCTCCTTCCACAGAGTCAGGAATTGATATACCCGGAAAGAATATATACCGGAACACCAATATAAACAGCAGTTTCTATACCTTTAACATGGACCGGTACCTGACCACTTTCGATGTAAAATCAGTCTATGACATTGCCGCCAATGTCCCCTATGATGTCATCATCATCCTGGTGAACAGCAAGCAATATGGAGGTGGTGGTTTTTACAATCTTTATACCGAATCCACGGCCGGTAATACCTATTCGCCAATCGTTGTAGTTCATGAGTTTGGTCATTCCCTGGCCGGGCTGGGCGATGAATACGTTGGAGATGTTGCCTACATCGGATTTTACAATCTCAATGTAGAACCCTGGGAGCCGAACCTGACAACCAATAAAAATTTTAATATGAAGTGGAAATCGCTGGTTTTACCTGGCACCCCTTTACCCACCCCCAGAGCAGATCCGTATAGAAATACCGTCGGGATGTTTGAAGGGGGCGGCTATGAGGCTAAAGGAATCTTCAGTCCAGAGATGAACTGCCGGATGAGTACCAATGAAGCCCGGGGTTTTTGTGCTGCCTGCCGGCAGGCCATCCAGAAAATGATCGATTTCTATTGTGAATAAAGGATTGATCTTCGATATCCGCCGCTTTACGGTCCACGATGGACCCGGCATCCGAACCACCGTATTTTTTAAGGGTTGCCCGATGAGATGCTGGTGGTGTCACAACCCGGAAAGCCAGGATTTCAGATCCGAAACATCGATCCGTAACCTGATCCTTTCAGGAAAGAAATTCCGGCGAAGCGAGACAACCGGAAAATTGATGACGGCAGGTGAGGTATTTCATGAAATTGAGCGCGACCGGATATTTTATGATGAATCGGGCGGAGGGGTTACCTTCTCGGGAGGGGAACCGTTGATGCAAAAGGATTTTCTGCTGGAGTTGTTAAAAATGTGCAGGAAAGCGGATATTCATACCTCAGTTGACACGTCGGGCTATGTTTCAAATAAAGAGATACGACATATTGCCAAATGGACCAATCTTTTTTTATATGATATAAAATTGATGGATGATGCGCTTCACCGCAAATATACGGGTGTTTCCAACCGGCCGGTCTTTGAAAACCTGCGGTATCTTTTCAGAACCGGAAATAAGGTCATCCTTCGGTTCCCTGTCATCCCGGGTATTACAGATACTCCTGAGAACATTCGACTTCTGAAGGAATATATCACGACATTACAGCGGGAATTCCCCTCTGACCGGTCCGGTCATCAATACCCGGACAGTCCCCTTGAGATCGACCTCCTCCCCTACCATACAACAGGAAAAAGTAAATACTGCCGGTTCAATAAACACTATAAACTGCAAAACCTTATTTCCTTGACGGTGGCTGAGACAGAACCGATAAAAAATGAATTCGAGACGTTGGGAATGAGCGTAAAAACAGGAGGCTGATCCGGAGCATCCGCTCATTTGTAACAGTATCTTTTCATGACCTTATAAGAATCAAGGATTCCTAGCTCTCCTGCCCTGCTAAGATCTTCACAGCCCTGTTGTTTTTCATTCAGGAGAATATAAACCAAACCCCTGTTATAGTATGCTTCGGGGAAATTCGGCTTATTCCGGATCGCCTGTGAAAAACTTTCTATTGCAGCACGGTAATTTCCCATTTTACAGTCGATATAACCTTTGTTGTAATACGCAAATGAAAATCCGCTATCGAGCGCAATTACCTTATTCAGATCATTTACGACCATTTCATAGGTATGTAACAGGTCGGAAGTTTTTACCCTGTTTTGTGCCTGGATAAGACTTTTTCCGATGGTGATCTGTTCGCGGTAGTCGTCCTGCGATTGGATCAGGTGAAGAAGCTCATACCGTGAGAAGGCACGATCAAAATAAACCATGATAAAGTTGGAATCAAGTGTCAATGCCGAATCATAGTCGAGGAAAGCCTGGTCATAATTTCCGGAACCTGCATTCAAGACTCCTTTTTTACAAAATATCCCGGGAGCTTCTGAAAGGGAATCCGATGGCTCACCTCGGAGGGATAATTCCTTTCTTGACACGGTATCATGGATCAATTCCTCACGATTGGTCAGTACGACAAGGTTCTGATAATAGTGAGGCTTCTGGTAAGCATCGTAAATATAGATCAAGGCATAATCGGCTTTCCCGAAAAACTGCCTGAACATGGGGATAAGATCGATCTCAATATATTGATTCTGGAACTTACTGTTGAGGGTGTTCATCTCTTCAAAATCGCCGCTGAGTTTGACAAGGCTTTTCAGATAATCTTCTTTTTTATGCTTAAGGCTATCGGATGCATTGCTGTTCAGGCGCCCGAGACTGGAGGCACGGTCATAATCTTCCTGGGCACCACGACGGTCTTTAAGCTTCATTTTAACCTCGTATCTTTCGTAATAGGCATCGGCATAATCCGGAAACAGCTCAATGGTCTTGTCAAGATCGGCAAGGGCTCCACTGTAATCTTTCAGGTCAGTCTTAAGTTTGCTCCGGTAATAATAGCTGATGATATTTCCCGGATCAAGCTTGCTCACGAAGTTAAAATCACGGATCGCACCCTGTTTGTCGTCCATCCCGATCAGGATGATGGCACGGTTGTAATAGGCATACGAGTTATAAGGCGATAGGCGTATGACCTTATTCAGATCTTCCAGGGCATTTTTCTGATCGTGGTTCTTTGTGTATGCCAAAGCCCTGTTAAACAACGCATAGGTGTTCGTCGAATCGACTTTAATCGCTTGCGTGAAATCATGAATTGCCGAATCGATCTTCACAATATCCAGATATGCCAGTCCCCTCTGGATATAGCAGAAGGGATCAGCAGGATTGATCTCAACTGCTTTATTCAGACTGGCTATCGCGTTATCATATCTTCCGATCGCCAATTCTGCGCTTCCTTTTAATATGTATACATTTTCGGAAGGATATTTCAGCCGGATAGCTTTATTGCAATCGATCAGGCATGAATAGTACATCTTCAGAAACAGATACGTCCGTGCACGGTTCACATAAACCTCTGCATTCGTCGAATCGAACTCAATCGCCCTTGAGAAATCATCAAAAGCTTCTTTGAAATTGGAGAGCTGAGTGCGAACGACGGCTCTGAAATTATAAGCGGCTGAAACAAAAGGCGAAAGATCAATAGATCTTGTAAAATCCTGTTCAGCTCCAAAATAATCATCGAGACTATATTTTGCATAACCCCTGAAAAAATATAATTCTGCAGATGCCGGCTCGATCAACAATGCATCGTTGATCTTTTCCAGCGCTTCAATATATTTCCCGCTGCGAAGAAGGTTAACTCCAAGTTGACGGGGATTCAGGTCGATCTGACAAAAAGCATTGTTTTGCAAGGAGTCCCAATAAAGAAAACCGGCAGAGAGGAGGATCAGGAGGATAATACTTCGTGCGTGGCTTCTAATCACAATTCCGGGGTTGGTATTTGAATTTTTCCAAAGATAGATAAAAAGCAACAGCGGGTATGCAAATGTACCCCATCCTTAAACGGGTTTCATTAAAAAAAATTATCTTTGTGAAACAACAGATGTTCGAACATCCTGCTGATTTTTTCTTCTATCCCGAACCATTACCATGATGACTGAATAACGGAATAAGATGAACGACCGGATAAAAAGACTCAGAGAGCAGAGTTTGCACGCCGTTAACCGTATATCTCCTGAACGGGCGCTGCTTGTTACGGAATTCTATCAGACGGGAATTGACCGTGAGGTATCTGTTCCTGTGATGCGTGCGCTTACGTTGAAATATATTCTTGAGCATAAGTCGATCTGCATTAACGATGGAGAACTGATTGTCGGAGAGAGAGGACCGGAGCCCAAAGCAGTTCCGACCTATCCGGAGATCACCCTGCACACCCTCAAAGACCTTAGGATCCTTGATACAAGACCAAAAGTTCCTTTCAGGGTCGATAGCAGGACTAAGAAGATCTATAAAGAGAAGGTCATTCCTTTCTGGCGTGGAAGAAGCAACCGCGACCGGATCATGCGGGCGCTACCCCCCGAATGGATGGATGCTTATAATGCCGGTATTTTTACCGAATTCCAGGAACAGAGAGCTCCGGGTCATACGGTGGCCGGAGGAAAGATCTACCATAAAGGAATGTCGGATCTTATCAAAGATATTGGTCAAACGAGGGACAGTCTTGATTTCTATCACGATCCGTGCGCCATACATAAAAAGGAAGAGCTGGATGCCATGGAGATTTCCGCCCATGCCATCATCGGCTTCGCCAACCGGCATGCAGCTAAACTTGAAGAGCTGGCAAATCTTATCCCAGGAGATTCAGGAAAAAAAGATCTTCAAAGAAAAAAAGAGTTAATGACCCTTGCTGGAATTTGCCGCCGTGTACCTGCTCATGCTCCCCGTTCATTTCATGAAGCCCTGCAATATTATTGGTTCATTCATCTTGGCGTCATTACCGAGTTGAATCCATGGGATTCCTTTAATCCGGGAAGGTTGGATCAGCATCTGTATCCCTTTTACAAGCGGGAAACTGAAAAGGGAACGCTGACCAGGGAAAGGGCGGTCGAACTGCTCCAGTGTTTCTGGATCAAATTCAACAACCATCCCGCTCCTCCTAAGATCGGGGTAACCGCGCTCGAAAGCAATACCTATACCGATTTTGCCCTGATAAATCTTGGCGGTGTTAAACCCGATGGCAGTGATGCCGTGAACGATCTGACATTCATTCTCCTTGATGTTATTGAAGAGATGCGACTGCTCCAGCCAAGTTCCATGGTGCAGGTCAGCAGGAAGAGTCCTGATATCTTCCTTCACCGGACCCTTCAAATAATAAAAACCGGGTTTGGTCAACCCTCCTGCTTCAATACCGATGCCATTATTCAGGAACTTATCCGGCAGGGAAAAGATATTGTCGATGCCAGGAATGGAGGAGCCAGCGGTTGTGTCGAGGCAGGAGCTTTTGGAACCGAAGCCTATATCCTGAGCGGATATTTAAACCTTCCCAAGGTCCTGGAAATGACCCTGAACAATGGTTTCGATCCGCGAATGCGGAAACAGACGGGGCTCCGGACAGGTGATCCTGAGCAATTCAGCTCTTTTGAGGATCTTCTGGAAGCCTTCAGCCGTCAATTAAAATATTTCATCGATATAAAAGTAAAGGGAAATAATATCATCGGATCCATGTTTGCCAGGTATCTTCCGGCACCGTTCCTATCATTGATCATCGATGACTGCATCGCCCGGGGGATCGACTATAATGCCGGCGGAGCCCGGTACAATACCACCTATATCCAGGGAGTTGGCCTGGGTAGTATTACCGATTCGCTGACGGCACTCAAGTACCATATTTTCGATCAAAGGAATATCACGATGAAGAATTTCCTCAGGGCCTTATCGATGGATTTCAAGGGATTTGAAGAATTCCGTGCTTCGCTGGTATTTGACACTCCGAAATACGGGAACGACAACGATTATGCCGACGAACTGGCCGTGGTGGTTTTTGATCTTTTCTTTAAATATGTCGACGGACGTCCCAGCGCTGTCGGAGGAATTCACCGGATCAATATGCTCCCGACAACTTCCCATATCTATTTTGGTAGTGTTGTCGGGGCATTGCCCGATGGGCGGAAAGCAAAACAACCCCTGTCGGAAGGGATCTCTCCGGTGCAGGGAGCTGACCAGAACGGTCCTACCGCAGTTTTAAGATCTACCTCAAAAATAGACCATTTACGGACCGGGGGTACGCTGCTGAATCAAAAATTCTCTCCCGGATTCTTCAAAGACGAAGAAAGTATCCGGAAACTGACCGCGCTGATCCGCTCCTATTTTAAAATGGATGGTCACCATATTCAGTTCAATGTGGTATCGGCCAGAACACTCCGCGATGCCCAGAAACATCCTGAAAACCACCGCGACCTGATTGTTCGCGTGGCAGGTTACAGTGATTATTTCAATGACCTTGGGAAAGATCTTCAAAATGAGATCATTCGACGCACGGAACACAGTGGGTTTTAGTTCATTTATTTTCATGGTGTTCGGGTGATCTCCTGTCACCGATTATGTAATCATTATACATTTATTCATAGAAAATGAACCATATCTCCAATTCAAGAGTAACGATCAGGAAATCTTTTTCCCTGATCATTTGCATTGTCGTCCTTTTCACGGTATCCTCCTGTGATAAATCGAAGCATTTCATCTCTGACAGATCTTGCCGGAAAAAGGTTGAAGCACAGTTTGCCATTCAGAAAGAACTGGCAAAAAACAGAGCCGAACAGCTTTTCGGTATATTCCGTGAGGATTTGACAACCGAAGAGGAAGAGGCACTTGAATTTCTGTATGCATACATGCCGCTGAGCGACCTGGCCGATTATGACGGGGCGTTCTACCTTAAGAATGTCCGGGCTTCGCTGGCAGCCAGAGATACCTTTAGCTGGGGAAAAGCCATTCCGGAGAAGCTATTCCGCCATTTTGTGTTACCAGTCCGTGTAAACAATGAGAATCTTGATTCTTCCAGGTGGATCTTCTTCATGGAACTGAAAGACAGAATAAAGAATAAATCCATGAAAGAGGCGGTGCTTGAGATTAATCACTGGTGTCACGAAAAAGTCACCTATAAAAGCACCGACGGAAGGACCTCTTCTCCCCTGTCGACTGTGAAGACAGCTTTCGGGCGGTGTGGAGAGGAGTCGACCTTTACCGTTGCCGCCCTGCGATCGGTCGGGATCCCGGCGCGTCAGTGTTATACGCCACGCTGGGCCCATGTGGATGATAATCACGCCTGGGTTGAAGTGTGGATCGACGGAGCCTGGCATTATATCGGCGCCTGTGAACCCGAACCAGAGGTTGATATAGCCTGGTTTTCTACTCCTGCAAAACGGGCAATGCTGGTTAGTACGAATGTATTTGGTGATTATGAGGGGCCGGAGGATGTGCTTCTCAAAGATCAAAGGTTCACCAGGATCAATGTCCTGGAAAATTATACTCGGACCAAAAGGATCGTGGTCAGGGTCGTCAACGAGATGAACCGGCCGGTCGATAGTGCCGATATCGAGTACCAACTATACAACTATGCGGAGTTCTATCCTTTGCACCGTACCCTGACCGATAAAGATGGCCTGAGTTCATTTCTTACCGGGTATGGCGATATTATGGTATGGGCATCGAAAGAAGGTTTGTACGGGTACCTGAAAGTTCTGGGTATCCTGTCCGATACCATTACCCTGAAGATATCCGGAAAACCAGGGAAGGTCTATTCCGAATCATTCGATCTGGTTCCTCCCGTTGAGGATAATATTATAAAAAAAATCAGCGATTCATTGATGGATGTAAATACCAGGCGTATTGAGTTTGAAAACAGGATACGTTCCAACTATGAATCGACTTTTATTGATTCCCTGAAGAGTATCAGACTGGCAGGGACTTTAAAACTCAATCCGGATACCCTCTGGCGTTTTCTTAAAGGCAGCAGGGGAAACTGGCGGGGGATCATCGATTTTATTACCGATGTTCCGCAGGAAAAGCGTTCGCTGATATTTCCTTTGCTGGAAAACATCTCCGAAAAGGATCTCCGCGATGCGGATCCGGCCGTGTTGCTGGACGATATAATGAATTCACTGCAATTTCCATCGCTTACCTCAAGTAAACAGCTTTTTGCGACCTATATTCTCTCATCCAGGATCGATAATGAATTGCTGAAGCCGTTTAAAAGTCATTTTCATTCTGCCTTTCAAAAAGAACAGATCGAAAAGTTCAGAAAAGATCCCATCGAGATCAGTAAATGGGTAAAAAGCAACATCACGATCGATAATGTTGCAAATTACAGCAGGGCACCATTGACCCCGGCCGGAAGTTTTGACCTGAAAGTCGCCGACCCTCATTCACGGGATATACTTTTTGTAGCTCTTTGCCGTAGTTTCGGGATTCCTTCACGGATTGAACCGGCTACGAAACAACCACAATATTTAAAAAATGAAAAATGGACCGATGTATATTTCGAGAATCCACCGGACGTTGAGAATGAGAGGGGGAAAATAATTCTTACCACCGATCCTGAAAACTCAAAAAAACCGGAATATTACATTCATTTCACCATTCAGAAGTTCAGGGATGGTTTTTTCCGTTCACTGGATTATGAGTACGACCCGCGACTCACAGATTTCCCTTGTACGCTGGAATTGGAACCAGGATATTATCGCACCGTCACCGGGAACAGAATGCCTGATGGAACCGTATTGTCAAAACTCTCTTATTATATGATAGGGCAGAATGAGACAAGTGAGGCTGAGATATCCCTGCGTGAGAAAATTGCATCGCCTCAGGTACTGGGAATGATTGATCTGAAGAATTTCCTTCCGGGTATCGATCGATCAGTGCCTGTATATAATAATCCCCCAGGTGGTCTGATCATCTCATGGATGGAGCCTGAAAGAGAGCCGACAAAACATTTTATTGCCGACCTGAAGAGTAAAAAGCAACAATTCGATGAATGGAATATCGGGATTCTGCTGCTCTTTAAAAATGACCGGGAGAAGACGACCTTTATGGCAAAAAACAGCGCGTTACCTTCCCGCGTCCGTTGCTTTGTTCCCAATCCAACTGCGTTAAAAGAGGTTTTCAGTGCGGTTCAAAAAAGTGTTTCGAATCAGTTTCCGGTGGTCGTCTTCCTGAGTAAAAAAGGTGAAATTCTTTATTTTTCGGAGGGTTACCGGATCGGAACAACCGATGAACTTATGAGATACAGGAAGCTGCGATAGGATAATTACCCGCAGCAATGCTTTCCAATCATCCCATTCGGTTATGATGGTCTGTTAGTACCTTTTCTTAAAACCACCTGACCGTTGATTGTCGCGGAAACCACCGCCTCCGGATTTACGTTCTGTCTTGGGGCGGGCAACAGAAACCGTCATTACTTTCCCGTCATATTCGGCATTGTTCAACTCTTCGATGGCTTTATCGGCTTCTTCATCGTTTTTCATTTCCACGAAACCAAAGCCGCGTGATCTGCCTGAAAAATTGTCTTTAATTACCTTAGCCGAATTTACTTCGCCATAATCGGCGAAGGTTTGCTTCAGATCATCATCGTTAATCCTGAAACTTAAATTTGATACAAATAGGTTCTTCATTTTGATTTTAATGTTTGATAAATACTAAAAAACTTGTGATTTTAAGTTTCAATGACGTGAAGAAAACCTGGGACGAAACAACTGCGATGAGATGATGACGAATGGGCTTGCTTGGCGGGTGACTGAATACTCAAAAGCCTGGCAAAGATACAAAGTATTTACATCACTCCGACATTCTGAGTATAGATCGGAATTAAGTCGGCGGGAAAAGACACGCTTGAAAATCATATAAACGAGAGATAGTCTCCAACGACAGAGAATGTTTAAAAGTAATTGTTGTATAGCATAACATATTTGACACTTTTTCGAGACTGTTAAGAAAATCAGGG
>JAEAME010000043.1_pt1 | contig 189350 bp, 173 predicted proteins | sample 8958731 | NCBI WGS metagenome assembly JAEAME01 (sample SAMN16933194, study PRJNA681113) | bioreactor sludge metagenome | isolation source: anerobic bioreactor sludge (Control) | place: India:Bengaluru | collected 2018-10-24
AGTGAAAAGTGAAAAGTGAAAAGTGAAAAGTGAAAAGTGAAAAGTGAAAAACGAAGGGAGGCCCTGAAAGGGCTGTTTACCCCGGAAGTTTCTTAACAACCCCTGCAGGGCGGTAACAGATTGCCTGCCGCTTCGTGCCGGCTGCATGATTTACCGTCGCCCGGATTTTTGTAACTTGCAGATTATAAAACAGGCTATTCACGATCATGACATCCGAACCCGTTCCGGCCAAAGGCCTTACCGTCAGGTTTTACGGGGAACTGAACGATTTCCTGGGGAAAGAGTTGCGCCAGAAGCCTTTCTGGTTTTCCTTCCGGGGGAGTATCGGTGTGCGGCAGGTGATAGAATCGCTCGGCGTACCCCATACGGCGGTTGATTTGGTGCTTCGGAACGGTGAACCGGCCGGTTTCACGGTGCGGGTCCAATCCGGCGACCGGCTCTCGGTCTACCCCGTGTTTGAGTTGTTCGATATTTCCGGATTGTTCCCGGACCGGAGAAAACCGCTGCGCACCAGCCGTTTCATCCTGGATGCCCACCTCGGCAAGCTGGCGCGTATGCTGCGGATGGTTGGATTCGACACCCTGTTTGCCAGGGAGGAGAGCGACGGGGAGATCATTGAACGCTCCCTGGCAGAAAAGCGGATCATTCTCACGCGCGACAGGGAGCTTCTCAAATCAAGCAGGGTGGACCACGGGTATTATGTGAGGGCCACCCGTCCCCGGGAGCAGCTGGCGGAAGTTGCGGGCCGTTTCGATCTCGTTCGGGCGTTTGATCCCTTTTCCCGCTGCCTGGTCTGCAACCATCGCCTCGAAGAGGTGCCGCTGGATGCGGTCAGGGAGCGGCTTCTTCCGGACACCGCCGCCCTGTACAGCCGTTTTTTCAGTTGCAGCGGTTGCGGCCGCCTGTTTTGGGAGGGTTCCCATTTCAAACGGATGATGGATTCGATTGAGGAGCTCCGCCAGGAGATTGCCGGTCAGAGAAACCGCAACGGGCTGCCTTCCGGCAGGTGAAAACACAAAATGGCGGCAAGACCCGCCATTTTTCTTATGTTATGCTTCCGGTAGTAATAAAATGTTATTTTTGGAGGCTTATTCCGGTTTTTGTGCATGGCTGCCGGTCAGCACCCTTTTGTGCGGCGGCCAGCGGGCTGCCGGGTAGCACCATGGCCTGCCGGACCCGGGGTTATATTTCATTCCATGCGTTACTGGCAAAAAGAGATCGAGACTCTACCGCGCGGGGAACTGGCTGCTTTGCAGCTCGCCCGCCTGAACCAAACCCTGGAGCGAGCCCGCCGTTCTGCCTTTTACGGGGGGAAATCGCGGTTGAACGGTTCATTGCCGGCAGCCGCCGGTTCGCTGGAAGAGCTTCTTTCGATTCCCTTTACGACAAAGCAGGATTTGAGGGACCATTTTCCCTACGGGTTCCTGACAGTACCCCTGAAGGAGGTTATCCGGTTGCACAGCAGCAGCGGCACAACGGGCAATCCCACCGTGGTATTCCATAACCGCCACGATATCGGTGCCTGGGCGGAGCTGATGGCCCGCTCGCTTTATTCTGCCGGGGTGAGAGACACCGATGTCTTTCAGAATATTGTCGGCTACGGACTGTTTACGGGAGGGCTGGGTTTCCAGTATGGCATTGAGCGGTTGGGGGCCCTGAGCATTCCCGCGGGTGCCGGCAACAGCCTCCGGCAGATACGCCTGATGCGCGACTTTGGGACGACGGTCATCCATGCCATCCCCAGTTACCTAGGCCGCCTGTATGGTGCTTTCCTCGGGGAGGGGCTCGACCCGAAGAAAGACACCCGCCTGCGGATGATCTGCATGGGGGCAGAGCCTCATACCCTTGAGCAGAAACAGCGGATCGAAGAAAAATTCGGCATTAAAGCTTTCAACTCATTCGGACTTTCGGAAATGAACGGGCCGGGCGTTGCTTTTGAGTGCGAATGCCGGCAGGGACTGCACATCTGGGAGGATGCTTACCTGGTGGAGATCGTTGATCCGGTGACCCTGGAGCCCCTGCCGGAGGGAGAATGGGGGGAACTGGTGATGACCACCCTGGACCGGGAGGCGATGCCGCTGATCCGTTACCGCACCCGCGATATCACCCGCCTGCTCCCCGGTTCCTGTCCCTGCGGCCGCACCCACCGCCGCATCGACCTCATCACGGGACGCACCGACGACATGTTCATCATCCGGGGGTGCAATGTCTACCCCATGCAAATCGAAGGAGTACTGATGAGAATATCCGGGGTGGGCGACGATTACCGCATTCTGCTTGAAACCACCGGCGAACAGGATGAAATGGTTGTCGAAGTGGAAATGAAGAACGAGTGGTTCCGGGGTGATCTGCTTTTTCTCGACAAACTGCAGAAACAGATTGCCCGGCTTGTCCGGGATGAAGTTCTGGTGAATCCCGTGGTGCGTCTGGTGGAACCGGGCGCCATCCCCAAAACGGATGGGAAGGCAGTCCGGGTGATTGACAACCGCAAACGCTGACATTTCCGGCGGCTGCCGGGGGAACCGGTGCCGCGGAATCCGGATGTACGCCACGTTAAAACGAAGTGTATGGCATACCAGGTATCGGTATTTTTGGAAAACAGGCTTGGCCGCCTCGAACGGGTGACCGGAGTTCTGAAATCGGAGGGCATCAATATCCGGAATATACAGCTGAACCATACGGCGGGCGGCTGGGGTATCCTGAACCTGGTGGTCTCCGATCCCGGAAAAGCCTGCAGCCTGCTGACCGGCCAGGGTATTCCCGCCGCCCTCCGCGAGATCCTGATCCTGAAAATGGACGACCGGGTGGGAGGGCTGGACCAGCTGCTCAGGGAGATCATCCGGGCGGGGGTTAATTTCACCAACGCCCACGGGATGGTCGTCGAAGAGGGCAAGGTAGCCTTTTTCGCCATCGATGTGGAGGATATTCCCGGTGCCCGCGAGCGGCTGGAATCGGTGGGGCTGGAGATCATGCCCGATGGTTACCTTTACGGAACCGGGACTGCCTGATTGTCCGACCGGCCTGTGTTTCTGCCGCCGCTCCGTTAAGTATTGAACCGATGAAGAAGAAAGATCTGATTGTTATCCTGTCGGCAGCGGGGCTTTTCCTGCCTTTTTTCCTGTCGTCCGCCCTCCTTGACGGATACCGGCAATTCAACGGCGCCCATCCCTTTGTGCTGGGATTTCTGAAATTTTCCCTTCTGGCCACCCTGGGGGAATCGCTGGGGCTGCGGCTGCGCGAAGGCAGGTACAACAGGCCGGGATTCGGTTTGCTTCCGAAGGCGGTAGTCTGGGGCTTCCTGGGGATCACCATAGTGGCGGCCTTCAGGATTTTCTCGGCCGGCGGACCGGCCTTACTGGAGACACTTGGGGTGGAAGGAGCCTCCCGGTCGCTGGCCGGTCCCCTGGGAGGACTCCGCGTTCTCACCGCCTTTGCCGTCAGCGTTACCCTTAATACCCTATATGCCCCCGTCATGATGACCCTCCACAAGATCACCGATGCCCATATCGCCCGTCACGGCGGGGCTCCTGTCAGCCTCCTCCGCCTTCCGGCCGTGGGCGATATTATGGCCGGCCTCGACTGGCGGGTTCAGTGGAATTTTATCTTTAAAAAAACCATCCCCTTTTTCTGGATCCCGGCCCATACGGTGACCTTTTTGCTGCCCCCCGATTTCCAGGTTCTGTTTGCCGCACTGCTGGGCATCGCACTGGGAGTGATCCTGGCCATCGGAGTGCTTAAAAGCGAAAAACCGCAGTGACCGCCCGGTAATTCAGCGACAGGGCAATGAATGAAACGACAAGCCTCTTCTGCGCGGCTACAGCAACCGGGAAACGTTGGAAATACAGGGGATGAAGTGTAAAACAGAAACAATGGACAGAATGATCTGGAACGAGCCGGTGGAATGCGCTTCGCGGGAGGAAATGCGAAGGTTGCAGTCGGAGAGGCTGGCGGAGACGGTGCGGCGTGTATACCATGCCGTTCCGGCCTACCGGCGTAAGATGCAGGAGGCCGGTCTGGTGCCGGCCGACATCCGGGCGGTGGAGGATCTCCCGAAGCTTCCTTTCACCACCAAGCAGGACCTGCGCGACAACTATCCCTTTGCCATGTTTACGGTCCCCATGCGGGAGATTGTGCGGATCCATGCCTCCTCGGGCACCACGGGTAAACCCACGGTGGTGGGCTACACCCGCAAGGACCTCCACACCTGGGCCGAAGTGGTCACCCGTTCGCTCTGCATGGCAGGGGTGGGCAGCAGCGACATTGTGCAGGTGGCCTACGGCTACGGGCTTTTTACCGGCGGATTGGGGCTGCACTACGGCACCGAGAACCTGGGTGCCGCGGTGATCCCCATTTCCGGGGGTAATACCGAAAAGCAGCTCCTGCTGATGCAGGATTTCGGCACCACCGTCCTGGCCTGCACCCCCTCGTATGCCCTCTATCTGGCAGAGGGAATGCATGACCTGGGCGTCGACCCGGCCAGCCTGAAAGTCAGGGTGGGGATTTTCGGCGCTGAACCCTGGAGCGAAGCCATGCGCCGTGAAATAGAAAGCAAACTGCACCTCAGGGCGATCGATATCTATGGCCTCAGCGAGGTGATAGGCCCCGGGGTTTCGTGCGAATGCCACGAACAGGCAGGATTGCATGTCAACGAAGATCATTTCCTGCCTGAAATCATCGACCCTGAGACCCTGGAGCCGGTGGCCCCGGGGCAGCGGGGCGAACTGGTGTTCACCACCCTCACCAAGGAGGGCATCCCCCTGATCCGCTACCGCACCCGCGACCTTACCCGCCTACTCTACGGCCGGTGCGCCTGCGGACGTACCCTCGTGAGAATGGAAAAATGCCTGGGACGCAGCGACGACATGCTCATCATCCGGGGGGTCAATGTCTTCCCCTCGCAGATCGAAAGCGCCCTGCTTGAGATCAGCGAAACCGAACCCCATTACCTGCTGATCGTCGAACGGGAAGGCACCCTGGACACCCTGAAGCTGATGGTGGAGGTGCAGGGGCAGTTTTTTTCTGACGAGATCAAAGCCCTGGAAGCCCTCCGCAGAAAAATAGCAGCCAAAATCCAGAATGTCCTGGGGCTGACCGCGGAGGTGAAACTGGTGGAGCCGCGGACCATCGAGCGGACCGCAGGAAAAGCCCGCAGAGTGATTGACAACCGCAAAATCTGAGGATATGATTGCTGAACAAGTTTCCGTTTTCCTTGAAAATAAATCAGGCCGGCTGAATGAGGTTACCCGGATACTGGGAAATGCGGGTATCAATATTTCGGCCTTCACCATTGCCGACACCTCCGATTTCGGATTGCTCCGGATGATCGTCCCCGATCCCGGAAAGGCGGCGGAGGTGCTGAAAACCCATGGATTTTCCGTGCAGACAACCCGCGTGGTGCTGCTGAAAACCCCCAACCGCCCGGGATCCCTGGCCACGGCGCTGCAAATTCTGAGCGATGAGAACATCTTCATAGAATACCTGTATGCCTTTTCGATGAACGACGATTCGGCGGTGGTGGTTATCCGTCCTTCGGAAATTGAAAGATGCATCGCGGTGCTGGAAAAGCGGATGCAGGAATGACAGAACCGGTGGCCCTGCGCGAATGACAGGTGATGATGGTTCGCTCTGGAGGCGGATGGTGATGCTCCCGCCGGAGGGTATGTGCAACCGGAAACATCACAACAAATGATTTTCAAACCATCGGGTCAACCCGGTTTGAAAACCTCCCGTTGTTGTCTGGCCCGTTGAAAATGAAAAGGGGAAGTCAGGCTGTACCAGGCAGTCCCGTTGCTTATGTTCATAGAAACAGTTTCCCTCCTTATTTCTCAGGAATAATTGAAGGGAACGTTGGTCCCCTGAATCAAGGGAGCCGGTTTGGTTTCCGGTTCCACAAGGAAAAGGAGATGATGCGGCTACAACAGGAATACCGGCAGATCGCATGGCCATGATGGAAGGTCTGCCCCCGGATCGGAAGGTCATGCGATGGGTATTGCACCCGGAAGGGGCAAGACGGGGATGGCCGGCAACACACCGGAATTACTTAGAAACCGGAGGTATTGTATGCAAAAAGATTTCCAAAGCCTTGCATGGCCGGTGGAAATCTCTTTCTGTAAAGGGAGGTTAACAAATGAGAAAGGAGTCTTTCGTAGAACCTGATTCAGTTATATTTTAATAAAGTAATGCTGCAGAGGGCGATTTGCCAAAACATATCGGGGGAAATGGGGGTTCCCCTATTTTCCAAGACCTCTGAAAGGTGCCTGTTCCCATCTTTGAAGTGGCGATGAACCGGTCGCTTTCCTGGCGGGCGACTTTGGGTGCGTTCCTTATAAGAATCAGTCAGTGAGCTATTTGTTTTGATCAATAAGGAACCAACAACTCCGGCCACGGAGCTCCGGATGTTGCTCCCCCCTCCGGGAGCCGGAATTTCCGTTACGAGGGTTTGCCCATCCCTCCGGGACAGATGGTTTTCAGCGGTTTTTGCCATACGCCGGATTCCCGGCCGGTGGTGTGCAATTCGAAATTAACGGATTATTTTGTTTATTTTGCAGTAAACAAATGCGGGTTTAAAGAATTGGATATCTGAGATGGTACAAAAACTGGTATTCCTTTTTCTTTTCTGGTTTCCGGTAGGGATTGGTTGGGGTGCAGATCCCTTTCGTACCGGTGATGAAAACTATCCCGCCGGCCTGGTTAAACCCCAGGAAATTTTTACCTGGCCTGGGACCGGCCGACAGGGCGTTACCTGGTCCTGCTGCGCGACAGCTTTTATTGTCTGGACCCGGGCGGCCACGCATGGACCAAAACTCCCTATGAAGTGAATGAGTTCAGCCATGACCTTGATTTTGAAATGCTGAAGGTCCTTGGCCATCCTTCCCGTACCCTTCTTGCGTTGGAACCGGGAGGATATGTGTATGAATTCCGTGGCAATTCCATATTTCGGATTGATCGATCCTTTAATCAGAAAAGCCAGTACGGTTCGGCAAAGTTCCTGATGGGCGACACCCTTGTCTCCTACGGGGGGTATGGATTCTGGAATTTCCAGGATTTTTTCACCTACCTGAATCCGATGAACCGTGAATGGGAGATGTTCGAACTGAAATCAGACCATCCCCTGCCGGCGGGCCGCTCCTATATGAGCTGGTGTTACGATCCGGCAGACAGGCATTTTTACCTCATGGGCGGCAAAACCACCCGCTTCCGGGCACGGAAACCCTTTGAAGAGAGAATCCTGGGTGATATCTGGAAAATCAGCATGGATACACGGAAATGGAAAAAGATGGGCAGGCTCAACCGGGTCCATCCGATTCACTACAACTACCCTTTCCTTGAGTACAACGGGAAGTGGCTTTATTTTAACAACACCTTTTTGCTTGAAGCGGATTTCCGGCATAACCGGCTGAAAAAAATCGGCTTTCAGGAGCATCTCGCCCTGGATATCTTAAGGCTAAAGGGGCTGGCATGGAATCCGGAGAAGGGGGAGCTGCTGTTCGTCCGGAGCGGTGCCGGGCCCCGGCCCGATGAAATCCTGGTTTTTCCCATCGGCCATTTTTACGGAGATACGATGGCTTCAACCAGGCTGTACCGTAATTATACCAGCTTTTTCATCATCGGTATCCTGTTGGCGTTTGCCGCCGGGGGAGGGTGGCTGTTCTTCCGGATGCTCAAAAAATACAGGGAAACAGCCGGCAGGCTGCTGTTGTTTTCCGGTACGGGCGAGCTGAAATACAGAAATATCGTTATCAACCTGGATGAGACGGAAAGAAGGCTGCTTTCGGAAATGGCCCAAAATAACCGGTATTACAACACCATCGAGCTGTTTGAGATTATCGGGGACGGGCAGTTTTCGCCCGATGCTTTTAAAAAACAGAAGCTTAAGATATTCAATTCCATCAACAACAAGATCGGTTTTATCACGAAAGGGAAGACCAACCTGTTCCTGACGCGGCGCAGTGCCGGAGACAAACGGCTGGCGGAGGTAAAGATCAACGACGGCATCGTCAGGATTGTCGGGTGAGGTCAATGGCCTTTTTTCTGCCGATCCGTTTGTCTTTGTCAGTCCATCTCATTTTGCTATCTCCGGATAGCAATTTCCGGGCGCCCCTGTTGCGGTGCGCGGTGTGCAGACAGATCCCGGCAGACCGGTGCGCCCATAAGGCGAAAAAGTGTATATTTGAGCTGATTAAACAGCACGATGAAGAGAATAGCCATCCAGGGGATTGCCGGATCGTTTCATGAGGATGCCGCCCAGCGTTATTTCAATGAAGAGATCGAGGTGGTCGAATGCAGGTCCTTCAACAGGGTCTGTGAGCTAATCGACAGCGACCAGGTGGAGATTGCCGTTATGGCCATCGAGAATTCGATTGCCGGCAGCATTCTGGAGAATTACCAGCGGATACGTGATTATCATCTGAAGATCATCGGCGAGGTGTATATACACATAGAGATGCACCTGATGACCCATGAAGGCGTATCAAGGGAAGATATCAGCGACATCTTTTCGCACACGATGGCGCTGAAGCAGTGTGCGGAATACCTGGAGAAGCATTTTCCGGGGGCTGAGTTGCATGAATTGGGGGATACGGCGGCTTCGGCGCGGTTTGTTGCCCAGGAAAAGCCGGCAGGGGCGGCTGCCATCGGCAACCTGCGATCGGCCAGGCTTTACGGCCTGACCATTCTGGATTCGGGGATCGAGTCGAACCGTAAAAACTACACCCGCTTCCTGATCCTTTCGAAACATGGCAATCCGACCGAAGGCACCAACAAAGCCAGCCTCTGTTTCGAGGTAGGCCATTTTTACGGTTCGCTGGCAAGGGTGCTGAACACTTTTGCCGAACACCGGATCAACCTGAGCAAGATCCAGTCGGTGCCGGTCATCGGGAAGCCCAACGAATACACCTTCCATGTGGATATCGAATGGGAGTCGGTCGAAAACTATGAAAAGGCCATCCATCAGGTATTGAAGAGCGTATCGAGCCTTTCCATCCTGGGCGAGTATGTCAGGGGGGAGCTGGCCATCCACAACCAACAAGGGTGAAAAGAGGAGGCTGGGAGGGAGGAATCACCGGCGGCAGCTGCCGGCGTTGCCCCACTTCCGGCTGTCGAGGGGGCTATTTAGCGGCGAACAGGAAACAACAAGAATGAATATGGCAAAGACTGGGATTTTTTACGGGCCGGAGAACGGGTCGGTCAACCGTGTGGCGGAAAGGATTGCGGAGATGCTCGGGCCGGAGAAGGCGGAACTGGTGGCCGTTGCCAACGCCACCGCCGCCGATTTTGACCGGTACGACCAGATCCTGTTTGGGATTTCGACCATCGGCAAGGAGACATGGGACGGCAAGCAGGCTGCCGGCGACTGGGCCCGGTTCATGCCCGAGATCGGCAAGGGCCGTCTGGAGGGGAAAACCACCGCCATCTTCGGATTGGGAGACCACATCACCTATGCTTCCCATTTTGTGGATGCCATGGGGCAGCTGGCCGGGGAACTCCGGAAGGCGGGCGCCCGCCTCTGTGGCCAGGTGTCTGCGGAGGGCTACGAATTCGAAGATTCGGCGGCCCTGGCCGACGGCATGTTCGTTGGGCTGCCCCTGGATGAAGACTACGAACCGGAACTGACCCCCGGACGGCTGAGCGCCTGGCTCGGACAGCTCAGCAGCTCTTTCTCCTTCTGAGGAATGATAAAAATCAGGCATATTTTTTTCGGCCGCTTTGCTTGCTAAAGGGAAGAAAGGAATCCTTTTTCCTGCGAAAATAAAAGCACCCGGAACAATGCCGCTGTTTTTTTGTTACTTGTCAGGGAAACCCCGGCGGGACGGATTTGGCAGTTAGCCAAACCTTTCCTTACTTTAAAAAAAATAAAGGTATGACGGCCTGTATTCCGGAAGAAACGGTTGATGCAGCCATACGGGAACTGAGGATTCCCGATCCCGGGCGTGCCACCATCCGTGAGATAGTAGCATTGGTTAACACCCTTGAATCCGGAACCGGCATCCGGTTTGTGCGGATGGAGATGGGTGTTCCCGGCCTGGAGCCGGCCGCCATCGGCATTGAGGCGGAAATTGAGGCGCTGCGGAGCGGCGTGGCCTCCATCTATCCCATGGTCGACGGTGTGGCTTCCCTCAAAGCGGAAGCTTCCCGGTTTATCAAAACCTTCATGAACATCGGGGTGAACCCCGCCGGCTGCATCCCCGTGGTGGGATCCATGCAGGGGACCTATGCCGCTTTTATGGCCGCCGGGAATACCGACAAAAAGAAAGATACCGCCCTGTTCATCGATCCCGGCTTTCCGGTTCAGAAGCAGCAGATGATGGTGATGGGCCAGAAATACGAATCGTTTGACGTATTCAACCACCGGGGAGCGCAGCTGCGCAAAAAACTCGAGTCCTACCTGCAAAGGGGAAATGTTCATTCCATCGTATACTCGAACCCCAACAACCCCACCTGGATCTGTCTTACGGAGGAAGAACTGGAAATCATCGGCCGCCTGGCCAACGAATACGATGTGATTATCATGGAAGACCTGGCCTATTTTGCCATGGATTTCCGCAAAGAGCTGTATACGCCAGGCAGTCCGCCCTGGCAGCCGACGGTGGCCCGGTATACCGGTAATTACATTCTTTTCATCTCCAGTTCCAAGATTTTCTCGTATGCCGGTCAGCGGTGCGCGGTGATGGCCATTTCCGACGAGTTGTACAACCGCGAATATCCCGACCTGCGGGATAGGTTCCGCTGCACCACCTTCGGGAACACCGTTATCCAGCGGATTTTGTATGCGCTGACCTCGGGAACCTGTCATTCGGCGCAGTATGCCCTGGCGGCCATGTTCAAGGCTGCCAGCGACGGACGCTTCAATTTCGTGGAGGTGCTGAAGGAGTATGGCCGCAAGGCGGAAATCATGAAACAGCTGTTTGCCGCCAACGGATTTACGATCGTATACGACAAGGACCTGGAAGAGGAGGTTGCCGACGGGTTTTATTTTACCGTGGGCTATCCCGGAATGACCGGGTCGGAACTGGTAAGGAACCTTCTCAATTACGGGATCAGCGCCATCGGGCTGAGAAATACGGGCAGCGAACGGGAAGGAATACGGGCTTGCGTGTCGCATGTTGCCCGGAGTCAGTTCGGCGACCTGGAACAAAGGCTGAACATGTTCCATGCCCGTTTTGGCACAGCGACCCGATAGGATGAAGCGTCATTTATTGAAACTGGATATGTTATGGCTAAAGTCAGAGGTGCAGTAGTGGTCGACAAGGAAGGATGCAAAGGTTGCGGCCTTTGTGTGGAGTCTTGTCCGCAAAGTGTGCTGGCGTTGCACAGGGATGTCAACAGCCGGGGCTACCATTATTCCTACATGGAAAACCCGGAGGCATGCATCGGATGCTCCAATTGCGGGCTGGTGTGCCCGGATACCTGTATCACGATATACAGGGTAAAGCTTTAATGTTGAATAAGAAAAGTCAGAACGATGGGAGAACTCAGGTTAATGAAAGGGAACGAAGTGCTGGCCGAGGCGGCTGTGCGCTGTGGCTGTGACGGCTATTTCGGATATCCCATAACGCCCCAGTCGGAGGTCATGGAAACCCTCATGGAGCTGAAACCCTGGGAGACCACCGGCATGGTGGTGCTGCAGGCGGAAAGCGAAGTAGCCTCCATCAACATGGTGTACGGGGCGGCGGCTACCGGCAGGAGGGTGATGACCTCCTCGTCAAGTCCGGGAATCAGTCTGATGGCGGAAGGGATTTCATACATGGCGGGGGCTGAGCTGCCCTGCCTTATTGTTAACGTGCAGCGGGGCGGCCCGGGTTTGGGCACCATCCAGCCGTCGCAGGCCGACTACTTTCAGACGGTGAAAGGCGGGGGGCATGGCGATTACCGGCTGATCACCCTGGCCCCCTCATCGGTTCAGGAAATGCACGACTTTGTCGGGCTGGCTTTCGGTCTGGCCTTCAAATACCGGAATCCCGCCATGATCCTCACCGACGGTGCCCTGGGCCAGATGATGGAAAAGGTGGAACTGGCCGATTTCAAGCCGCGCTGGACCGACGAAGAGGTGCAGCAAATATCAGGTTCATGGGCTACCACGGGGAAAACCGCCGGGCGGGAGCGGAATGTTGTGACCTCTCTGGAGCTGGATTCGGAACGGATGGAGCAGAACAACCTTCGCATCCAGGCCAAGTACCGTGAGATGGAGGCCACGGAGGTACGGTTTGAGAGCCTGATGTGCGACGATGCCGATTATGTGATGGTCGCTTTCGGCACTTCGGCGAGGATTTGCCAGAAAGCGCTGGAGCTTCTGCGCCAACGGGGGATCCGGGTCGGCCTGCTCCGTCCTGTCACCCTGTATCCTTTCCCGTCGGCGGAGATCGGAAGACTGGCCGCACGGGTCAGAGGGTTTCTCACCGTGGAGATGAGTGCCGGCCAGATGGTGGAGGATGTCAAGCTTGCCGTTTTCGATGCCGGCTATCATTTGCCTGTGGAACATACCGGCCGGATGGGGGGGATACTCCCTTCACCGGGCGAAGTGGTCGGAGCTTTCATGGAAAAAATGCTAAAACGTTGAAATTATGGAGATCCAGGATATTATAAAACCGGAAAACCTGATCTACGGGAAATCCGGATTGCAGAGGGATGTCATCACCCACTATTGTCCGGGCTGCAGCCACGGGGTGGTGCACAAGCTTCTTGCCGAGGTTATCGACGAACTGGGCATCCGGGAGCGGGCCATCGGGGTTTCTCCCGTGGGATGCGGGGTGTTCGCCTATAATTACATTGACATTGACTGGCAGGAGGCGGCTCACGGCCGGGCACCCGCCGTGGCAACAGGCATCGCCCGCACCAATCCCGGCAAAGTGGTGTTCACCTACCAGGGCGACGGCGACCTGGCTTCGATCGGGGCTGCCGAAATCATGCACGCCTGCAACAGAGGCGAAAACCTGGTCGTAATCTTTATCAACAACGCCATCTACGGAATGACCGGGGGACAAATGGCGCCCACCACCCTGTTGGGAATGGTGACCTCCACCACCCCTCAGGGGAGAAAGGTGGAGCTGAACGGGTATCCACTGAAAATTACCGAACTGATAGCGCAGCTCCCCGGAGTAAGTTATTGCACCCGCCAGTCGGTCCATACCGCCGCCACCGTGCGAAAATGCAAAAACGCCCTCCGGAAAGCCTTCAGGAATGTGATGGAAAAGAAGGGAACCTCTTTCGTGGAGGTCACCTCCACCTGCAATTCGGGCTGGAAAATGACCCCCGTGGAGGCCAACAACTGGATGGCTGAGCATATGTTTCCGGAGTATCCGCAGGGTGACCTCAAGGACAACGACAAACAAGGGTAAGGAGGGGATTCACAGTTTAAAAGCCAGCATTAAAAACCAAATCCAGAATTAGGGACTCAGGATTCCATACTCCGGATATCGGTTTTCCGGTTTGCGACCCGGTAACCAAGGTTTAAGATTCAGGTTTCAAGATTCGTACTTTCAATATTCGGCGCATGACAGAAGAGATTATCATAGCAGGTTTCGGGGGGCAGGGGGTGCTCTCCATGGGGAAGATCCTGGCCTATTCCGGGATTATGGAAAACAAGGAGGTGACCTGGTTTCCCTCCTACGGACCGGAGATGCGGGGCGGCACCGCCAATGTGGTGGTGATTTTGAGCGACAGCCGTATCAGCTCGCCGGTGCTGCATGAATTTGACACGGCCATCATCCTCAACCAGCAGTCGCTCGACAAGTTTGAGAAGGCGGTCAAGCCGGGCGGGGTATTGCTGTACGATCCGAACGGCATTGTCCATCCCCCCACCCGCAGCGACATCGAAGTGTACAAGGTGGAGGCCACCCGTACTGCCGTGGACATGGGCAACCCCCGGGTGTTCAACATGATCGTGGTAGGGAGTTACCTGAAGGTCAGGCCTGTGGTGAGCCTTGAAAACGTAGAAAAAGGGCTTCAGAAGTCGCTGCCGCCGCGTCATCATAAGCTGATCCCCCTGAACCTGGAGGCGATCCGCAAGGGGCAGGAGATCGTGGAGAAGGTGGGATAAGGCAGGCTGCTTCAGGGTTTGCCCGGGCAGGCCGGAAAATAAAACCCGGCCAGGAGTGTTCCTGGCCGGGTTTAAGGTAATAGAAGGATTGATTGATTGCTAACCCAATGCGGATCCGACCATAAAAGTGGCTGCCAGGGCGATGATGGCGTACAATTCGGGGAACACGGCAAGAATGAGGGTTTTCCCCGCCACATCGTGTCCCTGTCCCACTGCGGCGATGCCGTTGGCGCAAACCTGGCCCTGGCGGATGGCCGACAGAAGCCCGACAAAGCCCAGGAACAACCCGGAGACAAATACGGCGCTTGCCTTGTCCCACCCTATCGAAGGATCAAGCAAACCGAAGCTGTTCAGCAAAAAGTAACCGGCGAATCCATACAACCCCTGGCTGCCCGGCAGTGCCGACAGCATGATGTAGGAGCCGAAAGCTTCGCTGTTTTTTTTCATGGCCCCCACCGCCGCATTTCCGGCAATGGTGGTGCCGTAGGAACTTCCAATTCCTGCAAGACCGATCATCAATGCGATCCCAATGTAAGCTAAAAAAATCGGTGTCATTTTCTGTGGTTTTTAGTTGTTATTCTTTGTTATTATCAAATCAGTTTTCCTGCGCATGCTGCTGAAACGGGGCGTAGGGTTTCCCTCCCCCGGTGAAGCCGGCGTTTTTGTAGAACTCGACGAAAGTGAGGCGGATGGGGTGAACGAAAGCCCCCAGCCCGGCCATGAAAAGGGTGATCCCGTGACCGACGAGCAGGATGAGGATCATCACCAGTTCGCCCACAACGGGAATGTCAGGTTTCATGTTCATAGCCAGCTGGTTAAAAACACTTCCCAGGATGGCGGTCGATACTCCCAGGGCAAAAAGCCGGATGTAGGAAAGAAGGTCCCCCAGCAAACCGGTAGCCATTCCGTAGGTATCCCACAAGCCCGAAAGAAAGTTGATCAGGGGGTTTCTCTTCGGGTTGTTGAGAAAGAGGATCAGGATTCCGGCCACTCCGAGAATAGTGTAGAGCACAGTGGTTGCCATGCTGCCGGTTATTATTCCGGCTGATTTCAGTCCGTACCATGCGATTGCCCCGAGGATCAGAACCAGCCAGCCCATGGTGGAGGTGGCGTAAGCGAGCCCTTTCTGTTTCCGGATGTTGAAAATCTTGACGAACATTCCGAAAATGATCTGTACCACCCCCAGGGCGATGGCCAGGGTAAACATCCTGTCGGTATCGATCAGGTAGTCTTTCACCTTTTGGAGCATGGGAATGTCCAGGCTGACGAGGTTGATCCCGAAAAAGGTCCCTGTAAGGATCCCGAAGATCACTGTGGCCAGTCCGAGCCACTGTGCCAGGGAGAGGATGTCTTTCATTCCCGCCATTTTTTTCCTGGCGAAGGTGGCCGCCAGTACGATGAGGAGGCCGTATCCGGCATCCCCCAGGGCGAATCCGAAAAACATCATGTAGAAAGGTGCGAAGAAGGGCACCAGGTCCAGTTCGGTGTGGTTGGGCAGGTCGTACAGGTTGCCGATGACTTCGTACAGGCGGGCAAAGCGGTTGTTTTTGAGCAGGATGGGTGATTTGACCTCCGGATCGGGGGCTGTTGCCAAATGGACGATCCCCTGGCCGGCGAGGTAATCGTCGAGTTCCGCTTTCCGGGTTTCGGGGACAAATCCCCCGATGATGCGGACCTTTCCCTCCACCTGATCGTCGGTCTGCAGAAGGGCGTTCATCTCTCCCCACTCATCGCGCAGCGCGTTGTAGTAGGCTTTCAGCTTCTCCTTGTCCTGCAGGGCGATCTGCTCCAGCTCGTCGTGGAGTTCGCGGTATTTTCCCTGGATTTCCTTCAGCTCGTTTCTGACGGTGCCCAGCGAGTTTTGCGGCGGAAACAGCTGCTCCACCCCCGGGGTGTCCAGAAATCCGGAAATGTCGTCTCCTTTCCGGTCGATCTTCAGAAAGTAGGTAAGCCCTTTCATCTCGTCGATCACGCTGATGTAGTGGTCGACCATCCACTGGGTGTCGAATTTGCGGGTGGGGCAGCTGAAAAAGCGGAATTCCAGCCCCGCCGGTTCCAGCCGTTTCATCTGCTCCCAGTCGAAATGGCCCCAGGGTTCCAGCAGGCTTTCCTCTTTTTCAAGGCGCGCCCGGTGGTGCTGGACATATTCCTGTTCCTTTTCGATCTCCCTGACCCTTTTGAATACGGCTTTACCGTCGCTGAGCCCCGTCGGTTGTGTTCCCGGCGTGCCGCTGAACCAATCCAGCTTTTTTATGGCCTGTTCAGTTTCCGAAATGTGGCGCATCAGTTCCTGCATCTCCTCGCTGGGTTCCGCCACCTTGCGATCGATATGGACCACTCCCAGTTTCCTGATATCTTTCAGGAACCCGGAATACCGGGCATGGTAAACCAGGAAGGAATATCTGTGCATGGGTACGATCATAGCCTGTCCTCCTCTTCCTGCTGCTGTTTCTGTTGTTTGTTCTTGACGATTTTCTGCGCAGACTTGGAAAGGTTGTCTTCATCCTCGAGGAACCGTTTGATCTTCCGGATGGCATCCTGGAATCCCGGAATCTGCACCTTTTCGTAGAGGTTCACCTTTTGGGTGGTTTTTTTGCGGGCGAAGTCGAGCAGCTCCATTTTTTTCAGAAAGACCTCCCTTTCGACGGCGATGCCGGTGAGTTTCCTGACAATGTCCACTCCGTCGGCATACCAGAGGGGCTGGTTAAAGCCGTTGATGTCACCGGTTTCAAACAAAATGTCATCGAGGACGGGGGTGAAAACGCCTGCGATTTTTTTTGCGGTGAGTTTCACATCGCGAATGCGGATGAGGTCGTGGTCGAATTCACCCCAAAGCCGCGACATACGGGTATACTGCTGGATCTGGTCAAACAGCTCCTGGTCGAGGGCGGAGGCTTTGTCGCGGGCTCTTTTCACCTCCATGCGGAGGGCCGACTCCTTGTTTTTCAGGGTCGGCAACGCCCGTTCCCTGACCTTGAGCTGTTTCTCCAGCCCCTGCAGTGCGGTTTTGTTGTATTGAATGTTTATAGCCACGGAGACGATATTAGAGGTCAGAAGGTCAGAAATCAGAATACTGGGGCAACAGCATTTTGTATCCTGAATCCCGGGTTTTGAATGAACGGTTTGCTTTTAGCTGTTTTCTGGTCATAGGGTGGATACGCTTCGGCCTTTACGGGCGCAGTCCTTTAGTTTTTCCAGAATTTTTCCACCAGGTGTTCCTTGATGGCCACTTCGGCTTTGGTGAAGAATTTCCCGAACAGTTCCCAGGAGATGTCGAGCATGGTGTCGGTATCGACGTTCACATCGATGGCCAGCAGTTTCATGGAATATTCCTTGGCAAATTCCAGTGTCCGTTCGTCATAGTCGGTCAGGTCGAAGCCGTTTTCCAGTTTGGTGCGGGCGTTGACCGAGTCGGCGAACAGGCGGATGGCGGCGTTCATCACCTGGGGATGGTCTTCCCGGGTTTGTTTTCCGATGACCAGCTGTTTGAGGCGGGAGAGGGAACGGAAGGGGTCGACGATGACCTTTCCGATTTCCGAGTCGCGCCTCAGAAAGAGCTGTCCTTCGGTGATGTAACCCGTATTGTCGGGGATGGCATGGGTGATGTCGCCGCCGGAGAGGGTGGTTACGGCAATGATGGTGATGGAGCCTCCGGAGGGGAACTGGACTGCTTTTTCGTAGATACGGGCGAGGTCGGAATAGAGCGACCCGGGCATGCTGTCTTTCGACGGGATCTGGTCCATGCGGTTCGACACGATGCTGAGGGCGTCGGCGTAGAGGGTCATGTCGGTGAGAAGCACCAGTACGGCCTCGTTGTGGTCGACGGCGAAATATTCGGCGGCGGTGAGGGCCATATCGGGGACCAGCAGCCTTTCGACGGGCGGGTTGTCGGTGGTGTTTACAAAGCTGATGATCCTGTCGAGGGCGCCGGCGTTGTCGAACACATTCTTGAAGTAGAGGTAGTCGTCGTTCGACAGTCCCATGCCGCCCAGGATGATCTTGTCGGCTTTTGCCCGCAGGGCCACCAGGGCCATGACCTGGTTGTAGGGCTGGTCAGGGTCGGCGAAGAAGGGGATCTTCTGTCCGGTGACCAGGCTGTTGTTCAGGTCGATTCCGGCGATGCCCGTGGCGATGAGGTTGGAGGGCTGGCGGCGTCGCACCGGGTTCACCGAGGGAGAACCGATATCCCTGACTTCTCCGTTGATCTCAGGCCCCCCGTCGATGGGCTCCCCGTAGGCGTTGAAAAAACGGCCCGCCAGTTCCCCGCTCACCTTGAGCTGCGGCGGCCTTCCCATGAAACTGACCTCTGCATTGGTGGGGATCCCTTCGGTTCCCGAAAAAACCTGCAGGGTCACATCCCTGCCGAGGATCTTCACCACCTGGGCCATCCGGCCATCGACCGTGGCAATCTCGTCGTAACCGACATGGTCGGCTTTCAGGGTGACCGTGGCCTTGGTGATGTTGGTCAGCCTGGTGTATATTTTCTGAAATGACTGCGTTTCCATATGACTGCTGCTTTATCCTGTTCCGGGTTCCCGGCGTTAATTCACTCTTTCCTTTAACAAAACCTCCAGCTCCTGTTCGTGGCGTTCAAATTTCCCGGATTGGAATTCGGAATAGTTCATCTGTTTAAAAACGTTGATGATCTGTTTGAAATAGGTGCCCACCGATTCAAAGTTGTCGAACATGAAGCTTTTCCCGGCGACATCCAGCACTTTGGCAAGCATGTATTGCTGCCGTTTGATGGGGGTTACGGCGTCGATTTTGTCGAAGGCATCCTGTTGGAGGATGACGAAGTCGATCAGTTCGGATTTCCAGTAGCGTTCGTGGAAGCTGATGGGCACTCCGTCGTCGCCCAGGATGTTGATCTGTTCGCGGGCCTCTTTTCCGCGGTAGAGGACATCCTTGGCTTGCAGCACCTGGCTAAGCCACTCTTCGGAGATGTTATTCCCGAGGTATTCCTGGACTTCGGGGTATTCGAGGTATTTGGAATAGCTGTCGATGGGGTCGATGGCGGGGTAGCGTTTGCTGTCGGCGCGGGCCTGGGAGAGGCCGTAGAAGCAGCGGGCGGCCTTGCGGGTACTTTCGGTCACCGGTTCCTTGAGGTTGCCTCCAGCCGGCGATACCGTACCGATGAAGGTGATGGAGCCGGGTTGCCCGTTGTGGAGGTAGACATACCCTGCGCGGCTGTAAAAGTTGGATATGATGGCCGACAGGTCCATGGGGAAGGCGTCGGGGCCGGGCAGCTCTTCGAGGCGGTTTGACATTTCGCGAAGCGCCTGGGCCCAGCGGCTTGTCGAGTCTGCCATCATCAGGACCCGGAGCCCCATGGAGCGGTAGTACTCGGCAATGGTCATGGCGGTGTACACCGACGCTTCACGGGCGGCCACCGGCATGTTCGAGGTATTGGCGATGATGATGGTGCGTTCTATCAGCTTCTTCCCGGTTCGCGGGTCATCCAGCTCCGGGAACTCGTAGAAGATCTCCACCACTTCGTTGGCTCTTTCGCCGCAGGCGGAGATGATAACGATGTCGGCTTCGGCCTGTTTTGAAATGGCGTGCTGCAACACGGTCTTGCCGGTTCCGAAGGGCCCCGGGATGAAGCCGGTGCCCCCCTCGGTGATCGGGTTGAGGGTGTCCATGCAGCGGACTCCCGTTTCAAGCAGACGGAAAGGCCTCGGTTTTTCCCGGTAGGCCTTGATGGCCAGTTTCACCGGCCATTTCTGGACCATGGTGATGTCGTAGCTTTTCCCTTCCCCGTCTTCCACGACGGCGATGGTGTCGTCAACCCGGTAGCGGCCTTCCGGAACCACCTTTCTGACGGTGTATTGGCGGTCCATCTTAAAGGGGAGCATGATCTTGTGCGGCATGTCGTTTTCGTCGACCTGCCCCAGCCAGTCACCGCCGGTGACCCTTTCGCCCGGCTTGGCCAGCGGCTTGAAATCCCACAGCTTATCCCGGTCCAGGGGGTCGGTGTATTCGCCCCGTTTAAGGAATATCCCCTCCATCTTGTCGAGGTCGTTCTGCAATCCGTCGTAATTGCGCGACAGGATTCCGGGCCCCAGGGTAACCTCCAGCAGGTGTCCCTGGAACTCGGCAAGGCTCCCCGGCTTCAGGCCCCGGGTGCTTTCGAACACCTGGACATAAGCGTTCCTGCCCACCACCTTGATCACTTCAGCCATCAGCCGCTCCTCTTCCAGGGTGATGAAGCAAATTTCATTCTGGGCAACCGGCCCGTCGACTTCCACGATTACCAGGTTGGAAATCACCCCTGTCACTTTTCCAGTGGTTTTATCTTTTCTTTCCATACGTATGCGAAAATTCTTCAGGAAACTCAAAACTCGATTCTATCTCATTCAATAGCTGGTTAAACATCACCTGTCCCTTTTCGTAGTCGAGGTGGTACCACCGTTCGGCAAGAAAAACCTTCAGCACAAAGGCAAGGATCCGTTCGATGGTGAAATAGTGGAAGAAGGTGGCATCGTCGAGGTAATTCCACTGCCGGGTATCCAGTTTAAACTCCCTTTCCAGCAGATTTCCGGTTTCGAACAACTGAAGCAGCGGTTCGATCTCCGGATAGTCGGTTGCCAGATTGAAATCGCGGGTGCGGTTTTTTTTCACAGCCTGGGCAACGAGGTTGTCGCCGATCACCGACTCTTCCCAGGGAAGGTTGTGTTTGCGGCCGTTCAACGCCAGGAGGATGTTGCCCGTATTGAGCAGCCATTCGCCGGCATCCCTGATGAAGCGGTTACCGGCTCCGGCCAGCGTTCTGTAATATCCTTCCGTGAGAAACCTGCCGGCTGCCGCGGGGGTGACCTTCTCTTCCACCGCCTCCTTTTCGCGAAGCAATTTCCCGAAATCGTACAGATAAGCGGGGTAAAGCTCCCGTTTGGCCTCTTCGAACAGTTTGGGAAGCAGCAGGAAGTCGAGCTGCTCTTCCGTCAGGTTTCCCCTTTCGTCGAAAGGCTTATCCTTTCCAAACATCCGGTTCAGCAGGTTCTGGTTGTCGGCGGGAAGGTACAGCAGCTTCACCAGCCCGAAATCCCCGGGATGCAAGGTTTCCTTCAGGTATTCCCTGATCCGGAGCGACGAAAAATGAAGTTTTTTGTCGTCCTGGATTATGTCAGGGAGCCCGGCTATCAGACAATGGTAACTCCGTCTGGTCATTTCGCCTCTCCGAAAAGTAACTGGTTGGTTTTGGGCCGCAGGTAGGCTTTGAGGAAATTCATGAAATCTTCATCGGTGAAGCTGATGAGGTAGCTGCCATCCGCCGGGCCGATCTTGAACCCCGACCGGATATCCTGCGAAAAGGAGAAGGAAAGCCCCTTGTTGAGCTCGGCGGCGAGGCTTTGTCTGAAGTATTTCTCCATCTGATCCTTCCCTGCCAGGGGAAGGATCACGTTCAGGTCGAAGCTTTCCTTGGCCATCCATTCCCTGACGATGGTGGTGATCAGGCTTTGCATATATTCTTTGTCAGAAAACAGCTCTTTCACCGGAGGCTGGATGACATTCAGGGTTACCAGACCCGCCACCTGTTGTTTCAGGGCTGAAAGTGACTGGTTGAGCGTCATTTTAATCTCCGACTCCACATGCTTTTTTTTCTCCTGCGACTGTTTCGCTGCATCGGCCAGGATTGCTGCAGCTGCCTTCCTGGCTTCTTCCTCCATGCCTGCAGCTTTTTGTTCCGCCTCTTTCAGGATCCTGGCGGCCTCTTCCCGGGCTTTCCGGACACCCTCATTGTAGATCACTTCAGTGAGTTGCTGAATCTTTGAATCCATATGTTCCGAGTTTAAACCAATTCAACCATGGGTAATTGCTTCACCGTCTGTCTGCTTCAGCCCCGGAAGCCCGGGGAATGCCCTTCGGGAACGGCCCACAAATATAGTTTTTTATTGCCTTTTTTCCCCGTTGCCCGGGCCCGAAATTGAATAAGATGCCAATATTAAACTCCTTATATAGTCTGCCGGCCCTTTTCCCTGCACGGAAGAGCATCGGCCTGACCATCCCTCATCCGGCCGGCGGGTTCCCGATCCAAATGTTATTGTTTTTCAAATTCCGGGAGAGAGACAACCGGAATCGGACGGATTTTCGTAATTTGCATTTTTATTCGGCGACCGGCCGGAAGCAGGCCGGAATGCGCGGGAAAGAAAATTTGTTTCACATAATAAAAAGCAATGTTATGAAAAAAGGTACCTGTTTTTTGCTCCTGATTTTCCTGGTAGCGGGTCAGCTCTCTGCCCAGGATTACCGAGATTACCTGGAAAAGGTCGGGAAAGCCGCTGAACGGCTGAAACTTTCGCAGGCTTTGCTTGCCAGCAACGGAATGACAAGTATGGGCGACGAATCCGGATTCCTGCTGAAAAACGCCGCCGCCAGCTATAAACTTGATAGCATGGTATACTGGTATTACGACGACCAGGCTCCGGCCTATGTAAGGGATTATAAAAGCATATTCAGCTACGATGCCAAAAACCTGAATACGGTCATTGTCAGTCAGTCCTGGAATGCCGAACAGGGCCGATGGATCACCGATTCCCGTCATAACAATTTCTACAACAGTAAGAACCAGTTAAGCTACATGGAGGATTACTACGATGAATCCAATACCGGCGATTCGCTTGAATTCGCAGGGAAATCGGAGGTGTTTTATGCTTCTTCCGGCAGGATAGACAGCATGCGCTTGTTTAACAGAGACGATGAAGGCGTTGTAAAGCACAGCGGCACCACCTACTATACGTACAACGGCGCCGGCAAAATCACCGAGATGAAATCGTGGGGGTATGATGACGAGGGAACCTGGTTGTATTCGGACCGCAATACTTTTCAGTACAACGCTGCGGGCAGGCTGACCCAGCAAAGCCATTTTTTGATGATGGGTCAGGAAATACTATCCTCCACAACCACCTATTCCTACAACGGCGCAGGGCAGGTTGCATATGATGAATATTCCAGTCTGGATTATGTGCTTTATTTCATGACGGGAACCGTTGTCATGAAGAAAAACAGCCGGTATGAGTATGAGTATGATTCCAAGGGCAACCTGGTGGTGCAATACGGCAAGCGCTGGGATGAGGGCTTGCAGGGTTGGGTCAATTCCGAAAAGGAGGAAACCACCTATAACCTCTCGGTGAATGTCAGCGATGTGATATTTCCGTACAATGATTACCTGTACCTCTACGGATTCGTTGAGGGTTATAACGAAATGGGGAACATGCCCACGGGGACCTTTGATTATTCCTATATAGAAGGGAACTACAAGAACGACGGCAAGTCGGTTTATTTTTATTCGCAGGGAGGCACCTCGGGAGTCGGGGTACCGGGTGAGGCCCGGTTCCTTGTTTATCCGAACCCTGCGAGGGGGACGGTGATTTTCCGCTGGCAGGAGGCAGGCTCCCGGTTAAGGTTGGAATTGTATGGTGCCGACGGGGTTTTGCTTTCGGCGCGGATGATACGGTCAGGCGAAACGGTTCCCGTGGACCGTTACCGGCAGGGGTTGATTGTTTACCGGTTGCTGGAAGACCGGCAGGTGGTCCACAGCGGCAAGCTGAGGGTGGAATAACGCTGCATTCTGAAAAGAAACAGCCCGGAGACGCTTGGTCTCCGGGCTGTTTTGCTATCCGGGGGCAGGTTTCGCCCGGCTGAGGGATATGCGGCGGATTGTTACCGCGGGTTTCTCCTGTTGTCGTGGCGCTGTGCGTTGCCCCCGTCGCGGTTATCGCGCCGGAAGCCCTCCCTGCGGTCATCCCGGCGGGTCAGCTCTTTCTTATGGTGGGGATCTCCGCCGGAAGGACGGTAGTCGTGCTGGGTTTCCCTGTCGGCATATCCTTCGGGTTTGGGCAGCAAAGCCCGGCGGGACAGCTTCAGTTTGCCTGTTTTTTCGTCCACTCCGATCAGCTTGACTTCCACCATTTCGTTTTCCTTCAGTACATCGGATGCCGATTCGATCCGTTTCCAGTCGAGTTCGGAGACATGGAGGAGCCCCTCCTTGCCGGGAAGGATTTCGATGAAAGCCCCGAAGGAGACGATAGATTTGACCTTTCCGCGGTAGATTTCGCCCACTTCGGGGAGGGCGACGATGGCTCTGATCCTTGCTTTGGCGGCTTCCAGGATCTCCAGGTTGGGGCCTGAGACTTCGACGATGCCGTTGTTTTCATCCTCGGTGATGGCAATGGTGGCGCCGGTGTCGCTCTGGATGCCCTGGATGATCTTCCCGCCGGGCCCGATCACGGCTCCGATCATATCTTTGGGAATCAGAATCACCTCGATACGGGGCACGTTGGGTTTGTATTCCGCACGCGGAACGGGGATGGTTTCGTGGATTTTGCCCAGGATATGAAGTCTTCCCTCCCGGGCCTGGTCGAGTGCCTGGGCCAGGATCTCATAGGGAAGCCCGTCCACCTTGATATCCATCTGGGTTGCGGTGATTCCCTTTTCTGTCCCTGTCACCTTGAAGTCCATATCGCCCAGGTGGTCTTCGTCGCCCAGGATGTCTGAGAGGATGGCGTACCTGCTGCCTTCCTTATCGGTGATGAGCCCCATGGCGATCCCCGAAACGGGGCGGGTGAGTTTGACGGCCGCATCCATCAGCGACATGGTGCCGGCACATACGGTAGCCATGGAGGAGGAGCCGTTCGATTCGAGGATGTCGGAGACGATGCGCACCACATAGGGCAGATCGGAGGGGATCATTCTTTTAAGGGCCCGGTGGGCGAGGTTGCCATGGCCGATTTCGCGTCTTCCGGGGCCGCGGGGCACCCGTGCCTCCCCGGTGGAGAAGGAGGGAAAATTGTAATGGAGCAGGAACCGTGCGGTACCCTGCACGGTTACTCCGTCGATGATTTTTTCATCCATTTTGGTGCCGAGGGTCGTGGAGGCCAGCGCCTGGGTTTCTCCTCTGGTGAAAAGCGCGGAGCCATGGGCTCCCGGCAGGTAATCGACCTCCGACCAGATAGGCCGGATATCGCGGGTGCCGCGTCCGTCAAGCCTGACTCCCTCGTCCAGTACCATGCGCCGCATGGCCTCTTTTTCCACATCGTGGTAGTACTTCCGGATCTGTTTTTCGTGCAGCAAGGCTTCGGCCGGCTCCTCGCCGGGGTGGTCAGCCTTGTAGCGCTCCACATATTGGTTGCACAGCTCCTCGAAGGCGGCGGTACGCTCCTGTTTGTTGGCGATCCGCTGTTTGACGATTGCATAGCAGGGCCCGGACAAATCGGCATTCACCCGCGCTTTCAGTGCTTCATCGTTGATTTCGTGGCAGTAGGTACGTTTCACGACACCCCTTTCGGCGGCCATCTCTTCCTGGATCCTGCAATGTTTTTTGATCTCTTCGTGGGCAAAACGGATGGCTTCGATCATTTCGGCTTCCGACACCTCGTTCATTTCGCCCTCCACCATCAGGATATTATCGTAGGAGGCACCCACCATGATGTCGATGTCGGCCTCTTTAAGCTGGGAATAGGTGGGGTTGATCATGAGCTGACCGTTGATACGGGCAACCCGGACTTCTGAGATGGGGGTTTCGAAGGGAACATCCGAAACGGCCAGGGCGGCCGAGGCCGCCAGTCCGGCCAGAGCGTCGGGCATGGTTTCCGTGTCGGCCGATATCAGGGAGATCATAACGACCGTCTCGGCATGGTAATCGGCGGGGAAAAGAGGGCGCAATGCCCTGTCAACCAGTCTGGCTACCAGAATCTCATCGTCGGAAGGGCGTCCCTCCCTTTTCAGAAAGCCGCCGGGAAACCGCCCCGAGGCGGAAAACTTTTCGCGGTAATCGACCGACAACGGCATGAAATCCACCGCGTCATTGGCCTCGCGGGCCGATACCACGGTGGCCAGCAGCATGGTATCTTCCATTCTTACGACAACCGAACCATCGGCTTGCTTGGCCAGCTTGCCGGTTTCCACCGTGATGGTGCGCCCATCACCCAGGTCGATTGTTTTTGTTGTTACATTCAGCATAATCAGTGATTATTATTTCTTTTTTAAATGTTTGATCCGGTTAACCACCGGGGATCGGGGGGGGTATAAAAAAGAAAAGGCAATACCTGTTATTGCCTTTTCTTTATGCTACTTACGCAGGTTCAGTTCAGCAATGATCGACCGATACCGGCTGATGTCCTTTCTTTTGAGGTAGTCGAGCAGGCTGCGTCGTTTTCCGACGAGACGGATCAGCGACCGGCGGGTGTTGTGATCCTTCATGTTCTGCTTCAGGTGGCCCGTCAGATGGTTGATCCGGTAGGTAAACAGTGCAATCTGGCCTTCCGGGCTGCCGGTGTCCTGATCATTCTTTCCGTGTTTCGAGAAAATCTCCTTTTTTGATTCAGCTGTTAAATACATACATTTTCAATGTTAAATGGTACCATGTTTAAGCCGCAGCATCGCTCTCAATAACAACGGCTTAAAATTTGATTTTTCGCGGTGCAAAATTAGCAAAATTGTTTAAACCAACAACCTCCGGCAAACGAATTTCCCGGGGGGCGGTTTTTATTTCCGGCCTCTTACCCCGGATCCCTTCCGGAACATCTGGCTGACAAGGATCAGGATGATGCCGGCGACGATCAAGGGTATCCAGATCCAAACAAGGTGGTCTGCCTTGTTCAGGTTCAGGAGCATGTACACCAGGGCAGCCACAAGGGTGAAAGCCCCCAGGAGGAAAAGGAGGGTACGGAGCGCGGGTATAAATCCGGCCACACCTTTCTTTTCCCGTTTCCGCTCTTTCAGAAAACCTTTTTGAATCATTATCCGAATATTTAGGTACTTAAAAGAAGTCAGCATTGATTGTCAACCGGTTTGGCCCGTGTGTGGGCCCAACTTCATCAGGCAGGCTGTTTCAGGCAGGGATCGGCGAGAACGGCCTTTCCGGCGCCCAAAGAATAAACCCGGTTGTATATCGACTGAAATTTATTTTCAGGATGGTTAAAGGTAGTAATTTTTTCGAAGCGGCCACCGTAGTCCGGCAGCCGGAATCTGTGTTGGTTCTCCGGAAAGCTAAATAAAAAGGTGTTTCCGGGCGCTGTTTTACGGCTGGAAATTCGTATATTTACAATGATTTGCTACCTGAACACCTTGGCCATGTCAACCCCTGCGACACCTCTGACAGAGGATTTTCTGCAGTTTGTATGGGAGCAGCGGCTATACCCCGATGGTCCGATGGAAACGGTAACGGGCGAACCGGTTGCAGTGATCGATCCGGGGATGCGCAATCCGGATGCGGGGCCTGATTTTTTCAATGCCCGGGTCCGCATCGGGGAGACCCTCTGGGCGGGGAACATCGAGATTCACCGGAATTCGTCCGACTGGCAGCGGCATCGTCATCACCAGGACGGGGCCTATGACAATGTCATCCTGCACGTTGTCGGGAATTACGACCTGCCGGTGGCCAGAACCGGGGGAGAGAGCATTCCGGCGCTGGTGCTTCCCTTTCCGGCCCATGTTTTCGGGAATTTCAAAAAGCTGATGGAGGCGAAGGATTGGATTCCCTGCCAGGCAACCCTTCACCGGGCCGACCGGCAGTTGCTAAAGATAGGATTCAACCGGTTGCTGATCGAACGGCTGGAAGAAAAAAGCGGTGAAATCGGCTCCCGGCTGGAGCAAAACAGACAGGACTGGAATGAAGCTTTTTACCAGTTCCTGGCGCGCAGTTTCGGATTTAAGACCAACGCCCTTCCCTTTGAGTTGCTTGCCCGCTCCCTGCCGCTGAAGCTTCTGGCAAGGCATTCCGGCGACCTCTTCCAGGTGGAAGCGTTGCTTTTCGGTCAGGCAGGATTTCTCCATGACGCTCTTCTGGGCGATGATTATTACCTGCGGCTGCGCACCGAATACGACTTTCTGTCAAAGAAATATCATCTGAAGCCCATGGCAGCCTATCTTTGGAAGTTTCTGCGGCTCAGGCCGGTGAATTTTCCGACCCTGCGGATTGCCCAGTTTGCGGCCCTTGTTTCGCGCACTCCGGGGCTTTTCTCGCGGATCACCGAGGCTGCCGGGACTTCTGAACTGCTGCAGCTGACGGATGTTACCGCTTCGGAATATTGGACCAGCCACTACAAATTCAATTATCCTTCATCGCCTGTGGTCAAACACCTGGGGAACGCCGCATCGGAAAGCCTGATCATCAACGCTGTGATCCCCTTCCTGTTTGTGTACGGCCGGATAAGCGGACGGCAGTATCTCCGTGAGAGGGCCCTTGAATGGCTCGACAGCCTCCCCCCTGAGACCAATTCGGTGATAAGCCGTTGGAATTCCCTGGGGGTCGAATCCGTGTCGGCCTTTGAAACACAGGCGTTGCTTCACCTGAAAAACCGCTATTGCGACCACAGGCGTTGTCTTCACTGCCCGGCAGGCAGCCTGCTGGTGAAAAAGCTTTCCTGAAGCCCCGGCTTACTCCTGCTCTTGCGGTTCGGGGTCAAAGGTTTCAATGAAATCGCTGCTGAGAACCCTGAACTCGGTGCGCCGGTTGATGGCGCGGGCGATGTCTTTTTGTTCCTCGGAAGCCAGCTTGTCGATGAACTTTTCGGTCAATTCATCCCCCCGTTGCAAAAAATCGTGCCGGGTGGAGATTTCCCGGGTAACCATCTTGGGCCAGGTTTCGCCATATCCCTTGGCCACCAGACGCTTCGGGTTGATCCCTTTTTCGATCAGGTAATTCACGACGCTCTGCGCTCTTTTTTGCGACAGGTCGAAGTTGAATTGCTCGCTTCCGATGTGGTCGGTATGGGCCATCAGTTCTATGGTGATGGTCGGATTCAGCTCCAGAAGGTTGATTAATGTGTCGAGCGCCACGACCGACTCGGGCAGCAATTCAAAGCTTCCGAATTCGTAGTTTATATTGTTAAGCCGGATCGGCGCGTCGGTGGGGGTGAGGAACAGCTCGATCCTGAAATCCTTGCTGTCGTTGAGCCCCTCAGTGGTTAACATCGCCTTGTCGTTTAGAAATCCTTCCCTGAAGGCGGCCACCACATACTCCGTTGAGGGGTTCAGCTTCATCTGAAACTGTCCGTTCTGGGCGCTCATCCGGAGATTGGTGCCGTCGGTTCCGATGATCCGGACGGTGGAACCCTCCAGCCGGGCTCCTGTCTCTTTGTTGAAAACCATTCCCGAGGCCTGGTAAATGATGGGTGGCACCACAAAGGCGTACAGGTCGTCTTTCCTCGACCCTTTGCGGTTCGATGAAAACAATCCCTGATCCTTACCCTTTACGAATGCGATTCCGAAATCATCGCCGGGAGAATTGACCGGGTATCCCATGTTTTCCAGGGTCCAGTTACCCTCCCCGTCCTGTACGGCTTTAAAAATGTCAAGACCGCCCAGCCCCATGTGGTAGTCGGAGCAGAAGTATAGTTCTCCGTTGTCGCGCATGAACGGGAACATCTCATTGCCCGGGGTGTTGATGACGCTTCCCAGGTTTTCCGGATTTTTAAACACGCCGCCTGTTTTTTCAGCCTTCCAGAGGTCCTTTCCTCCCTGTCCCCCCTTTTGGTCGGAAACAAAATAGAGAAGGCTTCCGTCGGGCGACAGGGTGGGGTGGGCCGCCAGGATGCTGTCGCCGAAAAGGCTTACCGGCGTGGGTTCCGCCCAGCTTCCCCTGACCTGGGAGGTGGAGAAAATCTGGGATCCCATGTTCCTGGTTTTTTCATACTGGCACCGGGTGAACAACATCTGGCCGCCGGCGCCGGCGAGGGCCACCGCTCCCTCTTCGTCGGTGGTGTTGATGATATAGGCCTGGTCGATCAGTTTGGGCTGGCCCCATTTCTGCTTCTGCACATCGAATTCCGACTTGTAAATGTCGGCGTACATGTTCCCCGTGATCATGCTTTTCCGCTTCCCGGTGCTGGCTTTACGCGATGAGGTGAAAAAAATCTCGTTGTCGCGGTCGTTGACATAGACGGGTGCATAATCGCTCTCCCGCGAGTTGAGCTCTTTCATCTGGTTGATTATGTGACGGGTGGGGTTGGATATCCACTCCTGGGCAAGCCGGATTGACTCAAGGCCGTTCAGGGCCTGTTCGTCTCCGGGCGCCTCTTCCAGGTAAGCCTGGTAGTTTTCTATTGCTTCTTCGTATTTCTGGGTGGCTCTGAGCATCTCTGCATTCCACAGGAGCGCTTTGGGGTCGGGATGGTTGCGGCGGACCGCATTCCGGTAGTAAAGGGCCGCCATTTCGTATTCGCCCATCATCCGGTAGCACTCGGCGATGGCATAGGCATACTCCACCCTTTTATCGCGGCTTTTTTCCTTCTTGTTGGCTTTGCGGTATTTTTCCACCGCTTTGTAGTACTCGCCGATTTCTTTCGAATTATAGGCAATCCGGCTCAGATTCCCGGGAGTGCACGATGCCAGGAATCCGGCAGCCATAAGCAGGGTCAACAGGTTGCGGATTCTTTTTCGTATGTTATCCATTCAATGAATTACTCTTCAGTTACATATGAATTAAAGTCCTGTCCGGTCCGGGATCCGGGAAACAAAATTAGTTTTTATTTCCATACCCGGAAGGTAAACGGCAGGGCCTTCCGAAAAGTATGAAAAGACAGGGTAAAAGGGAAAAAACAAAAGCAGCCGTTTAAAAAAGGGCCTCATGCCGGGAGGTTGGGATTGTTTGAATCTGGGATATCAGTTTTCTCGTTTTCGCCTTTCCACGTAAAGTTGTGTGGCCTCGACCTTGACCACCAACACGGCTTCCCCTTTATCGATGAATTCGCCGGCGGTGACGGCGTCGTAGGTTTCGCCTTCGATTTCGACCTTTCCCGAAGGGCGGAGCACCGATCGTGCGAAGCCTGTTTTTCCGGACAGAGCGAGGAGGGATGGATCGACGCCCACATATCCTTCGCTGACGTTCTGGACGGTATGCAAGGACAGGTTGCTGAAAATCCCGCGCCGCGTGGTCAGAATTTTCTCACTGAGCCACAGCGCCAGTCCGAACCCGGCCGATACCCCGGTCACGACCGTTGCCACGGCAATGCCGGCTTTGCGGAAGTCGACCCCGGTGAAGTCGAAACGGAGGTTGTCTATCAGGCTGAAAACCAGTCCGAGGAAGGCCAGGCTGATTCCGGCGATTCCGGCCACCCCAAAGCCGGGCAGGATAAAGATTTCGACCCCCAGCAGTATGATCCCTGCGACGAAAAGGAGGATTTCCCAATGTTCGGCGAGTCCCTCCAGGTAAAGGGGGGCAAAGTAGAGAACGGCGGCCAGGACGGCGATGCCCAGGGGAAAGCCGATTCCGGGGGATTGCATTTCGAAATAGATGCCCCCGATGATGGCCATGATCAGCAGTCCTGAAATGACAGGATGGACCAGCAGTCCGATGATTTTTTCAATCCAGCCGGGTTTGTACTCCACGATCTGTGCGTTGTCGAAGCCTGTTTTCCGGAGCACCTCCTCCACGGTGGCGGCCTCGGCTTCGCAAAAGCCATGTTCAATGGCTTCGGAGGGGGTGAAGGTCAGCACTTTGCCGGTGTCGATGATTCCGGGTATGGCCACCGAGGGGTCCACCATGGCTTCGGCAATCAGGGGGTCCCGTTTCCATCGGAAAAGGGTGTCATTTCCGGTCACCAGGGTGTCTTTTCCTTGTGCCTCAGCCGTGGCGCGCATGGTGGAGCGCATGTACGACTGGTATTTGTCGGGCATGGCAAGCCCGGTCTGATTGACCACCGTCGCCGCCCCGATGCTGCCGCCGGGCCGCATGTAGATGCTGTCGCAGGCAATGGATATCAGGGCCCCTGCAGAGGCTGCATTGTTGTCGATGAACACCACCACCGGAATGGGGCTCTGCAGAATCCGGGTCCGGATGCTGTCGGCATCTTTCACAACGCCACCGTAGGTGTTCATGTGGATCAGGAACATCCCGGCGCCCAGGGTGTCGGCAGCGTGGAAAGCCTGCCGGGTCTGCCGCCAGGTGGCTTCGGTGATCTCCTCTTTGATGTTCAGCTTGTAAACCAGCTTCCGGTCGGACGCGTGTGCGCTGCTGCCCGGGATCAGGCCCGCCAGCACCAGGATCAGCGAAAAAAAACTTTTGCAGGTTGCCGTATTCATTGTTGCAGCTGTTGTATTGAGCAAAATGTGCCGGGGGTGCAGCCCCGTATTTTACAAAGATACACAAAACCGGCCTACCCTGCTGAGAAACCGGATTTCCTTTGCCTATTCTTCCGGAAGCTGCCCCGCCAGTCTCAGGAACAAATCCATTCCCTGCCGTTTCCGGTCATCCAGGGCATAGCTGATGTTCCGCGTGAAATAGTCGTAGATGTCGATGTCGGGGTAATGAGGCTGTTCCATTTTTTCAACCTCGGGGATGCTGTCTACACCCAGCGCCAGGGCCTGGTTGAAGCGGATGAGGAACTCAGGGGGAAGGGTTTCCGTGGCTGCCCAGACGGCAAAAACAAAGGGTAATCCGCTGAATTTCATCCATTCGAGCGACAGGTCGTACATGTAGGGGTATTTCTTTTCCACCCCGAATACCCGGTCCCCGATCACCACTCCCGCCGTCCGGCCAACGATCTCCTTTTTTTCGAATCCGGGGCTGCTGCCGGCCCACCGGAAATTCATGCGCCAGGAATAGCGGGCCAGCACCCTGGTCAGCAGCACCGACGACCGCGACTGGTAGTCCATCAGCACCGTTTCAATTTCCTCCAGCGGAACCTCGCTGGCCAGAATGGTTGTCCTGACCGCTCCTTCGGCTCCGATACAAAGGTCGCTGACCAGCTGCCAGCCGGGCAGCCGGAGCAGGGCCCCCACCGGTATCAGTCCGATGTCGGCCTGGCGGTTCGCCAACTTGGCGGCGGTCACCGACGGTATGTCGAGAAGCAGCTTTATCTCTTCCTTTACCGGAGCATTCAGGAGCCCGAAAAGAAAGGGACGGCTGTTCAAATAGGAAATCAGCGATACCCTGGTTTGGTTCATGGTTTTCCCGGACCGTTGCTTACGGCCTTCACCGAACGAAAGTAGATATAAAAGAATTGCGGCTTTGTGAAAAAAGTCATCCTCCTGAAATTCTGCCGGAGACATCCGCCTAATTTTGCTACCTTTGCCCTGTAGTTAAATGTACTGCGATGATACTGAACAGTTTAACTGCGATTTCGCCCATTGATGGGCGATACCGCGAGCTGGTGGAGCCGCTTGACCGGTTTTTCAGTGAATTTGCGCTGATTCGTTACCGTCTGAAGGTGGAGATCCTTTATTTTGAGTCGCTGTGCGAACTTCCCCTGCCCGCGTTGAGGGGGTTTCCCGCCGGGGCTTTGGAAACGCTGAGAGCCCTTCCGGAGAGCTTTTCTCCCGCTGAGGCCCTCCGCATCAAGGAGATTGAAGCGGTAACCCGCCACGATGTTAAGGCCGTTGAGTACTATCTGAAGGAAAAGTTCAGGGAACTGGGCCTTGCCGGCTATGGGGAATTTGTTCACTTCGGGCTCACTTCGCAGGATGTGAACAACACGGCCCTGCCGATGGCTCTTCGAGACGCACTCGGCGAGCTGTACCATCCCGCCCTGGAAGCGTTGCTGGAGAAGCTCAGGCAGCTATCCCTGCGCTGGAAGGAGGTGGCGATGCTGGCGCGGACCCACGGGCAGCCTGCTTCGCCCACCCGGCTGGGAAAAGAAATCCTGGTTTTCGTGGATAGGATCGAAGGGCAACGGCAACTGTTACAATCTTTGCCGCTGCATGCCAAGTTCGGCGGGGCTACCGGAAATTTCAACGCCCATGTGGCGGCCTATCCCGCCATCGCATGGGAGCGGTTCGCAGACCGGTTCACGCGGGAGAAGCTGGGATTGGAACGATACCGCCACACCACCCAGATTGCCCATTACGACGATTACGGGGCGCTGTTCGACACCCTCAAAAGGATCAACACCATCCTGACCGATCTGAACCGTGATTTCTGGCACTATATATCGCTCGATTATTTCAGGCAGCAGCCCAAAAAAGGGGAAATCGGATCGTCGGCCATGCCCCATAAGGTCAATCCGGTCGATTTTGAAAACTCGGAGGGCAATCTTGGCGTGGCCAACGCGTTATGGGAGCACCTCTCGGCCAAGCTTCCGGTATCGAGACTGCAGCGCGACCTTACCGACTCTACCGTGACCCGCAACCTGGGGGTTCCGTTCGCCCATACCCTGATTGCCATGCAGGCTGCCCTGCGGGGGTTGGAAAGACTTGTACTGAATGAAACAGCGCTGCAGGGTGACCTGGACCGTCACTGGGAGGTGGTCACCGAAGCCATTCAGACCATCCTGCGCAGGGAGTCCTTTCCCGAGCCCTATGAAGCTCTCCGGGAGCTGGTCCGGGAAAAGGGGCGGCTGGATCAGGCCACCCTGCACAATTTTATCGATGGCCTTGACGTTTCCGCTGAACTTAAAACAGAACTGAAACAAATCACACCCCGTAATTATACGGGCCTTTTCTGATGAAGGATTTTTTCAAGATACTGAGAAGGTATATTCCTCCTTACAAAAGCCACCTGGGGCTTACCTTCCTCTATAATTTCCTGTCGGCCTTGTTTGCCGTTTTTTCCGTCGGGATGATGATCCCGATTCTGGAGATTCTGTTCGGCATGGCGGAGGATGTGACCAACCGTGTAGCGTGGTCTTTTTCGCTCGATTCGTTGACCCACAACCTCTATTATTATCTTACCCTGTTTAAAAACAGCCACGGACCGGGGATGACACTGCTGCTGGTAGGTTTTTTCGTCACGCTGGGAACCTTGCTGAAGGTGGGGTTTGCCTACCTGGGAGCCTTTGAAACCGTTTTCATCCGCAACAGCGTGGTTCGAGACCTCCGGCAGCAGATATACAGGAAGACGCTTCAGCTGGCGCTTCCCTTCTTCACCGAGGAACGGAAAGGCGATATCATGGCGCGTCTCTCGGGCGACGTCACGGAAGTGGAAAATTCCATCATGGCATCGCTCGACATGTTTCTTAAAAATCCGGTGCTGATCCTGGTTTTTCTGGGCTCCATGCTGGTGATGAGCCCGACGCTGACCCTTTTCATCTGCCTTGTGCTTCCGGTGACGGGACTGCTGATCGGCAGGGTGGGGAAGAGCCTCAAGAAGGTTTCGCGCGAAGGGCAGGACAAAATGGGGGTTATCTTCACCCAGATTGAGGAGACCCTGGGGGGATTGAGGATCATCAAATCGTTCAATGCCGAGCGGAAGATGGAGGAGCGGTTCAACCGGGAAACCGGGCAGTTCCGGTCGATCATGAACCGGCTGATGTGGCGTAGGGAACTGGCCCATCCCTTGAGCGAATTCATCGGCACGGTGGTGATCGTTCTTGTGGTCTGGTTCGGCGGCACCCTGATACTCAACCAGAACAGCGAACTGACCGGTTCTGAATTCATCGCCTACCTGGGGATTTTTTACATGATCATCAACCCCGCCAAGGCTTTCACCAATGCCGTCTATTCCATCCAGAAAGGGATGGCTGCCATGGACCGCATCGACATGATCCTGGGGGCCGACGTGATTATCCGGGAAAAGGAACAGGCGCAGCCGGTCGACGGATTTCGCGATAGGATCGAGTACCGGAATGTAAGCTTCGGTTACGGCGACCGGGAGGTGCTCCGCAACGTGTCGGTGACCATTCCGCGGGGAAGCACGGTGGCGCTGGTCGGCCAGTCAGGAAGCGGGAAAACCACCTTTGCCGATTTGCTGGCCCGTTTCTATGATGTGGGCGAGGGGCGGATCCTCCTCGACGGGGCCGATATCAGGGAGCTGCAGCTTGCCGGGCTGCGGCATCTCATGGGGAATGTCGGGCAGGAGGCCATACTGTTTAACGACACCATATATAACAACATAGCTTTTGGCGTGGAGCACACCACCCCCGAAGCGGTGATGGCTGCCGCCATGGTAGCCAACGCCCATGATTTTATTATGGAGACGGAACAGGGGTACCATACGGTGATCGGCGACCGGGGAAGCAAACTGTCGGGAGGTCAGCGGCAACGGTTGAGCATAGCCAGGGCCATCCTGCGGAACCCTCCGATCCTGATCCTGGATGAGGCTACCTCCGCCCTCGACACGGAGTCGGAAAGACTCGTCCAGGATGCCCTGGAGAAGCTGATGCAGAACCGCACCTCCCTGGTGATCGCCCACCGCCTTTCCACCATCAGAAACGCCAGCTTTATCTGTGTGCTTCATAAAGGCAGGATCGTGGAACAGGGAACCCACGACGAACTGATGGCCCTGAACGGACGTTACCGCAAACTATACCAGCTCCAGGTGTTCTGAACACCGGCCGGCCTGAAAAAAAAGCTACAAAGAGGAGGCTCCCGGCGGGGAAGATACCGGTTTTTGCACAATCGGTTTTATCCGTTTATTTTGATGTTTGTCGCATGATTCGGACAATTCCGATACCATATGAAAATCAAAAAACCGCCCGGGCGGGACGGTTTTACCTGCACGGGAGGAGCGACTCGAACGCCCGACACTCGGTTTTGGAGACCGATGCTCTACCAACTGAGCTACACCCGTGTTCCGGTGACGGCGCAAATATAAAGATTTTCGTGAATTCATGCAAAATATGGTCAAAAAGGGCGGTAGCAAGGGATGTTTCGGCGCAGGTACCCGGGAATCCGCTTTTTGACCTTTTCAGAATGATGTCTTTGTTTAAAGGATATTCCGTACATTTACCCTTTGGTGTGATTCGGAGTTTTTCCGGGTAGACCGGAGCGACATTGCTATGCATGTATTTATCACCGGGGCGGATGGCATGCTGGGGAGCAACGTGGTCAGGGTGCTTCTGGGGCGCGGCCATGCCGTCACGGCGCTCATTCATCCTGCCTCGGTTTCTCCGTCGCTCGAAGGATTGGCCATCATCCGTTGTTACGGGGACATACTGTTGCCGGAAACCTATACGGAAGCCATGACAGGCTGCGATGCGGTGGTTCATGCCGCCGCCTCGACGGCTGTCTGGCCTGCCCGATCAGAAAAGGTCCGTAAGATAAACATCGATGGAACCCGCAACATGATCGGGGCGGTGCTGGCCGCCGGTATCCCCCGGATGGTATACATCGGTTCGGGAAGTTCGGTGAATGCTACCGGGAATCCTTCCGGGAGGTATCGCTACCCGGGAGCACGGTTCGGGCTTGATTACAACGATTCCAAGTATGAGGCCCTCATGCTGGTGCTGGAGGCTGCAAAAAACAGGGGATTGCCGGCATTGGCCGTGCTGCCGGCCTTCATGATCGGTCCCTGGGATACCCAGCCCGGCTCCGGCAAGATGGTTTTGGAGGCTGCCCGTGGGCGGATGAAGTTTTGCTCCCGAGGAGGCCGCAATTTCATCCATGTTGCGGATGTGGCCGAGGCTGTCGCCAACAGCCTCACCATGGGCGAAATAGGGCAATATTACATCGCCGCCCATGAAAACCTGACCTATATGGAATTCTTCACCAGGGCAGCCCGGATCACCGGCCGGCGGCCGCCCCGTTTCTGCCTGCCCGACTGGGTGGTCAAAGCGGGGGGGGTCTTCGGAAGTATCGCCGGCACCCTTCTGAACAGGCCGCCGCTGCTCAGCTACCCCATGGCGCGGGTGTCGTGCGAGCAGCAGTTTGTCTCGGGCGAAAGCGCCGTCCGCGGACTTGGAATGCCCCAGACCCCTGTGGAGAAGGCCATCCGTGACTGTTACGAATGGTTTGCCGGCCACGGATACCTGTCACTTCCTCCCCGTCCGGCCGGTAACCGGCCGTAATAACGGAAACAACCCACCGGAAAACAAGCCTCAGATTTCTCATAGCCACCCTTGACGCCAAAATAAAAATTGTGAAATTGTAAATACAAAGCAGGTATGGAACTTTTCAGGAATGCCGGATTGGCGTGGCGTGCCAACGACCTGGCCGCCGTGCTGCCCCTCGGTCTGATTACCCTCTGTTTTCTTGTCTACTGGTTTGTTTCCAAATCGGCCGCTGTCCGCAGCTTTTTTTATCGCCGGTACGATCCTGACCGGGCTTCGGTTGTCCATATAACCTTCAACCGGATGTTTGGTTTTCTGATGCTGGGAATTGTCCCGGCTTTGGCGTGCCTGGCCTTTCTTTCCGGCTTTACGCTGACTGACAATGGGTTGGGTTATAAAACCGGAAGCCTTCTTTTCACTGTCGGGTGGATTGCCGGCCTTTCGGTGCCGGTGGTGCTGACAGGTTATTTAAATGCATCAAAACCGGCCAACCTGGCGAATTATCCCCAGATCCGCGCCAGGGTATGGACGACCCGTACCCTCCTGGTCAATGCGGCAGGCTGGGCTTTGTACCTGCTGGCTTATGAGTTTCTGTTCCGGGGAGTCCTGTTGTTTCCCCTGGCCGCCTCGCTGGGTGCCTGGCCGGCTGTGGCCGTCAATGTGGCCCTTTACTCAGCCACTCATATACCCAAGGGTTTGAACGAAGCCGCCGGCGCCATCGTCCTCGGCCTTCTGCTGTGTCTTCTCACCCTGGCCTCCGGTTCCATATGGATCGCCTTTTTCGTGCACCTTGCCATGGCGTGGACCAACAGCTTCGCCTCCCTGAAGTTCCATCCCGACATGCAAATCCTGAAAAGATGAAGAGTACGGTTTCCGGGAAGGTAGCCGTGGTAACCGGTTCCAGCCGCGGCATCGGCAAGGCAATCGCCATGGAACTGGCCCGTCAGGGGGCCTCTGTCGTACTCAACGGGAGAAAAAGAGAACCCCTGGAAGCGGCGGAACGGGAATTAAAAAACATCCACAGCCGGATATTCTCTGTGTGCTGCGATGTGACGGTGCCGGAAGGGGGAACGCTTCTTATCCGGGATACTCTCCGCCATTTCGGCAGAATCGATATTCTGGTCAACAATGTCGGGGCTTCGATGCGGGGAAGTTTTGCTGAACTCGATTCCCGGGTGTTTACAAGCATGTTTGAAAGCAATATCCTCGGGGCTGTGCTTCCCACCCAGGCGGCGCTGGTCCCGCTCCGGGCCGGAAGGGGCAGCATCGTCTTCATTTCAAGCCTTGCAGGCCTCCGGGGACTTCCCTTTACCTCGGCTTACAGCTCGTCAAAGATGGCTCTGCGCGGGTTGGCCGAATCGCTGCGGATCGAAGAACGCGGAAACCATCTGCACATCGGACTTGTTTATGTGGGTTTCACTGAAAATGATCCCGGCAAGGAGGTGATGAATGCCGACGGTACCTTGGTGCCCCTGGGAAACCGCATCGGGAACAGGGTTCATTCGAAGGAATCGGTGGCCAGGGCAGTCGTAAAAAACATACGGAGAAGAAAGTTCATTTCGGTGCTTACCCCGGTGGGGAAACTGCTTGCGCTGGTGCAACCCCTTTTCCCGCATCTCGTTGAAACGATCATCGCCCGCAATATAAAACTGTTCGCTGATCTCAGCAAGTGACGGGGGAGGAACCTGCAGGAACCGGGATCCTGGCCTTTCCCTGATCCCCGGCGACGGTTTCCCGTTTTACATAAGAACCTGTCTCCCGGCAGGAGATTGTGTTTCTGTCGGTGGCATCTCTCGGGCGAAGAAGCAGACCGGGTTTTCAGTTCAGGAACAGAAAGGATGGGGCAACTGCGGCAAAGCAGTACATTGGTGCAGGGGATCCGGGAGGGGAGAAGGCAGTGCTCAACCGGCAAGATTGAAACAGGTTGCCTGACTGAGTGCCAGAGGGTTTAAAATGAATAAGTAAGGCGGAGAGAGAGGGATTCGAACCCCCGGTCCCGGTCACGGGACAACGGTTTTCAAGACCGCCGCAATCGACCACTCTGCCATCTCTCCCGGAGCGCGGTAAAAGTAGCATATTTTTTACCATCTCCCAAAGCGGAAAATGGTTTCCACAGGGCAAGAGCGGGTGACGGGCTTATTGTTTCTGCCCTTGTTTCAGGGGAGGATATCCGGGGGCAGGCGGCGGATGGGGCGGATGTCAACACTCCGCACATACAGTTCGGCTCCTTCCGACTGAAGCTGGATTTTTCCCGAGACGAGGGGTAGGGTTTCGTCGCCGTTTCTTAAGCCGGTCCGTTGGTTGACCATAACGGTTGTGCCGTTGACGACATGGACCGCTGTCTGGCCTACGGTGTATAATTCCACCGTATTCCATTCCCCCGCCGGATTTTCGGCATCCCGGCCTTTTTTAACGGATCTGCCGTTGTCGAGTTCCCCGAAGGAAATTGGCGGGACTCCGGGTGTGAATCGGAAATTTCCCGTTGAGTCTTCCTTTACGGCAGCCGTTTCGCAGACCGTATTGTTCATCAGGTAGGTGTCGCCAAGGTTTCCGTGCATCAGCTGGCATTCGATGTTGGTCATCCAGGTGCCGAAGGCGGCGCCGAAACTGCCGGTACTGTGGTACAGCAACCCGGAGTTGCGGTTGGAAAAGACCGAATCCCCCCATTTGAAAACCAGCCGGAGATGGTAGTCGCCGAATGATTCCCGGGTTGCCAGCGACCCGTTTACCTCGCCTGTAATGCGGATTACCGGGATACCCTCCTTTTCGACCACTGAAAAAACTTTTCCGGCCATGCTTTCCCGGGAGAGGCTGTCCTGACCCCGGAGGGGCGAGCCGATGTAGGTGTCCCAGTTATCCAGGTTCTTGCCGTTGAACAGGGGCTCCCAGCCCTTCTCCTTCCGGCAGGAAAATACAAAGGCCAGCAGGGTGGCTGCGGCCAGCAAGGCAACATATTTTTTCATCCGGTTATTCTTTGGTTGGTTAGAGGTTTGTTGCGGTGAAGCAGGCAGGGATACCATGCACCCCGCCGGTCGAGAGGCCGGGAACGGAAAACACGGTTTGAAGCCTTTTCCGTGGCATGGGTGACCGGCGGGCGGCTAATCGCCGGGTTGATCCTTTGCCGGTTGTGCTGGCCGGCCGGAGTGCCGGATCAGGCAGGCTGGGCTGCTATAATCTCCTGCGCCCTGTTTAGGATGGATGCGTCATCGATCAGAACGATTCCTCCGTTGGGTCCGGGTTCAATGTGGATTCCCACCGATGTGCCGTGGTCGTAATTGGCGCCTCCGAAATAATTCCTGACGGTTTCTTCAGTGACATCAAACTCCCTGGCAAGTTGTCTGATGGTCCCGTCAGGTAAACTGTCCTTGATCTTTCGGAGCTCATTAAAGGTTATTTTGCGTTCCATGCCGTTGAAATTGATATTTGAAAATTAATGTTTCATAAAGGTAACTTTTATTTCAGGAATGTCAAACCCGACCTTCTTTTTTGCGGTTCGTTTAACAACTTTTAAAGATTGCCATCTTCCTGGCTGCAAAGGTCGTACAAGGTCTGCAGGAGGGAGTTCCGGATTCCCAGGTCGTAGAGTGCATGGTTGTTCCGGGTCGGATGGACGCGGTTTGACAGAAAGACAAGCAGCAGTCCGTTTTCGGGATCCGCCCAGACAAAGGTTCCGGTGTAGCCGGTATGGCCGAAGCTGTCAGGGCCGGCGCTTTTACAGGGGTAGATCTCATCTTCGGTTCTCTCGTGGTTGTTCAGCGAAGGTTTGTCAAAGCCGAGTCCCCGCCGGTTGTCGTTTTCGGGGTACTGGACGCTGGTGAACTGGTCGATGATGCCGGCGGGAATGTAACGTACGCCTCCGTATTCCCCCTTCCAGAGGTACATCTGGAACAGTTTGGCCAGGTCGTTGGCGGTACCGAACAGTCCGGCATTTCCGGAGATCCCTCCCAGCATGGCGGCCCCCTCGTCGTGTACATAGCCACGGAGGGTCTCCTTCCGGAAATAGTCGTCGGCCTCGGTCGGGGCTATCTGTTCGACCGGAAAATGGTTCGCGGGGTTGTAGGTGAGGCTGGAGGCCCCAAGAGGAGCGTAAATGTTTTCTTTCAGGTACGATTCGTACGACTGACGGGTGATTTTTTCGATGACAGGGGGCCATAGGAGGAATCCCATGCAAGTGTAATGGTACCGCCGGGATTTCAGCAGGGGGATATCTCTTATCTCCTGGTACATGGTGTCGACATACTTCCGGTCCATGTAAAGGCGGGAGGAAATCCGGAGGTAGTTTTTATTCAGGGGGCGTTCTTTAAAAACGGTTTTCTGCAGCTCCGGGTCGCGCGCCAGCCGGGAAGTCCAGAAAGGGATGACCGCTGGCAGCCCTGCCTGGTGTGCCAGTATCTCCTTCACCAGTATCTGTGCTTTGTCTGAATTCCTGAACGGAGGCCAGTAGTCGCTCATTTTCCGGTTCACGTTGAGCCTGGCCTCTCCGGTCAGTTTCATCAGTGCAGGCAGGGGGCCGCTCACCTTGGTCACGGAGGCAAAATCGTACAAATGGCAGGGCTTGACAGGTTCTTTCGCGTCGGATGCCAGGTATCCGTAACAACGGTTAAGGATGACTTTTCCGTTGACGGCGGCCAGCAGCTGGCAGCCGGGATAGGCACCCGCCTGCAGTCCCGAGCGGATGATGGAGTCGATCCGGAAATCTAGCAATGCCGATGATATCCCGGATTCTTCGGGGATGGTGTATTTGAGCCTTTTGATGGGGACTGCACTGAGTCCCGACCCGGTCGGGAACCGGCTGTCGGCGGTGACGGGCAGCCTGCCGCTGCAGCCGGTGGCGCCGAAAACCAACTGGGCCGATAGTTCCTGGGTAAGCCGGTTGTCCTGGTAGGCGGCCACCAGGGCATCGGCCTTCTCCAGGCCGGGAAAGTACCGGAGGGCGTAGGCGTTTCCGAAGAACAGGATAACCACGCGGGTATGGCGGAGCAGCGACGAAAGGGCATCCACCTGCGAGATGGAGACCCTGTAATTCCGGGCGGGAAAGCTGCCAAGGCCGTGGACGCCCGCAATTACCAGGTTGTAGTTTTTAAGCTCCCCGATTATTCCGGCCACTTCAACGGGTGAAGCCTCCCTGTTGAGCGAAAAATGGTCGGCATCGGCGTACAGGGAGACCATTTCCTGGAAGGGCTGTCCGGATTCAGCACCGAGGGCCAGGGTGGCCATCCTGAAAGTATCCAGCCGGGTCAGGGGAAGGAGGTTCCTGTTCCGCAGCAGGGTGAGGGATGCTTCGGTCAGCCGGCGCTTCAGCATGTCAGCCTCAGCGGTATTTTCCGCAACCGGTTTCTGTACCATGGAAAGGGTGTCAAGGCCCAGCTGATATTTCAGCCGCAAAACCCTCCTGCATTTTTCGTGGATCTCCTTTTCCGTGAGACTGCCGGAAGCCACGGCATTTTCGATGGCCGCCACCGCCCGGGGCAGGTCGCCTGAAAACATCACCATGTCGTTTCCGGCTTTCAGGGCCAGGAGTTCCGCCTTGCCGGCGGGCATAGATACCCCTTCCATATTCAGGGCATCGGTAATGATCAATCCGTCGTAGGCATACCTGTTCCGCAGGATGCCCGAGGTAAGGGGGGCTGACAGGGAGGCCGGTTTTCCGGTCGGATCCAGGGCCGGAACGGCCAGATGACCCGTCATGATGGCTGCAACGCCCTGCCGGGCCAGCTCCCTGAATGGGTACAGGTCGAGGGTGTCCATTTGTGCCGCCGTTTGCCGTAGAACCGGCAGGGTGGTGTGTGAATCGCCGGCTGTGTTTCCGTGCCCCGGAAAATGCTTAACCACGGAGGCTACTCTTCCGGCTGCAAGTCCGCGGGCGAAATGCAGCGCTTTCCGGGTGACATTCTCCTTGTCGTCGCCGAAAGACCGGGAGCCGATCACCGGATTGCCGGGATGGAGGTTGATGTCGGCAACCGGCGCCAGGTTCATGTTGAAACCCCGCTCTCTCATTTCCCCGGCGATCTGCCTTCCCAGCTGGTAAAGCAGCCCGTCATCGGCGATGGCACCCAGGCTCTGGGCGTTCGGGAACCGGCCCAGGCTGTCGATACGCATTCCCAGTCCCTCTTCCGCATCGATGGCGGTAAAAAGAGGAATCCGTGCAGAGCGGTTCAGGGAGTCGAGAAAACGGGCAGTGGCTGCCGGTGCGCCGTTCATGATGACCACCCCTCCGGGTTTGTAACGCATTGCCAGGCTTTTGATGCGTTCCAGGTGCGCCTCCCCCTGAGCCGGATAACAATCGACCAGGAAGAGCTGACCGATTTTTTCGCGCAGGGTCATCGACTGCAGCCTGCTACCCACCCACAGCTCTTCACCGGTGGAAGACCCGGCCGATCGCTGGAACGATCCGACAGGCATGTGGGCCAGCAAAAGCCCCAGCAAAAGGGTCCGGGCGTTGGTCATTGAACGGAAATCGGTTGAACAGGCCTTAAAAATAGCAAGATTGTGTTAAATTGGTATCTTCGTCACATAAATGAGATGCAGTTACAGTGCTTTTCCGGTGCAAAGGGCATGCCGGACTATGGTCAGAATGCCATTCCGGGCCGTTCCGGGCCTCCCCGCAATTTTCATCTGATGTAAAACGGCTCTCCGGCGGTTTTGATTGCCAGCCGCGGCGCAGGATTTTGCGGGAGAACAGCGGCCTGACATCCGGGGAGCCGGCATACGGCGGCAATGGATGGGTCCCGGCTCTGACCTGATGCTGATATGGCTGCCGGATGAAACGGCCGTGCTCCCTCGGGCATGCCAAAAGATGCGTATTCGCTCCGTGCGGAACGAAGTGCGCCGGCGCAACGCAGAGCCCTTTCCGGGGGCGTGACGAGGCAGAGCAGACCTGCCATCGGTGATTAGACGAATAAGATTTCAATAAACGGATCATAAAGGAATGAAACGCAGAATTATGTTTGCTTGCCTGATCCCGCTGGTTGCCCTTTGCATCCGGTGCCAGTCGGGGACGGTTTCCGGCGGGGAGGCGATCCCCGCCGCAGAACAGGGTGAAGAGTATCTTCCTCTTCTGGAGGGGAAAAGGGTGGCTCTGGTCGTGAACCATACGGCCACCGCCGGAGGAAAGCATCTTCTCGATTTTTTACTTGAAAACGGGATCAGGGTGGTTGCCATTTTCGCACCGGAGCATGGCTTCAGGGGAGAGGCGGCCGACGGGGAGATCATCGGCCATGGGAAGGACGAAAAAAGCGGCGTGCCGGTTTTTTCCCTATACGGTGAAAACCGCAAACCGTCGCAGGAACAGTTGACCGGCACCGATCTGGTAGTTTTCGATATCCAGGATGTGGGCTGCCGGTTTTATACCTATCTGTCAACCCTGCGCCTGGTCATGGAAGCCTGTGCCGAAGCGGAGCTGCCGCTGGTTGTTTTGGACCGCCCCAACCCCAACGGCGATTATGTGGCCGGCCCGGTGTTGAAGCCGGAATTCAGCTCGTTCATCGGGATGGTCCCGGTTCCCGTTGTGCATGGCTGCACCCTGGGCGAAATGGCGGGGATGATCAACGGGGAGGGGTGGCATGAAGGTCCGGGGCCCTGTGCGTTGCATGTGGTGAAAATAAAAAACTACACCCATGCCACCCGTTATGAACCTCCGTTGCGCCCTTCCCCCAATCTTCCCTGTTATTTGTCGATCCGGCTGTATCCATCGCTGTGCCTCTTTGAGGCCACCCGACTGAGTATCGGCCGGGGCACCGAATTCCCTTTCCAGGTTATCGGAGGCCCCGACTCGCTGCTTGGTGATTTCCGGTTTACCCCCCGTGAGATCCCCGGGGTTTCCGAAAACCCGCCGCACAAAGACATAAACTGTTACGGCGTGGATCTGCGCGGCCTGGATTCGGTGCCCCGTTTCACCCTCCGCTACCTGATCGATTTCTACCGGAAATTCAACGATGAGAAGGATTTTCTGCTGAGTGAGCGGGGTTTTAACATCCGGGCTGGTGACGACCTGGTACTGCGCGGAATAAGGCAGGGCAAAAGCGAGGAGGAGCTGGTGGCCGAATGGTTGCCGGGTTTGGAAAAATACAGGGAGACCCGGAAGAAATACCTGTTATACCCGGATAGCGAATGAGTCCCGGCCTTGTTTTCGCCATTGTCGGCGGTTATTTTCTGCTGCTGCTGGTGGTTGCCTGGTTCAGCGCCCGAAAGGCCGATACCCAGACCTTTTTTATTGCCAACCGCAGGTCCCCCTGGTTTCTGGTGGCTTTCGCCATGGTGGGCGCCACCATTTCAGGCGTCACCTTTATTTCCGTTCCAGGGGAGGTGGGGAACTCCGCCTTTTCATACCTGCAGTTCGCCATGGGCAACCTGGTGGGCTACTGGCTGGTTGCCGGCTTCCTGCTGCCGGTCTATTACCGCATGAAACTGGTTTCCATTTACTCCTTCCTGGGCGACCGGTTCGGTCCCCGCTCCCTGAAAACCGGTTCATTCTTTTTTATCATCAGCAAGCTGATCGGCGCTGCCTTCCGCCTCTACCTGGCCGCAGGGGTTCTTCAGATCGCTTTTTTCGATGCCTTCCGGATTCCCTTCTGGGTTACGGTAACCGTCAGCATAGCCCTCATCTGGGTCTACACTTTCCGTGGGGGGGTCAAAACCATTGTGTGGACCGACAGCCTTCAGACCCTTTTTCTGGTGGGGGCTGTCATCCTCACCATCCATGTGGTCACGGGGGAACTGGGCTGGAATTTTCCGGACATGGCCAGGGAATTAGGCCGCAGCGCCCTCACTGATATTTTCACCTGGGACTGGCAGTCCGGGAACAATTTTTTCAAGCAGTTCATTGCGGGAATTTTCACCACCCTGGTCATTGTGGGCATGGACCAGGACCAGATGCAAAAGAACCTGACCTGTAAAACCCTGCGGGAGGCCCGTAAGAACATGACCGTTTTCAGCTTTGCCTTTATCATAACGGTTTTTTTATTTCTTTGCCTGGGTGCCCTGCTGTACCTGTATGCCGGCCGGTACCAGCTGGAATTGCCCGCCCGCTCCGATGATGTCTATCCCTGGCTTGCCTTTAACCATCTGGGCACCCCGGTGGCTGTGGCCTTTCTGGTGGGGGTTATCGCTGCCGCCTATTCCAGCGCCGATTCAGCCCTGACTTCCCTGACCACCACCCTGAGCTATGATTTTCTAAGTGTCCGGAAACTCGATGAGCAGCAAACGGCAAGGATTAAAGTCCGGAGCCACCTGATGTTTTCCTTTCTTCTGATTATCATTATACTGATCTTCAGGGCCATTAACGATCAGAGCGTGGTGATTGCCGTGTTCAGGGTTGCCGGTTACACCTACGGGCCCATCCTGGGGCTCTTTCTTTTCGGACTCCTGGGGAAACGCCGGGTGCTGGACCGTTGGGTTCCGTTGGTGGCTTTGCTTTCGCCCCTGGTTTCCTATCTGATCGATTCCCATTCGGAAACCCTGCTGGGAGGTTACAGCTTCGGTTTTGAATTACTGATCCTTAACGGTCTGCTTATGGTGACCGGCCTTTGGATGATTTCACGAAAAAGCTGAAAAAGGGATCATTAATTTGGAATTAACTGTTAAAAAATGTAAATTAGGGCCATCATAGGAATACTTTTTCCCGGGTATTCCGTTTTTGTTAAAACTTGGACCCTTGCTGAGAAATCTGCGTCCGATATTGCTTCTGGCACTGGGAGTGGTGTTTATTGTATCCTGCGAGGATGAGAAATACCTTGGGTCTTCCGATGCGCAGCTGGAATTCTCAGCAGACACGGTCATGTTCGATACGGTGTTTTCGACCATCGGCTCGACCACCCGGTTGCTGAAGGTTTTCAATCCTTACAAGGAAAAGGTGTTGATCTCCAACATAAAAATCGGGGGCGGGGAATTCAGCAGCTTCCGGATGAACGTGAACGGAATTTCAGGGAATGAAGTCAACGATGTGGAGATCCCGGCCAACGACAGCATCTTCATTTTTGTGGAGGTGACGGTCGATCCCAACGGGCAGAACCTTCCGATGGTGGTCAAGGACAGCATTAGTTTCACCACCAATTTCAAGAGCCAGACGGTGCCGCTGATCGCCTGGGGGCAGGATTTTAATCTGATCAAGGGGGCGGTTCTGGGGAATGAAACCTGGACGGGAGACAAGCCTTATCTGGTTTATAACTATGCTTATGTGGACACGCTTTCCACCCTGACCATCCAGGAGGGTACCCGGATCCATTTCCACAAAGGGGCGGGACTATATGTCAAGGGAACGGTGATCGTCAACGGCACGCTCCAGGATCCGGTCCTGTTCATAGCCGACCGCCTGGAGGATTCGTATAAGAATGTGCCGGAGCAGTGGAACGGCATCCTGCTTTTTTCGGGAAGCAAGGGGAATGTTTTCAGCCATGCCCAGATCCGCAACGGGGTAATCGGGCTTCAGGTGGGCACCATAGAACACGAGGGGTATGCCTCGGTTACCCTGGCCAATACGAAAATCGAGAACATGTCGTATGCCGGGATTTTTGCCCTGAAATCAAAGATTGCGGCCCATAATACGCTGGTGGCCAACTGCGGCTTTTATGCGGTAGCGCTGCTGGTAGGGGGCGAATATGAATTCTATCACACCACCATCGCCAATTACTGGGGCGGTTATTCGCGGAAAACACGCACCACCAGTTCGCTGGCCATTTCCAATATGCTGGAGGTCACCGGAAGCGAGGGGTCCCGTACCCTGTACCTCGGAGATCTGGACAAGGCGCTTTTCGGGAACAGCATCATTTACGGGAACAGCAAAGTGGAGCTGGAATTGGGTTACAACAAGGACAAGGCCTTTAACTATTATTTCGACCATTGCATTCTGCAAATGCCCGATACGTTCAATACGTCCGACAAAAACCACTACAACAATATCCTGAAAGGATCTAAGTACGACCCCAAATTCATCGATGTCAGCAAAGAGCTGGTTTTTGAACTCGACACCCTTTCTCCCGCCAAGGATGCGGGAAGCGCGGTCTATTCCAAGCTTTTCCCTTTCGATGCGAAGGGAAAGGACCGTACGGCCGACAAGGGGCCCGACCTGGGGGCCTTTGAGCGGATTGAGAAAAAAGCAAGGTAAGTATCTGGCTTCCCTGTGGGTTTTTCTATGCCTGGCCGTTAACTCTCTTTCCGCCCAGGAGCCTCTGGCGACGGTTATGTTTTACAATCCGGAAAACCTATTTGACATTGCCGATGATACGCTGACGCTCGACAACGAATTTCTGCCCGGCGGGGGGAGGCGGTGGACCGCCTCCCGGTTGTACACGAAGCTTACCCGTATCTCGAAGGTAATCACCAACACGGGCAATTGGGAGCCTCCCGCCGTGATCGGGTTGTGTGAAGTGGAAAACCGGCAGGTACTCGAAAAGTTGGTCAGCCATCCGCCTTTGCGAAACTGGAACTATGCGGTCATCCACAAAGACTCGCCCGACGAGCGGGGAATCGATGTGGCTGCCCTTTACCGTCCCGACCTGTTCAATCCGCTGTCTTACCGTTATTTCCCTCCGGCTCCTGAGGGTCAGCCTGTTCCCTCCACCCGGGAAATTCTTTACCTGGAGGGAATTCTGGGAGGCGTGGATACCCTTCACTTGTTTTTTAACCACTGGCCGTCGCGTTACGGAGGGCTGATGGAAACGCGTCCTCTGCGCAGGCAGGCAGCCTTGCGGCTGCGGAGAGAGATCGGCCGCCTGCGGGAACGGACCCTTCACCCGGCTGTGGTGGTGATGGGAGATTTCAACGACCAGCCGGATGACGCCAGCATCCGGGAAACCCTGCAGGCAGCGGCTGCACCCGCCGGCCATCCCGATTCGCTCTGTAACCTGAGCGCCCACTGGCTTCAACAGGATTTGGGAACCCTTAAGCATCAGTCGCAATGGAATATTTTTGACCAGGTGATCGTGAGTGAACGGCTGCTCGACACCTGCGCGGCCCTTTTTTGCCTTCCCGCCGATGCCAGAATCCTGGATGCCTCCTTTCTGCTCGAAACCGACGAAAAATATGCAGGGCAGAAACTACACCGCACCTACAGCGGTTTTCAGTACCAGGGTGGCTACAGCGACCATCTGCCGGTTTTGCTGCTGCTGAGGAACCGACAATGTGTCAGTCGTCGCGGGGAATAAGGATCAGGGCGGGCCGGTGCCGGCAATGCGGGAGTTGGGCGGATGCAAACAGCGTGTGCTGCCGCAGTCCGGACGGCGCCGGTTCGGGCGATGCCCGTCAGGAATACGGATGCAGGCCCAGTTCCGCCGCTTTTGCAATCATCAGATCCCAGGCCTCTTCGCGGTTGTTTCCGATCTCACCGTCCAGGATGGCATCCTTAATGGCATTCTTGATCAGGCCTACCTCTTTTCCGGGAGGAATACCGAAAGTGGCCATGATCTCCTCACCGGTAACCGGAGGCTGGAAATTGCGGATCGCATCCTTTTCATCGATTTCTTTCAGTTTCTTCCGCACCAGCTGGAAATTTTCCAGGTGTTTCCTGACTTTGGCCTCGTTGCGCGATGTAATGTCGGCTTCGCACAGGTTCATCAGATCGTCGATGTCGTCGCCGGCGTCGAAAAGCAGCCGCCTGACCGCAGAATCGGTGACAATCTCCTCTGAAAGGGCTATCGGGCGCATGTGCAGGTCCACCAGTTTCTGAACGTACTTCATCTTTTCGTTCAGCGGAAGTTTCAATCTGCGGAAGATGGAGGGCACCATTTTGGCACCGGCGAGATGGTGGGAATAGAAGGTCCATCCGGCGCCTTCAACGAACCGTTTGGTGACCGGCTTGGCGATGTCGTGCAACAGGGCGGCCCAGCGGAGCCAGAGGTTGTCGGAAAGGACCGACACCTGGTCTACGACTTTGAGGGTATGGTAGAAGTTATCCTTGTGTCCGATGCCGTTGACTTTTTCCACCCCCTTCATGCGGGCCAGCTCGGGGAAAATCTCCCCCAGCAGGCCTGTCTCCTCCAGCAGAATGAATCCCACCGAAGGCCGGCCGGCCATGAGGATCTTGTTCAGCTCATCGGTAATCCGTTCGTACGAGACAATCCGGATCCGCTCCCGGTTCCGGGCAACCGACAAAAGGGTTTCCCCCGAAATGGAAAACCCGAGCTGCGTGGAAAAACGGATTGCCCGGAGCATACGCAGGGGATCGTCGGAAAAGGTGGTGTCAGGGTCGAGGGGGGTGCGGATTACCCCTTTCTGCAGGTCGGAAATTCCGTCAAACGGATCGACCAGCTCTCCGTAGCCCTCCCTGTTCAATCTCACCGCCAGGGCGTTGATGGTGAAATCGCGCCTTTTCTGGTCATCTTCGAGCGTTCCCGTCTCCACCTCCGGCTTGCGGCTTTCCGTGCGGTACGATTCCTTCCTTGCCCCGACAAACTCAACCTCCATGTTCCGGTACCGCAGCATGGCCGTCCCGAAGTTCCGGAAAACGGTGACCTGCCTGGTGATGCCCAGGGCAGCCGCAACCTGCTCCGCCAGTTCAATGCCGTTTCCGACGGTCATGATGTCAATGTCTTTCGTCCGGCGGCCAATCAGGACATCCCGGACATAGCCTCCGATCAGATAGGTCTCAAGCTGCATCCGGTCTGCCACCTGCCCGATGGTGAGGAAAAGGGGCTTCGCCAGTTTTTCACCCAGCAATCCCCTGTAATCCGCGCTTTTTTTCTTTTCTGCCATATTGTGCATCGGAAATGACAAAATTACAATAAATTCCTGCCCTGAAACCGCAAAACGACGGGCAATGCGTCCTGGTACCGTTTTTGATTACATATCTAAATATATAAATATATAAAAATAAAGAACATGTTGGAACATCTGACAAACGAGACATTCAAGGAAAAGGTTTTTGACTGGGAAAAAAGCAAGGAATGGAAATATGAAGGGACGGTACCCTGCCTGATCGATTTTTATGCCGATTGGTGCGGGCCGTGCAGGATGGTGGCTCCCGTGCTGGAGGAATTGCAGAAGGAATATGGCGACAGCCTTGTTATATACAAGGTGAACACCGAGCAGCAGCAGGAGTTGGCCGGGTTGTTCGGCATCCAGAGTATTCCCTCGCTTTTGTTTGTGCCCCTTTCCGGTCAGCCGCAGATGGCGATGGGGGCATTGCCCAAGTCAACCTTCATCCAGGCTATTTCCGATGTGCTGAAGGTCGAGAGACCCCAGGTCAATTAGGCAGTCGTACACTTTTTCCATTTTCATGCCCCTCGATCCTTTGATCAGCACCAGGCTGTTTGCGACCGGCTTTTCCTTCAGGTGCCCGATCAGGTCTTCGGTGCTGGTGTAAGTCAGGAACCGGGGAGGGGTGGTTGTTTGGCAGAACTGGTCGCCCACCAGGAAAACCGACAGGCTTTCCTTTGCTGCCAGGTAGTCAGCGATTTGTTGGTGTTCCCGGGCCGAATCCCCTCCCAGTTCCAGCATATCGCCCAGGATGACCACTTTAGTGGCCGCTTCAAGTTGCAGGAAGGCGGAGAGTGCCGCCATCATACTGGAGGGGTTGGCGTTGTAGCCGTCCATCAGGAGGGTATTGCTGCCGGCCCGGGTTATCTGGGATCTGAAATTGGAGGGGCGGTAGGATTCTGTGGCGGCGCAGATGTTTTCGGGGCTGATGCCGAAATAATCGCCGATGGCAGCGGCTGCGGTGATGTTTTCCAAATTGTACCGTCCGGTGAGGCGGCTGTTTACCCGGAAGGGGCCTTTTCCGTAAAACCACAGGTCGAGGGCCAGGAAGAGGGATTCCTCGTTCCGCTGAATGCCCCTGATGCTGTTTTTGTCTGACTGTCCGTACTGTACTTTCCGGAGCCGGTCGCCGGCGGCTTCCCCGAGCAGGGGGTTGTCACCGTTGATGAAGAGGATGCCGTTGTTGTTTTCCAGAAAGCGGTAGAGTTCGCTTTTTGTTTCGATCACTCCGTGCAGGCTGCCCAACCCTTCCAGGTGCGCTTTCCCCACGTTGGTAACCAGACCGAAATCCGGGCGGGCGATACGGCACAGAAAGGCGATTTCTCCGGGGTGGTTGGCCCCCATTTCAACTACGGCGATTTCGGTATCCGTTGTGAGGGAGAGCAGCGTCAGGGGGACCCCGATGTGGTTGTTGAGGTTGCCGCGGGAGTATCCGGTTTTCATCCGGGTGGCGAGCACGGCGGCTGTCAGCTCTTTGGTGGTGGTTTTGCCGTTGGTGCCGGTAATGGCCAATACCGGGATTTTCAACTGCTGCCGGTGGTGGGTGGCCAGTTCCTGCAAGGTCCGGAGGCTGTCCTCAACCTGGATATACGGTTCGCCTCTGCCTGTGGCCGCGTCATCCACAATGGCATAGGCCGCTCCTTTTTCCAGAGCTTCGGCGGCAAACCGGTTTCCGTTGAACTGTTCCCCCCGCAGGGCAAAAAAAAGGGAGCCCTCCGCAACATTCCTGCTGTCGGTGGAGATCACAGGATGGCGCAGGAAAATTTCGTAGAGACGGTGAAGGTTCATTTCCCGGCGGTGGACCTGCCCACGCGGGTCATGGCGCAGCGGAAGCCCAGGTCGTTTTGCGATTTGCTCTCCTGCAGATACCTTCGGGATCCGGGGGTCAGCCAGTATGGCCGGTCTTTCCAGGAGCCGCCCTTGTAAACGCGGACATCGTCGCCGATCAGCGAGGAAAAATAGCCCTGCCGGTCGTCCTGAATGTACATGTCCTGCGTGGTGTTGTTCTGTATGGCTGTCCACTGATCGCCCTCGATGATCTGGGAATTGGGATCGCCGTCCCTGAAATTCCGGTAGTCGGCCAGGGTGTCGAGTTTGATGACTCCGTAATCGTCGCGTACCAGGTTGCCGTTTTCATCTTTATGGGGTACCGTGAACACATTGCCCCTGAAAGGCTGGAACTCGGCCATGTCGCGGAAGGAAAGGGGCCGGTAGACATCGTTGACCCATTCGTTCACATTCCCTGCCATACAGAAAAGCCCGTATTCGTTGGGTTCGTACGAGGTGACCACGGCGGCGATGTCGTTTTCGTCGTTGTGGGCTCCTGCCATCCCCATCAGGTCACCGCGGCCGCGGGTGAAATTGGCATTCATGCGGCCCCTGTTTTTCTTGTCAGGGCTCCTCAGATAGGTGCCGTTCCAGGGGTACATCTTCCGGTCGGTAAGCAGTTCATCGTCGGCGTTCCCGATAAGACCCAGGGCGGCATATTCCCATTCCGCCTCGGTGGGCAACCGGTAAGAGGGAAGCAGGATCCCGTCTTCCCAGCGTACATTCCGTGCCGTTCCATCGCCCAACTGTTGCGGCTTTTCCCCCTGCACCCCCTGGTACATCCCGGCCAGGTAGGAGTCGGTGGTAAAAACATTCTGCCCCGCCTGCGACGGATCGTGCTTCAGGATCCCCTTGCTGACCAGGATCTGTTCGTTGACCCGGTCGGTACGCCAGGAACAGTAGGCGTTGGCCTGCAGCCACGATACCCCCACCACGGGATAATCGGCATAGGCGGGATGCCTGAAATAGTTCTGTATGTAAGGCTCGTTGTAGGCAAGCCCTTCCCTCCACTGCAGCGTGTCGGGCAGTACCGACTCAAGCTTTGCTTTGTCACCGGGGTAGACCCGCTCAATCCAGTATACAAATTCCCGGTAATCCTGGTTCGACACTTCGGTTTCATCCATGTAAAAGGAGGAGACGGTGACCCGCCGGGGGGTGTTGTCCCATTTGGACATTACATCCTCTTCAACCTGCCCCATGGTGAAGGTGCCCCCTTCGATGAATACCAGACCCGGACCGGCCTGCTGTTCATACCCCGACAAATAGGGAATGTTGCCTGTCTCGGGATCGTTGTAATTCCATCCCGTGGTGGGTGATATGCTCATTTTCCCCGGGTTGCGGCCTGTCGTAGTCATCTTTTTTGAGGGACAGCCAGATAAAACCAAAGCCAGCGCAACCAATGCCAGAAGATTAAGCTTCATATTTCAATCTACTTTAAATGCCAGATTTTGAATGTCACAAATATAACTAATTCGTTCGGTCAATATTGTACGGGGTTTTCAAATTTCGGCGCAAAGTTATCAATTTCCGCCATTCGGCATCCGGCAGACAGGCGCTGTGTTTAAATTCAAACCGGCAATATTTGTTTTTGATCTTCGTTTGTTATTTATTTACCAACTATGTGTTTTGCCAGGTGCACGCTTTTTCTGCTTCTGTGGTGGTTGCCTGTGGTTGCCGCCTTTTCTGCCGGCGCAGCCGCCGGGACGGCGGGTTCATATTCCTGGAAATCAGTTTCCGTGCTGGCAGGGGGTAAATGGGTGAAGGTGAAAACCACAGGGAAGGGTATTTACAAAATACCCTATGACAAGCTGAGGAGCTGGGGTTTTACGGATCCCGCAAGGGTGAACGTGTATGGCAACGGAGGCTATAAGCTTACCGAATCGCTGAGCGAGGCCCCGGCCGACGATTTGCTGCGCAACCGCAGCTGGCGTGGGAAGGACGGTTCTGGCAAGGATTGCCTGTTTTTCTACAGCACGGGGACTGTGGCCTGGCGTTGGGACAAAGGTTCTTCCCGGTACGTGCACACCGTCAATCCCTACGGAAGCGATTGTTTTTACTACCTTACCGGGGAGGAGCCCCTTGGTCTGGCATCGTTGCCCGAGGATGCCAGGCCTCCCACCCATCAGGTGACTGTTTTTGATGATTATGTCTGTCACGAGACCGAACAGTACAACCTCATCCATTCGGGTCAGCAATGGTACGGTGAGAAGTTCCTTCCCAACACCATCCGGAAAATAACCCTTAACTGTCCCAACCCTTCCGACGGAGGCCCGGCGACCCTGCAGGCCGTTTTTGCGGGCCGTTCCTCCCTGGCCTCTTCCATGAAGCTGCTCTTCAACCAGGCGGAACTGCCCGATGTCCAGTTCGACAAGGTATTGGTCGATAATTCCACCACCCTGTTTGCCGATGAAAAGGTGAAAAGCTACCCGGTACCGCTGACCCAGTCATCGGCCGAGGTTACCCTGACCTACAAGGCTTCCAACAACCTGTCGGAGGCCTGGCTGGATTATCTGGTGGTCACCTGGAGAAGAAACCTCCGGATGACGGGCGACGAGATGCATTTCAGGGATCCCCGGAGCGTGGGAAGCGGGAATGTAGCCCGGTTCATCCTGGAGAACGGATCCGGTATCCGGGTGCTGGACATCACCGATCCGGCCTCGGCCGGTGAAGTCAGCGGCCAGGAATTGGGGGGGCGTTTCCAGTTTTCGCGTCCCGCAGACGAGCTGAGGGAGTATGTTGCCTTTCGCCCGTCGGGTAACTTTCCCGAACCGGCACTGGCGGGAACCGTGGGCAACCAGGACCTGCATGGCATCCCTGTTCCCGAACTCCTGGTGATTACCCATCCCGACTTTCTGCAGGAGGCCGGAAGGATAGCCGGTTTCCATGCCGATACGGAAGGGATGGAGGTCCGGGTCGTGACAACCCAACAGGTTTACAATGAATTCGGATCGGGCATAGCCGACGCTACCGCCATCCGCAATTTTATCCGCATGTGTTATGGCCGCGACCCGAAGCTCAAATATGTATTGCTGATGGGCGACGGCAGTTATGACAACCGGAACCTTACCGGCGCCAACAAGGCTTTTGTGCCCACCTTCCAGTCGGACGATTCGCTGATCCCGACCTCCTCTTTTGTCTCAGACGATTATTTTGCCATTCTTGAGCCGGGCGAGTCGGTGTACAACGGCACCGTCGATCTGGGCATCGGCAGGCTTCCGGTTTCTTCCTCCTACGAGGCCGGGATCGTTGCCGATAAGATCCTCCATTATTATTCGCCCGAATCCATGGGTCTATGGCGTACCAATCTCTGTTTCATCGGCGACGACGAAGATACGAATCTGCATATGTCAGATTCGGAGCTGCTGGCCAATCTGGTAAACCAGAACCACCGGGAATTCCAGACCGAGAAGGTCTATTTCGATGCCTATCCCCAGCAGGTGACGCCGGGCGGGGAGCGTTACCCCGGCGTGATGGAGGCCATCAACCAGCAGGTAAAAAAAGGGGTCCTCGTTCTCAATTATGTGGGGCATGCCAATGAGCGTTACCTGGCCGACGAGCGGGTGCTCGATGTGTCGACCATCAATGCATGGACCAACAAGAACAACCTGCCCATATTCGTAACGGCCACCTGTGAATTCAGCCGGTTTGACGCCGATGAAACATCGGCGGGTGAATACATTCTTTTCAATCCCAATGGGGGGGGCATCGGCCTGTTTTCCACCACCCGGGTGGTGTATGCCTATTCGAACTATCTGCTGAGCCGCAGTTTTTACAGCTATGTTTTCAAGAAGGATGCCAACGGGGAGAACTACAGGATGGGCGACATCATGCGGCTGGCCAAGATCAACACCCTCAATACCCTGAACAAGCGCAATTTCACCCTGCTGGCCGATCCCGCGCTCCGTCTTTCCTACCCGAAGCACAAGGTGGTGGCGAGGGAAATCAACGGGAAGGAGCTGGGTGGCGGGGGCAACGGCAACACGGTGCCTGCCGATACCCTGAAGGCGCTCGACCAGGTTACCCTTACGGGGCAGGTGGAGAACCATGCCGGGACCTTGTTAAGCGATTTCAGCGGCAAGGTGACGGTGGTGGTGTACGACAAGATGAAGACCCTTCAGACCCTGGGAAACGGGGGAGAACCGGTTTTCAGTTATAAAGTGCAGAACAATGTCATTTACAAAGGCGATGCGACGGTCACGGGCGGCAAGTTCACCATCGGCTTCGTTATTCCCAAGGATATCTCTTACAGTGTGGGGGGTGGCAAGATCCTCTTTTATGCACGGAATGGAACCGAAGATGCCCACGGAGCCTTCGAGGGTTTTGCCATCGGGGGTTCTGCCGCAAGCCTGGTGGCCGATACCCGGGGTCCCGACATAAATATCTTTCTTGATGACCTTTCTTTCACCAGCGGCGCACAGACCAGCCGGAATCCGCTGCTGATGGCGGAGATTTCAGACGAGAGCGGGATCAATACCGTGGGAACGGGCATTGGCCACGACATAACGGCGGTCATCGACAACGATTATTCCGATGTGCGGGTCCTCAACGACTATTACCAGGCGGCAAAAGACGATTACCGGAGCGGCACCATCAGCTATCAGCTGGGGAACCTGGCTCCCGGGGAACATACCCTGAAGCTGAAAGCCTGGGATGTGGCCAACAATTCGACCGAGTTGGAGGTGACATTCGTGGTGACCGATGCGTTTTATATCGAAAGCGTATCCAATAATCCCAATCCGGTGGCGGGTTACACCGATATTGTCTGTGTGCACAACCAGCCGGAAGGAAGATTCGATGCGTTGATTGAAATTTTTGACCTGCACGGGAGCCGGGTCGATCTCCTGCAGACTGTCCTTGTATCGAACGGCAAACAGAGCAACCCGGTACGGTGGAATATGCAGGACCGCGGGATCAGCATGCGAAACGGCGTTTACCTTTACAGGATGACGCTCCGGTCGGGGCAGGGGCAGCTGGCTTCGGCCACCGGCAGGATGGTGATTCTGCGCTAATTTTTCCCCGCTTTATAATTTTCATCCGCTTTTCCCGTTTGAAGTATTGTTGTGGCTTGAAAGAATCCTGCAGGCCGGTTTTCCGGGTCATGGGAGGGCTGCCGAAGGCAAAGGAGATCAGCTTCAGCAAAATGTGACCTGAGCCTTCATGTATGAAAAAGGAAAAAAGCAATAATGTTTTATCTTTGCAGACTTTTAGCAAACAGAATATGAGGAATACATACGCGCTGCTGTTGTTCTTGGTCTTAATTCTGGTTTCTGCGGGGCAGGCCCGGGGCCAGGCGTCTCTGACAGGCGCCAATGTGATCACCACGGGGGTTCCGTTCCTGACGATTGCACCCGATTCAAGGGCGGCCGGGATGGGAGATGCCGGGGCGGGTACCTCGCCCGATGTGAATTCACAGCACTGGAATCCGGCCAAATATGCCTTTATCGAAAGCGACATGGGGGTTTCGCTTTCCTACAGCCCCTGGCTCCGCGCCCTTGTCAACGATATCAACCTGGCCTATCTTACCTTTTACAAACGGTTCGACGAATACCAGACCGTAAGCTCCTCACTCCGCTATTTTGCCCTGGGCGACATCATATTTACGAACGAACTGGCTGAATACCAGGGCCAGCAAAGCCCCAACGAGTTTGCCTTCGATCTGGGATACACCCGGTTGCTGTCGGATTACTGGTCGGGATCGGTGGTGGTCAGGTACATCCGTTCCGACCTGACCGGAGGCCAGATGATCAACAACGTGGAATCGCATGCCGGCAACTCCTATGCTGCCGACGTGGCCTTCTATTACCGGAACGAATTTCAGGCGGGGCGTCAGGACAATGTTTTCGGCGCGGGGATCAACATTCAGAATATCGGTTCCAAAATCTCCTACACCGACGGGGAAATCAAAGATTTCATACCCACCAACATGAAACTGGGGATCTCCTACACGGCCGAACTGGATGATTACAATTCCTTCACCTTTGCAGTGGATGCCAACAAGTTGCTGGTACCTACCCCGCCCAAGGATACCACCACCTATGATACGGGGGATATCATTTACCCGGGGGGCATCAACTCGGACAAATCGGTGGTCGGCGGAATGTTCACCTCTTTTTCTGATGCACCGGGCGGTTTCAAAGAGGAACTCCAGGAAATCAACCTTTCGGCCGGGGTGGAGTACTGGTACAACAGGCAGTTTTCGCTCCGGGCGGGCTACTTTTACGAGCATGAGAACAAGGGCAACCGGAAGTTCATGACCGCCGGCGCCGGTCTGCGGCTGAATGTTTTTGCGCTCGATTTTGCCTACCTCCTGCCCATCGTACGGAACCATCCCCTGGAAAACACCCTCCGGTTCACCCTTTCGTTCGATGTGGATGCTTTCAGCGGGCAGCGCAGGTGATGGACTACAGGGTAGGTTTCGGATACGACGTCCACCGGCTGGAAGAGGGGGAATCTCTGTGGCTGGGGGGCATACGGATACCTCATACCCGGGGAACCGTAGCCCACTCCGACGGCGATGTGCTGATCCACGCCCTTTGCGACGCCCTTCTGGGTGCTTTGAAACTGGGGGATATCGGAACCCATTTCCCTGATACTTCAGCAGAGTATCGGAAGATCGATTCCAAGATTCTGCTGGCCCGTACCTGTGCGCTGCTCCGCGAAAAAAAATATACCGTGGTGAATGCCGACTGCACCCTTTGCGCCGAGCGGCCGAAGCTGCGCCCTTTTATTCCTGAGATGGAAAATACCCTGGCAGAGGTCATGGGAATCGGTCCGGAGCAGGTTTCCGTCAAGGCCACCACCAGCGAGGGCCTCGGCTTCACAGGCAGGGAGGAGGGCATTGCGGCCTATGCCGTCGTATTGGTCAGACCCCTCTGAGTGGCGGTCCCCCCGCCTTTTATTTTTACGCTTCCCTTTCTATTTTCGATTATCCGGTGGCCCGGGTTTGTGTCCCTCGGTATTACGGCAGACCCATGGCTGAACTTTAATAATACCCTTCCGGGGATGGGTGCCCTTTGACCGGGCCGGTCAGGAAACCGGAGGATGCCCTGCAACCGGTTACCGGGCCAGGCGCAGTTCCCTGTCCGGTACCTGCGGAAGGTCGAATACCATGGTGCCCGCAAACCGGGAAAGGCGATCAGCCGTTTTGAAGGGCTTCAGCGAAGGTTGTGCCGGCAGTTGTGCGCTTTTGATGCCGGCGATGTCGTTGAGGCAGGCTTTCAGCAACACTTCGTCGGGATCGCCGAAAGGAAGCATCGACCTGGGATTCTCGCTGGCCGTGATCACCGGTGAAAGTCCCGCCGTATAATCGGAAAAATCCTGCGAGTTGGCAACCTTCAGCACAATGGGCTGCATGGCCCATTTGTGGGCGGGATTCACATTTCCTTCAGAATCCCAGTCCCTGATGGTCCGCGATCCCACATTTTTACCGGCCGTGTTGGCCCCCACCTGTTTGACGGTCATGTGGGGTTTCAACCCGTTGATCACCAACTCGGGTGCGGAGGCTGTCTCACCCGAAGTGATGAAATAGACCTCCTTCAATCCAAGCCCGTTGATTGGCGCCTCCGGGGTCCTGTCGGTACCTGCGATCTTGTTTTCAAAAGGAATGTTGAAATAGGACTGCCCGTACTCTTCCTGGTAGTACTGCTGCAGGATCCTGTTGTATTTCGTTTTTGCAAAAACCTGCTGGGTGTTGGTGCTGTAAATCATGCTGGCCAGGTAGACGGCCGACGAAATATAACCTCCGGAGTTGTAGCGGAAATCGACAATCAGTTTCTGGATGCCTCCCTTCTCAAACTTTCCGAAAGCCTTGTTCAGCTCCAGGTCGTAGTTGCTGTTCAGCAGCGAATCGTACGAGTTGCTGAAGCTGTTGTACACCAGGTAGCCTACTTTGGTGCCTCCCACGTTCAGGATGGTGTCGAGAAATACGGGGTTTTCCAGAAGAATCTCGGCGGTCATGGTGACTGTTTTTCCGCTGAGGGTAAAACCGTTGCCGGTGTCGGTGGCCAGTCCCATGGTGTAGGTTTTCTGGTTGAAAAGCAGTTCCATGTAATTCGAGGCGGTCAGTTGCTGGTTGTTGATGTGGGTGAAAAAATCCCCCCTTTTCAACCCCGCCCTTTCGGCCGGCGATCCTTTGAAGACATAGCGGATCAGGCCGATCAGGTTGTCGCTTCCGCTGCTGATATAGTACAGCCGGATGTCAAAGCCCATGCTCTCCGAGATGCCGGCGAGCCAGTCGTCGATTTCCTTGGAATCGTCGACGATGATCGACCATTTATCGACAGAGTTGGGTTGGTAAAGCAGGCTTTCGAAGAGCTCTTCGGGATCCGTATACCTGTTGAGGAAAGCATGAAGGCTGTCCCTGATTTCATATTTGGGATCCACGAGCGCGGGAACATCGTCGAGCCAATAGTAGTAAGTGGCCAGTCCATTGTAGATGAATTTGTTAACATCCGTGGCTTCCGGTATTTCGACGGGGTCGGGGATGTCGTCCTTGCATCCGGTGAATGCCGCAAGCACGGCGGTCAGCCCTAATACCAGATAAACTGCTTTATTCATTCGTTTTTTAAATTTAATGTATTATTAATCAATTAATAAGTCAATATTTGCCCTTGTTATCCGTTCCGGCGAACCACCCGGGCAGCAACCGGCTCTGGTGACACCCGGACCCGCAACCCGAATTATAACGCCGGTGAAGGCTTCTTGTTTTGGTTTTGCACTGATTTTTGGTTTATTACCGCAAAAACTGTGCTGTTTTTTCCGGACTTTCTTTCCCTGGCGGACCTTCCGATGCACCCGGGAAAGACAGCTTCCGGTTTTTCCACCCCTGAAACAGCTGCAAAAGTACGATAAATCCATTTACATGGAACGGCCGGGCGGCCTATGGGTTCTCTTCCGGGTACTGGATCCGGATATGGTAAATGTTTACAAGCCTTTGCAGCAGGATTTGTTTGATGCGATCGATATCCGCAAAGGTGAGGTCTGAGTTGTCGAGCTGTCTTTCTTTCACCTTCTGGTCGATTATGGTTTCGATGAGGTTTCGGAGGTTGTCGTAGGTTTTTTCTTTCATGCTCCGTGAAGCGGCTTCTATGCCGTCGATCAGCATCACCACTGTCGCCTCCCTTGACCGGGGCAGGGGGCCTGGATAGGCGAAATCGTTATCATTAATGGTGGCATCGGGATTTTCCTGTTGCTGTTTCAGATAGAAATACTTGGCTTTCGAGGTGCCGTGGTGGGTCGCAATGAATTCCACGATGCTTTCGGGAAGTTTGTATTTTGAGGCTGTTTTTATTCCGTTTTTCACATGGTCGATGATGATCTCGGCGCTTTTTTTATAGCTCATCCGATCGTGGGGATTCATGCCGATCTCCTGGTTTTCGATGAAAAAGGTGGGATGGACGACCTTTCCGATGTCGTGGTACAAGGCTCCGGCCCTGACCAGGAACGGGTTGCCCCCGATCCTGAGGATCACCTCTTCGGCCAGGTTGGCGATCTGCATGGAGTGCTGCAGGGTTCCGGGAGCCTCTTCGGCCAGTTTGCGCAGAAGCGGCTGGTTGGTATTGGCCAGTTCGATCAGGGTGACATCCGATACAAACCCGAAAAGTTTTTCAAAAATGTAAATAAGCGGGTAGACCACCAGGATGAGCAGGCTGCTCCAGGCGAACCACTGCAGCATTTCAAGGTTGTAAGTGGCCAGTGTTCCTTCCTGTATCAGAGTCAGGGCGGTGAAAACCACCAAATAGGTGAGGCCTACCAGCAGGGAGGCCACCACTACGTGGACTCTGCGGTGAATCTTGTTCAGGCTGAAAACCGCCACCATCCCCGCCGAAACTTCGAGCAGCACGAATTCGTAGTTGTTGGGAGCGTAGAACCCGATGAGGAGCGAGGTCACGATAAGGCTGAAAATGGCTGTGCGGGGGTCGTAAAAGGTGCGGATCACCACCGGGAGGATGGCCAGCGGAAACATATAGATGTGCAGCCCTTCGAACGAATTGATGGTGATGGCCAGAAAAACCACCAGCGTCAGGAACAGGAAAAAGAATAAGAGTTTCCGGGAATCGTGGAGGATGAACCTTTTGTAGGTGTACATGTAGGTGTATAGCAGCACCAGGAATACCAGGATGAGGAGCATTTTCCCGGCCGAGATCAGCTGGCTGTTGATGCCCTCCCCCCTTCGTTTCTCATAGGTATGCCGTAATGATTCCAGGGCCTGGAAACGGGCTTCGTCGACCAGTTCCCCTTCCAGGATGATCCGCTCGCCTTCCTGGATCATACCGCCGGTAATTGAAAGACTTCCCTCCAGCTGCTGCATGGCCGTCCTGGTCTTGTCCTCCTCGTAGCGCAGGTCGCTGCGGATGTACCTGGCCGGGTCGATCATGTTCAATCCTGCGGCGGCAGAGGGATAACGGCCTCTGATCCCGGCTATCGTCCGGGTAAAAAGGTTGTAGGCTGCCTTTTCCGAGAGCAGTGAACTGAGTGCTGTCCTTTCCACCAGGGTTCCGGTGATCAGGGATATGGCCTCCCGGTTGCGGGTGATCTCCAGCGACTGGGGCGATGAGACCAGGATGCCGGTGGAATACAACTGCCTCAGCGCCTCAGCGGCCTCTTGGATAAGCTTCTCCCTGTCGGGGTGGTCTGCCGGTATGATATTCCCCAGGTCCCTCCGCAGCTCTTCACACTTCAGCCGCACCACTGAAGTGTCTTTCTGAAAATAGGGGGTAAAGTCTTTGAACAGTTTCTCCCTTTCCGCTTCCAGGGCTGCCGGCGACTTCAACACCGCAAAGTCAAAAGGGGCTACCAGATTTTCATGTTTCCAGGGAGCCCCCAGCTGGTATTCATATTTGAATTTCGGTTCGGAAGGCAGGATGAGGTGCAACAGGAACGCAGTGGCCATGAAAACGATTGCCCTCAGGATGATCTGGGAGTAGCGCGCTATTTTTTTCCGGATATTTTTCATGATTTCAGATTATGCGGGGCAGAACGGTGCGCAATCAATGCAGGAAGTTATATTTTTGATTTCTAAAATAGTTATTTTTTTATGAATTACGGCATTTCCGGATTAAGTTTGATCCCGGTCAGGAAAGAACCCAACGAGCGGAGCGAAATGGTAACCCAGATTCTGTTCGGCGAGCATTTCGAGATCGTTGATTACCTGCCGGGGTGGCATCATGTGAAGCTTGATTTCGACGGATATGAGGGATGGATCGATCATAAGATGACCACTTTTCTTTCGCCCCGGAAATATGAACGGCTGGTAAGGTCGGCCCATGCGGTTACCACCGACATTTTCAGTCTTGTTCCGGTTTCTGCCGATCAGAACCTGATGTTGGTGGCCGGTAGCAGCCTGCCTCACTGGAAGCCCTATCTGCGGCAGTTCTCCCTGGGGGGAGACCCCATGGCCTTAAAGGGGAACGTAAGCTACAGGAAACCCCGGAACCTGCGCCAGCTGATCATCGGCCAGGCCCTGAAATACTTCAATGCGCCTTATCTCTGGGGAGGCAGGAGCCCTTTCGGAATCGACTGCAGCGGTTTTACGCAGGTCATTTACAAAATAGCCGGGATCCGGCTGCCGCGGGATGCCAGGGACCAGGTGTTTTCCGGCACAACTGTCAGTTTTGTAGAGGAGACCCGGCCGGGCGACCTGGCTTTTTTTGACGATCCTGAAGGAAGCATCGTCCATGTGGGCATCATCTGGGATCGTAACAAGATCCTGCATGCTTCGGGCAAGGTACGCATTGACAATGTGGACCAATTCGGGATTTACAATCCGGAGATGCGCCGTTACACCCACCAGATGCGCGTTATGAAGAAAATAATTCCTGATGGAAAGGACTGAGATACTGATTTTTTTATTGATCATGGCGGCGGCCCTCGTCCTGGTGGTCAGGTACTGGAAAACGGGAAGGAAAGGGTGACGCGCCAAATCTGACATCACGGGAGACTGCCGTCAGGATCCTTGTGCGGGTTCCGACAGCGCCTCCCGCCGGCAGTCCGGAGCACCCCCGGCGGACTCAGGAGGGAGCCAGGTCAGGGAGTAATGATGAAAAAAACCGGAATCGTATGAGTTATACCTATGCCTATCCCCGCCCTGCGGTGACTGTCGATGCCCTGGTGATGGGATGGTCGGGCACCGTATGGAAGGTGTTGCTGGTGCGGCGTCTGAAAGATCCGTTTGCCGGTAAGTGGGCGCTGCCCGGAGGTTTCGCCGGCATGGAAGAGACGCTCGCCAGGGCCTGCCTCCGGGAGCTGGAAGAAGAAACCGGGCTGGTGCCGGAGAGCGTCAGCCAGTACCGGGTTTTTGACGACCCGCACCGCGATCCCCGCCACCGCACCCTTACGGTGGTGCATACTGCCCGGTTGCCGGAAACCCCGCCGGTAAAGGGTGGCGATGATGCAGCAGATGCGGACTGGTTCCCGGTCTCTGAACTGCCTCCCCTGGCTTTCGATCACGCCGCCATCATCGGGCGTTTCCTTTCCGAAAATCCCGGATTTCTCCAGAAAGGAACTTCCGGGGCAATCCGGGATTAGGTGTGGCAACCGTGCGGATTCCATGCGGCGGCATCTGCCGGACGAACCCCCGGTCTAAAAATCAGGTTTCCGGTGCCCTGGTTATTGCTGTTCAGCCGGTGCGGCCTGAACGCCTTTGGGATTGGGACCGTAGGCGTTGTCACCGGGGGTGCCTTCCGTCAGAAACAGGATCAGCAGCCAGATGGCGCCGATCAGCGGAATGAGCGAAATAAGCAGCATCCAGCCGCTCTTCCCCACGTCGTGGAGACGCCTGACCCCGACTGCAAGGGAGGGAATCAACATGGCCAGTCCGTAAAGCATGTATATGTATCCGTAGGGAAGCGTCTGTGCACCATACCCCGTTTCCATTTTTATCGTGGTGCCAAACAGCCTGTCGAGCAACATGGCAACAATGAAAAAAATGATATTGAAAAGCACAAACATCCAGTATTCCATCCTTCTGGCCCTGCCTGAAAAATCAGCATACTTCCTCAAAACCCTTAAATACCATTTCATAAAGATCTCTTTTGAATTTTCCCTACTCGTGTTGCTTTTCGGATTCGCATCGTTTTTGATGTGGTTTCTGAACTCCACCGGTTCATTATTTGATAACAAACTTATTCTGCGTAATTGCTGTCAGAGATTACTGACAAGATACCAGCCGGAAATGGCTGCGCCGCAATGAGCCAGTCGTTGTTTTTTCTTTAACACCAAATGTAGCGATTTGGAAGCGGAAAGTCAATACAACGCAGGAGAAATGAATGAGAAGTGAAAAAAAACACGGTCGCAAGACCGTGTTCCGAAGGGGTGGGCGGTGAGGGATTTGAACCCCCGACCCTCTGGGTGTAAACCAGATGCTCTAAACCGACTGAGCCAACCGCCCGGGTTGTTGTGTCTTTCCGAAAAGCCCCGCAAATATAAGATCATTTTCAGGTTCTGCAAAAAAAAGGCTGATCCCATAGGGCCGGAATGCCCGGTAAATTTCAGGAGGAGGGCAAAAAGCCGCGGATGGGGTTTTTCAGAGGATGATCTCTTCCTGGTTGTTGTCGAGAAATTGGTACTGAAGCAGCGAAAGATCAGGATTTTGCCTGATGGAAACCCATTTGAGGTATTTCGCAAACCATTTTATCCTCGGGGAGAGGGGTCCTTTGGTGAGGTAGGCGGCGATGAAGGGATGGACCCTGAGGGTAAGGCCAGACTTGTTAAGGTCTTTCAGAATATAGCCCACCTTGCTGTTCAGTTCGTCGTAGAAAAGGACCGAAGGAACCACCTTGCCGCTCCCGTTGCAGGTGGGGCACACCTCGGCTGTTTCAATGTTTTCCTCGGGCCGGACCCGCTGCCGCGTGATCTGCATAAGGCAGAACTTACTGAGCGGTAATATGTTGTGTTTTGTCCGGTCGGCTGCCATCACCTCTTTCATATAATCGTACACCTTGTGGCGGTTGGCGGCCTGGTTCATATCGATGAAATCGATGACAATGATGCCTCCGATGTCGCGGAGCCGCAACTGGCGTGCAATTTCATCGCAGGCAGCCAGGTTCACGTCCAGGGCGCTCGATTCCTGGTCCAGTCCCGATTTTGCCCTGTTCCCGCTGTTGACGTCGATGACGTGAAAGGCCTCGGTATGCTCAATGATGAGGTAGGCGCCGTTCTTAAAGGAGATGGTCTTGCCGAAAGAGGCTTTGATCTGTTTGTTGATGCCGTAATAATCAAAGACGGGAAGCCTGCCCCGGTAAACCTTTACGATTTTTTTCTTGTCGGGATCGATGGTGTCGAGGTAGGTGGAAATTTCCCCGGCAACCTGAGGGTCGTTCACGATGATGCTGTTGAAGTTGGGGTGGTAGATATCGCGCAGCAGGGTGGTGGCCCTGTCCATCTCCCCCAGCACCAATCCGGGCGAATTCATCCGGCTCAGCTTGGCAAAACCCGATTCCCATTTTTCCACAAGGCCTTTGAGCTCCTGGTCCAGTTCCGCCACCTTGTGGTTTTCTGCTGCGGTCCGGATAATCACCCCGTATTTTTTGGGCCGGATGTTCTGTACAAGGTTCTTGAGGCGGTTTTTTTCCTCGTTCGACTTGATTTTTTGCGATACGGACACCTTGTCGCTGAAAGGAATCAGCACCAGGTTCCGCCCGGCTATTGATATCTCGGAGGTCAGCCGGGGCCCTTTGCTTGAAATGGGCTCTTTGACAATCTGCACCAGGATGCGCTGTCCCGCTTTCAACTGGTCGGCAATGGAACCCTCTTTGTCGATGTCGGGTTCCGACTGGATCCTTGTAATGGAGGTGATCTTGTTTTTCCGCGAGCCGGCCAGTCTCAGGAACTTGTTGAGGGTCGAAAACTGAGGCCCCAGGTCCAGGTAATGCAAAAAAGCGTCCTTTTCGTAGCCGATATCGATGAATGCAGCGTTCAGGCTGGGCATGGTCTTTTTAACCTTACCCAGATAGATGTCGCCGACCGCAAATTTTACCCCGCTTTTTTCCCGGCTAATTTCAACCAGCCTTTTTTTCTCAAGCAGGGCAATAACGATTTCGGACGGAGAGACATCAATGACTAAATCACTGCTCACAACCCAGTTTTTTCGTTGGGATTACCATCAAACCGCTAACCGTATGCAATATAAAGAAATTAAACCTAAAGTAAAGCAAATACTTTAGGTTTAATCCCTTGATCAGAAATCCGGGAACAGCTATTTCTTCTTCTTGTGCCGGTTCTTCCGCAATCTCTTCTTCCGTTTGTGGGTGGCCATCTTATGCCTTTTCCTCTTCTTTCCGCTTGGCATAAACGCTTATTTACTGGTTTTTACTTTTAAAACGAAAGACTTGGCCGGTTTGAACGACGGAATGTTGTGCGATGGGATGATGATCGTGGTGTTCTTGGAGATATTCCGGGCTGTTTTCTCGGCCCTTTTCTTAACCACAAAGCTTCCGAATCCTCTCAGGTAAACATTCTTACCATCGATCAGTGAATCTTTTACAGTTTCCATGAATGCTTCAACAGCCTTCTGAACAGTCAGTTTTTCAATTCCTGTGTTCTTCGAAACTTCATTAACGATGTCTGCCTTTGTCATTTCTCAAAATATTTAATTTTCAATAATTTAATCCACTACGATCGGTGTGCAAAATTATAAATTATTTAAAAAAACAAAAATCTTTCAAAAGAATTATTTTTATAAAGCTCTAATTTTCATTTTTCCCATGGATTTTTTCGTCCGGACATTGCACGAATGGTATGCAGGGAACCAGCGGGACCTGCCCTGGCGCCGCACCCGCGATCCGTATGCCATCTGGATTTCGGAGGTTATACTGCAGCAGACCCGGATTTCGCAGGGGCTTCCTTATTATGAGCGGTTTATGGAGCGGTTTCCCGATGCCGTTGCCCTGGCGGAGGCGGGTGAGGATGGACTGATGAAGGTGTGGGAGGGGTTGGGTTATTATTCGCGCGCCCGGAACCTGCAGGCTGCTGCACGCAGGGTGGTGGAGCAGCACAATGGCAGGCTGCCTGCCGATTTCACTCTTCTGACCCGCCTGCCGGGTATCGGCCGCTATACCGCTGCTGCCATAGCCTCTATAGCCTTCGGGCTTCCCCATGCCGTGGTCGACGGAAACGTCGCCCGGCTGCTGGCCCGGTTTTACGGTATTGCCGACCCGGTCGATTCCGCTCCCGGAATTAGGAGGCTGGGGCAACTGGCCTCCGGCCTGCTCGATGTCAGCAATCCCGGCGACCACAACCAGGCGCTCATGGAGTTTGGCGCGCTCTGCTGCGTTCCGGTGAATCCTTCCTGCCCCCAATGCCCCCTGTCGTCGGCCTGCGTCGCCTTCCGCATGGGGAAGACGGCCCTTCTCCCCCTGAAGAAAGGCAGGAATCCTAAAAGAACCAGGTACTTTTATTTTTACCTTTTCGGAAATGACACCCACCTCTGGGTGGAAAAAAGAACCGGAAAGGATATATGGAAGAACCTGTACCAGTTACCACTCTTTGAGTCGACCGGGGCAATGGCTGCTGAGTCATTGCCTGCCAATCCCTTTCCGCAGGTATTCCGTACGGGTGCTGCCCTGAAGATATCCTCCGTCAGCAATGAAACGGTTCATGAGCTGACCCACCAGCGGATTGTTGCCCGCTTCATTTCCGTAGCCCTTGAAAATGGCCTGAGCCTCCCCCCCGGATGGATTGCGGTTAGCAAAAAAGAAATTCATAAATTTGCATATCCTGTTCTCATCGCGAAATACCTGGCAAAACAGGGTTACGGTCACAGGGCCGGGGAATCAGGATTGTTAGAAACCGGTTAAATCGTGTGCTATGTCGATAAACAAAGTTATTCTGGTGGGCAATGTCGGAAAGGACCCGGAGATCAGGCACCTCGATTCGGGTGTGTCGGTAGCTACTTTTCCCCTGGCCACCTCGGAAACCTATGTGGCCAAAAACGGTGAAAGGGTCACCAACACCGAATGGCATAACATTGTTCTCTGGCGCGGGCTTGCGGATGTTGCCGACAAATATGTACGGAAAGGCAGGCAGCTTTACATCGAAGGGCGAATCCGTTCCCGTTCGTACGATGACAAGGATGGCCAAAAGCGTTACATCACCGAGATCTACGGTGATGTGATGAAACTGCTGGGCAGCAGGGAGCAGCAGCCTGCCCCGCAGGGAGAGGCATCGTCGAGGTCTGAGTTCAAACCACCCGTGGCCGATGAACCCACCTATCAGGAGGGCGGGGAGGAAGACCTGCCTTTTTAATTAAACAGGCTGACCCTTGGCTGAAGAATCACAGATCTTAACCGGATCCGGGTACGTGGAGGTTTCCGGGGTTCTTGCTTATGCCGGCAGGTGGACTGAAATCCTTCCCGCCGCCGCAGGCCTCTTTCTTTTATTTCTGGTAAATGCTGCGGCGATGGCGCTTCCGTTGATGGCGAACCAAGGCAGGGAAGGTCCGGCCAGTTTCAATGCCGGATCAAAAACCGGCAGCCTGCTGAGTCATCCCGGCCGATGGCATCTGACCCTTTGGTTTTCACGGGTACTTTTTTACCTTTTCATTCTGGTTCCGGCGGTCAGTCTTTATGTTGCAACCCCGGGGGGTTCCTCTCCCACTCCGGGAAAGACTCTTCTCTTTCTCCTCGTCCTTGGTTTTGTGTTGCTTCTTTCGGGAGAGCTGCTGCCAAGGCTCTGGGCCGCACGGCATCCCGGAACGATATTCCGCAACCTGGCCTGGATGCTTGTTGCCCTTGACCGTTTATTCCGTCCTTTTACCCAACCGATCCTCTGGCTGTTAAAAAAGTCGGGCGATAACAACCCAGCCCTTTCCCGTTCGGAGGAGGCCGGTGAGATGGCCCAGTCTTTGGAATCTCCCTCCGACGCCCTGGAGGATGAAAAGGAGATCCTCAGGGGAATTGCGAAATTCGGGAATAAAAACGTGGAGGAGATCATGACCCCCAGGGTTGATGTTGTCGCCCTCGATGTCAACACCGCCTATCCTGCCGTTCTTGAAACCATCACCCATTCGGGCTATTCCAGGATTCCGGTTTATTCCGAGTCGTTCGACCAGGTGAGGGGAATCCTTTACATCAAGGATTTACTGCCTCATACTGACAAGGGGGCCACTTTCCGCTGGCAGGAGCTCTTGCGTCCCCCCTTCTTCATCCCGGAAACCCGGAAAGTCAAAGACCTCCTGGAAGATTTCCAGAAAAACAAGATTCACATGGGGATCGTGGTTGATGAGTATGGAGGATCTCCGGGAATCGTCACCCTTGAAGATGTGTTGGAGGAGATAGTAGGCGACATCGCCGATGAGTTCGATGAAGACGAGGTTTGGTTTAACCGGCTGGGCGAGAACCAGTATCTTTTTGACGGGAAGACCCCTCTCGGTAAGTTCGCGGCCACACTGGGCTATCCGGGGGACTATTTCGACGATGCCCGCGGCGAAGCCGATACCCTGGCCGGTTTGCTGCTCGAAATCAGGGGTGAAATTCCGCTCTCCAACGAAATAATCATTTTCAGGAATTTGCGTTTCATTATCGAGGCGGTCACCAACCGGAGGATCCAGCAGGTGAGGGTGGAACTTCCGGAGGGGTGACAGGCCTTTCCCGGACGGACCGGTCCGTATTACAACAACCATTCAATGAGTTTCCGGATTATTTACAGGGACAAGATCCCTTTTCTGCTCCTTTTGCTGATGATAGGGGCAGGGGCGTGCCGGGAGGCTTCCGTGCCGAAACCCACCGGTTATTACCGCATCGATATGCCTGCCAAGGCCTACCTGCCCCTCGGGAAGGGTTTCCCCTACCATTTTGAGATCCCGGTCTATTCCGAGGTCATCACGCGCCAGGCAACCCTTACCGAACCCTACTGGATCAATCTCAGCATGCCCTTCTGCAAAGGGGAGCTGCACATCAGTTACAAGGAGGTAAAGAATAATCTGTCGGTTTATACCGAGGAATCGCGGAAACTGGCTTACGACCATACGGTGAAGGCCAGTTCGATAGAGGAGGAGCTGTTCAGGAATCCCGGACGGAGGGTTTCCGGAACCGTGTACCATATCAACGGCAACGCCGCTTCCCCGATGCAGTTTTACCTGACCGACAGTACGGAGCATTTTATCCGGGGTTCCCTGTATATCCGGGCTGCGCCCAACATCGACTCGCTGAAACCGGTGATCGCTTTTCTCAAAGAGGATGTTGTCCGCCTGATTGAGACCTTTTCATGGACCGAATGAACCAAAATCATGCCTGCTGCGGTGAGAAGCCTGCCGGTTTTTCTTTTGACCATTTCCGGAGCGGCTTCCCGCGGCGAACTGCTCCGTCATCCTTTCTCCGGAGGGCACACTGTTCCCGGCCATTATCCCCGGTAAAGCAAAGAATGCATGCCTCTGCTGGAAATTCGTAAAGTTGCGGGCGGGCTCCTGGGGCTCTGGCTGATCCGGGAGAGTGCCGGAGAGTTATCCTCCATGGTCGACGCGGGCGGTGGAGGACCGGCTCTGCCCTCCTTCCTTGGAACGGAAAGCCGTAAAAGGGAGTTTCTGGCAACCAGGACCCTTCTGTCTCACATGCCGGGCCTTCCTTTCCGGATTGGTTATCTCCCCGGGGGGAGGCCCTGCCTGCCTGGTTCCGCACTTCATATCAGCATTTCCCATTCTTCGGAAATGGCCGCCCTTCTGGTTTTGCCCCATCCTGCCGGCATCGACACCGAAGTTATGACCCGAGATGTTTCAGCCGTTGCCGGAAAATTCCTTTCAGAGGAGGAACTGGCCTGGACTGCCGCTGCGGCCGACCCGAAGGCCGCCATGCTTTTATGCTGGTGCGCCAAGGAATCGGTGTATAAAATGGCAGGGGATTCCACCCTGCGCTTCCGGGAGGAAATAAAGGCCGGCCCTCCCGCCGGCACCGCAGAAATGGATATCCCCGTGCGTTTCAGATACGGTGATAAATACGTTGCGCTTCCCGTCCGCTGGTTCCGTGCCGCCGGCAGCCTGGTGGCCTGGTGCACCCATGGGGGGGAGGAGCAAATACAGGAAGGATACTGATTCCATACATGTGATTTGCGGGGAAATCCTAATTTTGATCCCCGGATCATTTTGAAACCCTATTCGTATGGATAGCAACCGGAGAGTTTTTTTACAGCGTGCGGCCATGACCTCGGCGCTTCTGGCCGCTGTTCCGGCCATTGTCGCTGCGGCATTGCCCGCCGGAAAAAAGAAGAAAGCACCTTACAGCCCGGCCCCGGAGAGCGTGATTCTTTTCCAGGGCGATTCGATCACCGATGCGGGCAGGGAAAAGGTCAAGGAACTGCCCAACAACGGAAGCTCCTTTGGGGGCGGCTATGCCTTTATTGCGGCATCGGAGATTCTCGACCGTTTTGCCGGCCATAAGCTGCTGGTATACAACCGCGGCATCAGCGGCAACAAGGTATACCAGCTGGCGGAAAGATGGCAGAAAGACTGCCTGGAGCTGAAACCCGGACTCCTGAGCATCCTCATCGGGATCAACGATTACTGGCACATGCGGAATGGCAACTACGACGGCACCCTTGCAGTGTACGAAGCCGACTACCGTAAACTGCTGAGATCTGCCTGTGAGAAGCTTCCCGGTGTTCAGCTGGTTGTTTGTCAGCCTTTTGCATTGCCGGGAACCACGGCCGTCGATGAATCCTGGGTGGAGCCGGTGCGCGGCTACCAGGAGGCGGCCTTCAGGCTGAGCCGGGAATTCAATGCCTTTTGGGTTCCCTTCCAGGAGATTTTTGATGAGGCGCTCAAACGGATGCCTGCCACCTGGTGGGCTGCCGACGGCGTCCATCCCACCCTGGCCGGCGCTCACCTCATGGCTGCCGCCTGGCTGAAAGTCGTTTTCGGATAGACAAGGAAGGCGCCGCTGCGGAAACAGCCGAAGCCGCTTATTTTTTCTGACAGGCTCTCAAAGGGCCCCGGCCCCGGCCTCGTAGCTGTCAGCCGTATCGCTGCTGCCTCCGGCTTCTCCCTGCGGGGCTGCAGCAACCGGAGCTCTGTTGAATTTATTCTTTACGATTCCCGCCCTGCTGCAAATTGCATACAACAAGACAGCAGCCAGAAATATCGCTATAACTATATCCTTGAACTTCATACTCATATATTCGCATTCTGCCTGGATGCCTGATCTTATGTGCCCTGCGGCCATTTCTTTACGATGCCGGCAGGCGACATCCGGGTTTCCGCCGGTATTTCCTGTTTATAAAACGGCTGCAAATGTAAACCTTTTTCATCCCCCTGATGTGTCGGCAGGACGGATTTAAAGTTGGATTTACATTCAAACAAAAAGTGATTTTGAGCTTGCTGAGCATCAAGCGGTTGCCAGGAATTGCCAACCCTACTTCGTGATTTCGCCGGATGTGGTCACCCGGGCATAGCTCTTCAGCGTTGCCAGCGTTGATGCTTGTACGTCAGCAGCTTTCACGGTTTTCCCGCCATAGGCAAGGTCACGGGTGGCACAGGCATCGGCAACCACCGTGCAGGCATATCCCAAATCATGCGCGGCCCGGACAGCACCTTCGAGGCACATGTGCGTCTGCATCCCGCAAAAAACAAGCGTGCCGATTCCATTTTCCTTCAAAAAACCATCAAGCCCGGTATCCAGAAAAGCATTCACCTCCTTTTTCATGAACACTTTTTCCCCGGAGCGCGGTTTTACCAGGGAATGAAATCCGGCGCCGGTTTTTGCCTCGTGACCCACATGGACTATCAGCATCTGTTGTTCCCTGAAATATGCCAGCAAGGCTGCGGCATTCTCCGAAGCCTGCCCGGGTTGCACCAGGGGAATGGAACCTCCGGGGAAATAAAATTCCTGGATGTCAATGAGGATCAGTGCCGTTGAATCGGGCACCCGCGATTTTGCGCTGTATGCAACCATGGCCATGATCATGAAAAGGATCATCTTTTTCATCCAGGTACTGTTTAAACAGAGATAATCGTTACAACGGTTCAATGCTCAGGACGTCATTCCGGACAGGATTCATGATCTTCCGCCCGGTGACCTGACAGTGGCGTACTGTTCTGTATATGCCGGGAATGAGTATTCGCAGAGGAACTGGATGATCAATCACGAATCCTGAATTCTCATTCCGAAAACAGTGATTGGCCCTTGTTTGTTACAAGTCCTTCATGCTGTTGTTTCAACCGGCGCGCCGGGATATCCGGCTGAGCGTACCGCGCGGTGTTAATCCGGTTATGGTTCAGTGCGGCAACTGCCCCAGCAGGATCTTTACCTGCCGGTATACATTTTCGTCATTGAATCCCAGTTTTTCATCCAGAACTTTGTAGGAAGCCGAGTAGCCGAAGGAATCCATTCCCCAGACGGTGCCTTTTTCTCCCACCAGTCCGGCAAGGGTAACCGCCAGTCCGGCGGTCATACCGAAACGGAGTACTCCGGGGGGGAGAACCAGGTTCTGGTAATCCGCGGGCTGGTTTCTGAAGAGTCCTTCTGACGGCACTGACACCACCCGTACCCTTAGGGCATCCCTTTGGCGCAGGAGTGCTGCACCCCCGATCAGGGTGGAGACCTCGGAGCCGCTGGCCAGAAGGATCACATCGGGTTTGTCTCCGTCGTCCTGCACCACATAGGCTCCCCGGGCCGACTGCAGTGCCGAGGTGTAAGGATCCTTTGTCACCGGGAGGTTGGCGATGTTCTGCCTCGACAACACCAGGGCGGTGGGGGTATGGGTGTTTTCCATGGCCATTTTCCAGGCTGCGGTGGTTTCGTGGACATCGGCGGGCCGCAACACCAGCAGGCTGTTAAGGCCCCGGTGGTTTTTCAGCTTTTCCATCAGCCTGATCTGGGCTTCCTGTTCCACGGGCTGGTGGGTGGGGCCATCCTCCCCGACGCGGAACGCATCGTGGGTCCAGATGTATTTGACAGGCAGTTCCATGAGGGCGGCCATTCTCACCGCCGGCTTCATGTAATCGGAGAAGACGAAAAAGGTTCCGCAGGCCGGGATTACCCCTCCGTGCAGGGCCATTCCGTTCATCACGCAGGCCATGGTCAGTTCAGAGACCCCAGCCTGAAGAAAGGATCCGGAGAAATCGCCTTTCACGAAAGCTTTGGTTTTTTTCAGGAACCCGTCGGTTTTGTCGGAGTTGGAAAGGTCGGCCGATGCGACCACCAGGTTTTCAATTTTCCCGGCAAAGGCAGCCAGCACCGCACTGGAAGCGGCGCGCGTGGCCTGGTTGTCTTTCTGAAGGATGGAAGCATAATCGAATTCCGGGGCTTCACCCGAGAAGAACTTCTCCAGTTTGGCTGCCGGCAGGGGGTTGGCGGCTGCCCAGCGGGCCTCTCCGGCCCTGAGTTTCTTTGCCCGTCGGATCAGTTCCCCGCGTCTTTTTTCGCAGAGGGCTGCCACCTCTCCGAACACCACGAAGGGATTGGCAGGATCGCCTCCCAGGTTGAGGATGGTTTTGTCGAACGAGGCTCCTGCTTCTCCCAGCGGCATGCCATGGGTGGCGGTCTGCCGCTCGAAGTTGCTGCCGTCTTCCTTCATGGCTCCTTTCCCCATGACCGTCCTGCCGATGATCAGGGTCGGTTTTTCCTTTTCCCTGCCTGCGGTGCGGAGGGCTTTCCGGATTTGTCCGTGGTCATTGCCATCGATTTCCAGGACCCTCCATCCCCAGGCTTTATATTTTGCAGCCGTATCTTCGGTGGTTACCTCCCGGGTGGTCGTTGAAAGCTGTATGTCGTTCGAATCGTAAAACATGATCAGGTTGCTGAGCCCCAGGTGGCCTGCCAGCCGGCCGGCACCCTGCGACACCTCCTCCTGGACGCCGCCGTCGGAAATGAAAGCATAGGTTTTGTGGGCCATCCATTCTCCGAAGCGGGCTGCCAGAAAACGTTCGGCAATGGCGGCCCCCACCGCCATCGTGTGGCCCTGGCCCAACGGTCCCGAAGTGTTTTCAACGCCCCGCGCCACATCCACCTCCGGATGGCCCGGGGTGACGCTGCCCCACTGCCTGAATTGCTTCAGATCGTCCATGCTGTAAAACCCCGCCATCGCCAGTACGCCATACAACATCGGCGACATATGCCCCGGATCGAGAAAGAATCGGTCCCGGTTTTTCCATCCCATGTCCAGCGGATCGTAATTCAGAAATTCACTGTACAGTACATGAATGAAATCAGCTCCGCCCATGGCTCCTCCCGGGTGGCCCGATCTGGCCTTTTCCACCATGGCTGCAGCCAGTATGCGGATGTTGTCGGCTGCCTTCTTCGAAATGTCTTGCTCCATAAAAGTTATTGTATGCTTTATTGTAAAATCCATGTATGCCTGTTTCCTCAGGCGATTACCCTGACCATGAATACCCCGTCAATCTGCATCAGCTTGTCGACAACTCCGGGGGCCAGATCGCTCCGGTCGATGTCGATGATGTTGTAGGCAATGTCGTTCCGGTTCTTGTTCAGCATGTTCAGGATGTTGGCCTGTTCGCCGGCCAGCACCGCTGAGATCCGGCTGACCATGGCCGGAATGTTCCGGTTGGACACCACTATCCGCAGTCCTCCGCTTCGCTCCATCTCCACATTCGGATAATTGACCGAATTGATGATGTTTCCCCTTTCGAAATACTCCCTGATCTGATCCACGGCCATAATGGCGCAGTTGGTCTCCGATTCTTCGGTCGAAGCCCCCAGATGGGGGATGCTGATGGCGTTTTTCATCTTCAGGGTTTCCTCGTTGGCAAAATCGGTGATGTACCAGGAAAGCTTGCCATATTCCAGGGCTTCTGCCAGGTCGCCGTTGTTTACCAGTTCGCCCCGGGCAAAATTGAGCAGGCGGGCTCCGTTTTTCATCTGTTTGAAGATCCCCTTGCCGAAGCAGCCCTTTGTGTCGGGGGTCAGCGGGATGTGGAGGGTGACAAAATCAGCCTGTCCGATGGCCGATTCGAGGCTCCGGGCAAGGGCGATCTTATCGCTCAGTTTCTGTGCCTGGGCGACGCTGATGTAAGGATCGAAGCCGGTAACCTGCATGCCCAGCATCTGGGCCGCATTGGCTACCAACACCCCGATGGCGCCCAGCCCGATCACCGCCAGTTTCTTTCCGGAAATCTCAATGCCCCCGAAATTCTTTTTCCCCTTTTCGATGAGCGCCGGTACCTGGTCTCCTTGTCCGGTCAGGGTTTTCGCCCACTGGATACCGCCCGAAATGTCGCGGGAGGTGAGCAGCAGGGCCGCCAGGATGAGCTCCTTGACCCCGTTGGCATTGGCACCCGGCGTGTTGAAAACCACAATGCCCTGTTGCGTGCAGCGATCCACGGGTATGTTGTTGTACCCGGCCCCCGCCCGGGCCACGGCCTTGACGCTGGCCGGAATTTCGAGGGAGTGCATGTTGAAACTCCTCAGTATGATTGCATCCGGATCGGTGTATTCCTTCCCGGTTTCATACCGGTTTTCCGGAAAATGGCTTAACCCCAAAGGATCGATTTTATCCAATGTCAGAATCTTATACATAGCGGTTATCTTTAATTGGTGATTTCCTCTTCTGCAAATATCAAAATTAATTTTTAATTACCACTCTCCTGAATATTTGCTATCTTGAATCGTTTATTTCGCAAAAATCCGCTTGTTATGAATGCAGCTTCACCCAATCGACGGTTTCCTTTTTCTGCTTTTGCCAGGGTTTCATTTCCGCTTTTGCTGGCGCTCTTCCTTTTTCAGTACGGTTGTGGCCGCAAGGGTGGGGAGCTTCTTCCCGATCCGGGTTTTTCGGAATATGTGGATCTGTTCACCTCCGGGGCTGTTTCTGCCGAAGCGCCCGTGGAGGTGAAGCTGGCGGAGCTTCCCGCGAATTTTGAGCCGGGGGTGCCGCTGCCGGAAGCTCTTTTCCGGTTCAGCCCGGCCGTCAGGGGGGTGGCTGTCATGGATGCCGGCGGGGTGATCTCCTTCAAACCCTCCGCTCCCCTGGAACCCGGCAGGAGGTATGATGTTACCTTTTCGCTTGATAAACTGGCCGATGTTCCGAAGGACTACCGGAAGCTGCGTTTCAGTTTCACGACCCTGCATCAGGATTTCTCTGTCGAAGAGGAGGGATTGTATGCCGAAGGCTCCCTGGCTCAGGAAGCAATGTCCTGGTCGGCTGTCATTCATACCGCCGATGTGGCCGATCCCCTGAAGGTCGAGAAAATGGTGAAGGCCGAATACCGGGGCGGAGAGGCTGCCCTTTCCTGGATGCATTCGCCCGACCGCCGCAGGCATGTTTTAACGGTTGACAGCCTGGTCAGGGATCCGGAGAAGGGCAGCGACCTGTCCGTCCACTGGGATGGAGCCTCCCTCGGGGTTAAAAGCAGGGGCAAAAAAACCGTCACGGTACCTGCGGCCAACGAATTCAGGGTTTTGCATGCCCGGGCGGTGACGGCCGACGGTCAGCAGGTGGTGGTGCTTTTCTCCGACCCCCTGGCGCTGGATCAACCCATCGAGGGCATGGCGGAAATCAGCGGTTCTTCGCAGTATACCTGGGACATTGACGGAAACAGGCTGCTTCTCTGGCCCTCGGAGGAGATAACGGGGAAAGGAACGGTCACCCTGTTCAGGGGGCTGAAGAGCTCCGATGGGCGTACCCTGGCCGAAACCGAAGGTTTCGACATTTTTTTCAGCAACCTGAAGCCGGCGGTCAGGCTCCTGGGAAAAGGGGTGATCGTCCCCGGCCAGGGATCCCTTTCGCTGCCCTTCGAGGCGGTCTGCCTGCGTGCCGTCGATTTGCGGATCATCCAGATCTTCGCATCCAATGTCAGGCAGTTTCTTCAGGAAAATCAGGTGGATGAAGGCGATGACATCCGGAAGGTAGGCCGGCTGGTCTACAAGGGAAGGGTAAGCCTCACCCCCGCCAATCCGGGCCAGCTGATGGAATGGAGCACCTACCATGTTGACCTGAACCGGTACATAACTCCCGAAACGGGAGCCATTTACCGCGTGGAGCTCCGTTTCAGAAAAGCCTATTCGCTCTACGGATGCGATACGGAGGAAGAACCGTGGGATGCCGGCGACGGGGAGGAAACGGAAAACTGGAGCGGCCCGGGCTGGTACAGCTCCTATTACTGGCCCGACGATTACGACTGGGAGGAGAGAGACAACCCCTGCCACAACTCCTATTACACATCCGATCGTTTTGTGGCAAGGAATATCCTGGCTTCCGACCTGGGGCTTATTGTCAAGGAGAGCACCGGTTTTCGCTATACCCTGGTTGTTACCAGCCTGCTGACCGCCCTCCCCGAAGAAAAGGCCGGAATCTCCTTTTACGATTATCAGCACCGGCTGATGGGGGAAGCGGTTACGGGCAAGGACGGAATGGCCACCCTGCAGCTCCGCGACAAACCCTTTGTGGCCGTGGCACGCAAAAACAAACAGATTGCCTACCTCCGGGTTGACGATGCTTCCTCGTTGTCGCTGAGTAACTTTGATGTGTCGGGAGAGGTGGTCAGTCAGGGGATCAAAGGTTTCATCTATGGGGAAAGGGGAGTTTGGAGGCCCGGTGATCCTGTTTTCCTTACTTTTATTCTCGATGATCCCCGGGATTTGCTTCCTGATGAGACCCCGGTCGTTTTCAGGCTCACTGATTCGCGGGGAAGAGAGGTGGAAAAGCAAACGGCCGGCAAGCCGGTGAACGGCTTCTACCATTTCTCAGCCCGGACCGCTCCGGGCGATCCGACCGGTAACTGGACCGCGCAGGTCCAGGCCGGCGGCGTGACCTTTGAAAAAAGGATCAAGGTGGAAACGGTGAAACCCAACCGGCTGAAGGTGGAACTGCGTATGCCCGATCCAGTGCGGGCGGGAATCCGGCAAACCGCCCGTCTGCGGTCGGAATGGCTCCACGGAAGCCCCGCCGCCCACCTGAAATCAAAGGTGGAGATGATCATGGCGCCCGCAAGAACCCGATTCAGGGGATATGAAAAATTTACCTTTGACAATCCCGCGATTAGTTATTCGCCTGAGATCCAGCAACTGTTTGAAGGATCGCTGGATGAAACCGGGCAAACGGCCTTTCCGCTGGAGTTCCCCGGAAAAATGAACCTGCCGGGTAAAATGAATCTCTGGCTGACTTCCAGGGTGTTCGAACAGGGGGGTGATTTCAGCATCCAGGTTCAGCAGGCTGGCTTTTCTCCCTTCTCAAAATATGTGGGCATACGGATGCCCGGCCAGGATGAAGGCTGGTATCAGACAGACAAAGAGTACCTGCCGGAGGTGGTGGCGCTGTCGGCCGAGGGGACTCCCCTGCCGCTGGGCAGAATAGAGGTGAGTCTCTACAAGGTTGATTGGCGCTGGTGGTGGGAGTCGGGTGAGGATTACCTGGCACGGTATGTCAGCAGCCCCACTTTTCAGCCGGTGCAGAGCTGGCATCTGGAAAGCCGCAATCCCTCCGGGTCGGTAAGCCTGAAGGTGGACTACCGCAGCTGGGAGGACAATGGCAGGTATTTGCTCTTCGCCAGGGACCTCGAGGGGGGTCATGCCACCGGAATCACCTTTTACATGAGCCGGGGAGGCAGCTGGCTGGAGGGCGGTATTCCGGGGGCAGCCACCCTCCTGTCGCTGCGGACCGATAAAGAGCAGTACGCCCCGGGTGAAAAAGCATTGGTGACCCTTCCTTCCCAGTCTTCCTGCAAAATACTGGTAAGCCTGGAAGATGGGAGTCAGAGCCGTGAAACTTTCTGGGTCGATGCGACCGACCATGAAACCACCTTTCCTGTCGACATCAGGCCTGGAATGGCGCCCACCCTTTATGTCCACGTGACCCTTCTTCAACCCTACGGGTCGGCCATGAACGACGCACCCATCCGCTTGTACGGGGTAAAGGCTCTGAATATTTCAGATCCGGCCACCGTCTTGCATCCCGTGATCAGGATGGAGGAGGAGCTGGAACCGGAAAAGGAGTTCCGGGTGACGGTGAGCGAAAAGGAGGGGAAGGAGATGACCTACACCCTCGCCCTTGTGGATGAAGGGCTTCTGGAGCTTACAGGATTTAAAACCCCCGATCCGCACGGCCATTTCTACGCACGGGAAGCCCTGGGGGTGAAGACCTGGGATCTTTTCGACCAGGTGGCAGGTGCTTACGGAGCCCAGCTGGAAAAGGCCTTTGCGGTGGGAGGTGACGAATCGCTTCCTGTGTCGGGAAGCAAGCAGGCCAACCGTTTTCAGCCGGTGGTTCTTTATTCTGCCCCACTGACCCTGGGGAGGGGCGGCAGCTATACCCACACCTTCACCATGCCCAATTATGTAGGGTCGGTGAAGGCCATGGTGGTGGCCGGCAACGGCAGGGCCTACGGAAATGCGGAGAAGAGCGCCAGGGTGCGGCAGGCTGTCATGCTGCTGGCTACCCTGCCGCGGGTGGCCGGCCCTTCCGAGGAGTTTACCCTTCCCGTATCGCTTTTTGCCCTGAAGGAAGGGTGCCGGGAGGTTACCGTGGAACTGGTTTGCAACCGTTATCTCACCCCGTTGGAAGGCAGCCGTAGAACCGTCAGCTTCGAAGCTCCCGGTGAGAAGACCGTGCGATTCAGGGTGGCCACCGCTCCTGAAACCGGAATCGCCTCTATTCAGGTGAAAGCCATCTGCGGAAAGGAAACCGCGCAATACAGCACCGAACTGGAAATCAGGAATCCCAATCCGCCGGTGGTGGCGGAGACCAGCCGGCTGCTCAACCCCGGGGAGTCCTGGTCGCCGGAGGTGGCCTTGCCGGGCATGCCGGGAACCAACGAAGTGATGCTGGAACTCTCCTCCATCCCGGGGCTTCAGCTGTCGGGCCACTTGCGGGAGCTGATCCGTTATCCCCACGGGTGCTGCGAACAGGTGGTTTCGGCTGCATTTGCCCAGCTGTACCTTGACAATCTGACCTCCCTCACCGCTTCGGAAAAAGCCGCAACAGACGGGCACATCCGGAGTTGTATCCAGCGTTTGCGGGGCATGCAGACTGCCTCGGGCGGCTTTCCCCAGTGGCCGGGGCAGAATGAGGCAGATCCCTGGTGTACCAGCTATGCGGGCCATTTTTTGACTCTGGCGGCCCGGAAGGGCTATACCGTTCCTGCGGGTATGACCCGCAAGTGGCAGACGTATCAGCTCAACCGTTCCCGCAACTGGAAAGCCCCTGACGCCGGAGAGCTCTTTACGCGGCGGCAGGAGACCCTGATCCAGTCCTACCGGCTTTATTCGCTGGCTCTTGCCGGGTCGCCCGAGCGGGGCGTGATGAACCGTTTCCGCGAGGAGGCCGGTCCCTATGCCGAAGCCCGCTGGAGGCTTGCCGCAGCCTATTATCTGGCAGGCCAGCCCCAGGCTGCCGCTCTTCTCCTTCAGAAAACCAGTCCCGCCGGGGGCGGCTACCCGGATCACGGCGCCACCTTCGGCAGCGAGCTTCGCGACAAAGCCATGATCCTCGAAACCCTGATCCTCAAGAAGGATCGCGAGGCGGCCTTCCGGCTGCTCTCCGAAATTGCCGGGGAAACGGCGAAAGCTTCCTGGCTCAGCACCCAGACCGCCGCATGGTGTTATTATGCCATGGCCGGCTTTTTCGGCGGTACCGCGCCGACGGGCGGCATGGAGGCTACCTACACCGATGGCGCGGAGGTCAAAACGGTCAATACCACCCTTCCCCTGGTGAAAACAGGACTTTATGCGGGCAAGAACGGCCAAACGGGAAGCACCATCCGGAACGCGGGTGAGAGTCCGCTCTTTGTGCGCCTCTCGGCCCGGGGGATTCCCCTCGAGGATACCACCGGGGTACGGCAGAGCAACCTGGGTATGAAATACCGTTTTACCGGAAGGAACGGCCAGCCGGTGGATCCCTCCCGGCTGCCCCAGGGAACTGATTTCATGCTGGAGGTGACCGTTTCGCACCCTGGCATCCTTCCTGCCCTGCGCGACCTGGCTCTCACCACCCTCTTCCCGCCGGGATGGGAGATCATCAATGAAAGAATTGCCGGTCTCCGGCAAGAGGAGGGCAGGAACTATGACTACCAGGACATCCGCGACGACAGGGTATATACCTATTTCAGTCTTGGCCCTAACCAGAGCAAGAGCTTCAGAATAAGGCTTCATGCCGCTTACGAGGGGAAATACCGGCTTGCTGCCTTTCTGTGCGAAGGGATGTACAATCCGGAGGTGTATGCCCGGCTTCCCGGACAATGGTGCGAAGTGGTGAAACCCTGACCGTTGTATGAGTTTCGAAGCGCAGGGAAACGGCACTTCCGCGGCCCGGAGGGGGCCGTTGGCACCGGAAGCCGCCGGGCTCCGGAAAAGGAGGCGATGGTGCCTGTGGGCAGCGGCAGCACTGGGCGTTCTGGTTACCGCCATTGTTACGCCGGTGCCGCGGCTTCCGGGAAATACAGCCACCGTTCTGGAATCGGCGGAGGGCGAATTGCTGGGTGCCCGCATTGCCTCCGACGGCCAGTGGCGGTTTCCCCTTCCTGATTCCGTTCCTTTCCGGTTTACCGCCTGTCTGCTGGAATTTGAAGACCGTTATTTTTTCATTCATCCCGGGATTAACCCTTTCAGCCTGGCCAGGGCGCTGGTGCAAAACATCAGGGCGGGCCGCATTGTCAGCGGCGGCAGTACGCTGACCATGCAATTGGCCCGCATGGCCCGGCCCGGAAAACCAAGAACCCTGGCGGTGAAGATCCGCGAGATGGGCTGGGCTCTTAACCTGGAGCTACGCCATTCCAAAGCCGAGATCCTGCGTATCTATGCCGGGCATGCCCCTTTCGGAGGCAATACCGTGGGGCTGGAGGCAGCTTCCTGGCGTTATTTCCGGTGTCCTCCCCATCTGCTCTCCTGGGGCGAGGCGGCGACCCTGGCCATACTACCCAATGCTCCATCCCTGATCTTTCCGGGAAAAAACGATGAGCTGCTGCTGGAGAAAAGAAACCGTTTGCTGGGCAGGCTCTGCAAACGAAAGGTCATTGACCCGGTCACCTGGCAGCTTTCGGTTGGGGAACCTCTTCCGGGGAAAACCTACCCGGTTCCTTCGCATGCCTTTCATCTGTTGGAGCTTGCTGCCCGGGAGTCTCCGGGGTCGAGGGTGAAAACCACCCTTGACCTTGCACTGCAGCAACAGGTGAACCTCCTGGTGGAGCGTCATTCGGAAATTCTGCGGTCCAACCACATCTACAATGCCTGCGCCCTGGTGGCCACGGTCAGGGAGGGGAGGGTACTGGCCTATGCCGGCAACGTTCCCGGCAACGGAAGCCCGGAACATGGCAGTTTCGTGGATATTATCCGCTCCCCGCGGAGCAGCGGCAGCATCCTGAAGCCCTTTTTGTATGCGGCCCTGCTCGAAAGGGGGCTGCTGTCGCCCCGTCAGCTGATCGCCGACATTCCCATGCGGTTTGACGGTTTTACCCCGGTCAATTTCAGTCATGACTTCGACGGTGCGGTGCCTGCGGCGCAGGCGCTGGCACGTTCGCTGAATGTGCCTGCCGTCAGGATGCTCAGGCTTTACGGCATCGAAGCCTTCTACCGTTTTCTGGAGAGGGCGGGAATGACCACCCTGGCCCAACCCCCCGGCCATTACGGTTTATCGCTGATACTGGGGGGCGCCGAGACCACCTTGTGGGATCTGGGGGGTATGTACGCTTCGCTGGCCTGCATTGTGAGGAACTACGAAGAAGAGGATGGTTTTTATCCCATGCGTCAGTTCCGTCCCCTCACCTGGCGCGAGGAGGCGGTGGAACCCCGCGGCAAGGAGGCTGCACGCCCCTTTCTGAGGGCTGCCTCCGCCTATCTAACCCTTGAGGCACTGACAGAGGTGAACCGGCCCGAAGAGGAGACCGGCTGGGAGACCTTTGCCGGCGCCGGACGCATCGCCTGGAAAACAGGCACAAGCTTTGGTTTCAGGGATGGCTGGGCCATCGGCATCACCCGCGACTATGTCGTGGCGGTATGGGCGGGAAACGCTGACGGGGAGGGCAGACCCGGCCTTACCGGTACCACGGCGGCGGCGCCCCTGATGTTTTCGATCTTCGGACTCCTGCCCCAGGGCAGATGGTTTTCCAAACCGATGGACGAACTGGTGCCCATGGCTTTCTGCCGCGAGTCGGGATACCTGCCCTCGCCGTTTTGCCCTGACAGGGATACCCTGCTGGTCCCCGCAGGCCTTCAAACGGAAAACTGCCCCTATCACCGCCTGATCCATCTCGACAAGAGTGGCCGGTACCGGGTTGCCGGAAACTGCTATCCTGTCCCCGATATGCAAACGGCCTCCTGGTTTGTGCTCCCCCCGGCCATGGAATATTATTACCGGCGCAAGCATCCCGGATACGAGCCGTTGCCTCCCTCCCTGCCAGGTTGCCTTACCGGCGAAGCGGTCATGGAACTGATCTATCCCCGTGAAACAGAAAGGCTCTTCATTCCCCGCCAACTGGACAACAGCCCCGGGAAAGCAGTATTCGAACTGGCCCACCGCCATCCCGGCGCCGAGGTGTTCTGGTTTATCGACGACCAGTTTGCCGGCAAAACCACCGCCATTCACCAGGTAAGCCTTGCCCCGGGACCGGGCTGGCACTTGCTGACTCTTACCGATAACCAAGGAAACCAGATCAGCAAACGCTTCCACGTTTCCCAGTCCCGTTGATTTTCCTATCTTTGAGTCTGCCTTTCCGGAGGGTAACAACAGCGGTCTCCCCAATCATCCGGGGCATTGAAAACGCTTTCTGACAGGACCATATGACGATCGCAGACCAACTTTTGGCAGTTCGCTCCCGGTTGCCCGCAGGGGTGAAACTGGTGGCCGTGTCGAAAAACAGGCCCGCAGCCGATATTCTAGAAGCCCGCGCTGCAGGGCAAAGGGCCTTCGGTGAAAACAAAGCCAGGGAAATGGCGGCAAAACGGGAACTGCTCCCCCCCGATACCGAATGGCACTTCATCGGCCACCTGCAAACCAACAAAGTCAAATATATCGCCCCCTTCGTCTCCATGATCCATTCGGTCGACTCCCTGAAACTGCTCCGGGCCATCGATGCAGAAGCCGCAAGATACAACCGTGTGATCCCCTGTCTGCTCCAGTTCCACATTGCAGAGGAGGAAACCAAATCCGGACTGTCGCCCGGTGAGGCAGAAGCCATGCTCATCTCCGGCGAATGGAAGGCGCTCCGGCATGTCTCCCTTGCAGGGATCATGGGCATGGCCACCTTCACATCCGACCGGGAGCAGATCCGAAAGGAATTCCGGATGCTCCGCTATCTTTTCATGGATCTCCGATCCCGTTTCTTTGACGGAAACCCCTTTTTCAGCGAAATTTCCATGGGTATGTCGTCGGATTATGATATTGCGGTGGAGGAGGGTAGTACCATGGTAAGAATCGGTACTACGATTTTCGGGAGCTGACACTCTGCGGCAGACCTGCTGTACCGTATGAAGGTGAATCTTTTCAGGCTTTGATACCAGGTGCCTGCTATTTTGTTAATTTTGACTTGCTGCCGGCCAGGAGGGAGGGCAACCGGCGAAATCCGGGGGGTACTGGAGGCAAAGCCTGAATGGAACGTGATGATGATTGGTTTTTCGATAAAAAATATGGTGTTATGGCAAATCTGGAAACGACTTATCTGGGATTGAAGCTGAAGAATCCGCTGGTTGCAGGCAGTTCGGGGCTGACAGGATCGATTGGCAAGATCAGGGAGCTGGAAGAGGCCGGCATCGGGGCTGTGGTGCTGAAATCGGTTTTCGAGGAGCAGATCAACGCGGAGGTTGGTGATTTGCTGCATCAGAGCAACCGAAGCCACGACTACCCTGAAGCGGATTATTACATTCAGAATTACGTGAGGGATCATTCCATCGGGCGGCACACCGAACTGGTGGCGCGGGTTAAGCAGGAAACCCGCCTTCCCGTCATCGCCAGCATCAATTGCGTTGCAGCCGATGAATGGACCAGTTTTGCCGGTGACCTGGAAAAAGCCGGCGCCGATGCCATTGAGCTGAATGTGTTTTACCTGGCAACCCAGCGTTTTCAAAGCTCCGAATCGGTGGAGAAGGTCTATGCCGACGTGGTGGCCGCCGTCAGAAAAAGCAGCAGGATCCCGGTATCGGTGAAGATCGGAAGCCATTTCACCAACATCGTGGGTACCGCAGAAAGGCTCAAAGCCGCCGGGGCCGGGGGTATCGTCATGTTCAACCGTTTTTACGAACCCGACATCAACCTCGAAAAACTGGAGCTCAAGGCATCGGATGTCTTCAGCACTCCCTCGGAAGCCCGCGACGTGTTGCGATGGGTAGGCCTTGTATCCTCACAGGTGCCTCAGGTCGACCTCGCCGCTTCTACAGGGATCCACGACGGCGAGGCTGTGGTGAAAATGATCCTGGCAGGCGCCAGGGTCGTCCAGTTGTGTTCAACCCTCTACCTGAACGGCCCTTCGGTCGTTACCTCCATCCTTCAGGAGCTGGAAGCTTTCATGGACAAATGGAACTTCGGCTCGACGGATGACTTCAGAGGGCGCCTCTCCTATAAAAACCTGCCCGATCCCATGGTATACGAACGATCGCAATTCATGAAATACTACTCCGGAAGGTAGCAATCACACCCCCGGATACCGGCTCCCCCCGGTCCCGCACAGAGGTCCCTTGCAGGAATTCCGGCCCTCACCCGCCCCGGAAATTCCGATAATTGTTATTTTTGCATCGGAAAAGTGATGAGCGGCAGTACAATGGAACAGGGACGGATCATGGCCATCGATTACGGACAGAAAAGGGTGGGGCTGGCGGTGACAGACCCCCTGCGGATGATCGCCACCCGCCTGGAAACGGTTGCCGCCAGCGACATCTGGCAGTACCTCGACCGGTATTTCGGACGGGAAAAGGTTATCCTGGTCCTGATCGGTTATCCCGTACAGCTGAACAACAAACCTTCGCAGGCCCTGACATTTATCAACCCCTTCATCAAGGCATTTATCAGGAGGTATCCCTCTATCCCCCTCGAACAGGCCGATGAGCGGTATACCTCGCTGCTGGCGCAGCGGGCCCTCATCGACGGAGGCCTCAGGAAGACAGACCGCAGGGATAAAACGCTGGTCGACGGGGTAAGCGCCACCATCATGTTGCAATCCTATCTCGAGCATCAAAAGTACTGCAAATGATATTTCCGATTGTTGTTTACGGTGATCCGGTTTTGCGGCAGAAAGCAGCCCCCATCGGCCCGGATTACCCCGAACTGGAGGAATTCCTGAAAGACTTCTGGGAAACCATGTACCATGCCGACGGCGTCGGGCTGGCGGCACCCCAGGTCGGCCTTTCCATCCGCCTCTTCGTCATCGATGCCGCGGTCCTCGCCGACGAGGATCCAACCCTGAAGGATTTCAGAAAAACATTCATCAATCCGGTTGTGTTGAATTATTCAGGCGAAACCAATGTAACCGAGGAGGGCTGTCTCAGCCTGCCTGAAATAAGGGAGGCGGTACCGCGCCCCGATTCCATCCGCATCCGGTACCTCGACGAACAGTTTGTGGAGCATGAAGAGGAATTCCACGGTTTTATCGCACGGGTCATCCAGCATGAGTACGACCACCTGGAAGGCAGGTTGTTCATCGATTACCTCATGCCCCTCCGGCGAAAACTTCTCAAAGGAAAACTCAACCGGATCAGCCTGGGAAAAATAACCCCGGCCTATGCCATACGGAAGCCTGCATAATTCCTGTTTTTTTGTTATATTTACCTTTTCAGGACGCTTTTTCTGAAAGGAGATGACCGATTATCTGCAAAGGGCTCCCTTTGTCAGGGTATTGTTGCCTTTTGTTGCGGGGATCGTGGTCAGCACCCTGGAGCCCCCTCTTCCCGCGGCCGGATTGCTGGCTGCTGCAATTTCAGCATGGCTATTGGCAGCCGTTTGCCTTCATGCGGGACGATACCGTCACACCCTTCCGGGGATATTGTTCACCCTTTTTTTCTTTTTTTCAGGTCTGTATCTTACTGAGAGAAAAGACAGCCCCCCGGCTGAAATCATGTCGGGAAGCTATCGGGCTGTCCTCCTGGAGCGGCCGGTCGGGAAGGGGAGGAGCTGGCGGTCGGAAGCACTCATTACCCGGGTTTTCTCGGGCGACAGCCTGTACCGGGTCCGGGAGCGGATTCTGGTCTATTTTTCCGCCACAAGCCGGGCAGATACCCTCCTTCCGGGAAATTGCATTCTGTTTTCACGGCATCCCGTTGCCATTGAAAACCGGGGAAACCCCTTTGAATTCGATTACAAGGGCTACCTGCTGAAAAAATCAATCCGGTACAGGTTGTATCTCGATGAGCATTCCTGGGTAGTCGGGGGGGAGGACAAGGGTTTCATGCTGTTGGTGCTTGCCGAGAAAACCCGTGACCGCCTGCTTGACATTTACCGGCGCAACGGATTAGAGGGCGATGCGTTCGATGTTCTCTCCGCGCTGACCCTCGGCTATAAAAAATCGCTTGACCCTGAGACCAGGCAGCTGTTCTCATCCACCGGTGCGGCCCATGTGCTGGCAGTTTCAGGGTTGCATGTCGGAATCGTGTACATGGTATTCTCCCTGCTTTTCGGTTTTCTCCGGACACGGCGATCGACCCGTATTCTTTATGTGGCTGCGGCGCTGCTGTTGCTGTGGTGTTTCGCCTTCATCACCGGCATGAGTCCTTCGGTCAGGCGGTCGGCCCTTATGTTTACCGTGGTTCTCGCCGGTGAAAACCTGCGCAGACCTGCCAACATTTACAATACCCTGGCCCTTTCCGCCTTTATCCTCCTGGTTTCCGATCCCAATCTGCTGTACGATGCAGGCATGGAGCTTTCCTTTGCGGCCGTTGCCGGTATCGTATTCTTTCAGCCCCGTTTGAGAACCCTCTTTCAATTCCGGAATAAGGCGGCGAACTGGCTGTGGGATCTTTTCACCGTGTCGCTGGCTGCCCAGCTGACCACCTTTCCCCTTTCAAGCTATTATTTCAATCAATTCCCCCTCTATTTCTGGCTTTCCAACTTCATTGTGATCCCGGCCGCATTGGTGTTCATTGTCCTGGGAATGCTGATCCTGGCGACGGCCCCTGCAGTGCAGCTTTCAGGATTCCTGACAGCCATGGCAGGCCTTCTGGTGAAAGGATTGCTCCGGGTATTGGAATGCATCGGCGATCTTCCCGGTTCGCTGCTTTCAGGATTCAGTTTTCCGGCCTCCTCCCTTTTTCTTTCTTTTGCACTGATCCTCTTAACAGCCTGGTTTATGGCCACCCGGAAACCTGTCTTTCTGATGGCTTCGTTCTTGGCGGCCAGTCTTCTTTTCCTGACCGGTGCGGTACGCAGGGCAGGCCGCAACCTGCGCAGCGAAATCATAGCTTACCATTGCGACGATCCGGTGGTGCACCTGATATCCGGACGTGACAATTACCTGCTCGCCCCGGAGGCCGTGTTGCATAATAACTTTCCGGAATGGGAGGTGCGTTCCGTGACAACCACCTACGGGTTGCGAAAACCGGTGCCGCTGCCTTTCGAATCTGATTTCCAGGACGGGGAGGTCGTAAAAAAGGGAAATTTCATTTTTTTCAAGGGCAGGGTGATTGCCCTTCAGCAGGAGGAAGAGCTTGATTGTGGATTTGTCGTTCCTGATCTGATCATCTACTGCCGGAAATCGGCAAAGAATGCCCGGTTTCCTGCAGCGGCGCAGGTGGCCGCCTATGCTCCGGAAGATCCCCGGCAGAAAGCGGCTCCCGCCTACCATTCGATTCCCGCACGGGGGGCCTGGAGCTGCCGGCTGGAGAATACAAGCGCCAAATAAAAAAACCTCCCGAAAACCAAAGAGGCCTAATTATGCATTACTTTGTCCTCTCTTTTGCGACAGTCTTTTCCGATATTCAGGAGGAGTTGCCGCAGAAACAGAACAACGCCAAACGTTGGGACGTTTAAAACAGGCGGGGTGCTTCGACCGGTAAGGACATGCAGATGTTTTCTTGCGGGTTCCAAGCTGAGCTGATTGTTCAAGAAATGGGTGTGTTACGTAACGCAATGATGGGTAAACTGTTAAGACCAAAATAACGTATGAAAGTGGTAATCGCCGGGGCAGGGGAGGTGGGAACCCATCTGGCCCGCATGCTGAGCAATGAAAACCATGACATTGTACTGCTGGACGAAGATCCCGAAAAGCTGTCCCTGATCAGCCGGGAGGTGGACCTTATGACCGTAAGGGGCTCGGCGCACAGTTTTGTGGATCTGAAAGAGACCGGACTGGCGAAGGCTGACCTGTATATCGCAGTCACCCCCCTGGAAGAGAGAAACGTACTGTCGTGCGCCATGGCCAGTTTCCTGGGGGTGGGCAGGACCATCGCGCGCATCAACAATTCCGAATATCTGCAGGAACGCTACCGGGAGAAGCTGAAACGAATGGGCATCCACGAGTTGATTTATCCCGAAACCCTGGCTGCCAAGGAGATCGTTTCTTCGGTGAAGTATACCGCCACCCGCCAGCTTTTTGAATTTTCCGGGGGTAAATTGATTTTATCGGGAATCAAAGTGCGCGAAAACGCTCCCGTCATCAACCAGACCCTTGAAGAACTGGCTCCCCTGCTGAAGAACATCGTCGCCGTGGCCATCATGCGCGACCGTGAAAACATCATCCCCAGCGGCAAAGACAAAATCCTCGACGGGGATATCGTATATTTCGTAACCGACAAGGCCACCCAGAAGCACCTTTTTGACATCACCGGGAAAGAACAGTATGAAATCAGGAACATCATGTTCCTGGGGGGAAGCCGTATCGCACAGAAAACCATTGAGAAGCTGGGCGACCAGTACCGGATCAAAGTGATCGAGGAAAACCGCGACCGGTGCCGGCTTCTGGCCGACAAATTTGAAAATATACTGGTCATCAACCGCGATGGCCGGGATATGGAACTCCTGCAGGAAGAGGGGCTGGGGAAGATGGATGCCTTCATTGCCACCACGGGGAGCTCGGAGGTAAACCTGCTATCGTGCCATCTGGCCAAATCGTGCGGAGTGAAAAGAACGGTGGCCGAAGTGGAAAACTTCGCCCTTATCAGCACCGCCGAAACCATGAACATCGGCTCCATAATCAACAAGAAGCTGATCGCCGCCAGTTATATCTACCGGTTTACCCTGAATGCTGAAATCTCAAACGTGAAATGCCTCACCTTATCCGACGCGGAGGTTTTTGAGTTCATTGCCCGCCCCGATACAAGGATTGTCCAGAAGCCGGTCAGGGAACTCGATCTGCCCGCTGAATGCAAAATCGGAGGTATTATCCGCGGCGAGCAGGGATACATTGCCAACGGAAGTACCCAGATCCGTGAGGGAGACAAGGTGGTGGTATTCACCCTGCCTTCGGGAATCAGAAAACTTGATAAATTCTTTCGCTAGGATGGTCTTATCTCCCGGATCTGTATGAATTTCAGGATTATATTCCGGTTGACCGGCTACCTGTTGCTGATTGAGGCGGCAGCCATGGTACTGTCGGTGCTGGTGTCGCTGCTGACAGGTGGCAGCGATGCCGCAGGGCTTGGTATTTCCTCCCTGGTCTGCCTCCTGCCCGGGGTCGCCCTTGTATATTCCACCCGGAACGCACCGGCGCGGATATCCAAAAAGGAGGGGTTCCTGGCTGTTACCCTGGTATGGGTGGTGTTTTCCCTGTTCGGATCCCTTCCCTTTCTTATCACCGGCACCATTCCACAAGCCACCGATGCCTTTTTTGAAACCATGTCAGGGTTCACCACCACCGGCGCCAGTGTTGTCGACGACATCGAATCCTTTCAGAAGGGGATCCTCTTCTGGAGATCCATTACCCAGTGGCTCGGCGGAATGGGTGTCATTGTTCTGCTGCTCTCTTTTCTTCCTGCCCTGGGCATCGGGGGGGTGCAACTGTACGATGCCGAAGCGCCCGGCCTCAGCATCGAAAAACTGAGCCCCCGCATTCACCAGACCGCCCGCATTCTCTGGGGCGTTTACCTGTTTTTCACCCTGGCCGAGACCCTGTTGCTGCGGATAGGAGGCATGTCGTGGTTCGACAGCGTTTGCCATTCCTTTACCACCATGGCTACGGGGGGTTTCTCCACCAGACAGGCCAGCATCGCTGCCTGGCCATCGCCGTTCATCCAGTATGTCCTGACTTTTTTTATGATCATCGCCGGCACCAACTTTTCCCTCCTCTTTTTTGCCCTGAAGGGAAAACCGGGGAAACTTCTGAGAGACGAGGAGTTCAGGTATTATATTTCTTTTATTTTGGGCTTTACCACGCTGATATTCAGCGGACTGCTGATTACGACCCCGCTCCGTGCCGAACAGGCTTTCCGCGATGCCCTGTTCACGGTGGTTTCCATTGTCACCACCACGGGATATGTGACCTCCGATTATCTGCTCTGGGTGCCTGTGCTGACCATCCTGGTGTTTGCCCTCTTTTTTTTCGGAGGCTCCACCGGTTCCACAGGAGGGGGGGTAAAAATCCTCCGCATTGTGCTGCTGCTGAAAAACAGCTATTACGAATTGCGAAGGATCATCCACCCCAGTGCCGTGATTCCCGTTCGTCTCAACAAACATGCGGTGGAGTCGGGAACCATCAACAACGTGCTGGCCTTTTTCATGTTTTATCTTCTGATCTTTTTTTCATCCAGTGCCTTATTCATGGTTTTCGAACCGGATATGGCCTCTTCCATGGGTGCGGTAGCCACCAGCCTGGGCAATATCGGGCCGGGGTTGGGCAGTGTGGGCCCGTCCTTCACCTTTTCGCACCTTCCCGCTGCCGGCAAGTGGTTTCTTTCCTTTCTGATGATGCTGGGCCGTTTGGAATTGTTTACCGTGCTGGTTATCTTTACTCCTTCCTTCTGGACCGAGAAATAGGGATAGGCGGGAAACCTCTGGATGAATTACAAAATCATCTTCCGGGTACTGGGTCTTTTAAGCGTGCTGGAAGCCGTTGCCATGTTGCTGAGCCTCGGGGTGGGCTGGCTTACCGACGGCAGGGATCTGGCGGCATTTGCGGTTTCGGCGGCCATCTGCCTGCTGGCGGGCGGGTTGCTGTTGTGGAAAACCGCCGGATCCCGGGGAGTCCTTTCCCGCAGGGAAGGATTCCTGGTTGTCTCCCTGGTCTGGATCGTCGTTTCTCTTTTCGGGGCCCTTCCTTATATGATCAGCGGCGAAATCCCCGGCTTCATCGACGCCTTTTTTGAGTCCATGTCGGGTTTTACAACGACTGGCGCCACAGTGCTTGAGTCTATCGAAACCCAATCCCGGGGAATGCTCTTCTGGCGTGCCCTGACCCAATGGCTCGGGGGCATCGGAATAATTATGCTGACCCTGTCTTTCCTGACGGTATTCGGCATTGGCGGGATGCAGCTTTTCGAGGCAGAAGTACCCGGACCCACCCACGACCGGATGAGCGCCCGCATACAGCAGACAGCTCTGAACATCTGGGGCATCTACTGTCTCTTCACCCTGGTCCAAACCCTGCTCCTGCTGGCCGGAGGCATGTCGCTCTTCGACAGCGTCTGCCATTCGCTTTCCACCCTCGCCTCCAGCGGTTTCTCAACGCGGCAGGCAGGCCTGGCCTCCTGGAACTCCTCATTCATCCATTATGTGGTGATTGTCTTTATGATCATCGCCGGTACCAACTTCTCCCTTTCCTATTTTGTTTTCAGGGGTGTCTTTTCCAGGTTGCTGCGGGATGAGGAGTACCGGTACTACCTGTTGTTTATCCTGGGCTTTTCCGTGGTGGTTTTCTGCGGATTGGTCATCACTTCCGGACTGCCGGCCGGTAAAGCCTTTGAGGAATCTCTCTTTGCCGTGGTTTCCCTGATCACCACCACCGGCTATGTGATCAGCGATTTCACCGCCTGGTCACCGGTTGTGTTGCTGCCCCTTTTCGCCCTTTATTTCTTCGGGGGAATGGCCGGATCCACCGGGGGAGGCATGAAAATTATCCGCATCGTGATCCTTCTAAAAAACAGCTATTATGAACTCCGGAGAATCCTCCACCCCAGCGCCCTGATTGAGGTCCGCTTCAACAGACGGCTGGTCGACCAGAGAATAGTAACCAACATACTGGCCTTTTTTATCTTTTACATCTTGATTTTTGCCCTGAGCACCCTTTTCCTGATGGTTTTTGAGCCCGATTTCGAAACCAGCATCGGGGCTGTGGCTTCCTGTCTTGCCAACATCGGCCCCGGGTTGGGCAAGGTGGGGCCTTCCTTTACCTACGCCCATGTACACGACGCTTCCAAACTGTTTCTTTCATTCCTGATGCTTCTGGGAAGGCTCGAGTTCTTCACCGTACTGGTTTTGCTGACCCCTTCCTTCTGGAAGGATTGAGCCGCCTTACAGGCAGTCCGCAATCACCGGATCATGGCAGGAGGGTTCCCTTCCCCTTTCGTACGATCACAGGCAGTTCTCCGGTGAAATCTACCATGGTCGAAGGGGTGATGCCCCCCGTGCCCCCGTCGATCACCAGGTCGGTAAGCTCTCCGTATTTCTCATGGATCATTTCCGGATCGATCGAATACTCCAGCATCTCATCCTCGTCGTGTATCGAGGTCGAAACGATCGGATTCCCCAGCTCCCTGACAATGTCGCGGATGATGTTGTTGTCGGGGATGCGGATGCCCACCGTCTTCTTCCTGCCCTGAAAGTATTTGGGAACCTGGTTGTTGGCCTCCAGTATGAAGGTGAATGGCCCTGGCACGTTCTTCCTGATTATCTTAAAGACCGGATTGGAAATGGGCCGCGTATAAACGGAAAGATGGCTGAGGTCGCTGCAGATAAAGGAAAAGTTAGATTTTTCGATGTTCACTCCCTTCAGCCGGGCTACCTTCTCGACCGCCTTCGTCTGGGTAATGTCGCACCCCATCCCGTACACCGTATCGGTAGGGTAAATGATAACCCCCCCGTTGCGCAATACTTCAGCCACTTTCCGTACATCTCGGGGGTTGGGGTTGTCGTTGTAAAGCCTGAGCAGCATCTTTTTTTTGATTTTGGCGGATAAAGATATAATTTTAGTTTTAACGCCGGAAATGATGCCAGCCATGGAAGAGCCCCGCATTGTCACGACGGAAGACGGTTCGGACAGCCTGTACCTGCCGGAGATGGGAGAGCCTTACCACTCGGTGCACGGGGCCCTGGCCGAATCGCAGCATGTTTACCTCGGAAGCGGATATGCTGTCTGGTCGGGCCGGGGGCCTGTCGTGCTGCTGGAGGTGGGGTTCGGGTCGGGCTTGAATTGTGTTCTGACAGCCCTTGAGGCGTTGCGCAGCGGTTGTCAGACCACCTATTATACCCTGGAAAAATATCCGTTGTCGCCCGGAATGGCGGGGCAGCTGAATTATCCCCGGCTATTGCGGGAGCCGGCGGCCTCATGGTTCCGGCTGATCCACGAATCCCCCTGGGGCCGCAAGGTGCCGGTCCATTCCCTGTTTGACCTGGTGAAATGGCAGGAAGATTTTGTCACCGCCGGATTGGAGGAGCTGCCTCCCTGCCACGTGGTCTACTTCGACGCTTTCGCCCCCGACAAACAGCCTGCCCTGTGGAGCAGGGAGCTTTTCGGGAAGTTGTACGGTAAAATGGTGCAGGGAGGGGTGATTGTCACCTACAGTGCCAAGGGAGAGGTGCGGAGAAACCTCGCCGGAGCCGGTTTCAGGGTTGAAAGGCTTCCCGGCCCCCCGGGCAAACGGCACATGCTCCGGGGATTAAAATTGTGATTTTCTGAATACCGAAGGAAAAATGAGTTATCTTCGCGCTCTGTTTCATTCAGTCACTAATTGTCTAATACATTGTTGAAATGAGAATTAAAACTTTCTTCCTTGTTCTCGCCGTGGTTTCCGTCGTTGCGACCAGTTGCCAGAACAGCGGGATTAAAAAATCCAGTTTAAAGAATGCCGCCGATTCAACCAGCTATGCTCTTGGCATCCTGATCGGACAACAGAACAAAATGAGCCTGGACCAGGTTCCGGGCGGCGACCAGATCGATGTGGAACTGCTGGCAGGAGCCTTCCGTCTTTTCCTGAACGGGGATTCAGCCCTGATGTCGCCCACGGAAGCCAATGAGATTGTGGCCAACTATTTTCAGAAGATGGGCGACAAGATTTCTCAGGAGAACCTGGAAGCCGGAAATGCATTCCTGGAAAGCAATAAAGCCCGCGAGGGGGTGGTGACCACCGCTTCTGGGCTTCAGTATGAAATTATCAAAGCGGGAACCGGTGCCAAACCCACCGCCGACGACATGGTTAAGGTTCATTACCACGGGACCCTGATCGACGGCAAAGTATTCGACAGCTCCAGGGAGCGCAACGAACCGGCTGAATTCCCCGTGGGGGGAGTCATCGAAGGCTGGGGAGAAGTCCTTCAGCTGATGCCGGTGGGCTCGCTCTGGAAGGTTTATGTGCCTGCCAATCTCGCCTATGGCGAAAGAGGTGCCGGCAACGACATCGGACCGAATACCACCCTGATTTTCGAGATTGAGCTTCTTGAAATCCTCCCCGGGGAAAATCCTGCCAACGAGTAGGGAGGTCCGGCTTTCGCCTCCGGAGTAACCCGGGTTACCGGTCAAATCCCCCATTCCCGGAACTCTCAGGTGTCCGGGAATGGGGGATATGCTATCAATCAAGTTATAAGAGGGGTTTCGCACCCGGTAAAAACAGCGTCTATGAACCTGGTCATTAAAGGAAAACTGCTGAAGATTCTGCCCGTGGAATCGGGTGTGGGGCGCAACGGCAACCCATGGAAGAAACGGGAATTTGTGGTGGATATCCAGGATCAGCAGTATCCAAGAAAAATTTGCTTCACCCTGTTCAACGACCGGTTGTCGCTCGTGGAGGGATTCCGGGAGGGGGAAAACGTAGAGGTCACTTTTGATGTGGAATCGAGGGAGTATAATGGCAAGTGGTATCATACCCTGAGCGCCTGGAAAGTGGAGACTCAGGTACCGAAGACCGCGGGCGCCGGTTATCCTCCCCTGACGGAGGATGAAATACCGCCTGAGAACGCAGGCCAGGAGTCCGGCGACCTGCCTTTCTGATCCGGGTCCTCAACCCTCCCCGCGGCTTTTCCTCCGCAGCAAGACGATGTTCTCCACATGGTGGGTGTGGGGGAACATATCGACCGGCTGTACCCTCAGGATGTCATAGGCGGGGGCCATCAGCGCCAGGTCGCGTGCCTGTGTGGCCGGATTGCAGCTTACATACACCACCTTTTCCGGCGCTGCCTCCACGATGGCATGGACCACCGAAGGATGCATCCCCGACCGGGGAGGATCGGTGATGAGGACATCCGGCCGTCCGTGGCGCTCCACAAAAGCGGACTGCAGGATATCGCGGATGTCGCCCGCCACAAAGGCGGCGTTACCGGTCCGGTTCGCCGACGCATTGATCTCCGCATCCCGGATGGCATCCTCCACCCACTCAATTCCAACGATCTTCCGGCAGGACCGGGCCAGGAAATTGGTGATGGTTCCGGTGCCGCAGTAAAGGTCGTACACCGTTTCATCCCCCCTGAGCGAAGCCATCTCCCTGACTTTCCGGTAAAGCTCCAGTGCCTGATGGCCATTGGTCTGAAAAAAACTCTTGGGCCCTACCCGGAACTGCACCCCCTCCATTTCCTCCGTAAGAAAGGGCACTCCCCGGTACAGCACGATCTCCTGGTCGGTAAGGGTGGCATTGCCCTTCGGATTGATGGCAAACAACAGCGAGGTGATCTCCGGAAAGCGGACCTGCAGCGAGTCAAGCAGCTTTTCCCTGGCTGGCCTGTCTTCATGAAACAGGGAGAGGATCACCATCCAGCCGCCAGTGGAAGAATTCCGGATCACCAGATTCCTCAGAAAACCCTGCTGCGCCCTGATATCGAAAAATGCAAGCCGGTTTTCCACGGCATACCCGTAAAGGTAATTCCGGATGGCGTTCGAAGGGTCTTCCTGAAGCCAGCACTGAACCACCGGGAACACCTTGTCGAATCTTCCCGGAACGTGAAATCCCAGCACGTTCCGCTCTTCGGCCACCTCCCCTGCCGCCATTTCCTCCGCAGTCAGCCAGCGGTCGTTCGAAAAGGTGAACTCCAGCTTGTTCCTGTAATGAAAAACCCGGGGCGATCCCAGAATGGGATCCGTGGACGGCAGATCCAGCCTGCCGATTCTTTTGAGCTGCTCCTCCACCTGGTTCTGCTTGTACTTCAACTGCAGCGGGTAGGGAAGGTTTTGCCACATGCATCCCCCGCAAAGGCCAAAGTGGGAGCAAACCGGTTCTGTGCGGTCGGAAGAATAACGGTGGGTCCGGATAACAACCGCCTCTTCGTAACGGCTTCGCTGCCGCGTGACCCGCAGGTCCACCACATCGCCCGGAACCGCGTGGGTGGTGAAGACCACCTTCTCCCCAACACGGGCTATCGATTTTCCTTCCGCTCCTATGGCGGTAATGGTTACCCCCTCATAAACCGGCTTGTTGCGATTTCTTCCCATCGTCGGCGCTTTGCCGGCAAAGATAGGGCTGTTCCCGCTTTTTTTCACGGCTCACATGCAGATTGTTATTCCATAATGGCAAGGCTGTTCTCATTTTGGGAACAAATATTCTGCTTTACGGAAGCCAATTGCCTGAGAATGAAGAGGCGGTCTGATTGGCATGGAATTCGATCCAGGGAACAGGAAGAATAAAGAAACTCACAATAAAATACCGGGGAAAGCATCTTCTCAATATGATTGGTTTTGTGTTTAGGGGTTTGTAAATCATCAATCATCTTCAAAAAGCGTCCATTTCTGCTTTCCCCATTTTTTTATCAGCCCGGCTTTGGCCGGGCTTTTTTTTCCTTTGCACCTTCCCTTTCTGCCGAGCGCGGGGTCTCTTCCCGCTGGTCACACGGCGGAACCCCCGGAAATGTTTTGTCCAATCTATTTTATAACATATTCTTCGCAAGAACACCGCCAGAATGTTATTTTTAAGGTTTCATAACTGAAAGGCTGTTCCATGCATGAGTTGAATGAGTTTTTGGGAAAGATAGACGGCTATATAGGGGGGTCGCAGTGGTTTGTTTTTTTGTTGCTGGGCACGGGCATTTTTTTCACGCTGTACCTGAAGTTTCCGCAGTTCCGTTATTTCCGTCATGCTTTGTTTGTGGTCAGGGGTAAGTTTGACAAGAAAGACGACGTGGGAGACACTTCTCATTTTCAGGCGCTGGCCACCGCCCTGTCGGGGACGGTAGGTACGGGGAACATTGCCGGGGTGGCGCTGGCGATTCATTTGGGGGGGCCGGCAGCCCTGTTCTGGATGATGGTGACGGCGGCGCTGGGGATGTGCACCAAATTCGTGGAAGTGACCCTGTCGCACAAATACCGGGAGATCACCGAAGACGGCACCGTCGCCGGGGGCCCGATGTATTACATGAAAAACAGGCTGAACCTTAAATGGCTGGCTGTTCTTTTTGCCGTGGCCACGGTTTTTTCATCGTTCGGCACCGGCAGCCTTCCCCAGATTAACAGCATTTCCAACTCTTTTTTTTCCACCTTCGGCATCCAACACTGGATTACCGGGGCTGTGCTGGCGGTTATGCTGGCAGCGGTGATCCTGGGCGGAATACGCCGGATCGCAAGCGTGACCTCGCGGCTGGTCCCCTTCATGGCGGTGGTTTACTTTCTGGGGGCTTTGGCAGTGATCGTATATAATTACGACAACATCATCCCCTCGTTTATAGCCCTTTTCCGTGATGTCTTCACCGGTTCGGCGGCTTCGGGAGGTTTTCTCGGAGCGGGACTGGCCTATGCCTTCAACCGGGGGGTGAACCGGGGCCTCTTCTCCAACGAGGCCGGCCAGGGGTCGGCCCCCATCGCCCATGCCGCCGCCCGCGCCCACGAACCTGTCTCCGAAGGGCTCGTGGCCATCCTCGAACCCTTCATCGATACCATTATCATCTGCATGCTCACCGGTATGGCCCTCTTGTCATCGGGCGTCTGGAACGAAAAGTTCGAGAACAGGTTCCAGACAGCCGATACCTACTTCATGGCAGGAAGTTACGATGACGGCAATCCGGCCGATTCCAAATCGCTTTACAATTTCCTGCGAAAAAAAGAGGAACTTCCCCTATTTACCGGCACCTTGCAGGTTCAGGGAGGCATTCCGGCCGATCCTCCCACCATTCTGCATTCCCGCTCGGTAGCCGAGGAGGTGAAGGTTTTTGCCGGCGATCAACTGTACGACGGCCCCCTGCGGATTGTGAACGGCAAACCGGTTACTGAGGGTATTTACCTTACCGGCAGGTCGCTCCTGCACAGCGCACCCCTTACCGTCCAGGCTTTCACCCGGAGCTGGTTCGGGAAATACGGCAGCTATATCGTTGCACTCGGACTTTTTCTGTTTGCCTTTTCAACCGCCATCAGCTGGTCATACTACGGCGACCGGGCCATCACCTTCCTCTTTGGTTCGAAAGGGGTCTTCTGGTTCCGGATTGTGTTCGTGGTCGCCTTTTTCCTTGCCTCTTTCACCGACACCACCATACTGTGGACCTTTTCGGGGATCACCATCGCGCTGATGGCCATTCCCAACCTGGTGGGCATCCTGATCCTCCACCGCGAAATGAAAACGGAGGTGAAATCCTTCTGGAAGGAGTGGGCAATCCGTTTCCCGGATATGAAGGCGCCCCGTGACTGAGCAGTGCGGCAAGGCGGTAAGCCTCCCCGGAGCCTGAATAAGGAGTTTACACATGGAGAATCTGTACCCCGATAGTTTTGAGCAGAAGATCGGTTTCGACAAGATCCGGGAACTGCTGCGGTCGTACTGCCTCAGTTCGCTGGGGGAGGCCCATGCCGCATCCTTTCATTTCAGCGTCAACCCCGGAGAGATCCGCGGGATGCTGGGCGAAACCGATGAATTTCTGCGGATCGTACGCGAGTTCCCCAACTTTCCCACCGATTATTACTTTGACCTGCGTGAACCCCTGGAGCGGATCCGGATCGAGGGCAGGTATCTGGAAACGGAGGAATTGCATGCCCTCCGGCAGTTGCTGGATACCCTGCGGGCCATTGTCCATTTTTTTTCGCGCGAGAAGGAGGTTTTTCTGCCCTTTCTCAGCCGGAAAACAGCCCGCATCAGGGTGTATCCCATTCTTTTCGACCGCATTGACGCCCTGCTCAGCAAGCAGGGGAGGATCCGTGAAAATGCAACGCCCGAGCTGGCGCGGATATTCAAGGCCACCCGCGACCTTCAGGCCACCGTTTCAAACCGGCTGCAGGCGATTCTGAAGCAAGCCCAGAAAGAGGGATGGATCGAGGAGGGGGTAGGGGTGGCCGTTCGCGACGGAAGGGCGGTTATCCCCGTGCCGGCCGCCAGCAAAAGGAAGCTGAAGGGAATCGTATGCGACGAGTCGGCCACCGGAAAGACCGCTTTCATTGAGCCGGCCGACATCGTGGAGATGAACAACGAGATCAGGGAACTTGAATACGCCGCACGAAGGGAGATCATACGCATCCTTACCGCCGTCAGCAGGGAGATCAGCCCTTATGCCGGCGATCTGATCAGCAGTAACGAACTGCTTGGCGAGATTGATTTCATCCGGGCCAAGGCGTTGCTGGCCCGAGATACGGGGGGCATCAAACCCGACTTTGCCGGCGAGGTGCAGCTCGACTGGAAACAGGCCCTGCATCCCTTGCTGATGCGGTCGCTCGAGCGGGAAAACCGTAAAATGGTGCCCCTTGACATCCGCCTGACCCCTGAAAATCATATTCTGGTAATCTCGGGGCCCAATGCGGGCGGGAAGTCGGTATGCCTGAAAACGGTGGGATTGCTGCAGTACATGCTGCAAAGCGGATTGCTGGTGCCTCTGCAGGAGGGTAGCAAAACCGGGGTGTTCTCAAAAATGTTCATCGACATCGGCGATGAACAGTCGATCGAAAACGATCTGAGCACCTACAGCTCTCATCTGCTGGCGATGAAATTTTTTTTGCGTCACTGCGACGAGCGGACCCTGGTGCTGATCGACGAGTTCGGCACGGGCACGGAGCCCATGCTGGGTGGCGCCATTGCCGAGGCTGTCCTCGACAACCTCAACCGGAACAAATGCTACGGGGTGATCACCACCCACTATACGAACCTGAAGCATCTTGCCGCCTCCGCCCCCGGGATTGTCAACGGGGCCATGCTGTACGACGCCGGCAGGATGGATCCCCTTTTCATCCTCGAAATCGGCAAACCGGGAAGCTCATTTGCCTTTGAGATTGCCAGGAAGATCGGCCTTCCCGAAGAGATCCTCCGGGAAGCCACCGACAAGGTTGGGAAAAAGCAGATCGATTTTGACAAGAACCTGCGTTCCATCACGCGCGACAAGTATTATTGGGAGAGCAAGCGGCAGCGAATCCGGAAGGTGGAGAAGAATGTGGATGAGCTGGCCGAGTCTTACCGGAGGGAGCTGCAGGAGCTGCGTCAGCAGCGGAAGGAGATACTGAAGAAGGCCAGGGAGGAGGCGCAGCAGCTGCTTCAGGGGGTCAACCGGCAGATTGAGAATGCCGTGAGGGAGATCCGCGTATCGCAGGCCGGGAAGGAGCAGACCAAAACGGTAAGGAAAGAGCTGGAGCGGCTGAAGGAGGAGATGGCATCGCCCGAAGTGCCGGGGGATGCCCTGCTTGAGACGCGGGTGAGGAGTCTGGAGAAAAGGGAGAGCCGCAGGAAAAGGGAGGAGCAGAGCCCGCCCCCGGCCATGGTGCCGGAACCTGAGGCCGGGGCAGCGCCTCTCAGGCCCGGCGACAAGGTGCGACTGAAAGACAGGGAGGTGACAGGCGAACTGATTTCTGTAAACGGCGAAACCTGCATCGTGGCTTTCGGTCACATGCGGTCGTCGGTAAAGCTGAAAAATCTTGAAAGGGAGAGCGCCGGCGGCGTTTTGCCGCCGGCCGTCGCCCGGGGCCGGTCGGGACTGGCCATGACGCTGGATTTCAGTGAACGGCGGCTCAACTTCAAGGCCGAAATTGACTTGCGGGGAGAACGGACCGAAGAAGCACTGGCCCGCATCCGCACGCTGATCGACGAAGCGGTGATGTTCGATGTGAGCCGGCTGCGGATTCTCCACGGGAAAGGCCAGGGAATACTGAAAGAGATGATCCGGAATTTCCTCCGGTCGGAACCCCTGGTGAAATGGTTCGGCGACGAGGATGTGCGTCTGGGCGGGGCCGGCGTCACCCTGGTGGAACTCGCCCTCTGACCCGCCGCCCCGGAGAGGCTCCCCATAATAAAACAGGAGATGGTTATACCAAAAAATCAGTACATTTGTCCATCCATAAAACATTCAGACCATGCTGCCCAAGTTTCTATTAGCCGACAATTCCCAGATGGCTCCTGATTCCATCTACGTTGTACACAATGAGACCCCCAGGTTTATCATCGAAAGCGACATTGATGATTTCTGGAGCAACCAGTTCATCCACTGGATTGATGAGGAACCCGACAACGAAGAGCTGGTTGAACAGCTGGTGGCGGAGGCGGAAGCATTTCTCGATGATGAGTTCAGCCGCGATTACGACGAAGACGAAGAAGACGACAGCGAGGAATAATCCCTCCGGCGGTTCCGGGCAGGCAACCCGTTTGTCCGGGCCACTCTTTTTCATTTTCCGGCCTGTCTGAGCGACAGCTGTATCCGTTTGCGGGGGATGTCCACCTCCAGGACCCTGACAAGGACCTGCTGGTGGAGTTTTACCACCTCGGAGGGGTCGTGGATGAACCGGTCGGCCATTTCCGAGAGATGGACGAGTCCCGATTGTTTCACTCCTATATCTACAAACGCCCCGAAGCGGGTGATGTTGTTCACGATGCCGGGCAGCACCATACCCGGTTGAAGCTCCTCGATGCGGGTTATTCCTTCGGCAAATTCAAAAACCCGGATTCTGGGTCTGGGGTCGCGCCCCGGTTTGAGCAATTCTGTCCTTATGTCGTTCAGGGTGGGCAGACCCGTGTCGTCTGATGCGAATTCCTGCAGGTTGAGCTGGCTGAGCAGTGCTTCGTTCCCGAGGAGCCCGGCCACCGGGCATTGGAGGCGGGCGGCCATTTTCTCCACCAGCGCATAGGATTCGGGATGGACGGCAGAGTCGTCGAGCGGATGCGCTGCCCCGGGGATCCGCAGGAAACCTGCCGCCTGCTCAAAGGTCTTGGCCCCCAGGCGGGGAACCTTCAGCAGCTCCTGCCGGGAACGGAAAGGGCCTGCGGTTTTGCGGTATTCCGCAATGCCGGCCGCCAGCTGGGGCCCCAATCCGGAAACATAGGAGAGCAGCTGCGGACTGGCGGTATTCAGGTTGACACCGACGGCATTCACCGCCAGTCCGACCACCGAATCCAGGCTTTTTTTCAGCTTTTTCTGGTCCACATCGTGCTGGTACTGCCCCACACCGATGCTTTTAGGATCAATTTTTACCAGTTCAGCCAGGGGATCCATCAGCCTGCGGCCTATCGAAACCGCACCCCTGACCGTAACGTCGTACTGCGGGAACTCCTCCCGCGCCACGGAGGAGGCGGAGTAAACAGAAGCCCCGTCCTCGCTGACTGAAAAGACCTTCAGCTCCCTGCCAAAACGAAGCGTCCGGATAAAGGCTTCGGTTTCTCTTCCGGCGGTGCCGTTGCCAATGGCTATGGCCTCTATCTGGTAAGCCTCCGCCAGGGAGGTGATTTTCTTGGCGGCCATTCGCTGGTCGCTCCGGGGAGGGTGGGGGTAAACGGTGTCGTTGTGCAGCAGGTTGCCCTGGGCATCCAGGCAGACGACCTTGCAGCCGCTGCGGAAACCGGGGTCGATGGCCATGACCCGAAAGGCGCCCAGGGGAGGCGCCAGCAGCAGCTGCCGCAGATTGCCGGTAAAAACGGCGATGGCTTCCTGTTCCGCCTTTTCCCGCGACAGGGCGGCAAATTCATGTTCGATGGAGGGGGCGATCAACCGGCTGTAGCTGTCTTTGACCGCCAAAGCTACCTGGTCGGAGGAGGCTCCCCTGCCCCTGATGAAGAGCTGCAACAGCTTTTCCACCGCCTCTTCCCTGCCGGCTTCGATCGCCACATGCAGGAATCCCTCCCGTTCGCCCCGCCGCATGGCCAGCAGCCGGTGGGAGGGACATTTTTTCAAGGGCTCCGACCACTTGTAATAATCCTTGTATTTGACAGCCTCTTCTTCCCTGCCTTTGACGACGGCCGAGCGGATCAGGGCGCTTTTTTCAAAGAGGAGCCTTACCGTCCTGCGGGCCTGTTCGTTTTCGCCGATCCACTCGGCCAGGATGTCTCGGGCTCCCGCCAAAGCCTCCTCCACGGTGGGCACCGCCTCGTTGAGGAAGGCTTTCGCCCTGCTCCCGGGGTTCCACTCGCGCTGTTCCATCAGCAGCCTGGCCAGGGGTTCCAGCCCTTTTTCCCTGGCCTGAGCGGCCCGCGTGCGCCGTTTCGGCCGGAAGGGCAGATAGAGATCCTCGAGCGTGGATGCCACCCAGCAGCTGTCAATCCGCTCCCGCAGCTCCTCTGTCAGCAACCCCTGGTCGCCAATGCTCCTCAGAATGGCTTCCCTGCGCTTCACAAGCTCCAGGATCCGCTCCTGCTCTTCCCGGATGGCAGACACCGTCACTTCGTCAAGGCCCCCTGTTTTTTCTTTCCGGTAGCGGGCGATAAAGGGTACCGTAGCCCCGCCGGCAAACAGCGCCAGGGTGTTCTCCACCTGGTGCTGCCGCAGCCCCAGGGCTCCTGCGATCATGGCATTCACTGTTTTTTGCATCGGTTCCGGATAGGGTGAATGGTGACGAAACATTACTTCGCTCCGGGAGCGGATCCCGGCAGGAGCATGCCCTCCCGCAAATGATACCCCTTGCCGGCCTGCGGGAAGCCCCGCAAAGATAATGATTTCACACCGGAAAGAGGACGGCACTGCTGTCTCAGCCTTCCTGCGGATCGTGCGGAAGCGGCGGCCCGAAAGGGAATCCTTTCCCGGTGCGCCATGCTTTTTTTTATATTTTTGCGCTGGGAAAAGCACAATACAATAACGATGTTTGAAAATCTGAGCGACAGGCTCGAACGTTCGTTCAAGCTTCTGAAAGGACAGGGCAGGATCACCGAGATCAATGTGGCGGAGACGTTAAAGGAGATTCGGCGGGCCCTGCTTGATGCCGATGTCAACTTCAAAACGGCCAAGACATTCACCGATACGGTCAAGGATAAGGCCATGGGGATGGAGGTGCTCACCTCCCTCAAGCCGGGCCAGCTGATGGTGAAACTCGTCCACGATGAGCTGGCACAGCTGATGGGCGGCAAATTTACCGATATCAACCTGCGGGGTACTCCCGCCATTTTGTTGCTGGCCGGGCTACAGGGTTCCGGTAAGACCACCTTTGCCGGCAAACTGGGAAACCTGCTGAAAAGCAAAAGAGGCCGCCACCCCCTGCTCGTGGCCTGCGACATTTACCGCCCCGCCGCCATCGACCAGCTGAAGATCATCGGAACGCAGGTGAACATACCGGTGTACACCGAGGAGGGCAGCCAGGACCCGGTGCAGATTGCACGCAACGCCATTCTCCATGCCCGGAAAAACGGTTTCGATACGGTGATCCTCGACACGGCCGGCCGCCTGGCCATCGATGAAATGATGATGCGGGAGATCGCAGCCGTCAAAAAGGAGGTGCAGCCCCAGGAGACCCTTTTTGTGGTCGACGCCATGACCGGCCAGGATGCGGTGAACACAGCCCGGGAATTCAACGAGCGGCTCGGCTTCGACGGTGTCATCCTCACCAAACTGGACGGCGACACCCGCGGCGGGGCCGCCCTTAGCATCCGGTCGGTGGTCGACAAACCCATCAAATTTGTAGGTACCGGAGAAAAAATGGATGCCCTCGAGGTATTCCACCCCGACCGCATGGCCGACAGAATACTGGGAATGGGCGACATCGTCTCGCTGGTGGAAAAAGCCCAGGAGCAGTTCAACGTTGAAGAGGCCAAACGGCTTCAGCAAAAGCTGGTGAAAGACCAGTTTAATTTCAATGATTTCCTCAAGCAGATCCAGCAGATCAAAAAAATGGGCAACCTGAAGGATCTGGCCGCCATGATCCCCGGGATGGGAAAGGCATTGAAAAACATGGATTTTGACAACGATTCCTTTATCCATATCGAGGCCATCATTTATTCCATGACTCCCGATGAGCGGGCAAACCCGTCGCTGATGAACGGCAGCCGGCGTAAAAGGATTGCCGACGGATCGGGCACCAGCATCCAGGAGGTGAACCGGTTGCTGAAACAGTTCGGTGAGATGGGGAAGATGATGAAGATGGTCGCCCAGGGCAAGAGCCTGGGGAATGTGATGGGCAGGGTGCAGCCGGGCCGGAGGTGAGAGCGCAGCACCAGCCGGCGGAGAGCCGGGCCGAAAGGCTTCCTGTGTCGTCGAAGGGCTGCGCGCGGCCCTGTATTTGCCGGAGACCCCCCAGCAGGTGAAATGGCTGTCCGGGGTCACAAATTGCTATCCGGAGATAGCAATTCCCGTCAGGAAGCAGCGCGGGGTTTGCCGTTTCGGAGAGACCGGCGGGCCGGGAGACAAAGACAACAAATACCGATTGAGCCATGCAGTTGATAGACGGGAAGAACATCGCCTCCGGGATCCGGAAGGAGATTGCCGGGGAGGTCGCCCTGATCAGGGAAAAAAGTGGCAGGGTGCCGCATCTGGCTGCCATTCTGGTAGGCCACGACGGGGCCAGTGAATCGTATGTGAGTTATAAGATCAGGGATTGTGAAGAGGTGGGTTTCGCCTCCTCGCTTTACCGCTTTGAGGCCGATGTGCCGGAGGAGCTTCTTCTGGAACAGGTCAGAGCGTTGAATGCCGATACGGCGGTTGACGGATTCATCGTGCAGCTGCCTTTGCCGCCCCATATTCCGGAGCGGAAGGTCATCGAGGCCATTGTTCCCGAAAAGGATGTCGATGGTTTTCACCCGGTCAATGTCGGGCGTATGGCGCTGGGGATTCCCTCTTTCGTGTCGGCCACTCCGCTGGGAATAACAGAATTGTTCAGGAGGTGCGGCATTGAAACGGCCGGTAGGCATTGCGTAATCATCGGGCGCAGCAACATCGTCGGCAGGCCTCTGAGCATTCTGTTGTCGCAGAAACAGGCCAATGCCACGGTGACCGTGGCGCACAGCCGCACCCGCGGACTGGAGGAGCTATGCGCGGGCGCCGACATCCTGGTGACCGCCATGGGAGTGCCCGGTTTTGTCAAGGCTTCCATGGTAAAGGAGGGAGCGGTGGTCATCGATGTGGGAACCACCCGTGTTCCTGCTCCCGCCACCCGCTCCGGATACCTGCTCCGCGGCGATGTGGATTTCGCCGCGGTGGCCCCCAAATGCTCCTGGATCACCCCGGTCCCCGGAGGAGTGGGCCCCATGACCCGGGTAGCCCTTCTGATGAATACCTTCAGGGCGTTCAGACAGGAATTCCGCTGATTAAACAGCCAAAACAGCCCTCTTTTTCACCCGATCGACCGATTGTGGTTTTTTTGGCTTATTTTTACCGGTGGATAAACGCGAAAGGAGAGAACCATGGGAGATTATGGCAGGCAGGATAGTTCCGACGGATACGGGCAGGATATCCTCTCAAAGGTGATCAGAGCCGGGAAACGCACCTATTTTTTCGATGTGAAAAGCACCCGGAGCAAGGACATGTACCTGGTGATAACGGAAAGCAAACGCAGGTTCGAAGACGACGGAAATCCCTCCTTTGAAAAACATAAGATCTTCCTTTACCGGGAAGATCTTCAGAAATTTACGGATGCCCTCCATGAGGTGGCCGAATACATCGCCGGGCATTCGGAAGAGCTTCCTCCGCACAAGGAAACGGACCTGGGGGATGGCGCATACGGGAAAAATGAGTGATTCCCGTCCTTTGACGCCCGTCTCTCTCCGTCGCAGGGGCGCAGGCAACCCTGCAAAGGTTGTTTGCCGGTACCGGCCGGCACTCAGGCCAAGTTTCTCTCCTTTTTGATTGTCTGGTAGGCTTCGCTTACCATTTTGAATTTTTCCTGGGCGGCTTTTTGAAACTCTTCACCCATGGTGGCCAGTTTATCGGGATGGTATTTCATGGCCATGCTTCTGTAGGCTTTTTTAACCTCCTCGTCGGTGGCCGAGGGTTCTATCTCCAATATTTTGTAGGCATATCCGGGGTCTTTGTGGAACATGGCCCTTATCGAACGGAAGTCGCTGTCGGAGATTCCCATGTGGTTGCTGATGAAGCCGATCAGGTCGGATTCTTGATCGGTGACGCCATCGTCGGCGCGGGCAATTCCGAAGAGGAAATGGAGCAGCTGAAGCCGTGCTGAGTAGTGCATGTTTTGTTCGATCTGGCGGCAGACATCGGCCACGGGTATGGTTTGCTGGAGGAGGTCGCGAAGCAGAACGGAGGCTTCAGCGGCGGCTTCATCCCCGAAGTTTTGCCGGAGGAATCCTTTCACGTAGTCGAGTTCAGAGCGCATCACCCGGCCGTCGGCTTTCATGACGGCCGCCACCAGCACCAGCAGGCTCATGATGTAGCCTCCGGCGGTGGTTCCGCGGTTGGGTTTACGCAGTTGCCCCATACCGGTGGTGGTGCCGTCGACCACCGAGCCTATAACAAAACCGATCAGGGCACCCAGCGGCCCTCCGAAGGCCCAGCCCAGTCCTCCCCCGATCCATTTAGCGAAATTTCCCATAATTCCTTATTTTTCTGTCAATGTCGAGCAGCTGGTGCGTCACAAGGGTATGATCATCGTTGATAACAACAAAACCGGCCAGCGGTGCCTTTTCCCCGTCGGTCCACTGGCTCCCCATACGGGCCAGCACCTCTTCGCGCGACAGCCGGTCGCGATCCATCACCCGGCTGATCCTCACCTCCTCAGGGGCGGTCACCAGGATGATGGCGTCTAAATCGCGATAGCGGCCGGTTTCAAAGAGAATGGCGGCCTCATACAGCACGTAGCAGCCCTCCTGCTTTCCGTACCACTGTTCAAACGCCTCCCAGACCAGGGGATGGATCCGTTCGCCGACCTCCCGGAGCAGGGAGGGCTGCCCGAAAAAAAGAGAGGCCAGCCGTTGCCGGTCGGGGGTTCCGTCGCTGCCATAAAACCCTTCGCCAAACCGCTCAGTGATGAACCTCCGGATATCCGGCCGGCCGTACATAGCCCGCGCGGCACCGTCGGCTTCAAAGACAGGAACCCCCAATATCCGGAAGATACGGCATGCCACCGACTTGCCGCTTCCAATGCCTCCGGTGATCCCTACACGCAAAGGCCCTTCATGGTTTTTCGATGAGGTATTCCACATGTCCGGGGGATATTCTGACTGCCTTGACCGTAGCCGGCTGTTTGCTGATCCTGATCTTCAGCAGGGTGCTTTCCGCCTGGGCCTGATCCCAGGAGACCGAAAGGTGGAAATCTTCGGGCTTGATCAGTGCAAAGGCCTTCAGTCCGGTCATAAAACGTACCTCCACCTCATTGGGAAACAGTCTGATCCGCAGATCGGGGGGCTGGTTTTCCACCCATACCGGCACCCTCATGGTTTTTTCGGTGAATTCGTCGATGACGGCCGACAGGGACACCCTGGCCGGCTCCACAACGGTTTGGCGGGGGATTGAAAGCTGGACCTCCTGTGAAAAGGAGGATTCGAGGTTTTTAAAAACATACGGTACGGTGAATACCGTATCGATGGCGTCAAGAACCAGCGCCGGCCCTGTCACCGTAACATAGGAGGGTCGGAATGCCAGCCTGCCCACCAGATCGTACCGGGGTTTGAAGCCCAGTTCCAGCCTGGACCCCACAGGCACCTTCCGGATGGCAAGGGTGTCGAAATCGAGGGTGATCAGGGAGGGCGACACGCTGAGCAACTGCAGCTCCTTGCTGATTTGTGCGGAAACGATTGACCTGATCCGCTCCTCCGGGACCACCGTCACCCCGGCCTGGGTGGGGGGCGTCTCGGCCATCAGACGGGATACATTCAGCCCGATGGGCGAAAAAGAGGCGGTAAGCCGGTACTTCATCAACGAAAAACCCTGGCCGCCGACCTTCAGAATCAGCCTGGCGGGCGGGTTATTGGCAATAAAACGGCTGACAGGTATATCGGTGTAGGCAACAGGATGATCCACGGTCGTCTGGTAGTCTTTGCTCAGGGCATTTAAAAACCAGATGATCGTAGCAATGACCAGGCAGATCAGAAATATGACAATGCTCCGGTTTACCGGTGCTGCCGCAGGGCTCTCCTCCTCGGTCCTGCCAGGCGGGTTCTCTGTATCATCCATGGGCTGCAAACTCTCTTCCCCATGCCCGTTGCCGGCCAGCCCGCACCCTTGCGGGGTTTGGCGCTCATCGCCGGAACGGAACGGGGCCCCTGCGTTTCAGAATTGTCTATCGCTGCTGGGGAACGTCACTCATATCCTTTATGATCGCCATCTTGTCGACCCGGATGTTGACATTGTCGTCAATCTGCATGATAACCGCGTTGTCCTTGATCTCGACAATCTTACCGTAGATTCCGCCGGTGGTGACCACCTTGTCGCCTTTGGCCAGGCTGTCCCTGAACACCCGCAGCTCCTTCTGACGTTTTACCTGGGGACGGATCAGAAAAAAATAGAATATCACGATGATGACCAGAAAGGGCATGAAAGTCATCAATGGATTCGGGTCTGTTCCGCCGGGTTGAGCCATTAAAAAATAATTCATCGTTTTTTGTTATTAAGGTTGTTATTCCCTGTTTCACCGTTTTATGCCGCCTTGCGTTAGCCGGCTTTCATGGATTGTCCGGGACGCAGCCGGGGGACTCCCGTGTACCTTAAGGGCGGTGCGGTGAAAAGCAGGTCAAAAGTAGGGAATTCTTCGTTAAAGTCAAAAATCCCGGTATTCTTGTTTCTGGCTCCTCCGATTTCGCAAGACCTTTCCTGTCAGCCGGTTCGGCAGGGCCACGCCACCGGGCCATGCCTCCGCACAGCTCAGTTGGTTTCACCGATCAATCCCCGGCCCGACTTTTTCACCTTCTGGCCGGCTTTCAGCTCCTTGAGCACTTTGTCGAGAATTCCGTTGATGAAATTGCGGCTTTTATCGGTACTGTAATATTTCGAAAGCTCGATGTATTCGTTCAGCGTGACCTTGGTGGGGATGGAGGGGAAGTAGAGGAATTCGGTCAATGCCAGCTGCATGATCAGCATGTCCATGACGGCGATCCGGTCCAAATCCCAGTTGCTGGAATGCATTTGGATGAGTTGCATAAGCTCGTCGTGGTTTAGGAGGGCCTTGCTGAAGAGATCTTTGGCAAACTGTTCATCTTCGGCATCCTTGTAGCGGGGAAGCAGCGGTTCAAGCGCACCGGAATCCTCCGTGAAATTCCTGAGGGTTTTGATGATCATGACCACCACCAGGTCGATGTCGTCGTTCCAGTAGATGCTCTCTTCCTCGAGAGCCAGACAGAGGTCTTCCGAGATCAGGATGAGGTTTTCGAACAGCTTTTCAACCAGTTTGCGTTCGTCAGTAAAAGTGCGTGCCGGCAGGTCGAGGTATTCCCGGTAAAACCGGGTCTCGGTCAGGAAGGTGTACAATTCCTTCACCAGTTCGGGATGTGCAGCCCAGGAAAGGGCCGACTTCCGGAGGTATTGGTTGAGTTGCCGGTTTTGCCGGAGCAGATGGATCACCCGGTTGTCGACGAATGCGGTATTGGGGTGGAGATCGTCGTAAGTGGGCATGTGCCTGGCCCGGTTGGTATCGATCCGGTGCAGGGCGTAATCGGCTATTTCGACCGGAAGCAACAGAAGGTAATGGTATAAGTCGTAGGTCTTGGCCAGCGCACGGAACAACTCCTTTTCAGTTTGAAGGGCCGACCTGTCGGCCGAGGAATAATGGGCATATAGAATCTGCAGCACTTTAATCCTGATGGTCCGCCGGCTGATCATGACAATAGAACTTCTTTGACAACGGGCACAAAGGTAATATTAATTTCCATTGTCCGCATGACCGGCAGGGCTGTCCTGCGTGTCTTTCTGAGCTGTTTGCTGCTGCTCCTGAACGGGTGGAGAGGTATGGGAGGGCTCGCCGAAAATGGGCGGGGGGGTGATGCTGCCCGTGGATGCCCCCTCTTCATCGGGTTCCGGTTCTTCCTCCCAGTCGAATTTTTTCCGGGCGATGCGGTATTTCCGGTACAGGAGGGCCAGGAGCACTCCCGAAAGGCCTCCCCACAGGTGCGATTCCCATGAAATGCCCGGGTCGAAGGGGAAGATTCCCCAGATCATGCCTCCGTAGAGGAATACCACGATGACCGAAATAATCAGCAACCGGAGGTCGTTCCGGATGATGCCGCTGACAAAGTGGAAGGCCGCCAGCCCGTAAACCAGTCCGCTGGCGCCGATGTGCCAGGACTCCCTGCCTGCAATCCAGACACACAGACCCGAAAGCAGGTATATCAGAAAATAAACACGGTAGGAAATGGCGCGGTAATAATAGACCAGGGCGAAAAGCAGGATGAAGAAGGGCACCGAGTTGGATACCAGATGCTGGTATCCCGAGTGGATGAAGGGAGAGGTGAGTATGCCCGGGAGACCGCGGGCATGGTGGGGATAGATGCCCGCCCGGGTGAATTCAAGACCGAAGAGTTCCTCAATGATTTTCACGAGCCAGAAAAGGGAGGTGAAAAAAGCGGCAAAAAGCAGGCTGTGCCTGAAAATCAGCTTGTCAATGCCGGGGTTGCGGGCTTCCGGATCTTCCGGGTAATAGCTGAAGGTGCCCATTTAATCCATCAGTTTTCTGAGCAGGGTGGTAAAGCCGCGGATGTCTTCTTCGGTGGTATCGAAGGAGGTCATCCAGCGAACTTCCGAGTTTTGTTCGTTCCAGACATAAAAGAAATATTCCTCCTGGAGTTGGGGGATGATTTCCGGAGGGATGATGGCGAAAACGCCGTTGGCCTCCACCTCCTGGGTGATGGTCACACCGGGTATGGTGCGGATCTCCGCCTCGAGGATCCCGGCCATCCGGTTGGCATGGGAGGCATTTTTTTTCCAGAGTTCCTCCCTGAAATAGGCAATAAACTGGGCGCTGACGAATCGCATCTTTGAGAAGAGCTGCATGGATTGCTTGCGGAGGTATTTGGTGGCGGCGGCCAGCGAGGGGTCGAAAAATATCACCGCTTCGCCCATCATCATGCCGTTTTTGGTGCCTCCGAACGACAGGACGTCGACGCCGCAGTCGCGGGTAAACCGGCGGAAGGGGAGGCCGAGCGCCACGGCCGCATTGCTGATCCGGGCCCCGTCCATGTGAAGATACATGCCATGGTCGTGCGCCACCCGGGCAAGGGCTTTGATTTCTTCCGGCCGGTAGAGGGTGCCCAGTTCGGTGACCTGCGATATGGAAATCACTCCCGGCTGGGAATGGTGCTCGAAGCCGAATCCGTGGAGCTGCTTTTCCACATCGCGGGGAGTGATCTTGCCGTTTCCGGTGGGCAGGGGCAGCAGCTTGCAGCCGCAGAATTTCTCAGGTGCCCCGCATTCATCGGTCTGAATGTGCGCCGTTTCGGCACAGATCACCGAATGATAACTCCGGATCAGCGAGGACAACCCCACCACATTGGCCCCCGTTCCGTTGAAAACAAAAAACAGCTCGCAGTCGGCACCGAATTCCTCCCTGAAAAGCGCTACCGCCTCCCGGGTATACCGGTCGTTGCCATATCCGGTGACGTGACCGCTGTTCACCTCCCGGATAGCCTCCAGGATGGAGGGGGAAACCCCCGCATTGTTGTCGCTGGCGAAACCTCTTTTTATCATAGGAATTTCACTGACAGGCCCGACCGGCAAACGGGACGCGGGTATTTCCCGCAACCGCCCGGCAGACCCTGTTAACACTCAACCTGCAATTCCCCTGGGTGACCAGCTGCTGCCATGCCGGATCTGCGGGATTGCGCCAACAAAGGTAAAAAAACATTTCCCGCTTTTGCAGGGCGGCCTTCGCTTTGCCCCATGCAAATGCCCGCGCTTTTCACCACCAGTTTTTTCAGGCCCTGCGGATGCCGGATTGCGCGGAATCCCCTATTTTTACCCTATGGAAAACAATCTGACCTACAGTGAAAAAATGCTGCTCCTGGCGATACGGCCCGGCAAGGGGGGGATCTCTGCCCATGCCTCCATCACCATCGACAGCGTTTGCCTGGGAGCTTTAATCCTGGAACTGACGCAACAAGGGAAGGTGAAGGTCTCCGGCAACCGGATTCATCTTGTTTCGGGCACCTCCGGGAATCCGATTCATCAATACCTGCTGGATAAGATATCGGCGCGCAAAAGACCGGGAAAGATAAATTATTGGCTTTCAACCCTCTCCATATCCCGGAGGAAGATCCGTACGGAATTGTATGCATCCTTGGCAGAGAAGCGGGAGATCCGGTTAGAGGAGCGCCGTTTTCTGTTTTTCCGGTGGAAGGCACCCCTGCTGGCCACCCCGAACCACTCCCATCAGCTGGTGACGGAGGTAAAGAACCTGCTGGGGGGAGGCACCCTGCAGGCAGGGGCTTGGTACCTGCTGGCCCTTATCGATGCCGGAGAACTTTGGTTCAGGATCTATCCGGACCGGGAACAGAGGAAAAAAGCCCGCGGCAGGGTCAGGCTTTGGCTGAAGGGCAATGCGGCACCGGAGGCTGCTGAAGCCGCCGTAACGGCAAGGGCGGTGCGGGATGCCATCGCTTCGCAGGTGGCCGCCCGGAAAGCGGCGATGTCATGAGCGGGATTACCGAAACTACAACCACTAGAATTGAGCCGGAGCCTTTCTCCGGTCATCCCCGGGTATGCAAAAAATAGTGATTTTCTGGTTCAGGCGCGACTTGCGGCTTCACGACAACAGGGGGCTCGACGCCGCCTTGTCGTCGGGATTCCCGGTGCTGCCTCTTTTTGTTTTCGACACCGATATCCTGGGAAAGCTGCGCAGCAGGCGCGATAAACGGGTGCTGTTCATTTACCGCGAACTGACCGCACTCCGGGAAACCCTTCTCCGGCAGGGCGCTCTTTTCCGTTTTTTCCATGGCCGGCCGGCCGATGCCTTCCGGGAACTCCTCACCACTTTTCCGGTCCATGCCGTCTATGTCAACCGGGATTACGAACCCGGTGCCCTGCAGCGCGACCGCGAGGTGGAGCTGCTGCTCCGCGAACGGGGCGTCGTCTTTGTCAGCTTCAAAGACCAGGTGGTGTTCGAAAGAGGGGAGACCGCGAAGGAGGATGGCACCCCCTATACCGTGTACACTCCTTACCGTAACCGGTGGAGAAAACAGCTGTCGGCAGGCGGGCTGGATCCCTTTCCCTCGCTCGCCAAAACAGCGGCTTTCATGAAGGCGCCGCCGCTCCCGATGCCTGCCCTCGAAGAACTGGGTTTTGAAGATTTTGACGCCCGTTTCCCCGGCAGAAAGGTTTCAGACACACTGCTGGAAAATTACGAGGCGACCCGCGATTTTCCGGCCCTGGAGGGCACCTCGCACCTGGGCATCCATTTGCGTTTCGGCACCGTCAGTATCAGGGAACTGACCAGACAAGCCCTCGGCCACGGTGCGGTGTTCCTCGATGAACTGATCTGGCGCAATTTTTTTATGGACATCCTGGCCCATTTCCCCTATGTGGCAGAGGGACCTTTCAAAAAAAAGTATGCCTTTATCCGGTGGAGGAACAATGAAGCGGAGTTTTCCAGGTGGTGTAACGGGGAAACCGGCTTTCCCATCGTAGACGCCGGAATGCGGGAACTGAACGCCACAGGCACCATGCACAACCGGGTACGTATGATCACCGCCTCTTTCCTGGCCAAGCAGCTACTGATCGACTGGCGCTGGGGCGAAGCCTGGTTTGCCGATAAGCTGCTGGATTTCGAACTGGCGAGCAACAACGGGAACTGGCAGTGGGCAGCCGGCTGCGGCTGCGACGCGGCCCCCTATTTCAGGGTTTTCAATCCGCTGCTTCAACAGCAAAAATATGATCCGCGCGGCGAATATGTGAATAAATGGGTGCCTGAGGCGGGAACCTCCCGCTATCCGGATCCCATGACCGATCTGGCGTTCGCCCGCGACCGCTCCATCAAAGCCTACAGACTGGCAGTGGGCGGCGACTGACATCCGGTTGGAACTGCCGGCTCCCGGCTTTCCGGCAAGGGGAAAGCCGCAAAAATAACCGGCCGGAAGGTTTTCCAGGCGGCAAAATCGACGGCAATTTTGCTTATTTCCCTTTGAGCCAGTCAATTACCTTCTGATCGTCGGGTTTGGCGGCAGGCGGAAGTACAAAAGCCAGCTTCCCCTCCTCATCGATCAGAAATTTCTGGAAATTCCATTTGACCGGGGCATCCGTCACTCCGTTCTCCGATTTTTCGGTCAGCCACCTGAAAACCGGATGCATGTCATCCCCCTTCACCGAAACCTTGGCCATCATCGGGAAGGTGACCCCGTAATTGTCGGTGCAGAAATCCCGTATGGTTTCATTGCTTCCCGGTTCCTGGTTCAGGAAATTGTTGGCAGGGAAGCCGATGATCTCAAATCCTTGTGCTCCGTAGGTCTCGTACATCTGCTGAAGTATTTTGTACTGGGGGGTGAAGCCGCACTTCGAGGCGGTGTTGACGATCATCACCTTTTTGCCTTTCAGCGAGGAAAAGTCAAACTCTTTGCCGTCGAGGGTTTCAGCCTTAAACCGGTGGAGATTTCCGTTTTGAGCATGGAGGGCGGAAAAAGCCAGCAGCCATGCGAATGTCAGGATGTAACGCATATTTTTTTGGAATACAACAACGCGCTTTTCGTTTGGTTCAAAAAATCGCATGAGCGGGGACGTTTTTTTTAGCCGGCTCCCGGGATTTCGCTATCTTTGAAACCTGCGGAAGGTAAACGGTGAGTATGGAGAATTTTGTAGTATCGGCGCGGAAATACAGGCCTGACACGTTCAGAACGGTCGTAGCCCAGGATTCAATTACCAATACCCTGAAGAATGCCATCAAGAGCAGGCAGCTGGCCCATTCCTATCTTTTTTGCGGTCCCCGCGGTGTGGGCAAGACGACTTGTGCCCGGATTTTTGCCAAAACCATCAACTGCAGCCATCTGACGGCGGAGGGGGAAGCCTGCAATGAGTGCGAATCGTGCGTGGCATTCAAGAACAACCGCTCCTACAACATCCATGAGCTGGACGCGGCCTCGAACAACTCGGTCGACGACATCCGCATTCTGATCGACCAGGTGCGGATCCCGCCCCAGGTCGGTCATTACAGCGTTTATATCATCGACGAGGTGCACATGCTTACGGCGAATGCTTTCAACGCCTTCCTGAAAACGCTTGAAGAGCCCCCGAGGCATGCCATCTTCATTCTGGCGACCACCGAGAAACACAAGATCATTCCCACCATTCTGTCGCGGTGCCAGATTTTTGATTTCAACCGCATCAAGGTAGACGACATCGTGGGTTACCTCGAGTATGTGGCGGGGGAGGAGAAAGTTACCGCCGACCGGAACGCCCTGAACATTATTGCCCGCAAGGCCGATGGCGCCATGCGCGATGCCCTGTCGATCTTCGACCAGCTGGTGATCTTTTCGGGGGGGAACATCACCTACCAGGAGGTGGTGGAGCACCTGAACGTGCTGGATTACGAGTATTATTTCAGGCTGGTCGACAGCTTTCTGAACAACCGGGTGGTAGAGGCGCTGATGATTTTCGACGAGGTGCTGGGGAAGGGATTTGAAGGCCAGCATTTCATCAGTGGGCTGAGCGGTCATTTCCGCGACCTTCTGGTATCGCGCGATCCGGTGACTCTGCAGCTGCTCGAATCGGGTGGTGACATCAGGGAGCGATACCGCTCCCAGGCGGCACTTACCTCGCAGGAATTTTTGCTGGAGGCGCTCAGGCTGGCCAACGAATGTGATCAGCAATACAAGGCAAGCCAGAACAAGCGGCTTCTTGTGGAACTGACCCTTGCCCGGATTGCCCAGGTTACCTTAAAAAAAAAATAGCGGCGGAAGACAACCCTGATCTTTTGCTGCCTGTTTTCAGCGAGGCGAAGGAGTCATCCGGCAAGCCCCCCCAAGCTGCCCGGGAGGAACGGCCGGTTGCCAAACCCGGCCTTCGCAAACTCACCTCTGACATCAGCGGTCCCTCCCTCCGCAGGGTGATCGAGGGAATACCCGCAGCGGAAGATAGTAAAACCGAAGCCGGGGAGGAGGATTCATCGATTTCGGCAGCAGTGGTTCCGCTGACGGAGGAGAGGCTCCGGGAGGCGTGGAGCCGCCTGACCCGGACTTTTGACGACCGGCCCAACATCAAATCAGCACTCGGCAGGGTGCCGGAATTGGGCCCCGGAAATGCGCTCCTGCTGAAAACCGACAATGGCATCCAGGAGGAACTTGTTAAAAACAACAAGCCGGTATTGCTGAAATGGCTCAGGAAGGAGCTGCAGAACCCCGGGATAACGCTGGATACTCAAGTGGTGCGCGATACCACGCTGCGAAGAGCCTATACCGACGGGGAGAAATTCGATGAAATGGCTGCAAAAAATGAGATGCTCGACCTTCTGAAGCAGCGTTTTATGCTTGATTTTGACGATCTCCGGTTGCTCTGACCCGTCACATCTTTTCAAATCCTTTGCCCCCCTCCCGGCGGTTCCATTTTCGCAGAAACTCCTCCCGTTCCTGATGTTGCTTTTCCATCAGCCGTTCCCAGCCTTCCCTTTCCAGCTGCTGTTTTTCCATCAGTTTCTCCCATTCTTCCCGTTGCCCGGGGTGGCGGAAACGGCCGGGCTCTTCATCGCCGTGCTGGCGGAAATGCCTTCCGTACGGAAAACCGTTGAAATGCCGGTCCATGAGTTCCTGCATTTCCCGGAGCCTCCCGCTGTCGGGGATGAAAAACCCGGGCGGGAGCACAAAAGAGGAATTCGGACCCAAGAACAGGGATGAGTCGTTGTGAAAGAGGAAGTTGCCGGAATAGGCGGAGTCGGACCGGAAATTCCTGAACTGGTTGAAGAGTGTTTCGTCTTCGTAGATACTGAAGGGAAAATCGTCGAACGGAAAGGAAAAACCGCTGAACAGGGAGTCGCTGAAAAGCGAATGACCCGGTTCCATCTTAAAAAAGTCCTTTCCAAAAAGCTTTTCCCATCCGTCGTCGAAGGAGAAATGGGAGAGGGAATCGCCCGACCATTTATAAACTCTGAGGGAATCATAGCGGATAAGGTTTCCCTGGTCGTCGAATTCCCTGTTCACGGTGATCTCTTCTTCGGGAAGGTCCCTTTTTTGAACCGGTTTTTGGGCGCCGGCGTCAAAAAGGCAGGCAAGAGCGAGCAGCGTGATCACAATCCGATTCATAGCGCCTCTTTTTCTGCAAAATTAACGTTGCGAATTATGAACAGGTATTAACAAAAATAAAAAAAACTAAAAAGGCGGCGGCGCAGAATCTTGACAGGGACGGGGCGGATCATCCGGATCACCCCGGGAAGGGATCAGTCGAAGCGGTGGCTGCCCGGGTCTGCGGCATTATCCGGACAGGGGCAGTTTATTCCCTTTTCATACTGAAGGAGCGCTTGCAGGCTCATTCCCATGCTGGAGAATCCTCCGTCGTGGTAGAGGTTCTGCATGGTCACCTTCCGGGTGAGGTCGGAGAAAAGGGTTATGCAGTAGTCGGCGCATTCGGCGGCTGTGGCATTTCCCAGGGGTGACATCCGTTCGGAGAAGTCAAGCAGCCGGTCGAATCCTTTGACGCCGCTTCCCGCCGTGGTGGGGGTGGGAGACTGAGAAACCGTGTTGATTCTTACTTTTCGCTCCTGTCCGTATATATAGCCGAAACTCCGGGCCACCGATTCGAGCAGCGCCTTGGCATCGGCCATGTCGTTGTATCCGTGGAAGGTGCGCTGGGCGGCCACATAGCTCAGGGCCACCACCGATCCCCATTCGTTGATGGCATCCATCTTGCGGGCCGTTTGCAGCAACTTGTGCAGTGAAATGGCCGAGATGTCGAGGGTTTTAGTCAGCATCCCGTAGTCGAGGTCGCTGTAATGGCGTCCTTTGCGCACATTGGGCGACATCCCGATGGAATGCAGGATGAAATCGATTTTGCCGCCCAGGCAATCCATGGCTTCCTGGAAGAGGTTCTCCAGGTCGCCGGTTTGGGTGGCGTCGGCTTCGATCACCCGGGTGCCCAGTTTTTCGGCCAGTCTGGCTGTTTCACCCATACGCAGGGCCATGGCCGTATTGGTGAGCACGAGCGTTGCCCCTTCTTCGGCAGCCCTTTCCGCTACGTGCCATGCAATGGAGCCGGGATTCAGGGCACCCGAGACAATCCCCCTTTTCCCCTTTAACAATTGGTTGGACATGTCGGTTTTGCTATTAATGACTGCAAAGGTAATGTGCCGGCGGAATCTGAAGCCTGCTTGCGGCACCTGCAGCCCGGCTTTCGTCCGCCGGTGCAGGGAGGAGACGAAGAATCGGGTAACAGGGTCGAAAATTGGAGGGACACAGGTCAGATTCTTATCAGGCAGCTATCGGGCATCCAGCCCTTGTTGCCGTCGCTGATCCGGATTTCCTTCCACAGGTCGAGACTGTCGGTGATCTCCACCTTCAGTCCTTCGTGGATCATGAAAAGATCGGTTCCCGTGGCGGCCGGGGCGCTTTTCACCGTGGTCCTCGGGCATACCAGGATGGCAGTGTCGTGCCGTTTCAGCAGGTTATGCTGCTGCCATGCCAGCGTGAAGCTGATGATAAGGATTACCGCCGCCGCCAGGGCGTTGTAAAAAGCGGCCTTTTTCAGCCACAGGGTGCGGCCGAAAAGATAGCCTCCCAGCAGCACCAACAGCAGGAGAAAGGCGGCATTGCTGATACGGGCCCATCCGTCGGGGCTGGTCAGTGAGGCCAGACCTTGCCACCACCGGGAAAAAAAGGGACGGGGAAGCGGCTCAGGGTTGTCGACAATGTACTGGTTGGCAATTCTCAGGTTGAAACGGATGTCTTCGTTCCGGGGATCCAAAAGCAGCGCCCGCTCATAGTTGAGAATAGCCCTGACATAGTCGCCCGATTTAAATAGGGAATTGCCGAGATTGAAATAGAGACCGGCCGATTCGCGGCCTCCTGCCAGGATCTGTTCGTAAAGGGCGGCAGCCTTTTCGTATTCCTGGGCTATATAATGCCGCTTGGCCTGCCCCAGCAGCTCTTGCTCCCCGGCACGCGGCAGATAAGCCAACAAAAGGAAAAAGAGCAGGAAAATCGTTTTTTTCATGGCTGTATCGGTTTTGGGTCACCGTTTGATTTGTTTTTCCATTTTGCCGATCACTGCGGCCGCTTTGTCGTACAGGGCTTGCATCGATTCGTTTCCGGCAGCGGGCGCAAAGCGGGAGAATTCGCAGGCATCCACGACGGCCAGGAAATCGGCAACCAGCGCGGGGTCTACTTTTCGTGCTTCCAGACCTGCAACGGCCGATTCCCGGTTCAGTTCTGCCAGGGGTATGGACAGTTTATCGCTCAGATAGCCCCAGAAAGCCTTCAAAAGGGAATCGTGGAACTGCTCCTCCCGGTTTTCCCTGAGGAAGAGGGCCGCGGTTTTCAGATGGCGCAGCGCCACCCGGTTGGCTTTTTTGTTTCGTACCAGGGCTGTGTTGGCATTCTCCTTCATCCGTTTCCGGTAGGCGAAAAAGAAAAGTCCGAAGGCGGCAGCTCCCAGAAAATAGACCGCCCAGAATGGGCGGCTTCCGAAAAAGAGGCTTCCCCTGGAGCGGAGCCTTCCGGTTTCCTGGCTGATGAAACGGATGTCCTGTCCGATCATTTGGATGTCCTGTTTCCTGGCCGGGCCCGTTGCCGGGGTGCCGGTATCCCCTTCGCCCTTCAGCACCCTGAGGTCGTATTCGGGGGTGGTATGGGTGGAATACTGGCCGGTGGCGGGGTTGAACCATGCGATCCGCACCGGGGGAATTTTAAAATCGCCCGGATACCTGGGCTGGAAAAGGTACTCGATATTCTTGGTGCCGGAGAGTCCCCCGTCGGAAGCCCTGACATTGTCGGTGGCGTTGGGGTCGTAGAGTTCGAACTCGCTGCTGAGTTCCAGCCGGGGCGGTTGGATCAGCCGGATGTTGCCGGTGCCGGTGATGCTGATTTTCAGGGTCACTGCGTCGTTGGTGGTCACCTCCTGGTCGCTGACCGAGGAGGTGACTCTGAAATCGCCCACCCCGCCGGTAAACCCGGCAGGCGCCGGGGGCAGATCTTTCACGGTCACCGATACGGCGTCGCTGGTCAGCTTTGCCCTGGCTGTCTGGATCCCGGTGAAAAAGTCGTCAAAGAAACTGCGCGGCCGCACCCTTTGCTGCACCAGGGTGGTGATGCTGAAAGGCCGGATGGTGATGGTTCCGGTTTGCTGCGGGAAAAGAATGGTCTTCTTCAGCACCCCCGCCTGGTAAATCCGGTCGTTGACAACCTCGCGCCTGAAGCTGATCTGCTGGGGGATTTCTATGTCCTGGGTGTAAAACCCCTCAAAGGTGGGCAGGTTGACCTCTTCGAAGCCCGAGAGCGGCAGGTTGGGATTGGCATAGAGCTTCACCGTGGCGATGATCTGCTGGCCTTTGTATGCCTGGTGCCTGGTCAGCTCCAGCCTGATGAACAGATCGCTGCGGCTGATGCCAGCTTCCCGGGGAGCTGCCTCCTGCTCCCCGGCGGGCGGTGTCTGCCCGGGCGTTTGCTGCGCCGGCGGCTGCCCCTTTACCACCTGGATGGTCAGCGGATTCGAGGCAATAATCTGTCCTTCCACCTCTATCGAGGCAGGCCGGAGCGTGAAGGTTCCCTCCTCCCTGGCCCTGAGAATATAGGTGTAAGCATAATCGGTTGATTGGCTTGCATTTCCGTTGATGATCTGGATGCTCGTCGATGAGGAGTAACTGGGCCCCATCAGCACATCAAAACTGGCCAGCTCGGGGAGCGTCAGGTTTTCCCCCTTCCGGTTGATGTGAAAGGTCAGCCTGAACTGGTCCCCCACATTCACCGCATTGGGCGCCGACATTACCAGCCGGGTCTCTTCAGACCACCCCGGCAGCCCCAGAAGCAAAATCCCGGCAATCAGAAATATCTTCCTCATTATACGCCTCCTGTTAATAATTCCTGTATGCGGCAATCCTTTTACCAATCCTTTTCGATCCGGACGGGCTTTGCTTCCGCCGCCTTCAGCTTTTTAACCTTGTCCTGAATCTGTTTTTCATCGTTTTGCAGCGCCTGCAGCAACTGTTCGGCATTCTGCCGTGAGATTTTGGGCGGTGGCTGCTGCCCCTGCTGCTGCTCCTCGTTCTGCTTGTTTTCCCGGTTGTCGTTCTGCTCCTGCTGTTGGTCCTGTTTGTCCTGCTGTTGCTGCTGTTGCTGCTGTTGCTGCTGTTGCTGCTGCTTCAGCCTTTGGGCATAGGCCAGGTTGTATTTGGTTTCAATATCGGAAGGATTGAACCGAAGGGCCTCTTTATAGCTTTCAATGCTTTCTTCGATCTTTTGGCTGAACAGCAAGCTGTTGCCCCGGTTGTGGAGCGCCCTGGCCTTTTCCACAGGCTCACTCAGCTGGGTGGCCACCTCTTCAAATCCCGCAGCGGCCTCTTCAAATTTCGTCTGTTTGTAAACCGAATTGGTCAGGTTGTACTTCCATTTCGGATCCCCGGGCTTTTTGTCGAGTGCTTTCCGGTATTGCGTTTCCGCCTTGCTGAACCGGAGGGTATCCAGCCGGGTGGTGTCTTTGATCCCTTCCAGATAATGGCGGTTCCCCTGCCGTACGAACTTTCGTTCACTCTGCCCCCGGGCGGCCGGAGATATAAGCAGCAGGAGCGCCATGATCATACATTTCATTTGCATCTCTGTTGGTTTATAAACAATCCATTATGTTGATTGGACAGGCCGGTTCCGGATATGTCTCTTCGGGGGAGGCACTTATTGCACCCCGGCGGGTCCTGTTCTGAAAAGACGAATGTTTTTCAGGTATTTGTTTTTTCTTTCCATCACCAGGAACTCCACCAGCAGCAGGATCAGGCCGGCAGCAAAGAAATAGCGGAATTGTTCCTCGTATTCCGAAAACATCCGGGCTTCCATTTCGGTTTTTTCCATTTTATTAATTTCGTCGAAGAGGTCGTCCAGTCCCACCTGGGCTGTATTGGCGCGGATGTAGAGTCCTCCTCCGGCGCTGCCGATTTCGCGGAGGGTGTTTTCGTCGAGCCGGGTGATGACAATGTTTCCTTCGCGGTCGCGTCGGAATTCTCCCTGGCCTCCCTGACCGGCAGGAATGGGTGATCCCTGGGGCAGCCCCATCCCGATGGTGTGGACGGTTATCCCTGCTTTCAGGGCTTCGCCGGCTGCGGAAACGGCATCGTCTTCATGGTTTTCGCCGTCGGTAATCACGATGATCGCTTTGCCCGACTCGGTATCGGGAGTGAAAGAGCGGAGGGCGAGATGGATGGCGGCCCCGATGGCGGTGCCCTGCCTGGGGACGATTTCCGGGTTCACCGACGACAGGAACAACTGGGCTGCTCCGTAATCGGAGGTGATGGGCAGCTGGATGTAGGCATCCCCGGCAAATACGATCAACCCGATCTTGTCGTTCCGGAGTCTGCTGATAAGCCTGTCGATGGCCCGTTTGGCACGCTCCAGCCGGTTGGGTTTGATATCTTCGGCCAGCATGCTGTTCGAAACGTCGAGGGCGATCATGATTTCCACTCCTTTCCGTTCCACCTTTTCAAGGCGGGAGCCCGACTGGGGGCGGGCCGCTCCGGTGATGAACAGCGCCAGTGCCGCCATCAGAATCACAAACTTGAAAACCGGCCGGGAGCCCGAAGCATTGGGCATCAGCAGGGCAAGGGTTTCAGGGAAGGCAAATTTCTTCAGGGCCGCCCTTCTCCGGTAGCGGGACCAGATAAACAGCAAGGTGAACAGGGGAATCAGCCAAAGTCCCCAGAAATATTCCGGATGTGCAAATCTGAAAATTTCCATAGCCTTCGAAATTAGGGGATGTTCCGGAAAACCAGTGTTCTCATTAACAGGGAGAATGCCAGCAGCAGGATGCCCGCCAGGGCGAACGGCATGAACTCCTCAGAGCGGCGGCTGAATTCCTTGACCTCGATCTTCGATTTCTCCAGTTTGTCGATCTCCTGGTAAATCTCTGCAAGCCGCAGGTTGGAGGTTGCCCTGAAATAGCGCCCGTCGGTGATCTGGGATATTTGCCGGAGCATGCCTTCGTCGATCTTGACCTCCATGTTCTGGACCCGGGTGCCAAAGGGGGTCTGTACAGGGTAGGGCGCCGTGCCGATGGAGCCCACGCCAACCGTGTAGACCCGGATGCCGAAGGTCTTGGCAATTTCGGCGGCGGTGAGGGGTGCCACTTCTCCCCGGTTGTTTTCTCCGTCGGTAAGCAGGATAATAACCCGGCTTACGGCGGTGCTCTCCTTCAGGCGGGCGACAGCCGTGGCCAGACCGTTGCCGATGGCGGTCCCGTCTTCGATCAGCCCGGTTTTAATGTCACGGAAAAGATTCAGCAGTACGGTCCGGTCGGTGGTCAGGGGGCACTGCGTGAAGGCTTCGCCGGCGAATACCACCAGCCCCATCCGGTCGTATTCCCTTCCCGATATGAATTCCATGGCTACCTTCTTGGCAGCCTCCAGCCGGTTGGGCGAGAAGTCCATAGCCAGCATGCTGGTCGAGATGTCGAGAGCTACGACAATGTCGATGCCTTCGGTGGTGACATTCTCCCAGCGGGTGGTCGACTGGGGCCTGGCCAGCACGACAATGAACAGTGCCGCCGCCAGCAGCTCCAGAACGAAGGGCAGATGGCGCAGGTAATGGCGCACGGTCACCGGAGCCTTGCCAAAAGCGGCGGTGCCCGATACCTGGATGCTGGCTGAATTTTTCCTGTAACGAAGCACATACCAGGCAATCACCGGCAGCAGCAACAACAGCAGGTAAAACAGTCCCGGGTTTTTAAACACTATGTCGTCGAACATCTCAGGCTTATTTTAAGATTACCTCTTCCCCTTCTTCTCCCGGAGCCTGGCCGGCCGGTGCGGCGGGAGTACGGGACTCCTCTGCTTTGGTTTCGTTGACAAAGAAATAGGCATTCATCAGAACCAGGTTGTGGTCTTCGGGCATCGGCAGGTAGCGGGCAAATTTCACCAGGTCGGCCAGGGGAAGCATCTGGCTCAGGTGATCGAGCGATTTTTCGCGGATCAGCTCCCTGTTCGAGAGAAAAGTGGTGATGATCTCCTCGGTGGTCTGCTCCATGGCCGGTATGCCAAACCGCTCTTCGATGTAGGTGCGGAGCACCCCGGTGATATCGGTGTAAAACTCCTTGATACGATCTTTCTGCCACATTTTTTCTTCCCTGATGCGATCCAGTTCGCGCAAGGCCACCACATGGGCCGGTTCCCTGGGTTTCGGCATACGGGCGAACAGAGGCAGCTTCTTTTTTCTCCGCTGCAGGGAGTATACCAGCAGAAAAATCAGCGCCCCCAGCAGGATGGAGCCCAGCAGGTAGGGGGTGGCTTCTTTGAGGGTGACCGGCGCATCGTAGGGCATCTTGATATCGGCCGGCCCCCTGGTGGTGTCGATTTCCAGGGTTAAAACCTGCATGTACAGTTCGTTGGTGAAAACGGTGTCGGTGATCCCCTCCCGTTTTAACCCAAAGGCGAAGGGCGGAATTCTGTACTGCCCGCTGTCGAAGCAGGTGACCAGCAGCTTCTGAACCATCTTCACCTGTTGGGCGTCGAGTTGCAGGGTGTCGACGGGAAACCGCCGGAGAACCTCGATGTTGCCGGCCAGGGTGTCGCGGATGATGGCCCATTCCGCTTCGAGGGAGGCAGGTTTTTCCAGTTCCAGCGTCAGGGTGGCCTGGTCTCCGATTAATAGGCGGGTGGAATCGAGGATCGCAGCAGCCTTTACCGGCTGCCCGTGGCTGATGCCCGCCGCCCAGAATACCATGCCCAGCAAAACAACTATCCTGTGAAATACTCCTGTCATCGTATTAACGCGTATGTTATCCTTTCATGAATTAATCATAAGGCAGATACCTATTACAAGCCTTTTGCGGTTCATCTTACCCGCCACCCCGCACGAAAACACCATCCGGGCCGGGAAAGGGCTGCCGCCAGGCGTTCCTTAACGGCGCGCACCCCTGGTTTTAAAAAGGTTCATAAGCGACCTGACATAGTCCTCGCGGGTGTTGACGTAGGCAGCATCCACCCCGCAGCGCATGAATATCCCCTTCAGACTGTCCGTCTTCTTAAGCCACCAGTCGCGGTAAAGGGAACGGGTGGTGTGGTCGCTGCTGTTAATCCATAGATACCTGCCGGTTTCTGCATCCTTGACCTTTACCATGCCGATGGGAGGCAGCTCCTGCTCCCTTTCATCGAAAACGCGGATTGAAACAACATCGTGTTTGTTGTTTGCGACCGAAAGCGACCGCTCCAGGTCGGGGTGGTCATCGAGAAAATCGGAGATCACAAAAGCGGTGCACCTTTTCCGGATGGCATTGGTAAGGTAGCGCAGAGCCTCCGGGATGTCGGTGCCGCGGCTTGAGGGCTCAAAATCGATCAGCTCCCGGATGATGCGCAGGATGTGCGATCTGCCTTTCTTCGGTGGAATGAACTTCTCGATTTTATCGGAGAAAAAAATGACCCCTGTTTTATCGTTGTTCTGGATGGCCGAAAAGGCCAGGATGGCGGCGATTTCGGTAATCACGTTTTTTTTCAGCTTCCGGAAGGAGCCAAATTCACGCGACCCGCTCACATCGATGAGCAGCATCACCGTCAGCTCCCTCTCCTCCTCGAAGATCTTGACATAGGGATGGCTGTACCGGGCGGTGACATTCCAGTCGATGTTCCGGATGTCATCGCCGAACTGGTATTCACGGACTTCGGCAAATGCCATGCCCCGGCCTTTGAAGGCGCTGTGATACTCTCCGGCAAAGATATTCCGGGAGAGCCCCCGGGTTTTTATTTCAATTTGCCTGACCCGCTTCAGGAGATCGTTCGTTTCCATAGGCGACAACAGCTACGGGTTCACCGGCGGCCTGGCGCAGGGACTCCCCGCGCAGGACCCGGTCTGAACCGGTTAGGGAACTTCAACGGTGTTCAGGATGTCGGTGATGATCTCTTCGGAGGTGATGCTGTTGGCCTCTGCTTCATAACTCAGTCCGATCCTGTGGCGCATTACGTCGGGGCATACGGCCCTTACATCTTCCGGAACCACATACCCGCGGCGCTTGATAAAGGCATAGGCCTTGGCCGCCAGTGCCAGGCTGATGCTTGCCCGGGGCGACGCCCCCCATTTGATCATCTCTTTGTACTTCTCCAGCTTATGGGCTTCCGGCTCACGCGTCGAAAAAACGATGTCGACGATGTACTTCTGGATCTTCTCGTCAATGTACACCTCCTTGACCACATCCCGGGCCCTGATGATGTCGGCCGGTTTCATGATCCTGCTGGTCTCGGGAAAGGTCTTCAGCAGGTTTTGCTGGATGATCAGCTTTTCCTCCTCCTTCCGGGGGTAGTTGATCACCACCTTCAGCATGAAACGGTCTACCTGCGCCTCCGGAAGGGGGTAGGTCCCCTCCTGTTCTATAGGGTTTTGCGTGGCCATCACCAGAAAGGGCTCATCGAGCGGAAAGGTGTGGTCGCCGATGGTGATCTGCCGCTCCTGCATCGCCTCAAGCAGGGCCGACTGAACCTTCGCGGGCGCCCGGTTGATTTCGTCGGCCAGAATGAAATTGGCAAAAATAGGCCCCTTCTTGACCGAGAATTCCTCCCGCTTCTGACTGTATATCAGCGTTCCGATCAGGTCGGCGGGCAACAGGTCGGGCGTGAACTGAACCCGTGCAAACTTGGCGTCGATGGTGTTCGCCAGAGATTTGATGGCCAATGTCTTGGCCAGACCGGGAACCCCTTCCAGCAGGATGTGCCCGTTCGACAGCAACCCCACCAACAGGCTTTCCACCAAATGCTTTTGCCCCACAATCACCTTGTTCATTTCCAGCGTGATCAGGTCGACAAAGGAACTCTCCCGCTGTATCCGCTCGTTGAGCTCCCGTATATCAATTGCTTGATTCATAAGGAATAAATTACTTGGTTTTCTTTTTTTCGAAGCACGAAAATAGGAGTTTGAAATTGAATATCGGGAATAATTCTGTTAAAAAAATAAAACCAGTTCAAAGTGCAAAGAACTGGTTTTATTGATTTTGTTTACTGAATCTCGATGGCGCGCGCTGGTTTCGGTTTTACCTCCTCCTTTTTGGGCAGCGTTATGCACAGTATCCCGTCGTTGTAGCGGGCTGCGATCTTTTCACGGTCGACCAGGTTCTCCGGTACGGTGAAACTGCGGCGAAAACTCTGGTAGCTGAACTCACGGCGCGTAAAACGACCCTTTTCCTCCTCCTGTTTCTCCTCTTTCCTCTCCGATGTGATGGTCAGCAGATTGTTCTCAAGGTCTACTTTAAAATCCCCTCTCGACATCCCCGGGGCTGCAACCTCGATCTCAAACGCCTCCTTGTTCTCTTTCACATTCACAGCTGGCAGGGTGGTGCCGGTGCTGGAAAAATTAGCATTGTCCCAGTCTCTCAGCTCGCCGGAGAAGAAATTGTCCCAAAAGGCCGGCAGCAACAGATTTGATCTTTTTAACAGTGTCATGTTTCTTTCCTCCTTTCTTAGGGTTATGGTTATGTATTAATACTCTACGTCGCCTTCTATCAAAATCAATACCATCGGAAGCAATTGCCAATGATTGGGCAGTCTAATATGCTGATAAGCAGGGGTATAAATGATATGGATCCATCCGGGGGCCTGAAAACCCACTCTTCAGGGTGTCAAATTGTCGGATATAATGTCAATTGTTGACAAAATTGCAGCATCCGGAAGGGGGGTGGGGGCAAAAGAAAGGCAGCAAATGAGAAGGGATAAACTGCTATCTTCGTTCCGGAAAATGAAGAGGAAGGCATATGGGGAGGTATTTTGTGCGGTTGCGTTTTATGGGTACCCGGTATGCCGGGTGGCAGGTTCAACCGGGGAAAAAGACGGTTCAGGGTGAATTGGAGGGGGCATTTTCGCTGCTTGCAGGGCGGCCGGTAGCCCTGACCGGGGCAGGCCGTACCGATGCGGGAGTCCATGCTTCCTGCTTTGTGGCCCATTTTGACCTGGAGCAGCTGCCTTTTATCCCGGGCGACCTGGTATATAAGCTCAACCGTTTGCTGCCGCCCGATATTGCGCTGCAGGAACTATGGCCGGTGCCTTCGGGTGCGCATGCCCGTTTCAGCGCTCTTTCGCGTACTTACCGCTATCGTATCAGCCGGCTGAAAGACCCCTTTGTCCGTGAAACCTCCTGGCACTACAGTTTTCCCCTGGATGTTGCGGCCATGAACCTGGCCGCCGGCCGGCTTCTCCTGCACAGCGACTTTACCAGTTTCAGTAAATTGCACACCCAGGTTGCCACCCCTTACTGTACCGTCACGGAAGCCTGTTGGGAGGAATCCCGGGAACAGTTGGTTTTCACCATAACTGCCAACCGGTTCCTGCGCAATATGGTGCGGGCCGTTGTCGGCACCTTGCTCGAGGTGGGGAAGGGCAAGCTATCGGTTGAAGGCTTTGAGCAGATAATAGCGAAGCGGGACCGATGTGCGGCCGGTATGAGCGTTCCGGCCCATGGGTTGTTCCTGGAAGCCATCGCCTATCCGCCGGCGGAAGAACTGCTGTATAGGAATACAGGCGCAGGTGAGGGACCTAAAGGTGCGCCCGGGTGAGGCCCGGTGACTCCCTGCTCAATCAAAAATGTCGCGCATTTTCTCGAACAAGCTCTTTTCGCTTTCCGTGGGGCCGCCCTGGAACGAGGGCATATCGTTCAGTTTTTCCAGCAGCCGTTTTTCTTCTGAATTCAGCTTTTGGGGGACCCACACATGGATCCTGACCAACAGGTCGCCTTTTCCGTATCCGTTGACATCGGGAAGCCCTTTGTTGCGCAACCGGAGCACCTTTTCAGGCTGGGTTCCCGGATCGATTTTCACCTTTACCTTCCCGTCGACGGTTGGAATCTCGGCCGCACCACCGAGTACAATCTGGGGAAGTGACATAAATAAATTGTAGATCAGATTGTTGCCTTCACGGATAAGCTCCGGGTGTTTTTCTTCCTGGATCACTACCAGCAGATCTCCGTTCACCCCGCCCCGGCGTCCGGTATTTCCTTTGCCCGATACATTGAGCTGCATGCCTTCGCCCACTCCGGGCGGTATGCGGATGGAGATCACCTCTTCTTCCCGTACGACCCCTTCCCCGTTGCAATGAATGCATTTGTCGGTGATGATTTGTCCTTCTCCCTGGCAGCTGGGACAGGTGGTGGTGGTCTGCATCTGCCCGAGCAGGGTGTTGGCGATGCGGGTGACGTGGCCGGAGCCGTGGCAGGTGCTGCAGGCCGAATAGGAGGAGCCGTCCCGGGCTCCTGTTCCCTGGCAAGGGCCGCAGGCCACATATTTTTTCACTTTGATCTTTTTTTCCACTCCGGTGGCTATCTCCTTCAGGGAAAGAGTCACCTTCACGCGCAGGTCGGCGCCCCGCGCAACCCGCCGGGTACGGCCGCCGCGGCCTCCCCCGAAACCGCCAAACCCTCCGAAACCGCCGAAAGCATCCCCGAATACATCCCCGAACATCGAGAAGATGTCGTCCATGGTCATATTCCCTCCGCTGAAACCTCCGGCACCGCTGACCCCCGAATGGCCAAACTGGTCGTACTTCCTTCTCTTTTCCGGGTTGCTCAACACCTCATAAGCCTCCGCAGCTTCCTTGAATTTCTCTTCCGCCTGCTTGTCGCCCTGGTTCTTGTCGGGGTGATACTGAATGGCCTTTTTACGGTAGGCTTTTTTTATTTCCTCCGCAGTAGCCGTCTTGCCGACTTCCAGTACTTCGTAATAATCTCTCTTTGCCATTTTGACCGAATTATTCCCCGATGATCACTTTGGCATACCGCAGTACTTTGTCATTGAGCATGTAACCTTTTTCCACCACCTCTACGATTTTCCCTTTCATTTCTTCGGTCGCAGCCGGGATCTTGGTGAGGGCAAAGTGCAGGTCCAGATTGAATTCCTGTCCCAGTGCGCCGATCTCTTTGACGTTGTGCTGGGTCAGGAAATCTTTGAACTTATTGTAAATCAAAATGATGCCCGTTTTTGAGGGATCACTGTCGGGCAGGGTCTGCAGGGCGGTCAGCGCCCGTTCGAAATCATCGATCACGGGGAGGATGCGGGCCAGTACCGATTCTCCTCCGGACCGGATCAGATCCGCCTTTTCCTTCAGGGTTCGCTTGCGGAAATTGTCAAATTCAGCCTGAAGTCTCAGGTGTCTGTCGGCTATCGCAGCCAGTTCCTGTTCCAGTTCGGCGAAGCGTTCGCTGCTTGCATCCCCTTTTTCATGGGGGTGGACCCCCGGTTTGTGTTTTCCCCGGCCATGCTCCCCGGGTTCCGTTTCACCGGATCCGCCGGCGCCAGACTGCTGTTTTTCCTGCTCACGGCCTTGAACCGGTTCCTCTTCAACCACCGGTTCCTGCGCTTTCGCGGGCTCTTTTGTTTTATGCTTAGCCATACTGTATGTTTCGGTTGTACTTGTTCTTCTCCTTTTCTTCAGTTATCTGCAGATGGATGACCTGCGCCGGTGCTTTCCGCCTCCGTAAACCGCTGGGAGGGAACAGCTCTTCTGTGGTGGCGCAAAAACCCGGATCGTTCCGGCGTTGGTTACATTTCAAAAATTCTGCCACGGGATAAAAGCGACAAAATGACACATTTCTGCGGGTGGGCATGGCAGGATGCACCGGCAGCGGTGTGGCAGGAGGGCGGAGATGCAGGGGCCGGTTTACCGGACCCTGGTTTTTCTATTTCATTTCACCAGCCGGCCCAGGGTTTCTCCCAGCGCAGGCCCCCTCAGATCGCGTGCCAGAATGATCCCCTCGCCGTCGATCAGAAAATTGGAGGGAATGGAACGGACCCCGTAAATGGCCGCATGCTTTGAATACCATCCTTTCAGGTCGCTTACATGGCTGGGCCATGCCAACTGGTCGGCCTCGATGCCTTTCTTCCATGAAGCCGCATCCCGGTCGAGCGAAACACTGAATACGGTAAATCCTTTGCCGGCTGTAAATTTCTTGTCTTTGTACTGGTTGTACACCTGTACCACGTTGGGGTTCTCCCTGCGGCAGGGACCGCACCAGGCGGCCCAGAAGTCGATAAGTACCACCATTCCCCTGTTTTCCGACAGCTTGATCTGCTGCCCTTCCGGAGTGGTGCCAATTATTTCGGGCGCCCGTTTGCCGACTTGTATGCCCAATTCGGGTTGACCGGCGGCCGTAGCTGAAAATATCAGCACACAGGCTGCAAGATAAAAAAACCGTTTTTTCATTTCCTGTATTGTAATCAAATCTGTTTGTTCCTTATAACAGGGACTCCGGAAAGGCAGCCAAAGGGTCTCTGTTTCCGGACCTTATGCCTGCGGTAGCTGACAGAGGGCAGCAACCACCATTCCCCTGCTGCCTCTCCCGGTCCTGATTGCTCCCTCGCCGCTTTGCGGGGTATGACCCGCTCCTAACAACCTTTGTGCCAGAAATTGCCGGAGGAGGATCGTCCCTGGCGTCACACGATCACCGGGACTCCTTTTTCTCTTTCCGGAGAGCAGACCGGGCAGCAGCAGGCTGGCGGAGCACTCAAACCGGGTGACAGGGATGCGAAGCCGCCGAACTTCGAAAACCTCTGTGACGGGAAGCTGAAAACGGGAGAATTTCCGTCCGCGCCTTCTCCAAGTTTCCGGAAACCTTGCCAGGGGTCAATGCCTTTTGGATGGCAGGTTCTTCCTTGCGTTTTTTTGTTTGACCGTGTAGGGTTGACGGGGAGCCACGCTTTTGGTCTCTGCCAGTTCGAGGTCAGAATATTTCAGTTTGCCTTTGCTGAGAATACCCAGATCTTCCAGGATCTTGTCATCCTCGACGGCATCTTTGTTCCATGAAAGGTATGATTTCTTCATGTGATTGGCCAGCTGGTAGATCAGTATCTCCCGCTCCCGTTCATCCTCAAAATCCATCGCCTTGTTGATCATCAGCTCCATGGTATATCCGTAATGCCGGTAACGGATATCCCGCTGGCAGTAAGGTACTTTCCTCGGTTTTTCAGTAAGGATTTCCTGGGATGGCGGTGTGTAGGGATAGTCGATGTCGAGTTTGAAGCCGGCCATGATGGCCAGGTGGTCCCAGAGTTTGTGCTTGAAATCGGGTACATCCCGGAGGTAGGGATTCAGGTTGCCCATCACGTCGATGAGTGCCTGGGCTGCCCGGTTTCTGTGTTCCCTGTCTTCGATCTGCAGCAACATGTCGACCATGTTGTGCACATGCCGGCCGTATTCGGGCAGGGCCAGTTTTTTCCGGCTTGTATTGTAATCTTTCGTACTCATGATGATTTTTTACAAAGGCAAAGGGCAGGGTTGTGCGGGCAAAAGTAGTTATTTCCTGGCAAATGCAAATCGAGGGGGCTTTAATTTCCATTCAGGGAATAATCCTTAGTTTGGCGAAGCGCAGCAGGAGTTGTTTTTGTCCGGCGTTCTGGAAAAAAACGGTGGCCATCCTGTCGGGAGGCAGCCCTTCGACCTGCAGTACCCTGCCGGTGCCGAAGCGGGGATGTTCCACCACCATGCCGGGCTGGATGGATTCCTGGCTGGTTTCGTTGAATTCCCTGTTGCTGTTTTCTTCCCGGTTGAGGAGCGATATTTTTTTCTGGAAGCTGCTGCGCAGTCCCGGGGTGATTTCCGGAAGGGACCCACCGCGGGGGGCTGTACCGGAGGGGTAGGTTCTGGCGGCGGGCCTCTCCGCCGGCCTGATGAGCCCGGTTGCCGCCGGTTCCAGGTATTCCCGGTCGATCTCCTCCAAAAACCGGCTGGGTTCGCAATCTTCGGTTTTCCCCCAGCGGTAGCGCTGAAGGGCATACGAGAGATACACCTGCTGTCGGGCCCGGGTGAGGCCAACGTAAAACAGACGCCTTTCTTCCTCGAGCTCCTCTTCCGTGATCTGTTCCCCGGGTGAAACTGCAGGAAAAAGGTTCCGTTCAAGTCCGACAATAAATACAACCTTGAATTCCAGTCCTTTGGCTGCATGTACCGTCATCAGGGCCACTTTGTTTCTGTCTGCCTCCTTTTCGTTGTCCTGGTCGGTCAGCAGGGCCACCTCCTGAAGGTACCCGCCGATACCGCCGCTGCGTCCTTCCTCGAGGGCTGTCTGGTTGAAGATCCGGATCGAGTTGAGCAGCTCTTCCAGGTTTTCGTATCTGCTGAGCCCTTCGGGCGACCGGTCGTTGTATAGTTCGCGCATGATACCCGTTTCACCGGCCACTGTCCGGGCAAGCTGAAAGGCGGTTTCGCGGGCGGCGAGCTCCCGGAATCCGTCGATGACCGCCCGGAAGTTCCCGAGTTTGCCGGCCGTTCCGCTGTTGAACGACAACTCCTTCCCTTCGGGCAAACGGCCGATAACAGTCCAGATGGACTGTTCGGATGCCGCTGATACTGATTCCAGTTTCGAAAGGGTGGTCTGTCCGATCCCCCGGGCCGGGTAATTGATGATCCGCTTGAGCGCTTCGTTGTCGTCGGGGTTGGTGATCACCCGGAAATAGGCCAGCAGGTCTTTCACCTCCTTGCGCTGGTAAAACGAAAGGCCTCCGTATACCTTGTAGGGGATGTTGCGCCTGCGCAGCGATTCCTCGAAAATCCGCGACTGGGCGTTGGTACGGTACAGGATGGCCAGATCGTCGTTCCTCAGATGGTCGCGCAACAATATCTCCGCCACGACCCCCGCAACGCGGAACCCCTCCTCCGTGTCGGTCAGCGCCTGGAGCACCCTGATCTGCTGACCCTCTTCCTTTCTCGAAAAGACCGTCTTCCGGATCTGTCTTTTGTTATGGGCGATCAGGCTGTTGGCTGCGTTGACGATGGTTTGCGTGGAACGGTAGTTCTGCTCCAGCTTGAAAACCTTGTGCGCGGGATAATCGTTCCTGAAATTAAAGATGTTTTCGATGCGGGCGCCCCTGAACGAATAGATGCTCTGGGCGTCGTCGCCGACCACGCAGAGGTTGTTGTGCAGCGCCGCCAGCTCCCGGATGATCAGGTACTGGGCGTAGTTGGTGTCCTGGTACTCATCGACCAGGATGTAATCAAACCGGTGTCTGTACTTGTCGAGGATCTCCGGATGGTTTCGGAACAGCAGGTAGGTCATCAGCAGAAGATCGTCAAAATCCATGGCGTTGCTCAGCTTGCACCGTTTCATATATTCCTGGTATACCTCCTGGATACGGGGCATGCGGATGCGGCGGTCGTAATCCAGCATTTCGGCCGATTGGAGGTAGCCGGCGGGGGTGATCAGGTTGTTCTTGGCCATGGAGATCCGTTTGGCCACTACCCCGGGTTTGTATACCTTGTCGTCGAAGTCGAAATGGCGGAGTACCGTCTTCACGAGGTTTCTGCTGTCGGCGGCATCGTAAATGGTGTAATCGGAAGGAAAACCGGTGGCCTCGTGTTCAAACCGGAGAATCCTGGCAAAAACCGAATGGAACGTTCCCATCCAGAGGTGACTGCTTTTTTCTTCCCCCACCAGGGAGGCGATGCGGCTCTTCATCTCTCCGGCGGCTTTGTTGGTGAAGGTGAGCGCCAGCACGGAGGAGGAACGCACCCCCTGTTTCAGAAGATGGGCGATCCGGTAGGTGAGAACACGGGTTTTCCCCGAACCGGCACCGGCAATGATCAGCGAGGGGCCTTCCGTGCGGAGTACAGCCTCCCGTTGCGCTTCGTTCAGCGATTCCAGATAATCGAACAATGGGACAGCGATTGGTAGTGAACGCAGCAAAAATACAAAACAGTTGCCAAGCGGGACCTGTTTTCGTCACGCTTTATCAACAGGGTGCGAAAGCAGCAGAACATGGCGTGTAAGGTTGTTTTTTTATCTTTGTCAGGGCAATTAATCGGTTTTAATACGTTAATATTACAGTTTCCGGCCCGGTGGATTCCGGCCTGCGGGGGTGACCAACCGGGGCAACCTATAATAAATGGTAAATAGAGGAGCCAAATGATATTGATGGGAATGAAATATGGCTGGCTGACTTTCATCCCGGCGTGGCTGATCGCTAATCTGCTGCTGCCGGCCGGTGCTGCGGCGCAGCTTACAGCACCCGGAGCCGTCCATTCTGAGGGGACCGCTTATCCTGTTTTCAGCGATCAGGATTCCATCTACATTTTCTGCACCGACGGAGAAAGAGCGGCCGCCGCACTGGAGGGGGAAACTTCCCTTTCCGGAAGCAAAACCTGGCAGTGGGATCTTTATGATCCCGGAACGGGCAGCTTCAGCCTTTTCCGCAGCGAAACCAACAGCGACAGCCGTTCCGTCATTACCGGACTGGCGGACGGATGTTACCGGCTGACCATTTTGACCTCCGACAGCACCCTGGAATACCGGGCCTGGGTTTTCAACGACTGGAACAAGGTTACGGCAGCGGTTACCCACTCCTTTTGCGACTATTTCCAGCTGGAGGGAACGGTAGAGCCGGCCCGGCTGACGTACCACGACCTGCAAACCGGCCAGCCGGTCGAACTGTTTAAAAACCTGCAGGTGCGGTGGCTCGATGGGGAGGTGGTAATTTCAGCCCTGGCCGCCCCACGGGTATTCAGCCCGCCGCCCCGGAACACCCTGTATGCCTTTGAGGCCGCCGACCGTTTCGGCTGCAAGACCCGGGCCGAGGTCAATTATGTTTCCATTGTGCCGGAAGCGATCTTTACGGCCGATCCCATGAAGGGAGAGGCCCCCCTCGATGTCGCCTTCAAAAACGATTCGGAAAACGGCGATTCCGGTGAGTTTGAGTGGCTCCTGTTCAGGGATCTGGACGATATAAAAAGGGAGGCGGAAATCACCACCCTTCCCATCGACAGCATCATGGAACGGTTTATCAACGACCAGCTGGCCTACACCTACGAGAATTCGGGCACCTACATGGTCAAGCTGGTCGCCAGAAAGACGGGCGATCATTTCAGTCCTGACACCCTGTACAGCGGCATCTGCGTTGATACGGTGTACCTGGAAGATTACATCATTGCCGACACCTCCTATTTTGCGGTGCCCAATGTATTCACCCCCAACAGCGACGGGACCAACGACAACTTCGTGGTTAAGTTCTGGTCGATGAAGGAGGTGAAGATTTCGGTTTTCAACCGCTGGGGGAGGCTGGTCCATTTCTGGGAAAGCGGTGATGTACGGGGATTTGAGGGAACCTGGCTTGAAACGGCCTGGGACGGAACCATCGGCGGCCGGTTGGCCAGCCCCGGAGTTTACTACTATGTGGTCGAAGGCAGGGGCAGGGATGGCGTCAAGCGGTGGAAACACGGCGATGTTTACCTCATCCGCGGCAAGGAGGATTGATACAAGGAGAGGCCGCCCTACCGGGCGGCCTCTCCTGCTTTGCCGGGGAAGAGAAAGGTCATTCCTCCTCCTGCTCGGCTTCGTATGCCTTGAGCAGCGCCTCCTGGACATCGGCGGGCACCTTTTCGTAGGCATAGAATTCGAGTTTGAACAATCCCCGCCCGCCGGTGAGGGAGCTGAGTGAAGTGTGGTATTTGTTCATCTCTTTCAGCGGCACCCTGGCCGATATCTTTTCGAATCCCCTTTCGGAGCCCATTCCCATGATCAGGGCGCGCCTTCCCTGAAGGTCGCTCATCACATCGCCCATTCTTTCGGAGGGAACCCACACCTGCAGATCGTAGATGGGTTCCAGAATCTTGGGATTCGACTTTTTAAAAGCCGTGCTGAACGCATTTCTCCCGGCAAGGCGGAAGGAGATTTCGTTCGAATCGACCGGGTGCATCTTTCCGTCGTACACATAGACGATGATGTCGCGGGCATAGGAACCGGTGAGGGGCCCCTGCTCCATTTTTTCCATGATTCCTTTCAGGATGGCGGGCATGAAGCGCCCGTCGATGGAGCCTCCCACGATGCAGTTGCAGAACAGCAGCTTGCCGCCCCATGGCAGGTTGTGCTCCTGGGTGTCGCGGACCGAGAGTTTGTATTCCTTGCCATCGAGGACAAAGGCATTCCGGGGGGCGGCCCCCTCTTCGTAAGGTTCGATGATCATGTGTACCTCCCCGAACTGACCGGCACCTCCCGATTGCTTCTTATGCCGGTAATCGGCCTGTGCCGATTTGGTGATGGTCTCCCGGTAAGGAATCCGGGGCTCCTTGTAGTCCACCTCGATCTTGTATACGTTGTCGAAAAACCATTTGAGCACGTTCATGTGATACTCTCCCTGGTTGTGGACAATCAGCTGCCTCAGCTCCTTGGAGTATTCAATCACGTAGGTGGGATCTTCAAATTTGATCCGGTTAAGCACTTCACCCACCTTTTCGTCATCGGTTTCACTTACGGCCTTTACCGCGACCCGGTGACGGGAAACCGGAAAGGCCATGGGAACAAACTGGGTTCCTGTTTCCTTCAGCGTCAGTGTATGGTTGTATTTGGTATCTTTCAGTTTGACCGTGCAGCCAAGGTCGCCGCACACTATTTCAGGCACCTTCACCCGGTTCTTGCCCGCCGTAACGAAAAGCTGCGAAAGCCGTTCCTTCGAGCTGTTATTGATGTTGACCAGGTCCATGCTCTCCGTGATCTTCCCCGACATCACCTTGAAATAGGTGATTTCGCCGACATGCGATTCAACCGCCGTCTTAAAGACAAAAAGGGAGGGGCTTTCGGTTTCCTTCATTTCCACCTCCTTGCCCGATTCAATTCTGCGCACGGGCATTTCATCCGGGGCAGGGGCGATTTCGCAAACCACCTCCATCAGCCGGTTGACCCCGATGTTTTTCTTGGCGCAGGTACAGAAGACCGGGAACAGATCCCGCTGCCTGATCCCAATGCGCATACCTCTGTTCACCTCCTCGCCGGTCAGGGAACCTTCCTCAAAATAACGCTCCATCAGGGCTTCGTCGTTCTCTGCGGCCATCTCAAACAGCTGGTTCTGCAGTGCGGCCGCATGCTCCTTTTCCGAAGCGGGTATTTCTGAGATCTGCGGTTGGCCGCCCTCCTTGCCGTATTTGTACATTTTCATCGATACAATGTCGATAAAGGAGGAGAAGGTGGGACCCGTCTCCAGAGGGTACTGCAGAACGGTGACTTTGTTGCCGAAGGAGTTCCTGCATTTTTCGACCGATTGTTCGAAATTGGCATTCTCGTGGTCCAGCTGGTTGAAAACCAGGGCCATGGGAACATGGCGGGCTTCCGCATGACGGGTTCCTGCTTCGGTACCGGCCTCGACGCCGTTCGAGGAGTTGATCATGACCAGGGCCATGTCGGCAACTTCCAGCGAAGAAACCACCCCGCTGTTCAGGTCGTCCATTCCCGGGGTATCCAGGATGTTCAGCTTCTTGTCGTTGTACTCGGTGTACAACAGCGAGGAATAGACGGAATTCCCGTATTCCTGTTCAATGGGATTGAAATCGGATACCGTATTCTTGGCGGTAACTTCACCCCTGCGGTTAATGACACCACCCTCCAAAAGCATTGCTTCCGCAAGGGTGGTTTTTCCGCTGCCGGCGTTACCCAGCAGCGCAATGTTCCTGATCTGTGCAGTTTTATAAACTTTCATGTTGTGTATGTGTTGATGTATAAATTGCTAAGGATGGACCTTCCCTGACAAGGACGCCAAAAATAACAATTATTTGTATAAGTTGCGCATGTACTTTCAGACTGCTTGTCTGGCTTTTGCGCCATCGGTTTTCCCCGTGAGTCAGCCTGCCGGTGAAAAGAGCGGACAATGAAGCTGAAGGGTAAGAAATAACGGGCGTCTTGAGTTCCGGAGATTGCGGTTTTAGGCTGAAGGGCATGGCAACGGGGGGAGTTGTGAATGCTTTATGCCCGGAGCGGGCGGCTGCGTTCGATGAATAGGCATTGGGGGAACAATCCGCCATTTCGCGGGCCTACTGTCAAAAGCAGGGTATGGCGGCCGTCTCCCGTGCCCTGTGAAAAAACAGCCGGCCGCTGCGTGCGGCTTATGGACGGCGCGAAAGAAGAATCAACTAACCTTTGTTTGGGCTTTTATCGTACGGTCAATATTCTTATTTTTGGGGGTACCCAATTCCGACGGATCATGCCCAGTTTTCCGCATTATCTTCAGCCCGATGCCATGGATTGCGGGTCGACCTGCCTGCGGATCGTGGCCCGTTATTTTGGGAAGCACTACAATCTGGGAACCATCAGGGAGATGACTTTCCAGACGCGCGAGGGGGTCTCTTTGCTGACGCTCAGCGATGCGGCCGAGAAGATCGGTTTCCGCACCCAGGGGGCGCGTCTTCCGCTCAGCGGGCTGGGCCGGGCGCCCCTGCCGGCCATCCTGCACTGGGACCAGAACCATTATGTAGTGCTGTACAAGATCAGGAAGAGAAAAAACAGTCTGTGGTATTGGATATCCGATCCGGCCGCCGGTCAGGTGGCGATGCCCCGCGAGGAGTTTCTGGAGCATTGGGCTACCTCCTCCTGGAAGGGTGAGCCGGCGGGCATCGCTCTGCTGCTGGAACCCACGCCTGCCTTTTTCAGGGAGGAGGGGGAGCCGCTCTCCGTGAAGGGCGCCGGTTTTTTTGCCTCCTACCTGCGCCCTTACCGGAAACTGATCTTTCAGCTGCTTCTGGGTTTTGCCACGGGCAGCCTGCTGAGCCTGCTCTTTCCCTTTCTGACGCAGGCCATCGTCGACATCGGAATTTCGAATAACAACCTCTCTTTTATCGTACTGGTGCTGGTTGCACAGCTGGTGCTCATCGTCAGTCAGACCGCCGTTGGCTTCCTGCGCAGCTGGATTATGCTCCATATCAGCGCCAGGGTGAGCATCTCGCTGATTTCCGATTTTCTGATCCGGCTGATGCGGCTGCCGGTTCGTTTTTTCGACATCCGCCTTGCCGGCGACCTGCGGCAGCGGATCGAAGACAACACCAGGGTCCAGCATTTTCTGACCAGCAGCCTCGTAAACATGTCGTTCGGCCTTTTTCTTTTTCTGATTTATTCCCTGGTGCTGGCCTGGTATCACTGGAAGATACTGCTGCTGTTTCTGTTGGGCAGCGGCCTTTATGCGGGTTGGGTGATGCTCTTCATGAAGCGGCGGCGGCAGCTCGACCAGCGGCGGTTCGAAGCCCAGGCGGCCAATCAGCAGAACCTCTATCAGCTGATTACCGGGATGCAGGAGATTAAACTCAACAACTGCGGGAAACAAAAACGGTGGGACTGGGAGCTCATTCAGACGCGTCTTTTCCGCGTTGGCATCCGGTCGCTGATGCTGAACCAGTATCAGCAGGCGGGCGCCGTGCTCATCAATCAGACCAAGAACATCCTGATTGTTTTCATGGCCGCGGCTGCGGTCCTCAGGGGGGACATGACCCTGGGGATGCTGGTGGCCGTCCATTTCATCATCGGTCAGATGAATGCCCCGTTGCAGGAGTTTCTTCCTTTTGTCACCTCCCTGCAGGATGCCCGTCTCAGTCTGGAGCGGCTCGACGAAATCAACAGCCGGGAGAGCGGCGAGCCCGTTGATGCGGTCAAAATCCGGGAACTGCCTGCCTCCGGGGAGATCAGGGTAGACAATGTCACCTTCCGGTACGAAGGGCCCCGTTCCCCGAAAGTGCTCGAAGGAATCAGCCTGCGCCTTCCGCAAAACGGGGTCACCGCCCTTGTGGGGCCCAGCGGCAGCGGCAAAACCACCCTGATGAAGCTGATTCTGGGGTTTTACCCCCCCACAGAGGGGCAGGTCAGCCTGGGAGGCCTGCCGCTGGACCGTTATGATTCGGGATCGTACTGGCGCCACTGCGGCGTGGTCATGCAGGAGGGCTTCCTGTTTTCGGATACCATCGCCGGCAATATCGCTCCCGGCATTGAAAATCCCGATTTGAACAGGCTGCGGGAGGCGGCTGTCATCGCCGGGCTCGAAGAGACCATTCAAAACCTACCCCTCCGCTTCTCCACCCGGATCGGTCCGGAAGGAACGGGACTCAGCCAGGGGCAAAAACAAAGGATATTGATTGCCAGAGCGGTATATAAGAATCCGGCTTTTCTGTTTCTGGATGAAGCCACCAACGCCCTCGACGCCACGAACGAAAAACAGATCCTGGCGAGGCTTCGGGAGTTCTTCCAGAACCGTACCGTGCTGGTGATTGCCCACCGGCTGAGCACCGTGGTTCATGCCGACCACATCGTACTGCTGTCGGCCGGCCGTATCACCGAAAGGGGAACCCACCGGGAGCTGGTGGAATTGAAGGGAGACTACTATCGTTTGGTGAAAGACCAACTGGAACTGGGCAGCTGATGGAAACGGAAAAACAGAACGAACTGCAAAACGAGGCGGTGCGGGAGATCATGGGAACTCCTCCCGGATGGCTGCTTCGAAGAGGCACCCTGCTCATCACCCTGGTTTTGCTTTTGTTGTTGCTGTTCAGCTGGTTTTTCCGTTATCCCGATCTGATCAGGGGTAGGATCGTGGTGCTTTCCGAGAATCCGCCGGTGACGGTGGCGGCCCGTGCAACGGGGAAGCTCGACCACCTGTTTGTGGCAGACCAGCAGCGGGTGGAGGCCGGCCAGCTTTTGGGCATCATCGAAAATCCAGCCAGCCATACCGATGTATACCGGCTTCAGCAGTTGCTGGACCCGGTTGCCCTGCCCGAAGGACCCTCTGGTCCGGACCGGGGCTTTGCTTTTCCGGAGGGGCTCCTGCTGGGGCAGATTCAGCCTTTTTACACGGCGTTCATGGTGCAGGCAGAGGAGACAGCCACTTTTCTACGGTACGACCTGGTCGGCCGGAAGATTGAATCGCTTCGCCGGCAGGGTGCAGGGCTGGAGGGATATCTGCTGCAGCTCACCCGCCGGGAGCGCATTTTACAGGATCAGCTGCTCATCAGCCGACGGCAGTATACGCGGGATTCGCTCCTCTTCCGTCAGTCGGCCATTCCCGAAACCGAATTGGAAAAAAGCCGGTCAGCCCTCCTGGAACAGGAGCTCAACCACCGTGCAGCCGTGGCCGGTATCACGGAAACCCAGCTGGAGATCAGCCGGAACCAGCGTGAGATTTCGGAATTGTCTGCTGAAAGGTCAGAACAGCAGAACCTCCTGCTGTCGAAAACCCGCGAAAAGCAGGAGAACCTCCTGAACGAGATCAGACGCTGGGAACAGGATTTCGTGCTGAAGAGCCCGTTGGAGGGGACGGTAACCCTTCCAGGGGTTTGGAAAGCCCATCAGCAGGTGAGGCAGGGAGAACCGGTGTTTTATGTGGTTCCCGCGGGAGCCGCACGGCAATTGGGCAGGTTACGGCTCCCCGTGAAAGGCTCCGGCAAGGTCCATCCCGGCCAGCAGGTCACCATCCGGCTCGATAATTATCCCTATCTCGAATATGGAGTCCTCCGCGGAAAGGTCGAGGGTATCTCCCTGGTACCCGTTGTCACCCCCGATGGAACCTTTTACACCGCCGAAGTGACGCTTGTCCGGGGGCTGGAAACCAACTACGGGATAACCCTGCCCTTCAGCGAAGAGATGCAGGGGGATGCCGAGGTCATCACCAACGACCGGCGGCTCCTTGAACGCCTTTTCGCACCCCTGGTCGCCCTGTTCCGCGAACGGATAGCCATTGTCTGATCACTTCCGCTGCTTTTTTCCCCTTTTTTTTCGAAGGCTGTTTGTTGTTTGCCGAAAAGTAGTACTTTTGCCTGCCATTTTGAGGGGAAATACCGGTTTTTTTCCCTAAAACCGTTGTTATTCAATAATTATACATACTTTTGCAGTCCATTTTTAAAAGGATAAGAGGGTTTAGAAAAAGAACTGTTTTATGCCAACGATTCAGCAATTAGTAAGGAAAGGAAGACAGACCAAGGCGGAAAAGAGCAAATCGCCCGCGTTGGACGGATGTCCGCAACGCCGCGGGGTTTGCGTGCGGGTGTACACCACCACGCCCAAAAAACCGAATTCGGCCATGCGCAAGGTAGCCAGGGTGCGGTTAACCAACCAGAAGGAGGTGAATGCCTACATCCCCGGCGAAGGGCACAATCTGCAGGAGCACTCGATCGTACTGGTACGGGGCGGAAGGGTCAAAGACCTGCCCGGCGTACGTTACCATCTGATCCGTGGCGCCCTTGACACGGCAGGCGTTGAAGGCCGGCTACAGCGCCGTTCAAAATACGGGGCCAAGCGGCCCAAGGCCGGGAAAGCTCCCGCTCCCGCCGGCAAAAAGAAGTAAAATCACGTTCATTTAAGTTATTGCTTAGTGGTTTGGTTGAGTAAGCAGCTTCTCCCGCTTTGTCAGGGAAGTGCTGAAGACACCGCCTGTGGGCAGCCAATTTAAATAACACTAATTTTTTTGAAATGAGAAAGACAAAACCGGGGAAGAGACATCTTCTTCCTGATCCCAAGTTCAATGACGTATTGGTTACCCGTTTTGTGAACGACCTGATGAAAGACGGGAAGAAATCAATCGCCTATTCCATATTTTACGATACGCTGGAGCTGGTGGCCAAACGGTTGAAAAATGATGAGGTAGCCCCTCTCGACGTTTGGAAGAAAGCCCTTGAAAACATCACCCCGCAGGTGGAGGTGAAAAGCCGTCGCGTGGGAGGCGCCAATTTCCAGGTGCCCATGGAAATACGCAACGAGCGCAAGGTCTCCATCAGTATCAAAAACCTGATCCTCTACGCCGGTAAACGGTCGGGGAAGTCGATGGCCGACAAACTGGCCTCCGAGATCGTCGCCGCTTACAACCAGGAGGGAGGAGCCTATAAAAAGAAAGAGGATACCCACCGTATGGCCGAGGCCAACCGTGCCTTCGCCCATTTCAGGTTCTGACGCCCTTTTCGTCTGACACAGATATACCAGAAAAATGGCTCTCCAGGATCTGAAATATACCAGGAACATAGGTATCATGGCTCACATCGATGCGGGGAAAACCACCACGTCGGAGCGGATCCTGTTTTACACGGGCCTGACCCACCGCATGGGCGAAGTTCACGATGGCGCCGCCACCATGGACTGGATGGAGCAGGAACAGGAGCGTGGCATCACCATCACCTCCGCAGCCACCACCACATTCTGGAACTATTCGGGCAACAATTACAAGATCAACATCATCGATACCCCCGGCCATGTTGATTTCACGGTCGAGGTGGAGCGTTCGCTGCGCGTTCTCGACGGGGCGGTGGCCCTTTTCTGCGCCGTGGGTGGTGTCGAAGCCCAGTCGGAGACCGTATGGCGCCAGGCCGACAAGTACGGGGTTCCCAAAATTGCCTTCGTCAATAAAATGGACCGCCAGGGGGCCGACTTCTTCAGAGTTTACCAGGATATCCGCGACAAGCTGAAGGCCAATCCGGTGCCTGTATCGCTGCCCATCGGATCCGAAGAACATTTCGAGGGAGTCGTCGACCTCATCGGCATGCAGTCGATCCGGTGGTACGACGATGAAACCCTGGGGTCTAAATTTGTAACCGGAGCCATACCCTCCGATATGGAGGAGCTGGCAGCCGAATGGCGGGGCAAGCTCCTTGAATCGGTTGCAGAAACCGACGACGGCCTGATGGAGCGCTATTTCGACGCTCCCGACGCCATTACCCCGGAGGAGCTTCTGCTGGCCATCCGTCAGGCTACCATCACAGGGAAATTAGTCCCCATGTTTTGCGGCTCTGCCTTCAAGAACAAAGGCATCCAGCGGCTACTTGACGGAGTGTGCGCCTTCCTGCCCAGCCCTGTCGACATCGATGCCGTTGCGGGAAATGTTCCGGGGTACAAGGATCGGCAGGTGAGCCGGAAACCCGATGCCTCAGAGCCTCTGGCAGGACTGGCGTTCAAAATAGCGACCGATCCTTACGTGGGCAGGCTTTGCTACATCCGGGTTTACTCCGGACGGATCGAATCGGGACAGCAGGTCTGCAATTCACGCACCGGCAAGAAAGAGCGGATCTCCCGCCTTTATCAGATGCATTCCAACAAGCAGAACCCGAAGGATTTTATAGAAGCCGGAGATATATGCGCCGCTGCCGGGCTCAAGGATATCCGCACCGGCGACACCCTTTGTGCCGTCGATCACCCGATCGAACTGGAAAGTATGGTATTTCCGGAGCCGGTCATTGGAATTGCGGTCGAACCCAGGTCGCAGAACGACATTGACAAGCTGGCCACCGGCCTCTCCAAACTTTCAGAAGAGGATCCCACCTTCCGGGTTGCCACCGACCCCGATTCCGGTCAAACGGTGATCAGCGGGATGGGCGAGCTTCATCTCGAAATCATAGTTGACCGGCTGAGGCGGGAGTTCCGGGTGGAGTGCAACCAGGGAATGCCCCAGGTCGCCTACAAGGAGGCTGTCACCCGGCCGGTGGAAATGCGCGAGGTTTTCAAGAAGCAAACCGGAGGTCGCGGGAAATATGCCGACATCACGGTCCGCATCGAGCCGGTGGAGGAGGGAGAGAAAGGCCTTCAGTTCATCGATATGGTAAAGGGCGGTAACATTCCGAAAGAGTTCATTCCTGCAGTGGAAAAGGGCTTCCGGGATGCCATGATCAACGGACCCCTGGGAGGTTTCCCCGTTGAAGGGCTGAAGGTAACCCTGCTCGACGGTTCCTACCACTCCGTCGATTCCGACCAGCTGGCTTTCGAAATCTGCGCGCGGCAGGCCTTCCGTTCGGGGGCGCCCAAGGGAGCCCCCCGTCTCCTGGAACCCATCATGCGGCTTGAAATCGTCACCCCCGATGAATACCTGGGCGACATCACCGGCGATCTGAACCGCAGAAGGGGCAGCATCACCGGGATGGAATCCAAATCAGGGGCTCGGGTCCTCCATGCCATGGTGCCCCTGGCTGAACAGTTCGGATATGTCACCGTGCTGAGAACCCTTTCCTCCGGCAGGGCCACCTCCACCCTGGAGTTCAGCCATTACGCCGAGGTGCCGGCCAACTTGGCCGAAAAAGTCCTCACGGAAATGAGCGGAAGAACAGATTTGTTGAAAACTTATTAAACATACTCAAGATGAGTCAGAAAATCAGGATTAAACTGCAATCGTACGATCACAACCTTGTCGACAAGTCGGCTGAAAAGATCGTGAAAACCGTGAAAAGCACGGGCGCCGTTGTCAGTGGGCCTATCCCGCTGCCCACCCACCGCAGGGTTTTCACCGTTCTGAGATCCACCTTTGTGAATAAGAAATCCAGGGAACAGTTCCAGCTTTCTTCCTACAAGCGGTTGATCGACATTTACAGTTCAACGGCAAAAACCATCGACGCCCTGATGAAACTGGAACTGCCCAGCGGGGTTGAGGTGGAAATCAAAGTGTGATACCATTCAATTAAAAATAGTCGAAATGGCTGGAATTATCGGAAAAAAAATCGGAATGACATCCGTATTCAGTGTTGAGGGGAAAAACATCCCATGCACTGTTATTCAGGCCGGTCCCTGTGTGGTTACCCAGGTGAAAACGGTCGAAAAGGACGGCTATCACTCCCTGCAGCTGGGGTTTGATGAAAAAAAGGGTAAAAGCAGCAACAAAGCTGAAACAGGCCACTGTGCCAAAGCCGGCACCACCCCGAAAAAGAAGGTGGTGGAATTCAAGGACACTTTCAGGGAGCATTTCAACCTGGGAGATGTGATCAATGTGGACATTTTCCACGAAAACGACTATGTCGACGTGGAAGGGGTCTCGAAGGGAAAAGGTTTTCAGGGCGTTGTCAGACGGCACGGTTTCGGCGGTGTCGGGGCTCAGACCCACGGCCAGCATAACCGGCTGAGAGCCCCCGGATCCCTGTCAGCCTCCTCCTGGCCTTCCAGGGTTTTTAAAGGCCTCCGGATGGCAGGACAAATGGGGAACGAAACCAAGACCATTGAAAACCTGTTGGTCATCAAAGTGATCCCCGAACAGAATTTGATCGTGCTCAAGGGATCGGTCCCCGGAGCCAAAGGTTCTTACATCATAATCCGCAAGCAATGGAATTAAGCGTATTAACCATAGAGGGGGCAGAAACCGGCAGGACGGTCACCCTCGACGAAGGGATTTACGGCATTGAGCCGAACGACCATGCCATCTATCTGGATGTCAAGCAGTACATGGCCAATCAGCGGCAGGGGACCCACAAAACCAAGGAACGGGGCGAAGTGGCGGGCAGTACCCGTAAAATCAAACGGCAAAAGGGAACCGGCACCGCCAGGGCGGGGATGATCACCTCTCCGACCATCGTGGGAGGTGGACGCGCTTTCGGTCCCCGTCCCCGTGATTACAGCTTCAAGCTGAACAAAAAGGTTAAACAGCTCGCCCGTAAATCGGCCCTTGCCTACAAAGCCCGCGAAAACAATATTGTGGTGCTCGAGAATTTCAGCCTCGAAGCCCCTAAAACCCGCGAAATGGCTGTCATTTCTGAAAAGCTTAAAATATCCGACAAAAAGTCCCTGTTCGTATTACCGGAAGAAAATAAAAGCATATATTTGTCATCCAGAAATTTACAGGGTGTTTCGGTTGTAACGGCCTCAGAATTAACCACATACCAGATACTGAATGCCAAAACGCTTGTAATTTTGGAAGGTTCAGTAGCAAAAATTGAAGAAGTTTTCAAGATATAAAACCATCGGCATATGGATATTTTAGTTAAACCTATTGTTACCGAGAAGATGACCTCGCTGGGAGAGCGGTATGGCCGGTACGGTTTTATCGTACGCCGGAGTGCCACCAAGCAGCAGATCAGGCAGGCAGTGGAAAGCCTGTACAATGTATCGGTAGAGACTGTGAACACGATGGTTTACGCCGGGAAACGCAAATCGAGGTTTACCAAGGCCGGAGTGATAGCCGGGAAAACCACGTCGTACAAGAAGGCGATAGTAACCCTTGCGAAGGGGGAGAGTATTGATTTTTACAGTAATATATAATAGGAAATGGCAGTAAGAAAGTTAAAACCAGTGACACCGGGTCAGAGGCACAAGGTTATCAGTGCTTTTGATGCCATTACTGCGACGAAGCCTGAGAAATCGTTGTTGGAACCCCTGCGGAGAACTGGAGGACGCAATAACCAGGGCCGCATGACAATGAGGTATATAGGCGGGGGACATAAGCGCAAGTACCGGATCATTGATTTCAAGCGCGACAAGGACGGAATGGGTGCCGTGGTTGATTCGATCCAGTACGATCCGAACCGGACGGCCAACATTGCTTTGCTGACATACGAGGACAGTGAGAAGCGGTACATATTGGCGCCGAACGGATTGCAGCCGGGGCAGACGGTTGTGAGCGGCAGCGGGATCTCGCCTGAGATCGGCAATTCACTTCCGCTGGCCGAGATTCCGCTGGGGACCCTTGTGCACAACATCGAGCTGCGACCGGGGCAGGGGGGCATTATGGCCCGCAGCGCCGGCAGTTATGCCCAGCTCACTTCGCGCGAAGGAAAGCATGTCACCCTGCGGCTGCCCTCGGGCGAAGTAAGGATGGTGCTTACCCAGTGCCGCGCTACGGTGGGCATCGTGGGCAACGGCGAACACAACCTTGAAAAGTCGGGCAAAGCGGGCAGGAACCGCTGGCTGGGCCGGCGACCCCGTACCCGCGGAGTGGCCATGAACCCTGTCGACCATCCCATGGGCGGAGGCGAAGGACGCGCCTCAGGAGGGCATCCCCGCTCCAGAAAGGGATTGCTCGCCAAAGGCTTCAAAACCCGCACCCCGAAGAAGGAATCGAACAAATACATTGTCGAACGGAGGAAGAAATAACCTAAAGGAGAAACAAGATGAGTCGTTCGTTAAAAAAAGGCCCATTTATCGCATACAAGCTGGAAAAACGGGTACTGAACATGAATGAAACGGGCAGGAAATCGGTCGTTAAGACCTGGGCCCGCGCATCGGTCATTTCACCCGATTTTGTCGGACATACCATTGCCGTTCATAACGGGAACAAATTCATCCCGGTGTACGTCACCGAAAACATGGTAGGCCACCGTCTGGGCGAATTTGCCCCTACCCGCATCTTCAGGGGGCATGCCGGAAACCGGAAATAAATGAAATGCCAGTTGAACCGTAAAACGCAAGATCAATGGGAGCCAGAAAAAGAATAGCTGCGGATAAGCGCAAGGAAGAGAAGAAACAGCAGTATTTTGCCATCCTGAGGAACTGCCCCACTTCGCCCCGTAAAATGAGGCTGGTGGCGGATATGATCCGCGGCATGGAGGTGAACAAAGCGCTGGACGTGCTGAAGTTTTCGTCCAAGGAGGCCTCCCCGAAGGTGGAGAAACTGCTGATGTCGGCCATTGCCAACTGGCAGGCCAAGAACGAAGGGGTAAGGATCGAAGAGAACCCCCTGTATGTGAGCCGGATCATGGTTGACGGAGGCCGCATTCTCAAACGGCTGCGCCCCGCTCCCCAGGGCCGCGCCCACCGGGTCCGGAAACGCTCAAACCACGTGACCATTTTTGTTGACCGGAAAAATGATGTTGTCGAAAATATTAAGTAACACAGGATGGGACAAAAAGTAAATCCAATTTCAAATCGTCTGGGGTTCATCAAGGGATGGGATTCCAACTGGTTTGGCGGCGATAATTACGGTGAGAAACTGGTCGAAGACCAGAAGATCCGTGACTATCTGAATGAGCGGCTGGCCAAGGCGAGCGTTTCCAGGATCATCATCGAACGGACCCTGAAACTGATCACCATCACTGTGCATACCTCCCGTCCGGGCATTATCATCGGCAAAGGAGGCCAGGAGGTGGACAAGCTGAAGGAAGAACTCAAGAAGATCACCAACAAGGAGGTACAGATCAACATATTTGAGATAAAAAGGCCGGAGCTTGACGCCCGTATTGTGGCCAACAACATCGCCCGCCAGGTGGAGGGCAAGGTAGCATACCGCCGGGCCGTGAAAATGGCCATCGCCTCCACCATGCGCATGGGCGCCGAAGGAATCAAGGTGCTGGTGTCGGGAAGACTCAACGGCGCCGAAATGGCCAGGTCTGAAATGTACAAGGACGGAAGAACCCCCCTGCATACCCTGCGGGCTGATATCGACTACGCCCTGGGCGAAGCCCTCACCAAAACCGGCCTGATCGGGGTCAAGGTTTGGATCTGCAAGGGCATGGTCTACGGCAATCCCGACCTTTCACCAAACATCGGAGCCAAGCAGGGCCGCACGGCTGCCCCCAAGGGCATGGGCGGTACGGGAAGGAAAAGAAGAAAGTAATGGTAAATCCGCTTAGAAAGTAAAGAGATGTTACAGCCGAAAAGATCAAAATTCAGAAGAGTCCAGAAAGGAAAGATGAAAGGGAACGCCCAGCGCGGAAACCAGCTGGCCTTCGGTTCCTTTGGCATCAAAACGCTGGAAGAAGCCTGGATCACCGGGCGGCAGATCGAAGCTGCCAGGGTCGCTGTCACCCGTCACATGCAGCGCCAGGGGCAGATCTGGATCAGGATATTCCCCGACAAGCCGATCACCAAAAAGCCGGCCGAAGTACGTATGGGGAAGGGAAAAGGAGCTCCGGAAGCTTTTGTGGCTCCCGTAACCCCGGGCCGCATCCTCATCGAGGCTGAGGGGGTACCCTTTGAAATGGCCCGCGAAGCCCTCCGGCTGGCAGCACAGAAACTGCCCGTCACCACCAAATTCGTCGTCAGACGGGACTTTGTCGAAGAAACAAAATAGCCGGACAGGCTGATTCGGGACAAGCTCACGCGGGGAAAAAACTCCGGGGGCCGCTCCCCGGACCGGCCGGCAGAAGAAAAGCAAAAAACGGGCAAGGCGTCAGTCCAGCGGATAACACCGGTGCTACCCGGAAAAACAAAGTAAGAGATAGATAAGAAAATGAAAACATCTGAAATTAAAGAACTCTCGAGCAAGGAGATTACGGAAAGGCTGGTGACGGAACAGGAAACCCTGGTTCGCTCACGGTTGAACCACAGCATCTCACCGCTCGACAACCCGATGTCGATCAGGGATTTACGGAGGAATATAGCCAGGATGAAAACCATTTTGCGCAGCAGGGAAAACAAATAACCAACCTTAAGGAGCCACAGATGGAAGAGAATGCAGAAAGAAACCTGAGAAAAGAGCGGGTGGGGGTAGTCGTGAGCAACAAGATGGATAAAACCATTGTTGTCGCCGAGAACAGAAAGGTGAAACACCCGATATACGGGAAATTCGTGAACAAAACCACGAAATTTTACGTCCACGATGAGGGCAACAGTTGCAACATCGGCGACAAGGTGCGGATTATGGAGACCCGGCCGCTGAGCAGGCAGAAATGTTGGAGATTAGTAGAAATCATTGAAAGGGCCAAGTAGTCATGATACAGCAGGAAACCAGATGTATAGTTGCCGACAACAGCGGCGCCAAGGAGGTGCTCTGTATCAGGGTTTTGGGCGGAACCCGCAAGCGGTATGCCACCCTGGGCGACACCATTGTTGTCTCCGTCAAAAGTGCCAGTCCGGGCGCTGAAGTCAAAAAGGGCTCTGTCTCCAAAGCCATTGTTGTAAGAACCAGCAAGGAGGTCAGGAGAAGTGACGGTTCCTACATCCGTTTTGACGACAACGCCGTGGTGCTGCTGAACAATGCGGGCGAGATCAGGGGAACCCGGATCTTCGGCCCGGTGGCCAGGGAGTTGCGTGATATGAATATGAAGATCATTTCGCTGGCACCTGAAGTGCTGTAACCTTAATAAGCTGACCGATGCAGAAGAAATTACATATCCGCAAGGGCGACCTGGTGATTGTCATCGCCGGCGATTATCTGGGCACCAAGGGGCGGGTCCTGGAAGTGGACCGTAAAAACGAAAAGGCCATTGTGGAGCGGGTGAACCTGATAAAAAAGCACACCAAGCCCAACTCCCAGTATCCGCAGGGCGGGATCATTGAAAAAGAGGCCCCCGTCCACATTTCAAACCTCATGCTGGTGGATCCCAAAACGGGCAAGGGAACCCGGATCGGCCGCAAAATGAACGCTGAGGGGAAATTAGTACGTTATTCCAAAAAAACCGGAGAGGAGATCAAGTAATGGATTACACACCCACCCTTGAAAAGAAATACAGGGATGAGATTATTCCTGTGCTGATGAAGGAGTTTTCCTACAAATCGGTGATGCAGGTTCCCCGCCTGGAAAAGATTGTGCTTAACCAGGGCGTGGGCTCCACGATCGCCGACAAGAAGATCATCGAAGTGGCCACCGAGGAGATGACCCTGATTTCGGGGCAGAAGGCGGTCCAAACCCGCTCCCGGAAAGACATTTCCAATTTCAAGCTGAGAAAGAAAATGCCCATCGGCGTGCGGGTTACCCTGCGCAGCGACCGGATGTACGAATTCCTGGATCGCCTGATTTCCGTGGCGCTGCCCCGCATCCGCGACTTCCGCGGAATTGAGAGCAAAATGGACGGAAGTGGCAACTACACCCTAGGGGTGCCCGAACAGATCATTTTCCCAGAGATCAACATCGACAAGGTCACCAGGATCAACGGGATGAACATTTCGTTTGTCACCACGGCACGCAGCGACGAAGAGGGTTTTGCGCTGCTGAAGGAGTTGGGTTTACCATTCAAGAACATCAAAAAAAGTTAATATATGGCCAAGGAGTCAATGAAGGCACGGGAAGTGAAACGTGCAGCGCTTTATGCGAAGTACAGGGAAAAAAGGTTGCGGCTGTTGGCCGAGGGCGATTTCATCGGGCTGCAGAAGCTGCCGAAGAATTCATCGAAGGTGCGGCTGCACAACCGCTGTAAACTGACCGGGCGGCCCAAAGGGTACATGCGCCAGTTCGGGATCAGCAGGATCAACTTCCGCGAAATGGCTTCGGAAGGGCTGATCCCCGGCGTGAAAAAAGCAAGTTGGTAAAAGAAAAAAGCTAGATACGATGAGTAAGATTACCGATCCCATAGCCGATTACCTGACCCGGCTCAGGAATGCGATCCGGGCGAACCACCGGGTGGTTGACATTCCTGCCTCCAATATCAAAAAGGAGATCACCCGGATCCTGAAGGAAAAGGGATACATACTGAATTATAAATTCGAAGAGGAGGTGAACTACCAGGGGAACATCAAGATTGCCCTGAAGTACAACCCCGAGACGAAACTTCCGGCCATCAAGGCGTTGAAACGTGTCAGCAGGCCCGGCTTACGCAATTACTGCGATTCCGAGAACATCCCCCGGGTGCTTAACGGTCTGGGAATTGCCATCATCTCCACGTCGCGGGGTGTCATCACCGACAAGGAAGCCCGGGACATGAAAGTGGGCGGCGAAGTATTGTGTTACGTTTATTAACAGGAGGATAACCATGTCAAGGATAGGGAAATTGCCCATTGCGGTTCCTGCCGGCGTCCAGGTGAAGATCGACGACAACAATCTGGTTTCGGTGAAAGGGCCCCTGGGAACATTAAGCCAGCAAGTCGGCAAGGATATTAAAGTGACTCTCGAAAACGACACCCTGCGGGTCGAAAGGAGCAGCGACCAGAAAGAACACCGGTCGCAGCACGGTCTTTACCGTTCGCTGCTGAACAATATGGTGACGGGTGTCACCAAAGGATTCGAGATCAAGATGGAAATGGTGGGGGTCGGGTATCGGGTGGAACAGGTTTCCGACCAGGTGATCGATATGGTGCTGGGTTACTCGCATCACATCTATTTGCAGCTGCCCCCCGAAGTTTCCGTGGAGGCGAAGACGGAAAAGAGGGCCAATCCCTATATTACGCTCCGGTCGATCGACAAGCAACTGATCGGGCAGGTAGCGGCCAAGATCCGTTCGTTCCGCAAGCCCGAACCTTACAAGGGCAAGGGAATCCGTTTCGTGGGTGAGAAGCTGCGCAGGAAGGCAGGCAAAGCTGCGGGTGTTAAATAGTAAATAATTGGAAGGATTATGTCGCTGACGAAATTAGAGAGACGCATACGGATCAAGAAGCGGATCCGCAAAATTGTAACCGGTACAGCCGGGCGTCCCAGGATGAATGTGTTCAGGAGCAACAAACAGATATCGGTTCAGATGATCGACGATGTGCAGGGAGTCACCCTGCTGGCGGTATCCTCGAAGGCAAAAGAAATCGCCGTTGCCGCGGGCACCAAGACCGAGAAGGCCGCCCTGGTGGGCAAGATGGCTGCGGAGAAGGCGCTGGCCGCCGGCATATCGGAAGTGGTTTTCGACCGCAACGGGTATCTGTATCATGGAAGAGTAAAACAACTGGCAGAAGCCGCACGGCAGGGAGGCCTCAAATTCTAACAGCATGACAGGGAATATCAGGAATATCAAAACCACCGACCTGGAGTTGAAAGACCGGCTGGTAGCCATCAACCGGGTTACCAAGGTTACCAAAGGAGGCCGGACCTTCAGTTTTTCGGCGATTGTAGTGGTAGGGAACGAAGATGGCATTGTGGGCTGGGGCCTGGGCAAAGCCAGCGAGGTGACGGCCGCCATAGCCAAGGGCGTGGATGCGGCCAAGAAGAACCTGGTGAAAGTGCCGGTGATCAAGGGCACCATCCCCCATGAGCAGGAGGCCAAGTTCGGCGGCGCCAAGGTGCTGCTGAGACCCGCCCGCTCGGGTACCGGCGTGAAGGCCGGAGGCGCCATGCGCGCCGTCCTCGAAAGCGTGGGCATACGCGACATCCTGGCCAAATCGCAGGGATCGTCGAACCCCCATAACCTGGTGAAAGCTACCATGGCGGCCCTCCTGGAACTCCGCGATGCCTACATGGTATCGCAGCAACGCAACATCACCCTCGAAAAAGTATTTAAAGGTTAAAAAGGAATGGGCAAGCTACGGATCAAACAAATCAAAAGCAGCATCGGCGCCAGCAAGCATCAGAAAGCAATCCTGGATTCCCTGGGACTGCACCGGCTGCAGCAGACCGTTGAACATGACAATACCCCTGTCATCATGGGGATGGTCAGGAAATTGAGACATTTGTTAACTGTCGAGGAAATCAATTAATGCATGTGATATGGACTTGAGTCAAATGAAACCGGCAAAAGGGTCGACCGCCAGCAAAAAACGGCTGGGACGCGGACAGGGTTCCGGCTGGGGGGGAACCTCCACGCGGGGACACAAGGGAGCCAAGTCGCGGTCAGGCTATTCCCGTAAGATAGGGTTTGAAGGCGGCCAGATGCCCCTCCAGCGTGTCGTGCCCAAATCCGGCTTTAAGAACTTCAACCGGGTGGAATACAAAGCCATCAACGTGGGCGTCCTTCAACAGCTCTCGGAAAGCAGAAACCTGACGGTTATAGACCTGGAAACCCTTGTGGAGGCCGGTTTCGTCTCCCACCGGGACAAGGTGAAAATTTTAGGCAACGGAAACCTTACCGCCCGCCTTACCGTCAAAGCCCATGCTTTTTCTAAAAGCGCCAGGGAAGCCATTGAAAAGTCTGAAGGTACCACCGAAATAGTCTAGACTGGAATGAAACGATTTATAGAAGTCCTGAAAAATATCTATAAGATCGAAGATCTGAGATCCCGGATCGGAACCACGCTTTTTCTGCTGTTGATATACCGGTTGGGTTCCTTCGTTTCGTTACCGGGGATCGACCCTGCGCAGCTGGGCGAACTGAAAAACCAGACTTCCGACGGATTGCTGGGACTGCTTGACATGTTCTCGGGCGGGGCATTTTCCAACGCCTCCATTTTTGCCCTGGGGATCATGCCCTACATCTCGGCCTCCATTGTCATCCAGCTGCTGGGAATTGCGGTTCCCTATTTCCAGAGGCTTCAGAAAGAGGGAGAGTCGGGACGCCGTAAAATTAACCAGATCACCCGGTATCTGACGGTGCTGATCCTGGTTTTCCAGGCTCCCGCCTATCTGGCCAACCTGCGCTACCAGCTGCCCGATTCAGCCTTTGCCATTTCAGGAGCCTGGTTCACCGTGACTTCCACCATCATCCTCACCGCAGGATCCATGTTCATCATGTGGCTGGGCGAACGGATCACCGACAAGGGCATCGGAAACGGCATCTCCCTGATCATTATGATCGGGATTATTGCACGGCTACCCTTCTCCGTGTTTGCCGAATTTGCCTCCCGCATATCCCAGCAGGGCGGCGGACTGGTGATGTTTTTGGTCGAATTCGTGTTACTCTTCCTGGTTTTTGTGGGGACCATCCTGCTGGTGCAGGGAACCCGCCGGATCCCGGTGCAGTATGCCAAACGGATCGTGGGAAACAAACAGTACGGGGGTGTCCGCCAGTACATACCCCTCAAGGTGAACGCCGCCGGTGTGATGCCTATCATTTTTGCGCAGGCCATCATGTTCGTGCCCCTTACCCTGGCAGGCTTTGCCAATTCGGAAAGAATGGGGAATTTTGCCGCAGCCTTCGCCAACAATACCGGCTTTTGGTATAACTTTGTCCAGTTTGTGCTGGTCATCGCCTTTACCTATTTCTATACGGCCATCACCGTCAACCCGGTTCAGATGGCCGAGGACATGAAAAAGAACGGCGGATTTATCCCCGGCGTCAAACCCGGCAAGAAAACGGTCGAATTCCTCGATACCGTGATGTCCAGGATTACCTTCCCGGGCTCCATCTTCCTGGGGATTGTCACCATTCTGCCGGCTTTTGCCATGTTGATCGGGATCAACACCCAGTTTGCCTATTTCTACGGGGGCACCTCCCTGCTCATTCTGGTGGGGGTGATCCTCGACACCTTGCAGCAAATTGAAAGCCACCTGCTGATGCGTCACTACGACGGGCTGATGAAGTCGGGAAGGATCAAGGGACGCACCGGCAGCCAGTCGATGTATTAAGCAGCCGGGGCAAACCCCACCAGGGGCGCCTCCTCCGCAAAAGAAACCAAAGTAACGAGTATATGGCCAAAACGCCATCCATTGAACAAGACGGAACCATTATCGAAGCATTGTCAAATGCCATGTTCAGGGTTGAACTTGAAAACGGGCACGTCATTACGGCCCATATTTCGGGCAAAATGAGGATGCATTACATCAAGATCCTTCCGGGAGACAAGGTAAAGGTGGAAATGTCGCCCTACGACCTGACAAAAGGAAGGATCACATTCAGGTACAAGAATTAAAGCAATGCAGCAGATGGGGAGCTGGAAGGTCCGGACTGCGGCGGGGAACATCGCCCCGTGCTTCCGGAAAAAGAAGCGGCACCCCCTGCCGGAAGAGCAAAGTGTGGGAAGAGAAGGGAAAATTTAAAACAAGATACAAATGAAAACGCGGGCTTCCATCAAGAAACGCAGCGCCGAATGCAAAATCGTGCGCCGGAAAGGGCGTCTTTTTGTCATCAACAAGAAGAATCCGAAATACAAACAACGTCAAGGGTAAAAAATTTAAAACCAACAATTTCATATGGCACGTATCGTAGGTGTTGATATTCCTGACAACAAGCGCGGAGAAGTGGCCCTGACCTATATCTTCGGAATTGGCAGGAGTGCTTCGAACGCCATCCTGGAAAAGGCCGGGGTGGACAAAAACATGAAGGTCCAGGAGTGGAACGATGAGCAGTTCGGGAGGATCCGTCAGATTATTTCAGAAACGTACAAAGTGGAGGGTGAACTCCGGTCGGAGGTTCAGCTGAACATCAAGCGGCTGATGGATATCGGATGTTACCGGGGTATCCGCCACCGCATCGGGTTACCCGTCCGGGGGCAGTCGACCAAAAACAATGCCCGCACCCGCAAAGGAAAAAAGAAGACCGTCGCCAATAAGAAGAAAGCGACCAAATAAGAAGTTTGAATCATGGCAAAGAAAACTGGAACAAGCAAGAAAAGGGTGGTGGTGGTGGAGCCCAACGGCATGGCCCATGTACACTCTTCGTTCAACAATATCATCGTGACCCTAACCAATATGAACGGGGAGGTGATCAGTTGGTCGTCGGCCGGGAAAAAGGGTTTCCGGGGATCCAAGAAAAACACTCCCTATGCGGCGCAGGTGGCGGCTGAAGAGTGCGCCAAAACCGCCTTTGATCTGGGGTTGCGGAAAGTGAAAGCCTATGTGAAGGGACCGGGCAACGGGCGTGAGTCGGCTATCAGGGCCATTGCAAGCACCGGCATCCTGGTCACCGAGATTGTCGATGTGACCCCCCTGCCTCACAATGGCTGCCGGCCACCCAAAAGAAGAAGAGTTTAATGCAATAATCGACCAGGAAATGGCAAGATACAGAGGACCAAAATCCAAGATCGCAAGGAAGTTCGGGGTGCCGGTATACGGGCCCGACAAATCGTTTGACCGTAAAAACCACCCCCCGGGAATGCACGGCCTGAATGCCAGGCGGCGGAAAAAATCAGAATATGGCCTTCAGCTGATGGAAAAGCAGAAAGCGAAATATACCTATGGGGTGCTCGAGCGTCAGTTCCGCGGCCTGTTCCAGAGAGCGGCCGCCTCCACAGGAAAGACCGGCGACGTGCTTCTTCAGCTGCTCGAATCCAGGCTCGATAACGTGGTGTTCCGCCTTGGCATGGCCAAATCCCGCGCCGGTGCCCGCCAGCTCGTCACCCACCGCCATGTGGTGGTAAACGGCAACGTGGTCAACATCCCCTCCTACCTGCTCAAACCGGGCGACCTGGTGGGTGTCCGCGAAAAATCAAAGTCACTCGAAATCATCAACGAATCGCTTCACTCCCGCAGGTACAACCGCTATGGCTGGCTTGAATGGGACGACTCCCAGCTGGCCGGGAAATTCATCAACCGCCCCGAACGGGAGGAGATCCCCGAAGATATCAAAGAACAGCTCATCGTCGAGTTGTATTCAAAATAACCTAATTCCGGAGGTATTATGGCAATATTAGCATTTCAGAAGCCTGACAAGGTCATCATGATAGAATCGGGCGACAGGTATGGAAAATTTGAATTCCGTCCGCTCGAACCCGGTTATGGCATAACCATCGGCAATGCCCTCCGGAGAATATTGCTTTCTTCGCTGGAAGGTTATGCCATCACCACCCTGAAAATCGACGGTGTCGACCATGAGTTTTCCACCATCAAGGGAGTGATCCAGGATGTTACCGAAATAATCCTGAACCTGAAGCAGGTCCGCTTCAAGCGGGAAATCGACGACATCGACGGCGAGAAGGTGAACATCACCATCGGGGGTCAGGAGGAGTTCAGGGCCGGTGACATCAACAAGTTTATGACCGGTTTCCGTGTACTCAACCCTGAACTGGTGATTTGCCGTATGGAACCCGACGTGAAGCTGCACCTGGAGATCAACATCAGCCGGGGCCGCGGCTACATACCTGCCGCCGAGAACAAACCCGCAGAAGCCGAATTCGGACTTATGCCCATCGACTCGATCTACACGCCCATCACCAAAGTGAAATATACGGTCGAAAATTTCCGCGTCGAACAAAAAACCGACTACGAAAAGCTGATCCTCGAAATCTCCACCGACGGCTCCGTCCAACCCAAGGATGCCCTCAAGGAGGCGGCTAAGATCCTGATTTACCATTTCCTGCTCTTCTCGGACGAAAAAATCACCATCGATGCGGGAGAAAAATTCGCCAACGAAGAGTTTGACGAAGAGGTCCTTCACATGCGGCAGCTTCTGAAAACCAAGCTGGTTGACCTCGACCTTTCGGTCAGGGCCCTGAACTGCCTGAAAGCCGCCGATGTGGAAACCCTTGGTGAACTGGTGCAGTACAACCGGACCGACCTTTTGAAATTCCGCAACTTCGGCAAGAAATCGCTGACAGAACTGGATGACCTCCTGTTGGGCATGGGGCTCAATTTCGGGATGGACATCCTGAAGTATAAATTAGACAAGGATTAGTGCACAATGAGACACAATAAGAAAGTTAATCATTTGGGGCGGAAAAGCGCCCACCGGAAGGCGATGTTGTCGAACATGGCTTCCTCCCTGATCCTCCAGAAACGGATCACCACCACCATCGCCAAGGCCAAGGCACTCCGGGTATATGTGGAACCGCTGATTACCAAGTCGAAGGATGATACCACCCATGCCCGTCGTGTGGTTTTCAGCTACCTCCAGAACAAAGAGGCGGTGTCGGTGCTCTTTCGCGATGTGTCAGGACGCATCGGCGACCGTCCAGGCGGGTACACCCGCATTCTGCGTACCGGCAACCGGCTGGGCGATAATGCCGAACTTTGCATGATGGAGCTGGTCGATTTCAACGAAGCCATGCTGTCGTCGGCCGGGGAACTTCAGAAGACCAAACGGAAACGGGTACGCCGGGGTGCAGGGAAAAAGGCTGAGCCGGTTTCTGCCGCAGCTCCCGCCAAAACAAAAAAGGAAACTCCCGCCCCCGGGGTGAAGGATGAAGCGCCCCAGCCGCAAACCGCGGAGGAACCGATGCCCGGAGAACCCGCAGACGAACAGGACGAAGAAAAATAACCCCGGAAGGGGACTTTACCGAAAGGCTGGCTTTTGCCAGCCTTTTTTCATATCTTGCAACGGCAACCGATTCTGCATTCCCAGCCATGGCATACAACGGGCTCCGCTCTTTCTGCGACCGGCTGGAACGGGAGGGAGAACTGATCCGTATCGGCGAATTTGCCGACCCCGTTCTGGAAATAACCGAGATCACCGACCGGATTTCCAAACTTCCGCGGGGTGGAAAAGCACTTCTTTTCGAAAACACCGGAACGCCTTTCCCCCTGCTGATCAATGCCCTTGGTTCGGAAAACCGCATGGCCCTCGCTTTGGGAAGAACCCGTCTTTCAGAGGTCGGGGAGGAGATGACAGGGTATTTCCGCGGGTTGGTCTCTTCCGGGGCAGGTTGGAGGGAGAGGTTGAAGATGCTGCCCATGCTGAAAGAGATGGCATCGTGGATGCCGAAGAAAATCTCCGGCCGGGGTGCATGCCAGCAGGTGGTCATGGATCGCCCCGACTTGGGTTTGCTTCCCGTTTTACAGTGCTGGCCTGCCGACGGCGGACGTTTCATCACCCTCCCCGCAGTTCACACCCGGGACCCGGAAACGGGCCTCCCCAATACGGGGATGTACCGGATGCAGATCTTCGGAAGCAACCTTGCAGGCATGCACTGGCATCCCCACAAAACCGGCGCAGCCCATTTCGCAAAATACAAAAGCAGCGGGAAGCGCATGCCTGTGACCGTGACGCTGGGGGGAGATCCGGTTTATACCTATGCGGCAACTGCGCCCATGCCTGAAAACATGGACGAATACCTGCTGGCCGGTTTCCTCCGGAAAAAACAGGTCCGGTTGGTTCAATGCCTGACCAACGACCTTTATGTTCCCGAAAGCGCCGATTTCGTGATCGAAGGCTTTGTCGATCCCGCTGAAGAGCCATTGTGGGAGGGGCCTTTCGGCGACCATACCGGTTTCTATTCCCTGGCCGGTTATTTTCCCGGATTTCATGTCACCTGCATCACCCACCGCAGGGATGCCATATACCCGGCCACCATCGTGGGTATTCCCCCCATGGAAGATGCCTGGATCGGAAAAGCCACGGAGCGGATCTTTCTTTCACCCCTGCGGCTAACCATGATTCCCGAGCTGGTGGATCTGGACCTTCCTTTCGCTGGTGTCGCCCATAACATTTCGATCGTGAAAATCAGAAAAAGCTACCCGGGACAGGCTGTAAAAGTGATGCATTCGCTCTGGGGGGCGGGACAGATGATGTTCAACAAAATCATGGTGGCAGTTGATGGTTTCACCCCCCTTGCTGACAGGGAATGGCTGCCGGAGGATGGCGGGCGATGTGACAATTCCTACCCCCGGAAAGAGGAAGCCGGGATCGATATTCACGATTATATATGGTTGGCCCGCATTTTTTCCCGGAATTTCGACCCCGGTTACAGCATCCATTTTTCCAAAGGTCCGCTCGACATTCTGGACCATTCTTCCCGACACTGTTCCTTCGGCTCCAAGCTGGGGATTGACCTGACCACACCCTTTCCGGAAGAGAGGCTGGGGAATGCCGCCCCGACCGGCCCGCCTCCCCCGGAGTTTGAAGCCATTTCAGACGTACCGTCGGTCACCGGTGCCCGAAGCTTGTTCCCCGGTTATTCCCTGCCTGTCCTTTTGCTGGCTGTGAAAAAGGATGAGGCATTCAGCAAGTCCGTATTGGAAAAGAAGCTGGCGGAGGCCCCTCAGATGACAGGCTTTAAAATCGCCGTCCTGTTCGACCAGGGTGCCGACCTGTCGGATCTGTTCTCCCTGGTGTGGCTGCTGGGAGGGAACCTGGAGCCTGACCGGGATATTTCGTTTTTAAGCACTTCCGGCGGGGGCACAACAATTCTGGTGGATGCCACTTTCAAAACTGCGGAGCACGATCAATTTCAACGGCAATGGCCCAATATCGTCACCATGGATGATACAACCATCGATGCAATCGACCGGAAATGGCCTGCTCTTGGTTTGGGTGAATTCATTCCCAGCCCCTCCCTGAAATACAAAAGCCTTGTTGGCGGCAAGGGAGCGGTACGCGCGCTTTGATTCTCTCCGGGTGGTGCGAAATGTACATGCCATGGGATACCGACGGCGATTATAAACCGCCGGCCCCGGCGGATATCCATCGGCAATCAGATATTGCCGCGCCCGATCAATCCGACGATCTTCCCCAGCCAATGGCTGTCTGTATCGTCAAACGAAGCCTTTTCCCTGCTGTCCACATCCAGCACTCCCAATATTTCACCCGAACGGTTTCTCACCGGTACCACGATTTCTGACCGTGAGCGCGAATCGCAGGCAATATGGCCCGGGAAAAGATGCACGTCGTCCACCACGAGGGTTTGTCCCTGATTGATCGAAGCCCAGCAGACCCCCCTGTTTTTTTCAAGGAGTTGGCAGGCCACGGGACCCTGGTAGCATTGCACCACCAGTTCCCCCTCTTTCAGCATATAAAATCCCGTCCAGAAAAAATAGTCAATTTTGTGGTGCAGTACCGCCGCAACGGTTGCCATCCGGGCGTTCAGATCACCGGTTTTTTTCAGCAGCTCTTCCAGTTGGGCGTGGATGCGGCTGTATCGTCCCTCTTTTTTTTCTCTATCCATGGGCTTTTTATAGAATTGCGAATTTGGGAAAAAATGTTGATATGCGACAGGAGGGGAGGGTGAAAAGAAAAAGGCATGGCTATGTCCGATCGATAAAACGATCCACACCAAAGTATACCGAAAATCTTAATTTTGCGGCTTGTAATAACAGTATATACACGAGAGATGGCATCCACACCTTCGCTTCCCCGCGGAACCCGTGATTTTCAGCCTGCCGAGATGGCACGGCGCAACTATATTTTCGACACCATCCGTTCGGTTTTTCAGCTGTATGGGTATCAGCCCATTGAAACTCCTGCCATGGAAAACCTGTCCAACCTTCTGGGTAAGTATGGGGAGGAGGGCGACAAACTGATCTTCCGGATCCTCAATTCGGGCGATTTCCTGTCGGAGGTGCCGGCCGGACTGCTGGAATCCCGGTCGTCGGGGCAGGTCACCCCCTATGTTTCCGAAAAGGGTCTGCGCTACGACCTGACGGTTCCGTTTGCGCGGTTTGTGGTTCAACACCGCAACGAGATCGTGTTTCCCTTCCGGCGCTACCAGGTACAGCCGGTATGGAGGGCCGACAGGCCCCAGAAAGGCCGTTACCGGGAGTTTTACCAGTGCGATTGCGACGTGATCGGCAGCAACAGCCTGATCAGCGAAGCGGAACTGGTCCAGGTTGCCGATGAGGTTTTCACCCGGTTAAGGATTCAGGCGGTGGTTAAAATCAACAACCGGAAGGTGCTTGCCGGGTTGGCGGAGGTGATGGGGTGTCCGGAAAAGCTGACCGATATCACGGTGGCCATCGACAAAATAGAGAAATCGGGGCTCTCAAGGGTCCGGGAGGAGCTGCTGGGCAAGGGAATTCCCATGAAGGCCATGGAAAAACTGGAACCGGTGCTGCTGCTTCAGGGAAGCAACGTTTCCAAGATGGAGGTGCTTGCCGGCATACTGGCTGACTCTGCGGTGGGACAGGAGGGGCTTCGGGAACTGAAGACGCTGTTTGCCTACCTGGAAGTTCTCAAGCTGTCGGTGAAGGTTGATCTGGATCTCTCACTTGCCCGGGGGCTGAATTATTACACCGGCGCCATTCTGGAGGTGAAGGCCCTGGGGATGGAGATGGGGAGCATCTGCGGCGGAGGGCGGTACGACGACCTGGCCGGGATTTTCGGTATGCCGGGGGTTTCTGGTGTCGGCATCTCCTTCGGGGCGGAGAGGATCTACGACATCCTTCTCTCCCTTGATCTTTTTCCACCCCAGGCAAGCGTGACCACCCGGGTGCTGTTGCTCAATTTCGGACCGGCTGCCGAATCCTTTATCCTGCCGGTGGCAGCCCTGCTCCGGAAGCATCGCATCGCCACCGAATTGTATCCCGAAGCCGATAAAATAAAAAAACAGATGAATTATGCCAACCGCAAGGAGATCCCCTATGTGCTCCTCGCCGGGGAGGAGGAGATCAGCCGGAAGCAGGTAACCCTGAAAAACATGGCCACCGGAGAGCAGCAGACCGTTGTTCCCGGGGAGCTGGTGCGCCTGCTTTGCCCGGATGGGGAGCGTGAAGGGCGGGATTGACCGATTCCCCGGGAAGGCAATGACACCAATTCACCAGAACGTACATCATGAGAAAAACAGGAATATTTACCATTTCACCTGCTCCCCTGACTTTCGGAGCCCTGGAGTCGATTCTGGAGCGTCGCGCCATGCTGGAGCTTTCGCGGGAATCGGAGGCGCTGATTGTGCGCAGCAAGTCATACCTTGACCGGAAAATCCGGGAGGCTTCCGGGCCTCTTTACGGGATCAACACCGGGTTCGGGGCGTTGTGCGATATCCGGGTGCCCCGGGAAGAGCTCAGCAGGCTTCAGGAAAACCTGGTTTTCTCGCATGCCTGCAACATAGGCCCCGGGGTGCCGCGCGATGTGGTCCGGCTGATGCTGCTGCTGAAGGTCCATGCCCTGGCCAGGGGTAATTCGGCTGTGCAGTTGAAAACCGTGCAGCGGATAATAGACCTGTACAACCACGACATTATCCCGGTGGTTTGTGAGCAGGGTTCGCTGGGCGCAAGCGGCGATCTGGCCCCGCTGGCGATGCTGTTTCTTCCCTTGCTGGGCAAGGGCATGGTGCATCACCACGGCCGCAAACGGGAGGCTGCCGGGGTACTGGCTGAACAGGGATGGGAGCCCCTGTGCCTGGAGGCCAAGGAGGGCCTTGCCCTGCTGAACGGAACCCAGTTCATGAGCGCCCATGCCGTTTACACCCTCCTGAAGGCCTTTCACATCGCCGACCAGGCCGATATCATCGGCGCCCTCTCCCTCGACGCTTTCGACGGACTTCTTGAACCTTTTCAGGAAAATATCCAGCAGATACGCCCCCATCCGGGCCAGGCCCAAACGGCCTCCAACTTCAGAACCCTTCTTGCCGGAAGCGAACTGTCGGCCAGACCCAAGAAGCATATCCAGGATCCCTATTCCTTCCGCTGCATCCCCCAGGTCCACGGGGCGGTCAGGGATGCCATCGCTTACGTGGCCGGCGTCGTCGGGGTGGAGATCAACTCGGTAACCGATAATCCCACCGTCTTCCCCGACGAAGATAAAATTGTGTCGGGCGGCAATTTTCACGGGGAACCGCTTGCCCTGGCACTCGACTTCCTGGCCATCGCCCTGGCTGAACTGGGCAGCATCTCCGAAAGAAGAACTTACCGGCTGATCTCCGGCGAAAGGGGACTTCCCGAATTCCTGGTGGCCAACCCGGGCCTTAATTCCGGTTTCATGATACCCCAGTATGCAGCCGCGGCCATCGTTAGCCAGAACAAACAGCTCTGCACCCCCGCTTCGGTCGACTCCATACCCTCTTCCAACGAACAGGAGGACCATGTCTCCATGGGCGCCAATGCAGCCGTCAAAGCTTTGAAAGTAGCCGATAATGTCAGGAAAATTCTGGCTATCGAACTGTACAACGCCAGCCAGGCCCTGGATTTCAGAAGGCCCCTCCGTTCATCGCCCTACCTCGAAAAGCTGATGATCCAATACCGGAAAAAGGTGGAATTCGTCAGGGAAGATACCCTGATGTACGAAGGAATCAACGAAACGATCGGTTTTCTCGACAAGGGAAAGTTCAGAATCGGATGAGGAATCCCTAGGGCTCCCGGTTTTTGCGGTACTGCTCAAACATGTGGTATTTAAACTGGTTTTCGGCCCTGTAGAGCTGAAGTACCTTCTGGGGCGGCAGGATTTTGAGGTATTTTTCGTTGTAGGCGGCCCCTATGTCCGCCTCTTTCTTGAAGCTTGCTGCAATTTCCCGGGTAATCCGGACGATCTCCTGGTCGGTCATCTGGACATTTTCATCCCGGGTTTTCTGTTCCAGCTCGCGGCGCTGATGCTGGATCTCCATTCTCTCCTTTTCGAACTGGTTGTAAACAGGCCAGAAAGTCTGGGCTTCCTGAGGGGTAAGGTTCATCTTTTCACTGAGAAAGGCGATTTTCTGGCTCTTGAACTTTTCGAAGTCCCAGGAGCCCTTGTTTCGCTGCGCCCGGCTTTGTACCGAAAAAAGGAAAATCGCCGGGATCAGCAACAGGATGCTTTTTTTCATTTGAGTACTGTTTTCTTAACCCGCCGCGGGGTGGCGATGCCGGGTACGGTTTGCGGCAGTCCCTTGTGTGGCGCGGGTTGGCTGTTTCGATGAAATGTTTAATACAATAGGTTCCATCAAAGGGGCGGCTCCGTCATTCCTTCCGGGCATCAGGATTTCCGCCGTCCTGTTTTTGCGATTCCAGATAAATCTCGTAATCCGTGAAGTTGGCAGCCAGGTAGATTTCCATCTCCTCGGTCTCCAGTTTTTCACCGGATGCCCCCTCTTGCAGGATTGAGAAAAAGGTGCGGTCATCGACCTGTTCAACCAGGTTGATGAGGTTTTCATCGTATCCGTTTCCGTTGTTCAGTCCTGTGAGGTCACCCGGACGGGTGATCAGGCGGGCCGGCCAGTATACCAGCAGGAAAACGGCGGCAAAGGCGGCCGCAAGCCCCAGGGCCGGCTTCAGATAGCGGGTCCAGAGGGTGAGGGGCGGAGTGCCGGCGGCTGCCGTTTCCTGTCCCAGCAGCGCCTCCATCCTGGCCGGGAAATCCCCGAAATAACCGCGCGGAACGGTGAAGGGCAGTTCCCTGCCTGCTTCCGCCAGTTTCCCGGTTGTTATTTCCTCCCTGTCCATCGTGTTCATTTTTCTTATTGACTAATTAATCTTAAAAAAGTTTAATGCCCAGTATTATTCCCTGTTCAGGAGATGATCCTCCACCTTTTTTACGGCGTGGTGATAGGAAGCTTTCAGCGCTCCCACCGAAGTGTCCAGGATTTGCGACATCTCCTGGTAGGGCATTTCATCAAAATAGCGCATCTTGAAAAACAGCCGCTGTTTATCGGGCAGCGCCAGGATCGCCCGTTGCAGTTTTTTCTGGATTTCGCCTCCTTCGAAGTAGGGGTCTGCCTCGAGCCGGTCGCGCAGAAAGTCGCTCTGTTCGCCCGGCGATACCAGGCTGTGCCGTTTCCGGCTGTTGAGAAAGGTCAGCGATTCGTTGGTGGCAATGCGGTAGAGCCAGGTGAAAACCGACGATTCCTCGCGGAAACTGCCGATAAATTTCCAGGCTTTCAGAAAGGTGTTCTGCAGCACATCGTCGGCGTCGTCGTGGTTCAGCACGATCTTCCGGATATGCCAGTAGAGGCGTTCCTGGTAAGCCAGCACCAGTTCCCGGAATGCCTTCTCCCGGGATCCCGGATCACGCAGTTTTTCTTCCAGATTCCGCTCCTGCATAAATCGGTTTGCAAATGAGACAACAGGAATGCGCAAAGGTTTAACCCCAATCAAATCCTGAAGGTCAATCCTTCCCTGACCAGTCTATCGTAGTTGGATGGATCGAAACGGTATAGTCGGGCGGCCCGGTGGGCCACGTGGGTCTGTTTCTCTCCGGTCTCCTCAAGAAGCTCCATTTTCAGGATCTTCTTCCGGAAATTGCGGGTATCCATCTTTTCCCCGAGGATCACCTCGTACATGATCTGCAGCTCCGTCAGGGTGAAGCTTTCCGGAAGGAGGTGAAAACCCTCCGGATGATATTTCACCGTTTCCCGGAGGTGGGAAAGGGCTGAGGCGATGATTTCGCGGTGGTCGAAACAGAGCGGGGGCAGTTCATCGACTTTGAACCACTGCATCTTCCGGGTGAGCTGTGACTGGTGGATATTTTCATAGATGGGATTGATCAGGGCGTAATAGCCAACGGTGACCACCCTGTAGTAGGAGACCCTTCCGGCATTGCCGAAAGTGTGGAACTGTCGCAGGTAGACATTGCTGAGCCCGGTGCAGCCGGTGGTCATTTCCTGTGCAAACACATCCAGACAGGTCTCCTCCGGTGCATGGGCGCCAATCAGCCCCCAGGTATTGTCGTCCGACAGCGATGGATGGTTTTCATACAGGAACCTGATTTCGTCGTAACTTTCGTTCTTCCTCAACATGCCGATAAGCAGCCGGGGATCTGCCTGCCAAAGCAGAACATTCAGCTGCTCACCGTCGAATCCGAAGATGACGCAGTCTACGGAAATATTCTTCAGCAACATGGGTGGGTGTTTCAGCAAAAATAGTGATTATAGGATTACGCCTCTTTCCTGCCGGAATCTTTAAACGGGCGGGAGGAATTTTTTAACGGACAGGCTTCCGGCAAATGCCGTTGTTTTTGCCATACAAATGCAGGACCCGGGAATCTTGTTTCGCCATGAAGCGTTACCTTTGGGAAAGAAACCAATCCATAAGGCCGATGTCGCTGAAATGCGGAATTGTTGGGATGCCCAACGTCGGGAAATCCACCCTTTTTAATAGCCTGTCGAATGCAAGGGCGCAGGCCGCCAATTTTCCCTTTTGCACCATCGAACCCAACATCGGGGTGATTACGGTTCCCGATGAGCGGCTCGGGCGGCTGGCTGCGGTTCACCATCCGGAGCGGGTGATCCCCGCGACCATAGAAATCGTCGATATTGCCGGACTGGTCAGGGGAGCCAGCAAAGGTGAGGGGCTGGGGAACCAGTTTCTGGCCAATATCCGTGAGACCGACCTTTTAATCCATGTTTTGCGTTGTTTCGACAATCCCCATGTCGTGCATGTGGATGGGATGATCGACCCGGTCAGGGACAGGGAGATTGTGGAGACGGAACTGATGCTGAAGGATCTGGAAACTTTGGGCAACCGGCTTGACAAGCTTGACAAGCAGGCCAAACATGGAGGAGACCAGCGGGCCCGCCGGCTGTACGACATTGCCCGGCAGTACCACGCGTTGCTGCAGCAGGGCAGACCCGCGCGTGTCCTGGAATTGCATGAGGAGGATCTACGCTTTGCCCGGGAGTTTTTCCTGCTTACCGGCAAGCCGGTCCTCTATGTCTGCAATGTGGAGGAGGCTTCTGCCAAGTCGGGAAACCGGCATGTGGAAGCGGTGAGGAAGTCACTGGCCGGGGACAGCGCCGGGCTGTTGGTGGTGGCGGCCGCTACAGAGGCCGACATTGCCGGATTGGATAGCTATGAGGAGAAACAACTGTTTCTCCGGGAACTGGGCCTCGCGGAACCCGGGGTCAATAAACTGGTGCGCACTGCTTACCAGATGCTTGATTTACAGACCTTTTTCACCATGAAAAAGGACGAATGCCGGGCTTGGACCTTCCGGCGCGGCACTCGGGCTCCCCAGGCCGCCGGCATCATACACACCGATTTCGAAAGGGGTTTTATCCGTGCTGAGGTGATCCGGGTGGAGGATTTCATCCGGCTGGGTTCCGAGGCTGCCTGCCGTGAAGCAGGAAAAACCCTCATCGAAGGCCGTGATTACATCGTCAGGGATGGCGATCTGCTTCATTTCCGCTTCAACGTATGAGCGGCCGGCGCCACCCTCCCGGTTGCCGCCGGGTTGTTCCCTCCTTGCACGGAAACTCCTGCCTCAAAGGTGACCTCCATTCTTCCCGGCGTCCAACAGAACCCTTCTCCTGAACCCGGGCAACCCCCGCCCGCCCTGCAGGGGTCTCTTTGTGAAATAATCCTTTCTTTATGAATCGTTTGAGGTTTCATTTGTTGAGAGGCGCGGTTTTTTGATAATTTTGCAGCCATCACTTAATCAAGAAAGAATGAAGAAGCTCTTTTTTATCGGATGGATGGCATTGATTGCCTTTTCCTGCACAAAGCCGGCAGGGTACAAGATAGAAGTCACCCTCGGAGGCGCTACCGGCAAGGTCTTCCTGGAACAGCGTGAAAACGGCGTGTTCGTAACCCGGGATACCGCTGACATTGTCGAAGGAACAGCTCTGCTGGAAGGGAAAGTGGAATTCCCCGACATGTACTACCTGGCGGTGGAAGGGATCAACCAAAAGGGAATCCTGTTTGTTGAGAATGTGGCCATGAAGGTCTCGGGCCATGCAGACTCCCTCCGGAATATCCGTGTAACCGGTTCACCCGTTAACGACGAATACCGCTCGGTCACGGCACAACTGGAAAAGGTCGAAGAGACCGGGATGGCCAAATACCAGGAGTACCAGGCGGCCATGCAAAATGGCGACTCGGTGCTGGGCAAACGGCTGATGGAGGAGGTAAGGACCATCTTCGACAGCCAGGATCAGATCATGATGGATTTCATACAGGCAAATCCCGCTTCTTGGGTAACCCCGTTGTTCCTTTCACAGGTTCAGCATTCGAAGGAGGTGGGCACACTCGATTCGCTGGTGAATGGCCTGGATCCAAAGCTCGAAGTCGTGCCGGCGGTCATCGCCCTGAAGGAACGGATCGGAATGCTGAAAAAAGTGGCCATCGGCCAGATCGCGCCCGATTTCATTCAGAACAATCCAGATGGCGTGCCGGTGAAGCTTTCCGAGGTCTACAGCAAGTATGAATATACCCTTATTGATTTCTGGGCTGCCTGGTGCGGGCCCTGTCGTCAGGAAAACCCCAACGTGGTGGCCGTATACAACCAGTTCAAGGAGAAGGGATTCGGCATCATCGGCGTTTCGCTCGACCAGGACAGGGAGCGCTGGCTCAAGGCCATTGCCGACGACAAGCTCGAATGGACGCAGGTTTCTGACCTGAAGTACTGGCAGAACGAAGCCGCCCGGATGTATGCCGTCAACAGCATTCCGGCCAATTTCCTGGTCGATAAAACCGGAAAGATTGTTGCGCGCAACCTTCGCGAAGCGGCCCTCCGGGAGAAAATGGAAGAGCTGCTTCCCTGAAGCGCCGGCGATCCCTTGTGGTTTCATCCTGGCCGGGGGACTTCCCTGTGCGGAAATCGAAGAATATGGTGCCGCTGCCGGGGAGGAAATGACGACAACCCTTCCCGGCCTGTCAGCCCCGGCAGCTAACCGGTAGCCCGAATGTGGTTGTACCTTAAAGAACAGGAGAAAACCCTTGAACTATTTTGGAGAAACAGCAGCACTGCTGACCGCTGTATTCTGGACGGTAACCAGTTTGTCGTTCGAGTCGGCCGGCAAAAAGGTGGGTTCCCTGCCCGTTAATCTGATCCGGCTGGTGATAGCCCTGCTTTTTTATGCTCTTTATTTGCAGGTTACCCGGGGAAAGCCTCTTCCGGTCGACGCAGGAGGGGAGCGCTGGCTTTGGCTCAGCCTGTCGGGACTGATCGGTTTTGTGATCGGCGACCTGTTGCTCTTCCAGGCTTTTGTGGTGATCGGGGCGCGGGTGTCGATGCTTGTCATGTCGTTGTCACCGCCCATGACAGCCCTCCTGGGGTGGCTGATGCTCGGAGAGCGCTTGTCGCTCCTGAACTGGGCAGGCATGGCCGTCACCCTCGCGGGGATTTCGATGGTGGTGCTGAAGCGGAAAAACGGAAACGGAAAGGGAATCGGCTCCCTGCGCTGGACTACCGCCCATTCGCTCGGAGGCATTCTGCTGGCCCTGGGCGGCGCCGCCGGCCAGGCTGCCGGCCTGGTGCTCAGCAAAAAAGGAATGGGCAGCTACGATGCCTTTGCATCAGCCCAGATCCGCGTCATTACGGGAATTGCCGGTTTTGCAGCCATCATCCTCCTCACCCGCGGCGGGAGCTCCCTTTTGCGGGCCCTCCGCCATAAAAGCGCCATGTTACGCATCACCCTGGGCTCCCTCTTCGGGCCCTTTCTCGGCGTTTCCTTTTCGCTGCTGGCCGTCCAGCATACCCGTGCCGGCATCGCGGCCACAATCATGGCCATCGTCCCCGTGCTGATCATCCCCCCCGCCGTCCTTTTCATGCACGAGCGGATCACCTGGAAAGAGGTGGTTGGCGCCCTGGTAACGGTGGGCGGTGTGCTCATCTTCTTTCTGTGACAGGTACCCCTTCATCTCCCCCAGTTTCATGACCCGCTCCATCGAAAAAACCATGCTCTCCCGCTCGATCCTCTCCAGCAGAAAACAGGCTCTGGTGAAATAATTCAGCCGCTTCGCCTCCTCTTCCGCCATTTCCCCCAGTTCTTTCATAAGAAAAGCCGTCAGCTCGAGCTGTCCGTGGCTCAGCTTTTTCTCATCCGCCAGCAGGCGCATCATCTCGGTCAGCGGCATGCCGGCCGGATCTGCGGGCAAATCCAGAACCTGAAGGAAAAAGGCAGCCTCTTCCAGGGCCCGGGCTGTCTCTCCCTTTCTCCGGTGAAGGACCACCTTCTGCAATACCTCCAGAAGCTGCATCAGCTGACGCATCAGATAATCACGTTCCAGCACCCTGCGTGGCTTTGTTTAAAGGTTGAACAATGAGGAGGCTGTTCTGCCATTTCATGCCGCATGAATATCTTCCTGCGGCCCGGTCGGCCGCCAATCTGCCGGTCCCGGGCTTTTACACAGCACCAAGGTAGCTGTTTTATTCAACTTTACTTCCGATTTTATCCGCGTGCATCCGATTTGTCAGTCAAATTGCTTATTTTTGATCAAACTAAAAATTGAATTTATGGATGCAAAGACAAAAGCGATCGTTTCGCACCTTTTCGGCATCGGGTGGGTCATCGCTCTGGTTATCAACATGAATCAGAAGGAAGAATATGCCAGTTACTACATCCGGCAGAACCTGGGTTTGCTGCTTGCCGGTTTCGTACTTGGCGTAATCAACGTGATCCCCATTCTGGGCCAGATTATATGGGTGATCGGCGGAATTGTACTTTTTGTCTTCTGGCTGATGAGCCTGATATGGTCCGTTTCGGGAGAAATGAAACCGGTACCCTGGGTGGGGCTGAAGTTCCAGGAGTGGTTCAAGTCGCTGTAAGCGGCGATGCCTTCAGGGCAGTTTTAAAAGAACCCTTGTTTCAAGTTTGGCCTCCCGGGTTGCGGGAAGCAAAAAGGGCAGCCTGATTTTGCCCAGGCTGTTGTGTTTGTATTCTTCAACGTTTACCACACCGGGGAGAGCGGCTGTTATCTCTTCCCTTCCCCTCTCATCGGTGAATACCCAGTCGCCTTTTTCATGCAAAAGGGCCGGCAGTTGCTCCTTACCGGAAAAATAACGGCCCGGATTTGCCGAATAGAAAAAGATCTCCCAGTTTCTTGAAGAGTGGCCGTAGAGGTGGATCTCCTCTCCGGGAAGCGCCCTTTCACGAAGGGTTTCTATGGCAAGGAAAGGCGAATGGTAAGTCGACAGGGCGGGGTATATGCTGAAATTCAGACTGAAAAGGAAGGCAAACAGGGTGAATGTCAGCAGGGCGATCTGCCGGGAGATCCCGTGGTAATACCTTCCCCCGTAAAACATCAGAAGTCCGGAGAAAAGCAGCACGGTCCAATACCAAAGGTTGCGCTCCGGAAACAGGTACAGGGCGAATAAAAGGGTCAGAATCCATATCAGGATCACCAGTGCGATGTTGAACCCGAACACGGTTCTGCGGAGCATCCTGACGGTTTCGCCCGAGGAATAGGTTTGTACGAACCTGGCTCCGAGAATCATGAAGAAAGGCAGGAGGGGAAGCAGGTAGTGGGGGTTTTTGGTTTTGGCTACCGACAGAACGATCAGAAAAGGAATCAGTGCGCCAGTTGTGTAGTACTCGTTTTCCGCAGGGCCGCTGCCGGCGGGGGAACGGCGGAACAGGGCTGCCAGTTTGCACCCCAGCCCCACCAGCCCGAAGGCCGTGAAAGGTGCCATCAGGTAGGCCACCGTGTGCAGGTAGAAAAAATAATCGTTGTTAGATCCGTAATAGGAACCGGTGATCCTGCCCATGTTGTTGGTCCAGAAATAAAAACGGATCCCTTCGGTTCCGAACTGGTTGTAGAGCCCCCAAAGCGCAGGAATGACCATCAGGGCAATGATCAGCATGGCAAGAAGCCAGCGGGGGTGAAAAATTTCTTTCCACTGCCTCCGGAAGAGAAGGTGACTGCCGATCGCAAAAACCGGAATGGCCAGTCCCACAGGTCCTTTGGCCAGCATGGAAAGTCCTGCGCCTATGATTCCCAGGAAAAAGTGGCTCTTTTTATGGTTATTGAAGAAGGCCGCCAGTTGCCAGGTGGAAAAGAGCACAGTGTCGGCCAGAAGGGTGTCGGTGTGGATGTCACTGTGAAAATGGAGGAATCCCAGGCTGCATACCCAGAAAAAGGCGGCCAGCCTGCCGGCCAGTTCCCCGTATAGCAGCTTTCCCAGCCGGTACGTGGAATAGATACCCAGGAGCGATGCCCCCAGCACCGCCAGTTTCCAGACAACATCCGAAACTCCGGAGAGTGCGAAAGCCAGGGCTCCCAGCCAGAAAAGCAGCGGTGGCTTCTGCTCGTACCCTTCACCCCCGATGGTCAGGTTGATCCAATCGCCGTTTTTGAGTATCTCCCGGCTTACCTGGGCATACTTGGCTGCGTTGAGCACCATGGGCTGGGTAACCATGGTGTATATCAGTATCCCCAGCAACAGCAGGGCGATCCGCCAGAATGCCGGATTCAGCGTCAGCGTGCCTTTGTAGTCCTTTTCCATCACCCTACCGAAAAGGGCGAAGATATTCAGTTTTTTGGCTGGTGTGACCCTGCCCCCCCCGTTTCCGGGTTATTTTGTTATTTTTGCGCCCATGAGGGACCGTGCAGTTTTAGGGGACCGTGCCCGTTTATTCATCCGTTCGACAGGCTATTCCCTGGTTTTTATTTTCATTGCCGTGGGTTTCGTGTATGCATCGCGCGGACAGGAGGCTTTCATGGAATACCTGAAGGAAGACGGACTGGTGGAATACCTTACCTTTTTTATCCTGCTGGCTTCTGGAGCCGCAGCTCTTTGCCGCACCATCCGGGCGGCAACCTGCCGCCGCTATCCCTGGCTGCCGGCCTGGGGCCTCCTGGCCCTGCTTTTCCTGTTTGCCGCCGGCGAAGAAATCAGCTGGGGCCAGCGCATCTTCGGCATCGAAACACCGGGCTTCTTTCTCGACAACAACCTTCAGAAGGAGACCAACCTGCACAACCTGGTGGTGGGAAATGTCAGGATCAACAAACTGGTATTCTCGCAGATGCTGACGGGAGCCCTCGTGCTTTACTTTTTCGTACTGCCCCTGCTGGCCGGACGGGCGGGTTTTTTCCGCCGCATGACCCTGCGATACGGGATTCCGCTGCCCCGGTGGCATCATATCCTGGCACTGGCCCTTGCCGTACTCCTCGTGTCACAGTACCACCTCATGAAAGCGGCCGAGCTCCGCGAATTCGCCTTTGTGACCATCTTTTTCCTCGTGGTGCTTGATTCTCCCGGCCCCTGCCATCCCCTTCCCCCGGAGCAAAAGGCCTGACAGCCTTTCACGGTAAAATCCTGCCGACCGGGAATGTTCCTCCCCGTTTCTCCGCCGTCGGTGAATCGGGATCCGGCCGTGAAGCTCCGGTTGTCATCCGTGTCCTCTGCGGCCCCGGTCGGATGAAAGTCAGATTCGGATGCAACAATACCCATCCGGCCTCCATGATATGCTCCTTTCCGGCCAGAAGAAAATGGCATTACGGTACTCTTCCCAAACCGGAAAGGAATGACCCCGGTCAGCTGACGGGAAATAATATTAATTTATGGTAAAACAGTTATGATTTATTACACCGTATGCTGTTGTGCGATCAATTTCTTCGTATTATTGGGCATACAAAATCTGAAACATGACATTCCATCATCACCGGCATTATGCAGATACCTACCTTCTGGCAGGCCTTTGATGATTGACGGGATGAAGAAATACCCATAAGGCTTACCAGCGGCGGTAAGCCTTTTTTGTTTGAGAAGGCATGGAACCATTTTTGAGAATTGCATTGCAGGCCAGCGGCCGGTTGAACGAAGGATCGCTGAAGCTGATGGAGGAGGCCGGGATCAGCCTGGTCATCGGAAGGAGGAACCTCATCTCCCCGGCAAAGAACTTTCCGGCCGAGGTTCTTTATCTGCGCGACGACGACATCCCCCAGACGGTGGCTTACGGGGCTGCCGACGTGGGGATCGTCGGCGAAAACGAGGTTGCAGAGAAAAATGAGACGGTCAGGGTGGTGAAAAGGCTGGGATTCAGCCGCTGCCGCCTGTCGCTTGCCATTCCCCAGCAGCTGGAATATCCCGGAAAAAGCTGGTTCAGAGGACGGAAGATAGCGACCTCTTATCCGGGGATTTTGAATAAATGGCTGAATGATAATAACATAGAAGCTGAAATCCATGTTATCAACGGATCGGTGGAGATTTCTCCCGGGATCGGGTTGGCCGATGCCATCTTTGACATCGTAAGTTCGGGTTCCACCCTTGTCAGCAACCGGTTGAAAGAGGTGGAGGTTCTGATGACCTCCGAAGCGGTGCTGATTGCCAATCCCGCACTGACGGAGGTCAAGCGGATGATTCTGGACGATTTCATCTTCCGTCTGGAGTCGGTGCAGCGGGCGGCCGGGAAGAAGTACATCCTGCTGAACGCCCCCGATGCAATGATTCCCTCCATCACGCAGATCCTGCCGGGGATGAAAAGCCCTACGGTGATGCCGTTGGCCGAGAAGGGGTGGAGCTCGGTTCATTCGGTGATATCAGAAGATGATTTCTGGGAGGTCATCGGGAGGTTGAAGAAGGCGGGTGCCGAGGGTATCCTGGTGGTGCCCATTGAAAAGATGATTTTTTAGGGGGTGCGCCGGAGATGCTCCTGCCGGTAGGGCCGGTAACCCGGAAGGGGGAGTTTCCCGGGGACCCGCCGGGGCTGCCCGTGAAAGGAATCTGCCGGGAGTGCCCACGGCGGCCTTGCGAAGCCTGTTGAACCACAAATTGCGAAAGGATACTGAGATGAAAACCTATTACGATCCTCCCCGGCAGGCATGGCCGGAGATGCTGCGGCGACCGCTTATTCAGTCAGGTGAGCTGGACAGCCAGGTGGGGGCATTGCTTGAGAAGATCAGGAACGAAGGAGAGGAGGCCCTGCGGGAGCTGACTCTCCGTTTTGACGGTGTGGCGCCCGGCAGCTGGGAAGTAGCGGCCTGTGAGCTGGAGGAATCGGGCTCCCTGCTCAGCGGCGGGCTCAGGGAGGCCATCGGGCAGGCGGCCGCCAACATCAGACGCTTTCATGGCGAGCAGCTCCGTCCCGTCGGAAAGGTGGAAACGATGCCGGGGGTCTGGTGCTGGCAGAAGCCGGTGCCTATCGACCGGGTGGGGCTTTACATTCCCGGGGGGAGCGCCCCTTTGTTTTCCACGGTGCTGATGCTGGCTGTGCCGGCCAGGCTGGCGGGATGCCCGGAGATTGTGCTTTGCACGCCTCCCCGGCCCGACGGATCTGTCCATCCGGCCATCCTTTACGCAGCACAGCAGGCCGGGGTCACCCGGGTATTCCGGCTGGGCGGCGTACAGGCCATCGCCGCCATGGCCTATGGTATTGTAACGCCCCGGGTGGATAAGATATTCGGCCCCGGCAACCAGTATGTCATGGCTGCCAAGCAGCTGGTGGCCCGGTCGGAAGCCGCCATCGACCTGCCTGCCGGCCCCTCGGAGGTGGCCATCCTTGCCGACAGCACCTCCCATCCTGAATTCATCGCCGCAGACATGCTCTCCCAGGCAGAACACGGCCCCGACAGCCAGGTGCTTCTGGTCATGAAGGGTGACCGGCTGCTGCGCCCTGTCGAAGAGGCGCTGGCCCGCCAACTGGAGCGGCTGCCCCGCCGGGAAACCGCACAAAAGGCACTGGATAACAGCCGCATCGTCATCTTCAGCGACACCCCCCCCATGCTGGAGCTGATCAACCTGTACGCCCCGGAGCACCTGATCATCTGTACCGACAACTATGGCGAAATGGCCGCCGGTGTCACCAATGCAGGATCTGTTTTCCTTGGAAATTACACCCCTGAAAGCGCCGGCGACTATGCCTCCGGCACAAACCATACCCTTCCCACCAATGGCTGGGCCCGTTCCTGCAGCGGCGTCAACATGGACAGCTTTGTGAAAAAAATCACCTTCCAGGAGATCACCCTCAACGGGCTCAGGAATATCGCCCCGGTAGTCGAGACCATGGCGGAAGCTGAAAACCTCGAAGCCCACCGGAATGCCGTGGCCCTCCGGAGGGAATTCATTAAACCTTTTACCCCCTGATATGGACCTGAAAGGCTGGGTAAGACCCAATATCCTGCGGCTGGAACCCTATTCTTCGGCCCGTGACGAGTTCATGGGCGAGGCTGCAGCTTTCCTGGATGCCAATGAGAATCCCTTCAATCCCCCCTTCAACCGCTATCCGGACCCTCTTCAGCGCAAACTGAAGAGCAGGCTGGCACAACTGAAAGGGGTCGGGGAGGCGCAGCTCTTCCTGGGCAACGGCAGCGATGAACCCATCGACCTGTTGATCCGTATCTTCTGCGAACCGACCCTTCACAACATCGTCCTGCAGGAGCCCACCTATGGAATGTACCGGGTCGCTGCTGCCATCAACGGCGTGGAGGTGGTGACCACCGCCCTTGCCCCTGGTTATCAACTGGATACGGACGCCCTTCTGCAAGCGGTGAATGCCCGCACCCGGCTGTTGTTTCTCTGTTCTCCCAATAACCCGACCGGAAACGCCTTTCCCCGGGAGGCCATTGAAGAAATTCTCACCGGCTTCCCCGGACCTGTGGTGCTGGACGAAGCCTATGCCGACTTTTGTCCCGGAAGCTCCTGGCTTCCGCGCCTTCAGGACTTCGGGAATCTCATTGTTCTCCAGACACTTTCCAAAGCGTGGGGACTTGCCGGCATCCGTGTCGGGATGGCTTTCGCCCATCCTGACGTAACAGCTCTTCTCAGCAAGGTCAAACCACCCTACAACCTCAGTGCCATTGCCCAGGAGACCGCCCTGCAGGCCCTTTCCCAACCGGAGCGGAAAGAGGAATGGGTGGAGAACCTGCTTGTGGAAAGGGAACAGCTGGCAGCCGCCCTGGCCAACCTTCCTTTCGTCGTTAAGGTGTGGCCTTCCGATGCCAATTTCCTGCTGGTGAAATTTGAAAGAGCCAGGGAGGTGAAACATTTCCTGTCCCGGTGCGGTATCATAGTCCGCGACCGCTCTTCCATTCCGCTTTGCGAAAACAGCCTCCGCATTACGGTGGGAAGCCCTGAAGAAAACCGGCTGCTCATGCGAAAGCTGCAGGAGTACCGGAACCTGTCGGCAGACCGGTCCGGGTGCGGATCGCAGAGTACATAATGGCAGAACCCCGGAAAATGTGGGACATGAAATGCGGCAAGCGTCCTGATGCAATATATAACTCAAAAACAAAATATTAGAAATAATATTCCGCATGAAGAAGGCGCTTTTTATCGACCGCGATGGTACGGTCATCCATGAACCGCCCGGTGATTTCCAGATCGATTCGCTTGAAAAGCTGGAATTCGTACCCGGCGTCATCCGCAATTTACGGCGGATCAGGGAGAAGCTGGACTATGAGCTGGTGATGGTGACCAACCAGGACGGGCTGGGCAGCGACGCCTACCCGGAAGCTTCCTTCCGGCTGGTCCAGGGCAAGATGTTGCGGCTGCTGGAAGGTGAGGGCATTCTTTTCGACGATATCCTGGTCGACCGGAGCTGGCCGCACGAGCAAAAGCCGACCCGGAAACCGGGTACCGGCATGCTGGGTCGCTACCTTGCCGGCAGTTATGACCTGGGGGCCAGTTTTGTGATCGGCGACCGGCTCACCGACCTGGAGCTGGCGGCCAACCTGGGGTGCGCAGCCATTCTTTACCGAGGGGACCATCCCGGCGAGCCCCGGTTTTCCGGTGAGGTTCCCGGATCCTGTGTTCTGGCAACGGACGACTGGGATGCGGTGTATAGCCGTGTGGCCGCCCCCCTCCGCATTGTCAGGGTGGAGCGGACAACCCGCGAAACCAGCGTGATGCTCACCCTCAACCTCGATGGCACGGGCGAAACCCACATCAGCACGGGACTGGGTTTTTTTGATCACATGCTGGAGCAGGTGGGCCGCCATGCAGGCATCGACCTGTCGGTGAAAGCCTCCGGCGACCTCCATGTCGACGAACATCACACCGTCGAAGATACCGCCCTGGTGCTGGGTGAAGCCGTGGCCCGCGCCCTGGGCGACAAAAAGGGAATTGAACGGTATGGATTTGTACTCCCCATGGACGATTGCCTGGCCGCAGCAGTCATCGATTTCGGAGGCAGGGCATGGCTCGAGTGGCAGGTTTCCTTTCGCCGCGAAAAAACCGGCGACCTTCCGACCGACCTCTATCGCCATTTTTTCCGCTCTTTTGCGGATGCTGCCCGTTGTAACCTCCACATCAGGGCCTTGGGGTACAACGATCACCACAAGGCGGAAGCCGTTTTCAAGGCTTTTGCCCGGGCTCTGCGGAATGCCATCCGCCGCGATGTATTCAGCGGGGTGCTGCCTTCCACCAAAGGCATTCTTTGAAGCGAAACGGAAATTGCTATCTCCGGATAGCAATTTTGAGGGTGCCGACGAGAGAAAGCCACCGTTCCGTGCCCGTTTACGCCACTGAAGTTCCCGGCCGGCCTCAGTGACTCCGGTTGAATTTTCTGCCCATCCGGAGAAACAGAGGTTTCGGCGACTGACAGAGCCGTCACCTTCCTTTCAGGAGCGGATCCCGGATACAAGGCCCGCAATACCGATGATCGGGAATGCTTCTGAAAATCGCTTTGGTAAAGGCAGCAATGCCAAAAAAATCTTACTTTCGCAGACGGCTTTCACAACCGGCATGGCCGGATTCCCCTTTTTTAAGCAAATGAGCACCGGCAAAAGGGCATGAGCGGCAGTCCCGGAAGTACCAGCCGGATGTGTTGATCAAAATTGAAGTATGACGATATGAAGAAGTTGCTCCCGGTCGTTGTTTTATTCCTGTCGGTTTCTGCCTGGTCGCAGAATCCCTACCGCAAGGAGATCCCCTCCTCGTACGGTTACCTGGTGCGCATCGGCCAGGAGGTGCCCGGCTTTGAGATGGAGCTTACCACGGGCGAAAAGGTGGCCATGGCCTCGCAGCGGGGAAAGGTGGTGATGCTGCAGTTCACGGCCAGCTGGTGCGGGGTGTGTCGCCGGGAAATGCCCCACATCGAAGGGGAGATCTGGAAAAAATACAAAAACAATCCCCGCTTTGCCCTCTACGGGATCGACCTGGACGAACCCCTTGAAAAGGTTGTCCGGTTCGGCCGGGAAACAGGGGTAACCTATCCTCTGGCCCTGGATCCGGGCGGACGGATTTTTTACACCTTTGCAGAAAAGGGTGCCGGTGTTACCCGCAACGTCATCGTGAATCCTGAGGGCAGGATCGTGTACATGACGCGGCTTTTTCAGACGGAGGAATTTGAAGAGATGAAGAAGGTGATTGACGACCTGATGGAAGCGGCCCGGTGATGAAAACGGCGATTATCCGGTACAATGCAGGAAACACCGAATCGGTGCGCAATGCCCTGCTCCGGCTGGGGGCGGAGGCGGAGGTGACTTCCGATCCTGTTGTGATTCGGTCGGCCGGCAGGGTGATTTTTCCCGGCGTGGGCGAGGCTGCCCACACCATGGAATACCTGCGCCAAACCGGGCTGGATGAGCTGCTTCTCTCGTTGCGCCAGCCGGTACTGGGCATCTGCCTCGGCCTTCAGCTGATGTGTGCCCATTCCGAGGAGGGGGATACCCCCTGTCTGGGTATTTTCGGCGAAAAAATCAGGAAGTTTGTACCCGGTGCGGGCAGGGAAACCATTGACAAGGTACCCCATATGGGGTGGAATTCGCTCCACGGTGTGAAGGAGCCGCTTTTCAGCCCCGGCATGGAGGGCGGATATGTATATTTTGTCCATTCCTACTATGCTGAAACAGGCGACCATACCGTTGCACGGAGTGCTTATGTAACCTCCTTCAGCGCTGCCCTCCGGAAGGACAATTTTTTCGCCACGCAGTTTCATCCTGAAAAGAGCGGCACGCTCGGGGCGGCCATTCTTGCTAATTTTTTGAAATTATAGCGGAAATATGGACAGGCTGACGATCGTCAAGGTAGGAGGCAAGGTGGTGGAGGATCCCTCCTTGCTCGATGCCATGCTTGACAGTTTCATTTCGATAACCGGATACAAGCTGTTGGTTCACGGCGGGGGCTACGCCGCCACCCGGATGGCAGAACGGTTGGGTTTGGAAACGCGCATGGTGGATGGTCGCCGCATCACCGATGCGGAGACCCTGGAGGTGGTGACCATGGTGTACGGAGGGTTGGTCAACAAGCGGGTGGTGGCCGGACTGCAGGCCCGGAACTGCAACGCCCTGGGGCTTACGGGCGCCGACCTGGACCTCGTGCGGGCCCGCCGGCGGCCTGCCCAACCTGTCGACTACGGTTTTGCCGGGGATGTCACCCAGGTCAACATCCGGGAACTGAAGCTTCTCCTCTCTGAAAACGTCATCCCCGTGGTGGCACCCCTGACCCACGACGGCGGCGGCCATATGCTCAACACCAATGCCGATACCATTGCTTCCGCCCTGGCCATTGAGCTGTCAAACTATTACAAGGTGCTGCTTTTCTATTGCTTTGAGAAAAAAGGCGTGCTGTCGGATCCCTCCGACGATGACAGCGTCATGGGGGAACTGTCGCAGGCCTCCTTTGAAACACTGCGCGATACCGGTATCATTTCGCAGGGGATGATCCCCAAGCTGCTGAACGGCTTCAGCGCCATCCAGAACGGGGTGGCGGAAGTCCTGATTACCAATCCGCAGAATTTTGCCAGGGGTCGCGGCACCCGGCTGGTACGTTACTGACAGCCCTTGCCTGCGGAGTCCCGGAACCTTGATTTTATTTCGCAGAGCCCTTCCTTACAGGATAACCGACAGTCCCGCCATGAAATGGCGTCCTGCCTGGGGGAAATATCCGTCCATCCTGTAGCGTTCCCCGCCGAGAATGTAGGAGTAAACCCAGCCGTTGCTTTCATAGGCTGCGTCGAACAGGTTGTTCACCTGCAGGTGAATCATCAGGGTTCCTCCTTTCCCGAAGGGGATCCGGTATTCGCTTTTCAGGTGGCTCACGCACCAGTCTTCCAGCATCCTTTCTTCCGAGGCGCTGTTATCGAGGTACTGTTTTCCGGTATAGGCGGTCATCATGCTCAGCGTAAGCTTACCGGGTTGCCAAACCAGCCGGCTGTTGGCAAGAAGGGCCGGTGAAAAGGAGAGGCGGGTGTTGTACGGACCAAAGGCCTGCTGGCCTCCGTTGTCCCAGTCGTCGACATATTCGGTGAAGCCGCGGATCCTGTTGCGGCTCAGGGTGGCGTTTCCCTCCCAGCGGAAGTGGGCGACAGGCTTCCAGCCCCAGGTAAGCTCGATCCCTGCCCGGTGGCTGACGGGCACGTTGGTCATGATGGCAGCTCCCACGTCGTTGATGCGGCCCGTAAGCACCAGCTGGTCATGGTAGAACATTCCGTAGAGGTTGGCTCCCGCCGTGAAGGCCGCCGAGCGAAAGGTCCACCCCGCCTCCAGGTCATGGAGGGTCTCCGCCCCGGGCGGGGGGCTTCCCGGCGGATTGTCGGTGAAATTGTCGCGGTTGGGCTCCCGGTGGGTGAGGGCATACGACAGGTAGGCCGTGTGGGAGGGCCCCGCCTGCCAGAACAATCCCGCCTTCGGATTGAAAAAACCGAACCGGTGTGCCTGCCCCAGGTCCCGAAGGTCGTCGTCCAAACCACGGAGCCGGTACCGGATTTGCCGGTACTGAAGATCGCCGTAAAGGCTCAGGGAAGGCAAAAGCTGGTAATTCCCCTTGGCATAAAGGTTCAGGTCGCTTTTCCTGCCCCGGTTCCGGTACCATTCATGGCCGGGCGGCAGATCCCCCAGATGCCGCCCCCAAACGATCCTGCCAAAATGGTGCCCGTCGTAATGGTTCCAACCGCCTCCCCACGACAGGGTGCTCTTCTCACCTGTCCGGTTCAGAGAAAACAGCAGACCTGAAAAATCGTTGTCCAGCCATTTTCTTCTGACCAGGTCGGTACGCCGGACCTCCACATCCCCGACCACCGGGTTGGGGAGGTTGTAGCTGCTGAATTTCTGGTTCTCCCTGAATTGTTCGAAATACCCTTTGCCTG